>Ga0105045_10006661_pt1 | contig 10229 bp, 7 predicted proteins | sample MAT02_FD_78089 | JGI IMG/M metagenome (GOLD analysis project Ga0105045, IMG submission 78089) | Freshwater microbial communities from Lake Fryxell liftoff mats and glacier meltwater in Antarctica - MAT-02 (megahit assembly) | ecosystem: Environmental > Aquatic > Freshwater > Ice > Liftoff...
AAAAAGCCCATGTCTCCAGCTTTTCGCATCATTTCTTCGGTAAAAGCATAATCTTTTGCTTCAAAACGATTTTTGTTTGGCCAAATTTCTTTGTCTACAAATTCTTTAACGCTATCACGCATCATGATTTGCTCTTCCGAAAAATCTTCGGGCGTGAAGACATCTTCACATTTTGTTTCTTTTACTAGGAATTGTCCTCCTCGGGTTATTTCGCTCATTTTGGTTTTTTTTTGAAGAAAGAAAATAGAATATAGAGAATAGAAAATAGAATTTACAAGGTCTTATTGTAGTCCATTTTGAAAACCCATCGTCATTCTTTGAAATTCTTCTATTTTAGTTTCTAATTGGTTAAAAATTATTTGGTTTATATATTTTCTATGTTTTGCAACAAGAAGTTGCGTTATTAATTCAAAAGAAGAGCCGAGAGAAATATCTAAGAAATGACTAAAAGACTTATCCGTTCTTGCTGAACCTTCTGCAATATTACTAGGAATTGAAACGGAACACCGACTTAATTGTGAACTCAAGTCATATCGCTCGTGCTTAGGAAAATCCAATAAAATATCCGAAATATCATTTGCAATATCAATTCCTAATTGCCAAATTTTTAAATTCTTATAATTATGTCTCATTTACCAAGATAAAGTCTATGTTCTATTTTCTATATTCTATTCTCTTTTTCTTTTTACAACAATTCATAAATTCCTGCACTTCCTTGACCAGTTCCAACGCACATCGTTACCATTCCGTATTTGTTTCCCCTGCGTTTCATTTCGTCAAACAATTGAACAGATAATTTTGCACCCGTACAACCTAATGGATGACCTAGGGCAATTGCTCCTCCGTTCACATTGATGATTTCTGGATTTAAATCTAATTCGCGAATCACCGCTAACGATTGGGATGCAAACGCTTCGTTTAATTCGATTAACTCGATATCTTTCAAAGTTAGTCCCGCTTGTTTTAACACTTTTGGAATGGCTTTTACTGGGCCAATTCCCATAATGCGAGGTTCAACACCTGCGGAAGCAAAATTCACTAAGCGAGCAATAGGAGTAATGCCTAATTCTTTGACTAACTCTTCGCTCATAATCATGACAAAAGCAGCTCCGTCACTCATTTGTGAAGAATTACCAGCCGTTACGCTTCCATCTGCTGCAAAAACTGGTCGTAATCGGTTTAAAGCTTCTACATTGGTGTCGGCTCGCGGTCCTTCATCTTTGTTCACGATATATGACTTCGTTTCTTTTTTACCTTTTTCATTGATAAACGTTTGTTCAACGGTAATTGGCACAATTTGTTTGTCAAATTTCCCTTCTGCTTGTGCTTTTAACGCTTTTTGATGCGAATGAAAAGCAAATTCATCTTGGTCTTCTCGAGAAATTTTAAATTGGGTGGCAACCGCTTCGGCAGTTAATCCCATTCCCCAATAATAATCTTCATTTCCTTCTTTTGCTACGGCATAATCTGGAGTAGGTTTGTAGCCGCCCATCGGAATAAAACTCATGCTTTCAACTCCACCGGCAATGATACAATCGGCCATACCACTTTGGATTTTAGCGGTAGCCATTCCAATTGTTTCTAATCCTGATGCACAATAACGATTCACAGTTACTCCCGGAACATCGGTTACTTTCAATCCCATTAAGGAAATTAAACGACCCATGTTCAAACCTTGTTCGGCTTCCGGCATGGCGTTTCCAACCATGACGTCGTCGATGCGTTTTTTGTCAAAATCAGGTAACTCATTCATTAAATATTGAATGGTTTCTGCGGCCAATTCGTCAGGTCTTTTGAAACGGAAAACTCCTTTTGGTGCTTTTCCTACTGCTGTACGGTATGCTTTTACGATGTATGCTGTTTTCATGTTAGTTATAATTTTTTTGAATATAGATTTATAAAATTTTAAAAATTTCTATAATTTTTAAATCTGTTTTCCATAATTTATATTTAGTTACGTAATGGCTTTCCTTTGGTAAGCATAAATTGGATACGCTCCAACGTTTTTCTCTCTGTACACAAACTCAAAAACGCCTCTCTTTCCAAATCCAATAAATACTGCTCACTTACCAATGTTGGTTCTGATAAATCGCCACCAGCCATTACATACGCTAATTTGTTTGCAATCTTACGGTCATGTTCAGAGATGTATTTTCCCGCTTGCATTTGGTCTGTTCCAACTAAGAACATTCCCAATGCTTGTTTTCCTAAAACTTTAATGTCCGTGCGGTGAATCGGTTGTGTATAACCTTGTTCTGCCATTTGAAGTGTCACTTGTTTAGCAACAGCAATTTGACGATCTTTATTTACAACTACGATGTCTTTTCCTTTTTGGAGAATTCCTAAATCAAACGCTTCATAAGCAGAAGTGGCTACTTTTGCCGTTCCAATAGTTAGGAAATATTCTTGTAAAACGTTTAATTCCACATCGTTTTTATGATATAAATCAGAAGCCCGAACGGTCATTTCTTTAGAACCACCGCCGCCAGGAATTACCCCAACGCCAAATTCTACTAATCCAATATAGGTTTCGGCAGCAGCCACAACGCGGTCAGCATGCATACTCATTTCGCAACCACCGCCTAACGTCATTCCGTGCGGAGCAACAACTACTGGAATTGCAGAATAACGACAACGCATCATCGTGTCTTGGAACATTTTGATGGCCATGTTCAATTCATCATATTCTTGTTCGACAGCCATCATGAAAATCATTCCGATATTGGCTCCAACAGAAAAATTAGTTCCTTGGTTTCCAATCACTAAACCGCTGTATTCTTTTTCGGACATGTCGATGGCTTTATTGATACCTTGTAAGACGCCACCACCAATAGTGTTCATTTTAGAGTGGAATTCTAAGTTCAAAATTCCATCGCCTAAATGATGAATAGTAGCATCGGCATTGCCCCAAACTTTGTGGCTTTCTCTTATATTATTTAAGATGATAAACGCATCTTGTCCCGGAACTTTTTCTTGTGCTTTGGTTGGAATACCATAATAATAAGTCGCTCCATTTTTTACACTATAAAAAGAAGTGTTTCCTGACGCTAGCATTTCGTTAACCCAAGCTGCGGGTTCATACCCTTCGGCTTTCATTAATTCTATTCCTTTGGCAACACCAATACTATCCCAAATTTCGAAGGGACCATTTTCCCAACCAAAACCTGCTTTCATGGCATCGTCAATTTTATATAATTCGTCTGAAATTTCAGGAATTCTATTCGAACAATACGCAAACATAGCTACAAAATTCTTTCTATAAAATTCGCCTGCTTTGTCTTTTCCTTTGACCAGAACGCGAAAACGGTCAATTGGTTTGTCGATGGTTTTGGTTAATTCTAAAGAAGCGAAGGATGCTTTTTTATTTGGACGGTATTCCATCGTATCTAAATCTAACGAAAGAATATCTTTATCTATTTTTTTATAAAAACCTTGTTTGGTTTTACTTCCCAACCATTTGTTTTCAATCATTTTATCAATGAAAGAAGGCAATTTGAATAATTCGTGTGCTTCGTCATTCGGACAGTTTTGATAAATTCCATTCGCCACATGCACTAACGTATCTAAACCAACAACATCAACCGTTCTAAACGTAGCCGATTTTGGGCGACCAATCACTGGACCAGTTAGTTTGTCTACTTCTTCAATCGTTAAGCCCATTTCTTTCACTTGATGAAAAAGACTCATGATACCGAAGATTCCAATTCTATTTCCGATAAAAGCAGGCGTATCTTTGGCAACGACTGATGTTTTTCCTAGAAATTGCGAGCCGTAATTGGCCAGAAAATCAAGAACAGTTTGACTTGTTTTTGGACCCGGAATAATTTCGAATAATTTTAAGTATCGAGCGGGATTGAAGAAATGCGTTCCGCAGAAATGCTGTTGAAAATCTTCCGTTCTGCCTTCACTCATAAAATGAATTGGAATTCCGGAAGTATTAGAAGTTACTAACGTTCCCGGTTTTCTATATTTATCAACTTGTTCAAAGACGATTTTTTTAATGTCTAATCGTTCCACAACCACTTCGATAATCCAATCAACATTGGCAATTTTTGGCATATCGTCGGTTGTGTTTCCGGTTGTGATTCGGTTTGCAAATTGCTGACTATAAATAGGCGAGGGGTTCGATTTTAATGCAGCAGTTAAACTTTCGTTTACCAATCGGTTCCGAACAACTTTGCTTTCTAAGGTAAGTCCTTTTTTCTCTTCGGTTTCCGTAAGTTTGTTCGGAATAATGTCCAACAAAAGTACTTCTACTCCTATGTTTGCGAAGTGGCAGGCAATACCGCTTCCCATGATTCCGGAACCAATAACCGCAACTTTTTTAATCGTTCTTTTCATTAGTCTTATAATTTGTTGTTTTTAAAATATTTTCTTCTCGTTAATCAACGAGTTGATGCTTTCTGAAACTTCCATAAAATGAAGTAACTTTTCTTCTGAAATGTTTTGTTTAACGATTTCATTAAACTTAATCACCGTGTTTTTAGATAATTCTCTCTTTTCTTTTCCTAATTCGGTTAAGTAAATGAGCACGCCACGACCGTCTTCTGGATTTTTTTTACGAATGATTAATCCTTTGTCTTCTAATGTTTTTAGTGTTCGGGTTAAGCTCGTAGCTTCCATTCCCATTCGATTACTGATGTAAGTAGAAGGTGTTCCCTCTTCTTTATCAATGCTTAATAAGGCAAAACCGATAGCCATGGAACCTTCATATTTGGAGGCTTCTTCGTTATACATGCGAGCGACCGATTGCCAAGTCGCTCTTAAGATGTAATCTATTGTTTTATCTTTCATGGTTTACGCAAACGTTTTCAAAGATAAACAAATTTATTATGCACGCATAGTATATTTGATAATTTAACATATTGGACTTTCTAAATAGGTAAGCATTATGTTTAGAATAAATGTTGTTAGTTTCGCATCCCAAGCTCACTTTTTTTATTTTTCATACCTTTGCCACCTTTTCACAATTAAGGATAGGCTTTATTTAGTTCCTATTTCTTTATAAAAAATTCCATGACAAAGTTTTTCAATTTCTTCGACTTAAAACAAAAAGTAAACTATAAAACCGAGATTTTATCGGGCTTAACCGTAGCGTTGGCGTTGGTACCACAAGCGATTGCTTTTGCCTTCATTGCTGGTTTGTCTCCTTTAGTGGGACTATATGCGGCGTTTTCCATGGGGTTGATTACCTCTATTTTTGGGGGTCGGCCTGGAATGATTTCTGGGGCAACTGGAGCCGTAGCCGTTGTGATTGTTGCTTTAGCGAAAACACATGGTGTTGAATATATTTTTGCCACCGTAGTCTTGGCGGGTTTAATTCAGATGACGGCTGGGTTTTTACGGTTAGGAAAGTTTAATCGCTTGGTGCCTCAACCCGTTATGTTTGGGTTTGTGAATGGCTTGGCGATTGTGATTTTCATGTCGCAAATCGCACAGTTTAAAGTGCTCGATGGCTCGTCTTGGTTGAGTGGTTCGCCATTATATACGATGGTTGGTTTAGTTTTATTGACCATGGTAATTATTTGGGGATTGCCCAAATTAACTAAAACGATTCCTTCTTCGTTGGTGGCGATTCTTACTATTTTTGGATTGGTCACCTTATTTAAGATTGATACCACAACGGTAGGCGATTTGGCTTCGATTGAAGGCACTTTTCCGCCGTTTCATATTCCGATGGTGCCGTTTAACTTTGAGATGTTGCAACTTATTTTTCCGTATGCGTTAATCGTTGCAGGAGTGGGGTTAATTGAAAGTTTGCTGACGTTAAACTTGGTGGATGAAATCACCGAAACCAAAGGAAGAAGCAATAAAGAAGCCGTAGCTCAGGGCTTGGCGAATGTAGTCACTGGTTTTTTCTCTGGAATGGGTGGCTGTGCGATGATTGGCCAGAGTTTGATTAATATTTCTAATGGAGCGAGGGCACGTCTTTCGGGGATTGTGGCTTCGGTGATGCTGTTGATTTTTATCATGTTTGGCAGTAGTTTGATTGAGCAAGTTCCGATGGCGGCATTGACCGGATTGATGATTATGGTGGCGATTGGCACGTTTGAATGGGCAACGCTTCGGATGGTGAATAAGATGCCTAAGCACGACATCTTAGTTGGTATTGTGGTGATTGTGATTACTGTTTTACTGCACAACTTGGCCTTGGCGGTCTTGATTGGCGTGATAATTTCTGCCTTAGTTTTTGCTTGGGAAAGTGCCAAACGCATTCGGGCGAAGAAATATATTGACGAAAACGGCATTAAACATTATAAAATATACGGACCGCTTTTCTTTGGTTCGACCACTGCTTTTGCAGAAAAGTTTGAGGTGTTAAACGACCCAAAAGAAATCATTATCGACTTTAAGGAAAGTAAAATTGCCGACATGAGTGCCATTGATGCCGTGAATAAAATTACAGAACGTTATTCAAAAGTGAATAAGAAAGTGCATTTACGCCATTTGAGTGCGGATTGCCGACAGTTGTTGCAGAATGCCGATAAGATTATTGATGTGAATATTATGGAGGATCCGACATATAAAGTGGTGGTGGATTAGGGTTTTCGAATTTTTGGATGTTCAGATTGTTGGATTTTTACTTACCTCAGTCCTCTCGAAAGGAGAGGGTGAAGGAGTGTGAACTTTTTGTGGATGAGTTTGATTATATCAATTTTTTTTCTTTCCCCTGACCCTAAAGGGTGGAAAAAGACCAGGTAATCTTAAAAAGTCTGTAGTTATGTATTAAGTTTTTTCTTATTGTTGTGGTTTTTTCGATTTTTTGATTTCTTGATTTCTTGATTTTTTGATTTTCCTATTTCTTTTGATTTTATGATTCTTAAGCTTTTTTGTGGGTAGGATATTTTGTGATGATAAATTATTTACATTTGGGAATGGTAATTGAAGATGTCGAAAATAATTACACGAAACGATTCGTTCGTTAGGGCGGGGTAAAACGGTTTTCTACCGGTATTTAATCCCTAACGGGATTTTAATGATGTGATGGTTGTTTTTCCAACGGTTGAAACCCATGGTTACCGACATATCTTCATACGGGATTGACTTTTAATATTTAAACGGTTTTCTACCGATATATCATCCCTGACGGGATTTAATTTTTTGGTTTCATTTTGTTTCGTTTTGTTTCGTTTCATTTTGTTTCATTTTCCCCACGGGTTAAAACCCATGGCTACCGATATATCATCCCTACGGGATTTTAATTATGTGATGTTCGTTTTTCCATTACCGATATATCATCCCTGACGGGATAGATTTGAAATGTGTAAACGGTTTTCTACCGATATTTAATCCTTAGCGGGATTATTTCATAAAACAATCAAATTGGTTTAATAGGGAAATACAAGTGTTTTTTAGTAATGGCAGAATTAGTTTGTTAAGAGATTTTTTAAATCCCTAACGGGATTATTTCTAAACACAATCAAATTGGTTTCATACATCAAAATGATTCCTATCCACATTACATCCAACGATGCAATTAGCAATAACAAGATGTCTTTCACTTCTGAAAAAAATCAATTCATAACCCGCAAACAATTCATACCTTTGCAGAAATTGTATAACATGCTCACCATCGGAACTTATCATACGCTTCGCATCGACAGAACAACGCTCGTTGGTTTATTTTTAACTAATGAAACAGATGATGTTTTGTTGCCTATTAAATATGTCCCGAAAAAGTTTGAAATAGACGATAAAATTGAGGTATTTGTTTATTTGGATCATGAAGAACGCCCAATTGCCACGACCTTACAACCGTATATCACGCTAAATGATTTTGCGTTTTTGCGAGTGAATTACATAAACGAATTTGGTGCGTTTTTAGATTGGGGATTAGAGAAGGATTTGTTTGTGCCTTTTGCAGAACAAGCCCGCCCGATGGAGCAGGGTAAACGTTATTTTGTTCACTTGTATTTGGATGAAAAAACCAATCGCTTAGTTGCTTCCAGTAAGATCAATCAGTTTTTAAACAAAGAACCGTTGCACCTAGAACCCGGAACGGAAGTAGCGTTAATCATTTCACACATCACCGATTTAGGAATTAATGTGCTTGTGAACGGTACGCACAAAGGGTTGGTTTATAAGAATGAAGTTTTTACAGATAACATTCGTCCAGGCGACAAAATCGTTGGTTATATTAAATTTATTCGCCCTGACGGAAAGATAGATATCTCATTAAATAAAACAGGAATTGAAAGCTTAGAGGAAAATGCACAAGCGATTTTAGATGAATTGAAAGCCAGTAACGGATTTTTGAAACTCAACGATAGCAGTTCACCCGAAGATATTAAGACGATTCTTCAAATGAGTAAAAAAACCTTCAAAAAAACCATCGGAACGCTCTACAAACTCAAGCAGATTGAGATTAAAGAAGATGGGATTTATTTGGTGGGGTAAGGTTTAGTTGCAGTTTACAGTTTTCAGTCGCAGTTGACAGTCACAGTCTCAGTTTACAGTCACAGTCTCAGTTTACAGTCACAGTTTTCAGTCTCAGTTTTCAGTCTCAGTTTTCAGTCTCAGTTTTCAGTGGCAGTTTTCAGTGGCAGTTTTCGGTCAAAGTAACGGTTTTTAGTTTTAAATCCATTCTCGCGAAGCGAACAAATCAAAAAATCCGTTTTTATCTTTTCAATCCGTGGAATCCGTGTGCCATTGGGTTGTTATAGTGAAGGAGTTTTTGAGGAAGAAAGAGAAAAGAATATAGAAAATATAGAGAAGAATAAAGAAAATAGAAAATAGAGAGAATAGAAAATAGAGAATAGAACGAGATTTCAAATTAAATAAGGATCTTTATTTTAAACGCCATCACCCAACATCCATCACCCAACATCCATCAACCAACCTCCTCCTTACTCCCCCAATTCCATCGGATAATCTCCAAAAAGAGCCGCTAATCGAGAAGCTTTGTAAACTCTACGCGTAAATTTATTTGATAAAGCAATAATTACTACCTTTTCTTTTTTCAACGTGGTGTAGGAAGACGTGTTTCCGTGCCACCAACCGTTGTGGTAATGAAGGGTTTGACCCGTTTCCCATTCGTTCATGCGAATTCCTAAGCCATAATTGCGAATGCCTCGTTTCTCATAACTATAGCCTTTTAAGGCTTCGTCCATCAAATCTTGCCGAAGAAAATCAGCCGAATACGTCGCTAAATCAAATTTTACCAAATCGCGTGGCGTGGAATAAACGTTTTTATCGCCAAAAATAGCATCAAATTGATCCCAACCATAATTAACGTAATTCCCTTTATACGATTGACAAACAGTTAGTTTTTGATTTGGAAAATCCATCACAAACGAATCGGTCATTCCTAGCGGTTCAAATATTTCGTCATGCATAAGTGTTGAAAAATCTTTTTCTGTAACGGCTTCTGTAAGCAAGGCCAAAATGGCATAATTGGTGTTGCAATAATCAAAATGGGTATCGTTTTTAGATAAAAGAGACAATTTATGTTTACTTAAGGTTGCTAATATATCGGCATTGGTAAGTACTTTTTTTGAATTCCATCCTTTTATTAATTCGCCAAAACGAGAATAATGTGGTAAACCGCTGCGGTGATTCAATAAGGTTTTAACAGTGGTATTTTGATAGGGAAAACTCGGCAAATAGGTTTTTACCTTTTCATTCAAATCGATTTTATTTTGTTGAACGAGTTTGAGCACCAAAGTGGCAGTTAATACTTTGCTCACCGAAGCTAAATGCAAAGCAGTGTGCTCGTCAATGGCTTTTTTTTCGCCATAATTGGCATAACCTTGGTAATCTTCATAGATAATTACGCCATTTTTTGCAACGAGAAAACCACCACTAAAATCAGTTAAAGAAATATTTTTTTGATAATACAAATCAATTTCTGCCTCTTTTTCCGCTCGGTATTCGTTGCTTACAGGATTCATTTCCAGAGCAAAAGGGATTGTTATTTGTGCGGAATCCACAACGATGATAGGTTCTGGAATATGATGGGCTAAAAGTGGTGCTTCTGCTTTTTGTTGACAAGCAGTAGCGAATAGTAGTGTAGAAATTGCTAGAGCAATCGTTTTATAAGTCATACGAGTTGGGTAAACGTTGTGTTGGTTAAACAAAACTAACGTTTTTTGTTCTAAAAAATTTTATATTATGTCAATTTTAGGATTAATTGTCAACAAGTAATTAACAAATGCTTCTTTATCTTGGGGCGAAATATAAATATCGTCAAATTTATTGTAGTAGATATACAATCCGTTGTAGCCTAAAGC
>Ga0105045_10006662_pt1 | contig 10228 bp, 6 predicted proteins | sample MAT02_FD_78089 | JGI IMG/M metagenome (GOLD analysis project Ga0105045, IMG submission 78089) | Freshwater microbial communities from Lake Fryxell liftoff mats and glacier meltwater in Antarctica - MAT-02 (megahit assembly) | ecosystem: Environmental > Aquatic > Freshwater > Ice > Liftoff...
GCATCATAGACAATACAGATCATCAGGTCAGAATGGGAACTAGTTTTCAATGGGATGAATTTCATGAGACAGTAGGAACCACCAACTATCATAGAAACGAATGGGTGCCGGGTGTTTTTGGTGAATATACCTACAAAGGATCTGAAAAATTTAGTGTATTAATCGGTGGTAGGGCTGATTATCACAATAACTTTGGATTGTTTTTCACGCCAAGACTTAATGTAAGGTATGCTCCAAACCAAAAAACAGTATTTAGACTAGCTGGAGGTAGAGGACAACGAACACAATCTATTTTTGCGGAGAATATCGGTCTTTTTGCTTCCAATAGAGAGATTATCGTAGAAGGCCAAAACCCAAATAATCCATATGGGCTTGATGCAGAAGTTGCTTGGAATTTCGGGCTAAGTCTTACAAGAGAGATAACATTAGGGTCTAGAAATCTCTTGATATCTGTAGATTTCAATCGTATTGACTTCGAAAATCAGATAGTTATGGATCTTGACAGAAGTCCACAGCAAGTTGTATTTTATAATCTAAAGGGAGAATCTTATTCCAATAGTGCTCAGATACAATTCGAAATAGATGCCGCCAAATGGCTAGACATTAGATTGGCTTACAGATATAATGATGTCAAGACCACTTATGGGGAGCAGTTGCTCAGAAAACCACTCGTGTCTCCACAGCGAGCATTCGCAAATACTGCGATTAAGCTAGGTCGTGGATGGACATTTGATTATACCATCAATTGGTTGAACTCTGTGAGAATTCCGTCCACTGCGAGCAATCCTTCTGTTTATCAATGGGAAAGCCAGTCTCCATCATATTTTCTAAGCAATACGCAAATCAACAAAGCTTGGGCAAATGGATTTGAAGTATATCTAGGTGGTGAAAACATATTTGATTATAGATTACATGATCCTATCATTGCCGCTGACCAACCATTTGGAAAGTATTTTGATAGCTCTTTAGCATGGGGACCAGTCATGGGTGCAAATGTGTATATAGGAATGAGATATAGTTTGTAAAATACCTGCGTCTTGTAGATATAGTCAAGACTTATAAGTGAAAGGCATCAATATTTATATTAGTATTGGTGTCTTTTTAATTTTTTGAACAATATGAATGGATTGGATTTTAACCTATAGCTAATAGACACTTTAGAATGAGCTATTTAAAATTTGTAGTACACAAATGGAAACACAAAATTATGTAATCGACACAATATCAATACTATGTACAAAATACTACTCAATAATCAGTAATTTCTGAGTTAATTTCCATGCTTACATTTAAACAAAAAAATAAGGGCAGAAATCAGATCCCTGCCCTTATTAAAAACATTTTATTCTAAATCTTTATTACGATCACTCTAGTTTGAACTTCACAGGAAGTGTGTAGAGAACTTTTACAGGACGACCTCTTTGTTTACCTGGTGTCCATTTTTTACCCATGTTATTCATGCCTAAGATTACTGTTTCAGCTGCGGCACCGCATCCTGCTCCAATATCTCTCACGATCTTTACATCGCCTATACCACCATCTTTTTCTACTACAAATTGTAGTACAACACCTCCTTCTACACCGTTTTCTCTAGCTATTGCTGGATACTTAAGGTTTTTGTATATATATTGAAGCATTGCTGCATCTGCACAAGACTTCTTCTCTGCTTCAGTTGCTTTATCTTCGCAACCAGGGAATCTTGGCATTTGCTCTACCACTTTGAATATCTCATCAGTTGCTGGTGGTGGCGGTGGTGGTGGTGGTGGTGGCGGTGCTGCCTTTTGTACAGGTGCTTCTACCTTGGTTTCTTCTGTGACCTCTTGATTTTCAAATTTCGGTTGGTCTTCTTCAATAACTTCAGTATCAGGTACTTCCTGAATTACGGGTGGTGGTGGTGGCGGTGGCGGTGGCGGTGGTTCAGCTGTACGGGGTATATCGACTTCCATCTCTTCCTCAATAAATAGGGCATCATCAGGAATATCGACAACTTTGTCGTAAGTTGTCCAACTCATCGTCACAAGGGCAATTGCTACTGCTGCTGTCATACCAAAATTAAAGAAACTACCTGAATTTTTGAAAACATCGACTTCAGGAAATTTTTTTAAATTTAGGAGACTTGACTTTGCACTAGTATTGGCTACTGAAAGTTCTTCAGCGCTATACTTTCTATACTTTGATTTATAGTATATGATAAGTCCAATAGTCAGCAATATTAGTATTAGGAAAAACATTCCTACACCTAATCCTGAAACTTCTAATTCTTTGAACATAAGCGGTTAATTAATTATTTTTTTAAACAATATCACTCCTAAAAATGAACCAATAATATTAGCTAAAATATCATAAAGCTCAAAAGATCTACCATTGGAAAGGTAAAATTGACAAATTTCCATAAGAACACCAAAAGAAATGGAAAAAAATATTGGAATATTTTTTAAATTACTATTTTGTCTTAATCCCATACTCCATAAAAAACAGAAAATGGCATAAAATCCTAAATGTGCTAACTTGTCAAATCCTATAAAATCCCAAACTTTGAACGATGAAGCTGTTCGGGCAGAAATCAACGATAACCAAATAGTAATAAATGTCCATAAAATTGCCAATACTATATAAAAATGGTCACTCAACTTCTTGAGCTTATCTGTTAGATGCATGATGTTTGATTTTTGGTGTATAAAAAAGATATTTTTATACCTTTTCGTAAATTATATGCGAACCTACTGTTTCACAGGACTCATCCCAATCGTTTAATTGAACAGTTTCAATCTGGTTTATTAGACCTTCGTCATGGGGTAAAGATACTTTTATATAGTTGTCTGTAAATCCACTCATCCTATTGTCTTCCTTTGAATGCTCAAACAAGACAGACCTAATTGTACCTAAAAAAGGTGCAGTAAATGCCATTCTTTTTTTCTGAGACAGTATTCTTAGCATTTCATTACGTTGCCTCCTGACTTCCATCGGGACTACTTCTCCCATCTCTGCAGCGGCAGTATTTGCTCTTTCGGAGTAGGTGAATACGTGTAAGTAGGATATATCAAGTTCGTTTAGAAATTGGTAAGTCTCTATAAAATCTTCTTCAGTCTCACCAGGAAAACCGACGATTACATCTACTCCAATACAACAATGTGGCATCGTTGTTTTGATCCATTCCACCCTTTGTCTATACAGATCCCTATGGTACCTTCTTCGCATCGCTTTCAGGATTTTGTCACTACCTGATTGTAATGGAATATGAAAGTGTGGCACAAATCTTTTTGATTGTGCCACAAAATCTATGATTTCTTCTGTTAGTAAATTCGGTTCAATAGATGAGATACGGTATCTTTCTATTCCTTCTACTTGGTCGAGTTCTTTTATTAGATCGATAAATAAGGCTTCTTTTTTGGGTTTTGAACCTTCGATGACATCTGTTCCATTGCCAAAGTCACCTAAATTGACACCAGTAAGGACTATTTCTTTTACTCCTAGTGAAGCAATTTTGTGTGCATTATTTACTACATTTTCTATAGTATCACTTCTGCTGCTGCCCCTTGCTTGAGGTATTGTACAGAAAGAACATTTATAATCACAGCCATCTTGGACTTTCAAGAAAGATCGAGTTCTATCACCAAACGAAAAAGAATCAATAAATACATTTGCTTCTTTTACTTCGCCTGCTATGACCATCCCCTTGTCAGATGAGGATGAGATACCATCAATATATTTTAGGATATTAAATTTTTCTGCGGCACCTAGTACAAGGTCTACACCAGGTATTTCAGCTATTTCCTGAGGTTTTAGTTGCGCATAACATCCTACCACTACGATTTTTGCCTGAGGGGCATATTTGAGCGCTCGCCTTACTTCATATCTACATTTTTTATCGGCAAAGTCCGTAACTGAGCAAGTATTCAAAACATAGATATCTGCTCCTGTTTCAAAATCTACAGTTGTATACCCGTGATTTTCAAAAGACCTTCTAATGCCTGATGTTTCGGAAAAATTCAATTTACAGCCTAATGTATGAAAGGCTACCGTGCGTGGTGTTGCCATAATTTATATATTAAAGGATAATGAACATCTACCCATTATTTTTCTTTGGTGGATCTTTTGATTTTTCGGTATTTGGTAGAGACTTCTGTTCTAAGCCTTTTTTTAAATCCTTTTTCTTCGGGTCATCCTTTGATTCTTCTTTTTTTGTATCTTTAGATGGCTTCTCTTCTTTTGATGAGCCTTCTTTAATATCACCTTCTAAATTGTCGAGTTCTCCACCTTCTGGTTCTTCTACAGGATAGCCAAACTTTTCTCGGACGATGTCTTTCATATTTTTGAATCCCGAGCGAACTAGGGAGTCTCTGTACATTGTATCTTGCATTAACAACTTGAATGTATCTGGAGATATGCCTATCCTGAAAGGGCAAGCGACTAAATCATTTATTTTTGGATCAAAGGCGAATTTTTCTTGGGTAATTTTTGCACTCTTAGCATCAATGGCGACAGAATACCAAAAATTTCCTACTATTGGTAAGGCCATTGCTGTGCCACTACCAAAATTCATTGATCTGAAACGTACAGCTGGACTAGGTCCTCCTACCCAAGCACCAGTAACAATTGTTGGGTTGTAAGCTATAAACCAACCATCGGAATGATTCTGAGTAGTACCTGTTTTGCCTGCAAAGTCGCCATGAGGTACAAATTGACTTCTGAGATTATTACCTGTTCCATATACTATCACAGATTGCATCATTCTTGTCATTGTCGAAGCGGTGGTAGTATCCATTGCAACAACATTTGGCCCAAGTAGTGGATTGGTTTTAACTAATTCTTCATAGTCATAAATAACGTTTCCATAACGGTCTTCAATTTTCAATATGGTTGTAGGTTCAGGACGAATGCCTTTATTTGCTAATGTGCCGAATACTTTCATCATATCATATAAGGATATATCAGCGGCACCAAGAGAAATACCGAATTCTCTAGGTAATTCTGATGTTACACCCATTTTTTTCGCAAGGTCAATTGTCTTTTGAATACCTACTTTTTCAATCAATTGAGCTGCAATGACATTAGTTGAATAGGTAAGTCCTCCTACCATGGAGTACCATCCGTCGTAGTTTCCGTCAGAATTCCCTGGAGTCCAATCTTCAATGGTGACTTGTTTGTTTCTAAAAAACTGACATGGTTTTATACTATCTTGAAGTGCTGCTGCGTAGACTACAGGTTTGAATGTAGAGCCAACCTGTCTTTTACTTAGGATATGGTCGTACTTGAAGTATTTGAAATCAGTACCGCCAACCCATGATTTGATATATCCATTGGTATGGTCCATAGCCATAAATCCACAATTAAGTAGGGTGAAATAGTATCGCACACTATCTAATGGTGACATGGTGGTTTCAAGCTCCAAGGGTATTTTCTCCCAACTAAAGATCTTCATACTAACTGGAATATTAAAAATAGAATCAATTTCCGTATCTGAATATTCCTGTTCTTTTAGTTTCATGTATCGATCACTTCTTTTTACTTGTTCGTCTATCCATTTATCGTCTCCCCAAGGTTTTTCCTCTTCATATCCTTTCCAGTGTTTTACAAACTCTTCTTGTAGATATGACATGTGCTTGAATACTGCATCTTCGCCATGTTTCTGCATTCTACTATCTAATGTTGTTGTTATTTTTAGCCCATCAGTGTATAATCGATATGGCGTGCCATCTTCTTTTAATATATCTTTCAGAATGTTTGGGAGAATTTTGGTACGCAAATATTCCCTGAAGTAGGTGCCTGTACCATCATTGTTGCCTATATCTTCGTGAATGGCTGCTCCCAAAGGTCTGCTAATGAGAGAATCGTAAACTTCGGGGACTATTGCGCCAGAATTAATCATGGCTGAAATCGTAGACATCTCTTGGGATTCGAATCTGAAATCTTTGTTTTTCAACATTTGGCTTAGCACTAGATTTCGTCTTTCTTTAGAATCATTAGGATTTCTTACTGGATCCAATGCCGTAGTTGCCTTGAGCATACCAATCATAGTGGCGGCCTCGTCTGGTGTAAGTTGTTTTGGTCTCTTATTGTAAAAATATCTTGCTGCCTCTTGGATACCAAATCTATTTCCACCAAATGGGACAGTATTAAGGTACATAGTTAACAACTCTTCTTTATTGTAATGTTTTTCAAGTTTTATGGAGATAATATTTTCCTTTACTTTATTGATAAAAATACTAAGTCCTGGTATTTTGAAGTTTTGCCGCGGGTATAAGTTTTTAGCTAGTTGTTGACTTAATGTAGAGCCACCACCACCTTGCGTGTTTGTAGCAATTCCTTTAAAAACTCTCATCCAAGACCTTAAATCTATGCCGCTATGCTCAAAAAATCTTTTATCTTCAATGGCCAAAAGAGCAGTAATCAAGTAAGGAGAAATGCTATCTAGCTCGATTGTAGTCCTATTTTCAGTGTAGTATTTTCCTATTAGTACGCCATCAGATGTATAAATCTCCGATGCATTAGCATTTTCGATTTGTTGTAATTCTTCAGTAGATGGTAATTTGCCAAAAGCTCCGAAAAGTGCAAGCAATATTATCAATGTGATAGACATTAATCCTAATAGAATAATGCCAAAAAACCACTTAATAATTTTGGATTCTCTAGGATTTCTTTTACAATATACATCCCAACTATTAGTAACAGGGTATATAAATATTTTCCACTTTGCTAGGTAAGGTGCCGAAAATTGAGAAATAGGTTTGGTAATCGGGCTTAAGAACCGACTAACAAAATTTGAAATTTTATGAACGCTTCCCTTTATATCAATCATCTCATTAATTCATTGGAGTGCAAAAGTACGATTTCTTACTTAAATAAAGAACATTCATTTTTTTGAAATGGGTTTGTATTTTTTATAATCAAAAGCTATTGATAGCTCACAAACATGTTTTTCTCTTTAATAAAAAAGGAAATCCATTTGAAAAAACAGATTTCCTTTTATATTATATACTAGAAAAATATTGCTTACCAACCCAAGATAATAGCAAAAATCAAAGGCGCTACAATAGTTGCATCACTCTCTACTATAAATTTTGGAGTGTGGATATCTAGTTTGCCCCAAGTGATTTTTTCATTTGGTACAGCTCCAGAATACGATCCATAACTTGTAGTACTGTCACTTACCTGGCAGAAATATGACCAGAAAGGGATATCATGCATCTCCATATCTTGATAAAGCATCGGGACTACGCATATCGGGAAATCCCCTGCGATACCACCGCCTAACTGAAAGAAACCGACTCCTTTGCCACCACTGTTTTTAGGGTACCAATCTGCCAGCCACATCATATATTCTATACCACTTTTGGTCGTTGATGGTTTTAATTCTCCTTTGATACAGTAAGATGCAAAAATATTTCCCATGGTGCTATCTTCCCAACCGGGTACGATGATTGGAATATTTTTTTCTGCTGCAGCAAGCATCCAACTATTCTTGGGGTCGATCTCGTAGTATTGTTCAAGATCACCGCTCAATAACATTTTGTACATAAACTCGTGTGGGAAATAGCGCTCACCTTTAGCTTCAGCATCACTCCATACTTGGATCAGGTGTTTCTGAAGTCTTCTGAAAGCTTCTTCTTCTGGTATACAAGTATCAGTGACTCTGTTGTAATGGTTTTCTAATAAATCCCACTCATCTTGAGCACTTAGTTCCCGATAATTGGGTATGCGCTTGTAATGTGAGTGGGCTACAAGATTCATGATATCTTCTTCGAGGTTTGCACCTGTACATGAGATAATTTGTACTTTATCTTGTCTGATCATTTCCGCCAGTGACTTTCCGAGTTCCGCAGTACTCATGGCTCCTGCTAGCGTGATCATCATTTTGCCACCATCGTTTAGGTGTGCTACATATCCATCTGCTGCATCTATCAATGCTGCTGCATTAAAATGCTTGTAATGGGTCTTTAAAAATTCAGTTACCTGCATATTTTATGATATTCTTTGGTTAGAAATATTACTTTAAGATGGTTTCATGACAATGCTTAATAACCTAGGATCTTTAGCATTTGATCTACCGTCTGTTCTTCCCTGTAAAGTCTGTCCACCATATTTCCTTTTTCGTCACGATCTATAATGATTTGTTGAGGAGAAGGTATAAGACAATGTTTGATACCACCATATCCGCTGATGGCATCTTGGTAAGCGCCTGTGTGAAAAAATCCTAAATAAAGTGGCTCTTCCTTCTCAGGGTTGTAGGTAGGTAAGAAGATCTCCTGATTCATATCTTCAGAATTGTAATAATCGGAATGATCACAACTGATACCGCCGATGCTCACACGCGAATACTCATTGTCCCATTTGTTGACGGGAAGCAAAATGAACTTTTCGAATATAGACCAAGCATCTGGTATTGTATTCATCAGGCTATTATCGATAAGGTACCATAACTCATTGTCATTTTGTTGCTTCTGCTCCAATACTGAAAAAATGATGGCACCACTCTCGCCCACTGTGTATTTACCAAATTCAGTAAATATATCTGGCTCGTCTATACCTTCTTCAGTACAAACCTCCTTGATATTCCTTACGAGTTCGTTGATCATGTACTTATAATCGTACTCAAATCCTAGATTGTTTCGAATAGGAAGTCCACCACCAAGGTTGATAGAGTCAAGGCTAGGGCAGATTTTTTTTAGTTCTGCAAAAATCTTTAATGCCTTGCGAAATTCACCCCAATAATACAAATTGTCTTTGATACCTGAATCCACAAAAAAGTGAAGCATCTTGAGATGGATTCTTTTCTTACGAGAAATCTTTGTTTTGTAAAAGTCGATGATATCTGCACTTCTGATGCCGAGTCTCGATGTATAATAAGCAGATTGTGGCTCTTCATTGATAGCCATTCTCAATCCAATGGTCACGTCACCTTTGGTTTTGGCGTAAATCCTATCTAATTCCAATTTACTATCAAGTACTGGAATAACATTTTCATATCCATCATCAATAAGGCCTACGATCTTATTAAGGTAATCTTCTGTTTTATGTCCATTTTGGATTAAGATTGTTTTTTTGCTGATTTTACCTTTATCACACAAAATCCTTACAATATCAATATCAAATGATGACGAAGTCTCTAAATGAACATTGTGTTCGAGTGCTTCTTCTATCACATGAGAAAAGTGGCAACATTTAGTACAATAGCAATAGTAATAATCACCTTTGTAATTATTGGCCTTCATTGCTTTGTTAAAAAAATTCTTTGCCTTTTTGATCTGATCTCCTATCCTAGGTAGGTAAGTCATTCTGAATGGAGTACCATATTTGTCTATAAGATACTTTAATGAGATACCATGAAAAGTAAGATTTCCTTGATTAAGGTCGAAGCCTTCCTGTGGGAAATAGTATGTCTGATTAATTAATTGAAAATATGTGTTCTTCATTTAAAGGCATAAAGTGGGTTTTGTATAAAAAAAACGACACAAAGAAACGATAAATACTGTAAATTATTAGCATGTAAGGATAAAGAAATATTAAGGTTCTCAATTTTATAGGAATCAATGTGATATTATTGAAACATTTTGGACAACACCTTCGTCATTTCATTGTACCAAATGGTCTGTCAGTTCTTTTAGTTGGTCTAGTTTTATTACGAATTTATGTGATAAATCAGGACTTTAACTTACTTTTGTCAATAATTAAAATCAAATGTATATGAAACAATTAATCTTTACTTTCATTTTATCATTCGTAGGTCTGACTTATTCGGCTAATGCCCAAGTTGAAGATATGCAAAAACTTGAAAACCTAAAGTATTATCTAGCGTCATTGAAGGATAATGCGCTGTCAATGCGGTATTATACGGATTCGACCAAAATCATAAATCTCCTTGATAAGATTGATGTGTTTACAGCTGAGATAGAGGCTGAATTGGACAAAATAGTTTTACCAGAAACTGAGATTACTGAAATGACTTCAGAAGCCGAAGAACCTGTAAGTGATGGTAGGGTGGAAGACCTTGGAGATTACTCCAAATGGCCTGAAACGAATGAGGAAGGTCAACCCAACGATGATAATAGTGGGAGCCTAGGGCTATCTAAGTATATGCCATTCAAAAATAAGTTTAATACAACTGTTGAAATACAATTTGGTATTAATGCATTACAACAAGGAAATGCAGCTCCTGCTGGTATCTTATCACCTGAAATAAATACAGGTGGTTCTTGGTATTGGGATTTTGCAATCAAAAGAAGGGCTA
>Ga0105045_10006664_pt1 | contig 10224 bp, 6 predicted proteins | sample MAT02_FD_78089 | JGI IMG/M metagenome (GOLD analysis project Ga0105045, IMG submission 78089) | Freshwater microbial communities from Lake Fryxell liftoff mats and glacier meltwater in Antarctica - MAT-02 (megahit assembly) | ecosystem: Environmental > Aquatic > Freshwater > Ice > Liftoff...
GTGCGGGGTGCGCCATTCTGGGCCGCCATTATTTTGCCGCACTCAACGGAACAGTCAACTCCGAGACCGCCCTCGCCAACCCCATGACTGCCCTCCTCACCCTAGGAAAGGATGATTTTATCAACATTGCTGGTTTGCGGAACACGATTACCGACTCCCATTACGACAACCCCGATCGCCGGGGCCGCCAACTGACTTTTTTGGCCAGAATGGTGGCCGACAAAGTCACACCCGCCCGGGGCATCGGTGTGCCCGAGCGCACTGCGGTATTGGTGGACGAAAAAGGAGTAGCCAGCGTGGTGGGCCGCAGCCGGGTTTGCTTTTTGCAGTCCGACGGCCAAATCCCCGAGATCTTGGTCGCCAATACGCCACTCACTTGGGATCGCGGCGGCAAAGCGGTGCGGGTGACTGAGCTGGGGGCCAACGATGGTACGATTAATTTGGCCAATTGGCAAACCAGTGATCCGTTGCCGATCTCCTTTTTTTTCGCCAAAGTGGGCAGCCTGTTCGTGGGCCAGTAATCGCCCATCGCAAGAGCAATCTTGGCACACTGGGCGGGCAAATCTGGTCAGCCCACTTTTGACTCATCGGCTCAACCGCAAAACGGGACAGGGCAACTATTCAGGGAATGTAAAGATGAATGGGAGCTTTGATTTTTACCTTGAAATGACCCCCACCTTGGGGTGGGACTGCTGGATCGGCCTCGCTAATTTGTGTGTCGCTAGGACTTGTTCTACCAACCATTGCCATCTTGCCCGTTCACTCTATTTTTACGGGTTTGCAGAGTTATGATTTGTTGGTATCCGATAAGTAAAACGTGAAGGTTGTTCCCACATTCGGTTCTCCGATTGCAGAGATTGTACCGCCGTGTGCCTGAACAATTTTTTTGCAAATGGCAAGCCCGATTCCAGTGCCTTCGTAGGCTGCTTTGCCGTGCAGCCGTTGAAAGACTTCAAATATTTTGTTTTCATATTTTTGTTCAAAACCTATTCCGTTGTCGCTGATCGTCATTTTCCAAAACTTACTGTCCGGTTTCGTTAGTCCCCTTATTTCGTTGGTACTAGCTTTTTCAGCCGTTATTTTTATCAGCGGAATAACATTAGGTTTTGTATATTTAAGGGCGTTGCCGATAAGGTTCAAAAACAATTGTTGCATCTGAATGGGTACCGCTGGCAGAGTCGGCAAATTATCTGATTCAATCACGGCATTTTTTTGGATAATCAATTCGTTCAAAACGGTTTGCACTTCCGTCAGCGTTTGATTCAAGTCTGTTTTTTCAAATACCACTTGGCTGGAGCTGGCGTGTGATAAACTGATCAATGATTCTATCAACTTCTGCATTCGCTGCGCCGCTGAATTGATTCGGCTGAAATAATCTTTGGTAGTATCAGATAATTTGTCTCTATCCGTATCTAAAATGCGTTTTGAAAATCCTTGAATCTTTCTTAGCGGCTCTTGCAAATCATGACTGGCAATGTAGTTAAAAGAGGCCAGCTCCACATTGGCATCTTCAAGCTGGATATTTCTATTAGACAATTCTGTGGTTCGGCTTACTACTATTTTTTCCAAAGAAATATTTAAGAAATGCAACTTTTCTTCTGTTTGTTTCTTTGCGGTAATGTCTTGTGCTGCCAAAATACCATAAAGCGGCTTTGCGTGCTGTTTGTCAAAGAAAGCCTCTTTGTTTACTTTTAACCACCGTACCTCGCCAGAAGGAAGCAAAACGCGGTGTTCAGTTTCAATCAGTCCATTACCCTCAGGCTTTGATGATTGGGCAATAAGTTCCAACAATTGCTCTTTATCTCCGGGATGAAAAGTATTGTGCAATTCTTGACGGGTAACAAGTAAACGATCTGGCGACAAACCGTAAATGAGTGCGGCTTCTGTCGAAAGTCTGACCAAGCCCGTGTGGTAGTCAATTTCGGCCAATGCTACACTAGCAACCTGAATCCCGGCTTGCAAATGTTCTTTACTTTTGCGCAACTGTTCTTCACTTTGCAAGATTTTTCCTTCTGCCAATTTTTGCTCAGTTATATCCATCATGATGCTTAGGTGAAAATCAGCCTTTATGCGAATTGCCTGATATTGTACAAATTTATGGGTGCCGTTTTTTGTAATAAAATCAAATTCACCAGCTTCTTCACCTTTGCGCATATATTCTTCGAAACGCTTGGTTGCTCCAGCTTTTGCCGTTGTTTTTAAATCGCCCACATTCATTTGCAATAATTCATTAACCGTGTAGCCAAAAAGTTCACTTGCGGCTTTATTGGCAGATAAATAATTGCCTTGATCATTGGTAACCACTATTACCGCAAGGCTGTTATCAAAAATTGATTTAAACATTTCTTCGCTTTGGCGAATCTGTTCTTCCGCTTCTTTCTGCTGGGTAATATCTCTTGAAACCGAAATGATTTGCTGCACCGGTTCACCCGATTTGACTACAGGCGATATGACTACATTCCACCATTTGTCTGTGCCCTTGGCAGTGGGGCATAACGCTGTGAAATGTGCAGTTTCTCCTTTCACCGCTTTATCTACTGCTGCTTTTACCATTCCTTCGTTTTCTTTGCCCCATAGTGTCCACCAGTATTTGTTTTTAATGGTTGAAAAGTCATCTATCTCCATCTGGCAGATACCACTGAAGTTCATGTATTGAATGCGCCCTTCCCCGTCCAAAACTTTTAAGCAATCGGGACTGCTCTCCAGAATGGTGCGGTTAAATGTTTCGCTTTCTTCAATTTGTTTATTTTTTGTGGCTAATTCAATAACAGTTGCTTTTAATTTTTCCGATGCTTCTTTTTGTTCGGTAATGTCAAGGCTAATTCCTGTAAGGGTTATAGCTTCGCCAAATTCATCATATTGATGCTGGCCAATTGATTTCATCCACGCAATAGTGCCATCATTGGCACGTTTTATACGATATTCGGCATCATAAATGCTGCGATTATTTTTTGATTCTTCTATTTTTTGAAAGGCAAATGCTTTGTCTTCAGGCAAAATTGATTTAACCCAATCTTCTAAAGTCAAGTTATCAAGGTGTTCGCTATATCCCCACATTTTTTTCATCAGCCCACTCCATTCCAATTTTTCTGTCTTAACGTTTAATGACCCAATGCCTGCTTTAGCAGAATCAGTGGCTAATTTTAATTGACTTGCCAATTTTTCTTGTTCCTTTTCGCTTGCTTCAATTCGTTTGCGGGCTTCCACCTGTGCCGCGTACGCTGCATTGAGTTGTTCCTGTTTGTCAAGCAACTCCTGATTGACGATGATGAGTTCTTCGTTGGTCGATTGCAGTTCTTCTTTTGAAGTTTCTAATTCTTCGTTCAAACTTTGCATCTCTTCGTTACTGCTCTGCAATTCTTCGTTGGCGCTTTGCAGTTCTTCATTGGCGGCTTCCATGTCTTCGGTGATGGAGCGCATGTCTTCGCGGGTTTGCGAAAGTTCTTTTTCTAATTGCTTATTTTGCTTTTGAGTTTCAATTGTTTTTCCTGGGGAAGATTGTTTTTCTTCCTTCACAACAGGAATTATTTTTTCCTCAAAGCGAATTAAGTAGTACGGTTCAACGGTATCGGTGAGCGGAATAATTTCAATCGTGGCCAAAGATTGTTTTTCATTCACCTTTACGGGAATATTTTCTTTGGTGACCGTTACCTGTTCCTTGGTGGCTTTGTGAATGGCGTTGCGCAATTCAAACGCCAAACCTTCACGGGCCATTTTCAGTAGGTTGTAAGTGGGCTTGCCTGACGGTGCTTGGAGAAAAGGGGTAACATCGCCGTAAATGTGAACGATGTCCATTGCTTTATTCACTACCACACTGGCCGGGGATTTTAAGATCATTATTTCCTCGGCACTTTTTCTGAAATCGGTTTGGGTGCCGTCTGGTTTGGTGGCCATTCTATCTTTTGTTACAAAAAATTCTTCTTTGCGGTCGCTAGTAACGGGCATGAACCGACCCAGCACTGGTTTGCGCGAATAAATTTTCTCGTACTTTTCCGCTTGGGTAAACAAATCGGATGATGTGCCAGTAGTCTCCGATTTTCCCAAAAGGAGAAAACCATTTTCTTTGAGTGCGTAATGAAATGTGGTGAACGCTTTCTTTTGCAAAAAAGCATCCATGTAGATCAGCACATTGCGGCAAGTGATTAAATCCATTTTTGCAAATGGGGGATCTTTCAAAAAATTGTGCGGGGCAAACACGCACATACCACGAATGAGCTTACCCACTTCGTAGCCACCATTGTTTTTTACAAAATAACTCTTGAGTTGTGTCGCCGAGAGCTTTTCTACATCGACTTTGGTGTAAATGGCTGCCCGGGCTTTCTTGATTGCCCGCTCGGAAATATCGGTAGCGAAAATTTGAATTTTCATGTTGGACATTTTTTCGCCCAAAAATTCGTGCAAGCAGATGGCAATTGAAAATGCTTCTTCTCCGGTGGAACAGCCCGCAATCCAAACGCGAATGGATCCATCCGAAGACTTATTTTTTATAATCGCAGGAAAGATTGTTTGGGTCAATGCGAGAAAAGTTTTTGGATCGCGGAAAAAAGAAGTGACCGGAATGAGCACATCCTGAAACAGGGCATCCTGTTCGGCTTTATCGGTGCGCAAAAACTTTAAATAGTCGCCAAGATTTTCCCTTTTGACAATGGCCATTCTCCGAGCGATGCGCCGGTGAAAAGTGGGCTGTTTGTAATAAGTAAAATCAACACCACTTCGTTGGCGCAGCAACAAAAGAATTTGTTTGAGAGTCGCTTCATCATCTTTCGGCAGTTCTTCTTCTTCTTTGAAAACGTGACTAGTTTTGTAGGCACGGTTGATTTGCAAAAGCTGCAATGGAATGTTCTCGGGAGCCAAAACGAAATCTACTACTCCCGCATTCACTGCACTTTGCGGCATACTGTCATAAGCGGCCGACTCCGAATCCTGGGCAATGCAAATGCCGCCGTGTTCTTTGATGGCTTTTAGTCCGAGAGTGCCATCGCTACCAGTGCCTGATAGCACGACCCCTACTGCAAGCTCTTTGTGCACATCGGCAAGTGATTCAAAAAAAAAGTCAATCGATAGATTTATTTTTTTTTCACGATCAGTAAGTTTTAGAACGCCATCCGTTGATATTAGCATTTTATTGGCAGGAATCACATAGATATGATCGGGCGCGAGCGGTATATCGTCCGTAATTTCCAGCACGGGGATTGTGGTGACGCGTTGCAAGATGTCCGGCAAAATACTTTCGTGTGACGGGTCCAGGTGCTGCACCAACACATACGCCATTCCCGAGCTTTCGGGTACTGCGGCGATCAATCGCTTAAAAGCATCGAGTCCTCCGGCACTTGCACCGATTCCCACAATGGGAAAGTTCTGCACGGTAGTGGGTGGTTGGGGTTTCGTTTTAGTTTTTTTGGGTGCAGCCATTGGTCATTAATAAAAAAAAGGCACAGCGTAAAAAATAAAGAGAATTTTTTTGTAAATTACTTCATTTGCTGATGGTTATTGGACATAGAGTAAAAAATTTTCTTTGTTAAAGTCCAAGGTGTGGTATCGCCAGTTGATCGTCACTACTTTGCTCAAAAGGGTTTTTAGCACTTCAAAGTCATTGGGTTTTTTAATGTAAATATTTGCGCCTCTTACAAAGGTTTCTTCAATGTCCTTTTCTAGGCCCGAAGTGGAATAAATGGCAATAACGAGATCTTTGAACCTGTTACTACTTCGTATTTCTTGCAAACATTCCATGCCACTTTTGCGTGGCATGTTCAAGTCCAGAAATAGCAGGTCGGGCAAGTGTATGTCAAGCCTGTAGAGGTATTCCATCAATTCTACCCCGTCGTTCACCATCGCAACGACGGTTTTTACTTTTACCTCCTCAATGGCCTCCTTAAAAAAAAGACGGTCATCGTCATCATCGTCGGCAAGCAGTATGTGCAGTGGGTCGTAGTACATGGTGTAAGTAAGGGTCAGAAGTGAAAAGTGAATGAGGCGGTGTTAATGGTTCAATTCGGTTTTCTTTCTGGTTTTCATGATTCGTTGAAAGCCTGTTGGGGTTAAGCCCGTTATTTTCTTAAATTCGTTTGATAAATGTGCCACGCTGCTGTATTTCAATTTCCAAGCTATTTGGGTGATGTTGAGTTTTCCTTCAATAATTTCCTGTTTGGTCCGCTCAATTCTTTGGTAAATAAGGTAGCTCTGAATGGAGATTGAAGTTATTTCAACAAAAGTTTCGGCCAAGTTATGATAAGTTTTATTTAGTTTATCGGCCAAATAAGCTAGATTATTTGAAATTGGCAAAGTTTCTTGCAGGTAAGTCATTTCAACAATGGCATCTTTAATTTTTTGCACCAAAATGCTTTTAGGGTTGTCAATGATCTCAATACCGTATCTTTTCAACGAAATTTCCAATTCAGCATAACGGGCAGTTGGCACGGTTCCTTTTAGTTCCACTTAGCCCAAACCCGTAATGGTATAAGCCAATTGAAGTTTATCCAGTTGCTCCTGCAAAATTATCTTGCAGCACAAGTGCATATCGGATTTGATATGTAGTTTCATTGGCGGTAAAGCTAGGCTTTTTATTGACTTGCGAAGAACTTTCTTTAAGTGTTGGGGCAAAAAAAAGTGAAGCAAAGGGGCGGTTGGCCTTCTACGGTTGCTTAGCCTCGCTTTTCCCGCTGCGAAGGCTGGTCAATCCGGCTTGGCCGGCTCTGCGCTGCCGCTCATTTTTTGCAGTCAGTTCAAGTTGGCCCTTTGCCCACCTACATTGCCGGAATGGTTGGTAAATTAGGACTTTTCGTCAAAATAGCCAAATTTGCCAGCTAGTTTTTGCTGGCCCAAGCTGCTGCTCGCTGCTTGGGCGCGTGTATTAGTGGCCGGGGCCGTTGGGCTGGCCAGTAAACCCCAGAAATTTTACTGGGAGTGGGCCAAAGCCAGAACGGCGGGGCCGGCTGGTTGGCCCACCAATCATGGACCATCCAATCGCCCAGCCAGTTTTGGCCGCTTGAAAACCGGGACACACAATCCCGTCCCTTTTCTGGGTCATTTTAATCGAGGCACTCAGGTCCCAGCCCTAAAGTTGCTTCACCATCTGCTCGGCCAAGACTTTGCCGTCGGGGCTGGTAATACGGAGCCAAAACTCGGCTCCCCTACCCTGTCGGTGCTGAAACACGTAGGCCACTTGCTTGGTGCCGGGGGACATGCTCACCTGCTCATACACTACCCACACGATCGCGCCCGCTGGATCGTACACCGCGATTTTGCCATCTTTCACCGCTTCGGCCAGCCGAAAAGTAAACGTCCCCCGCTTGGTGAGTGGCGCAAATTTTTCTTTATCCAGTTGGTTCAGCAGGATTTCTTGTTGGGCCAAGGTCTGGCCGCCCGCTTTGACCTTGAAAAAATATTTTTTGCCGAACGGCACTCCGATTGCTTTGCGAAAGTCCGATTGGTGAAAGCCTTTGGTCAATTTGATGCTGTCCTGCAAGAGAACGTATAATTGATCCGCCTCATCATAAATCCCGGCGCGGGCCGTCACCTCCTTGGGCAGGTCATAGGACACCTTGGTTTCAGGTAGCGTTTGCAACCGCAGAATGGTGTCGCGCACGGTGGCCAGTCGCTCGGCCAATAGCTTGCCGCCGTCGTGCAACCGCAGATAGACTTTGGCCGAGTCACCCAAAGTATGAAAAATGCCAGGTTTGAACTGGTGAAAACCGGGCGGTAGGGACTGGCCAGCAAAGTAAACGTAGATCGCTTGGCCGCTTTGATCATACAGGCCCAATACCGCGTTGCCAGCCCGCTCGGGGAGCAACACCTCCAAACTGGTGCGCACCGAAGTGATGCTATGCCGCCGGGCAACGTAGTTGCTTTGGGTACATGGCCGCCCGGTCGCCTCGTTCACCAAGCTGCACAACTCCTTGGTCATAGCGGGATCCGAGCTGTAAATGTCGCTCATTGGCCTGCCGTTGGCCACGGCCCACACTGCCGACTGGGCAGTGCTGTTCTGGTAATTGTGCTTGGCAATGTGCTGGACCAACTTGAGCAAGCCCGCCTCGGCCATCCGGTCCGGCCGAAAACCTGACCCTTTGCCCGGTGACGAATTGCTGGCTTGAATGCACATGGTATAAATGGCCGTTTGCCCATTTTTTTTGGGCAATACCACCAGCAATGCTTCTTTGGTCACGATCAGATCCTGCTCCGACTCGTTGATGCTATTGAACACCAGGCCCGCCGGAATGTTGACTTCGAGTTGGTCGGTGCCCAAATTTCGGATCACCAACTGAATACCCAGCCCTTGATAACTCCCCGTACCCGAGGCGGTGACTTGGATTTTCTTTTGCTCAAGTGCCGTCAGCAACGTGATCTCATCGGCAGATGCCAAAAAAGTGGGAAGAAAAAAAACAAGGAGCAGGAACTTTTCAATTCTCTTGAGCATTGACAGTGAGGATCATGGATCCGGTTAAGGGCGAATGTTCTAAAAACGCGCAAAAAGTTGGCCAAAAAAACTTGGTTTTTTTTGTTCAAATGCTTGGCTGAAATAAAATAATGCTTAATTTTGCACACGTTTTTTGAAAGCCGTCTTTAAGGAGAGGTGCCTGAGAGGCCGAAAGGAGCAGTTTGCTAAACTGCCGTACGGGCTTCAACCTGTACCGCGGGTTCGAATCCCGCCCTCTCCGCTTTTATATTGCCTGTTTTTAGAAACTTCGGGGAGTAGCGCAGTCCGGTAGCGTACCTGGTTTGGGACCAGGTGGTCGCAGGTTCGAATCCTGTCTCCCCGACCATTTTCCCTTCCTATATCCTCCTTCGATCTCGTAGCTCAATGGATAGAGCAACTGCCTTCTAAGCAGTAGGTTGCAGGTTCGACCCCTGCCGGGGTCACTTTCATGGATTCCGGTTCCTCATTTATGATGCTGAAGCTAATGCACCGGCTGTCTTGAGGCGGCTGAGCCCCAAAATTCTACGATCAATTAAACTCTCCGGCGACTTTGACCCAAAAACCGAGCACCGCCCGTTGGTGATGGTCAATCATGGATCCGGTGCCTCACTTTTTGGCTGCGTTCTGGCCCACCGAGAGCAGTTTACGGGTGATCGCTTACCACACGGCCGGCCGGGCCAGGGCAATGGTGCCCAAGGAAGCATCCATCTCGGCCTCCAACCCGATGGGAATGGTGAACTTGGCGGGGATGTGGCCAATCATCGATCCGGCAAACACTGGAATGCCCAGCCTCCCCAAGTGCTCGTCCAATACTTCGTCCAACGTCAGGCTGCCATAACTTTGGGCGGGACTGCACCCCGTAAATTTTCCCACCACTACGCCCCGCAAACGCGCTAGGATGCCCGCCAGTTTGAGTTGGGTCAGCATCCGATCTATTTTGTAAACTTCTTCGTTGATATCCTCAATAAATAAAATTTTATCGGTCCAGTCGGGCAAAAAACCAGACCCGATAATGGAGCAGAGCACAGTTAGGTTGCCCCCGGCCAGCACCCCGGTTGCTTTGCCGGGGCAGATAGTGCGGATCCGGTCATTGACTTGGACTAGGCTGTCCCCTTTTTGGGCCGGGTTTTGGCAGATCACCGCCTCGGCAGCCATCAGCACTTGGCAAAAGTATTGGGCGGTAAAACCATTGAACCCACCGTTGGCCACCGGGCCGTGGAAAGTGACCAAGCCAGTGCGCTGGTGGACGGCCAGCAGCAGGGCGGTAACATCGCTATAACCGATCAATATTTTGGGGTTTTGGGCAATGTTCTCATAGTCGACCAAGGGCAAGATCCGCCCACAGCCATAGCCCCCGCGCATGGCGATGATCCCAGCCACGGCAGAATCGGCAAACATGGCGTTCAGGTCGGCGGCGCGCTGGGCATCGGTGCCGGCCAAGTAGCCGTGCCGCGCCCGCAAGTGCTGGCCAAGCTTCACCTTCAGCCCCAGGCCCACCAAATTTTCAATGGCCACTTCGAAGTTTTCCGCGTCGTACATGGCCCCGGCCGGGCTGATCAGCCCGATGGTGCTGCCAGGTTGTAAACGCTTGGGAATGATCATAATAATGACTGTGTGGTAACAATACGTCGGTCAAATAAAAAATGAGAAAGCATTGAAAGTGCATTAAAATTTTGAGTTACGGAAAACAAAATGTTAACAGATTCGGTGCTAAATCTAGAAAGCCTTGCGATCTGTTTGGGTTGCAGTTTATCCGCTCCAAATGTAAGTATATTGTTTAAGACGCTAAAAGTAATATGTCTGCCATCGCA
>Ga0105045_10006665_pt1 | contig 10224 bp, 3 predicted proteins | sample MAT02_FD_78089 | JGI IMG/M metagenome (GOLD analysis project Ga0105045, IMG submission 78089) | Freshwater microbial communities from Lake Fryxell liftoff mats and glacier meltwater in Antarctica - MAT-02 (megahit assembly) | ecosystem: Environmental > Aquatic > Freshwater > Ice > Liftoff...
AGGCATCAAAAAGTTCGAGCTGCTCACTGGTTGCTTCGCTTTCTTCATCAGCCTGCGCAAAGTGCGTCATGAGCGTGATTTCAGCTCGCGTTTGCGGCAGTGCCAGCACGCGTGCAAGCACCTTAGGCGCACTGTCGATGGCAAAACCAAGTCGGTGCATACCGGTGTCAAATTTAAGCCAAAAACGAATCGGATCTCGACTAGCAGCACTTGGTTCCGCAGCCAGCATCGCTAGTTGAGCATGGTCATGCAGCACGCAATCTAGTTTGAGTTCCCGCACGATGTCTAAATCGCGCTGCTCATCAAATCCGCTCAGCAGTACGATTCGATGATTCATGCCGAGCGCACGAATACGCTCGGCATCTTCGATGCTTGCCACGCCAAAAGCATCCGCACCCGAAAGATACCGAGTAACGCGCTCTAAACCATGCCCGTAGCCGTCGGCTTTGACAATTGCGAGCACTTTCGCGCCCGGCGCAAGCTCGCGCACGCGCGCCAAATTGCGCGTGATGGCTTCCACATGAATGTTCGCCTGTGCTGCGCGCATGCTTAGCTCATACGTCAGTGGCGAGCAATTGCGAAACTACCGCTAACAAATCATTCGCGCGAAACGGCTTTGATAAAAATGCCGGTGCGGGTTCGCCATCTACGCTCAGCTGGCTAATCGCGTGCTCGCTGTAGCCGCTCATCAGCACGACGCGCACGGGAAGTGCAAGCCGCTTAATTTCCCGATATACCGCTAGTCCGTCCTTCTCTGGCATCGTCAAATCAAGCAACACCAAATCAACATCGGGTTGATGTTCCAGCACCTGCAGTGCCTGCACGCCATCGCCCGCAGTCAAAGTTTCATAGCCTTGCGCATTTAGCGTTCGGCTAATTAAATTGCGCAAGCTTGATTCATCATCAACGACCAAGATTAGACCGCTGCGACGCAGCTCGGGCGCGGATTGCCCAGGCATTTTAATCGACGTGATTTGATCGCCCGCAAAATAAGCCGTGCACTGCGTGCCAACGCCTTTTGCGGACTCAATTACAAAGGCGCCGCCGTGGCTGCGCACAATGCCATCGACTACCGAAAGCCCCAGCCCGCGACCAGCGCCTTTACTGGAGAAAAACGGCTCCATCGCACTGCTTTTGGTGGGCTCGTCCATACCGATGCCGTTATCGCTTACTTTAATAAACATATAAACCGCGCTTGGATTTAGCGCGCACTGCAATGCTGGATTGAGCTGATTCCAGCTTAGTCGGCCCGTTTCTAAGCTCACAATAGGGTGCCATTGGCTTTCGTGTGCTGCGCTGCGCTGTCTTGCCTCCAGCGCTTCAGTGGCGTTCATCAGCAGATTAATCGCTATTTGTTGAATTTGTGACTCATCCGCTAATACCGTCAGTTTTTCCGGAAACAAATCGATAGTAAATCGGCCTAGTTTTTTCACCGACACGTTCAAGATGGAGCGAATCTTTTCCAGCGCATCATTAATATCCAAGACGCGGCGATTCGACGTTGCGCGCCCGGAATAGGCTAACATTTGCTGGCTTAGGCCAGCCATATGTGACAACGATTCTTCAATGTGTCCAAGATTTTCCGCGCGCTCAAGTTCGCTATCAGTTAGCTTCGCCATATCAATTTGACCAAAAGCGGCGGTCAGCAAGTTATTGATATCGTGCGCAATACCAGCGGCTAAAGTGCCTAGGCTTTCTTCGCGCTGAGTTCGCGCGACCTGATCTTGCAGCCTCGTGCGCTCAACCTCTAACAGCTTACGCTCGCTAATATCAACGATGGTAAACACCAGGCGGGCAAAGCGCCCGTCAATGTTCCGCACGGTTACAATGACACCGTAAATCCAGCGCGAAACCCCGTGCTTGTCGATGATTCGAAATTCTAAGCGGCTGCTGCTGCCGCGATCTAAAATCATGCGCACCTGTTCACTAACACGGGCTTGATCGTCCGGATGCACGTGCTTAGTCCAAGCGACCAGCGGGCTTTCGCCGTTGGCGTCCGGGTCAAACCAGTCGCGAAATAGCGCCGTGGTGCGTGCTTGCCCTGTTTCTAAATCAAGATCGAAGCCAGCAATCTGCGCGCTTTCCATCGAGAACTCTAGCCACTCGACCGCGTGCCGCAGCTCAGCCTCCGTGCGCTCAAGCTCAGACACGTCGGTAATCATCGCCAGCGTGCCGCTAAAAACACCGTGCTCATCCGTTAGCGGCTTTGCATTAACCCAACACAGCACCGTCGAGCCATCTTTACGGCGGAAGCGCTGCGTGTAGGACTCAGCAAGCCCTCTTTTTCGATCTGCGGCGCGGTTGCGCCACATCACATCGTTGCTATCAAGGTGAAGTATCGACTCGCTTTGGTTATGTAGCTCATTAGTGCGATAGCCAAAAATCTGTTCTAGCTTTGGATTGTTAAACACAATCAGATCATTCACATCCGCAACTACAATGCCTTCTTCAGCCGTTTCCAAAATCTGTCCGAGCTGGCGCGCATTCGCCACGGCTTCAGCTTCTGCCATTTTTAGATCCGTCACATTGCGCATGAGCACCAGCACAAAGCGCAGATCGCCACTGCTGTTGAACTCTGGAACGTAACGCACAAGAAGGTGTGGCGCGTTTTCAATATTTTTGAATTGAAGCTCAAATTCGCCGCCCTCACGGGTTTCGAAACAGCGCTCGATGCGCGCACGTATATCCGCCGCCCTGCCGGTGTTAAACGGAAGCTCTTCCGGCGTTTTGCCCAAGACGTCTATCGGATCTATTTTGAGCATCGACTGCAAGGCTTTGTTGACCAGCACGATTTTTACATCGCGGTCAAAGCGAACGATAATATCGGGCGCGTTTTCTATCAGCGCCTCAAATAGGGCCGACTGCGCGCGAATTTCTTCCTCCACCATAACTTGATAGGTGACATCACGTATGGCACCCAAAGTTCGCGCCGGCTTGCCATTTGCATCATAGAAGGTACGGGAAGTGAGCTCCAAGCTGCGCATACCGCCACCCGAATCGACCCGCAAGCGCAGCGGCTGGGTGTCATCTTGTGAACCTGCGCTTATATAGCTTTTGAAGCGCTCTCGATCATCCGGCAGCACTAGCTCCAAAAATTCTGAGTCGCTCATAGGCTTGGCACCGGTCCAGCCCACTAGCGCGGAAAATCCGTGCGTGTAAACGCTAGCATTTGCCTGCAAATCGCGTTCGAACAGCTCTATTTTCCCGATTTGCATCGCGGCGGTTAGCCGCTCAACGCTGCTTTGCAAGCTCTGTTCTGTGACTTTTTGAAAGGTCAAATCGCGTGCGACAATAAATGCCCGCTGCACAGCGCGCTGAGCATCCAGCTCAAAATGCGCGGCAGATTCAATCCAAACCCAGGTGCCGTCCGGTTGCAAAAATCGGTGCGTACCCATACCACTGCGGCCCGTTTCATAGCCTTTTTCGGTGCGCACCAGAAAGACTTCGCGATCATCCGGGTGAATGCGCTGAAGGTAAGATTCAAATGCTAGCGGTAATTCGCCCGGTTCCAACCCCAATAAATCACGGTAGCGCTGATTCATTTCACCCCAGCCCTTGCCCCTTTCCCACTCAGCGAAACCAAGTTCACCGATATGTATGGCGGTCTCAGCGCGCAGCTTGGCACGCTCTAGGCTCTGCTTTGCGCTGATGCGCTGACTAACATCCAAGGCCATACCAATAATTTTTTGCAGGCGGCCGTTGAGGTGAATGTACTCGGCGGTTGATTCGATATGCCGATAGCTATCCCCCACCCGAACGCGATAGATAATCGGCGGATATTTGCCGCCATTGCGTCGTCCGCATTCAATGCGTTCTGCCATTTGCGCGCGGTCTTCCGCATGGATTCGTTCCAGCAGAAGCGCTTCAGTCAAAACACGCTTTGCATCAAACCCGTGTAGCGCCAGATAGCCTTCCGATAGCTCGTACTGATCGCGTCCAGCAGTCCATTGAAACGATTCTATCGATCCCGCTTTTAACGCGGTGTTCAGCCGATTGACCAGATCCCGCTCGCGCTCAAGCGCAAATTCGCGCTCACTGACATCGCGAACGCTGCCAAAGACGCTAAGCAGATTCCCTGCTGCATCCCGGCGATAGCGCGCAGCGCTTTCTAACCAGCGTAATTTATTGTCCGGCCCTACAAATGGGTAGCAAAAAGCTGACAGCGGCAGTTCAGCAGGATTTACTGTTTCAAAGCGTTTGGCAAGCTGTGCGCGAAAAGGTTCAGCCACACATTGCAAATAAAGATCAAAGGTTTCGAAGTATTCCCCGACCGCTAATCCATGCAGCGGCCCATAGCCTGGACTGCATACGGTGTGATCACGCCCATTAAACTCATAGTTTTCTAAGCCAGCAATACTCATAGCCAAGGTGAGCCGTTCACTGTTCTCCAGTTGCGCGCGCTGGGCTTGCTGAATTTTTGTTACGTCACGTGCGGCTCCGGTGACGCGCTGCACAGCACCGTCCGGTTTAAATAAGTATCGTGCTCGGGTTTCAATGTAGCGAACGTCGCCATTTTGAAGCAGCACTCGGAACTGTACCGGTGGCGCCATTCCATTGCTTGGCTCAGCATCGGATTTTGAATTTGACTCCGCATTTTGTGTCTGGCGCTGGCGCATCAGGTGCCGATCATCAGGGTGAATCGCTTGCAGCCATTCGTCGAGCGTTCGCCAGTTTGCGGTGTGCTCGCCTAAACCATAAAGCGCGCTGTAACCCTGCGATTGCAAAACGATGCCCTCATCAACGTCAAACTCAAAGCTCTCAACCCCTGAAACCGCGAGCGACTCAATGAGGCTGCTGCTCAATCGGGCTTGCTCGTGCTGCAATACTTTTGCTTCGGTAATATCACGATAGACGCAAAAAAACCCGTCTGTAGCAACGCCGTTGATTGCATTGTCAACGGCGTACGCGTAAATATTGCCTTCCAACCAAACGAGTTCACCATTTTTGTGGACCAGCGGCAGCTCAAACGGCGCGCGCCTTGCGACCCAGTCAAATACCGTTGGCGTCTCAATGGCTAACTTGCGGGCATATTCAGGCGTAGTGAAATCAAAAGTCGTGCGGCCTTCGCAATCCTGTTCCGTCAGTCCTAAGCGCTCCAACAGCGCGGGGGAAACGGATCTTACGGTGCCTAAATCGTCTAAATCGACGATTAGGTCGTGGCGTCCACGCCAAATCGCTCGAAACCGCGCCGCATCTAGCTCAAGCGCGGCTAAACGGACATTCAACTCGGTCATTTGATCTCTCAGCGAGAACTCGTCAATCGTCATAGGGCGTGTGCGCTCGGGCAAAGAAATGGATTAACGAAGTGGACTAACAGGTGCTGGATTTTAAAAACCGACTCGTGCGCGAATTTGACTCCGCAATTGGGCAAACCCACGCGCGTCGTCAACGAAAACGGTGCGCCCGCGTTAAATCCAGGGTGCCCAGCACATCCCAATGATAGCTAAAGGACTTCCAAATGGACGTATTTCGTAAACTTTTTACCGCAGCTTTTCTTGCTGTAGCGATTTTGCCACTTTCAAACTCACTTGCGCAGGCGCTGCCGTTAAATAACCCCGTTCAATCGCCAGCAGATTTTACTTCGTCGGTTGCACCATTACCCGCGCACAAACGCACTGTGCTGCGCGCTCAATTCGCCCAGCTTAGCCCGGCAGAACGTTCCGTAGTCAGGGATTTAGTAGCGCTAGCAAGGCTTTATCGTCGACAAGGCAAGCTCTCGGCAGTTGAGGCACTTTATGTCGATCTGCTCAAACGCACCCAGAACCCATCGCTACGCCAATTTGCCGAGCGTCGGCTTGCAAAGGCGGCTGTCAACAAGGGTGATTTGGCATCCGCCGAGGCGCATCTGCGTGCGAGTTTAAATGCTGGGCTTAATCAATTTTGACGAATTGACCGGTTCTTTGGCGATTTTCGCCGCTTAGATGCAAAACCCTGGTCAAAGTCCAGGGTTTTCTCCGCTTAGCTTAAAAATCAGGCTGCACTAAACTCAAGCGGCGCTGGTATATTCGGGCTTCAACTCCCCTGTGACAATACCGTGCTGCCAAAGGACGACTCTCAGCAAAACGCCGAACTGCGCCAAGCCTTCGCAAATCACCTGCCGCGTCGGGTCGAGCTCATTCAAAAGCGCGCCCAACGCATAGCAAAAGGCGCGTTTGACCTCAATAACCTCACGCTGCTCATTCAAGAGTGCCAAAACTTAGCCGGTGCGAGCGGCCGCTATGGTTTAGTCGGGCCGAGTGAGCGTATTTTTGCGCTCGAACAGCGCTTAGAGCAGCATTTAAACGCCGCACGCGAATTGAACCCCGACGAGCGAAGCCAGCTAGAAGCACTCGCGCAAACCCTCACACTTGCCCCTGAAGCCAAAGTGGTGGTTATTCGTTCAATAGTTGAGTTTATACAAAGCCCACAAACGCTTTTGCAAAACGCACGCTACACGCTAGCACCGAGCGAATATTGGCGGCGATTTTCCACCGAATCGATTACGCCAATTGACACCCAAGGCCCGTATGGCAGCTTGGCACCTGCGGCGATCGCGCTTGAAACCGCAAGTCCGGCGAGCGCCATTGAAATAGATGACAGTTTTGGCGAGTCAGATTTGGGTGCCGCGCCAGTCGAGAGCATAACGGGATTTGTAAAAAGCGCGCAATTCCTCATGGATGACGAACCTGATTTGGTTGAGGAATTTGAAATTGACTCGCATGCGCTGCAATCGGATGCGGCTGATACAAAACCGCAAACGCGCCCCGATGCATTCGCGCTGACGTCCTCTGAGCCCGCGTTGCAAAATGCGGCAAAAATAATCCCAAGCGTGCGGCGGGCTTTTATTTGGGCGAGCCCTAGCCCCAGCACCTCACGCACGCTTGAGCACTTAAGCAGCATCGGTTTTAGCGCCGATTTAGTGGAGTCCTTTGAAGAGCTAAGCGATGTACTCGGGCAACTTGCCGCAGATTTGGTCATGCTGCGCCCCAACGAGCGGCTTGATTTTGAAGCAATCGCGCAGGTAATCGCGCCGATAAAGCAGCGTTCCAGCCACAAAATGGTGGTCGCGGCATTTACTGAAAATGGCGATTTATCGGCGCGCATTCGCGCTTTACGGGCCGGCATCGATATTTTGATGCCCAAAGAAAGTTCAGACACCGAGTTCTTCGCTAGGCTGCAAGAGAATACGCAAGCTGAAGTAGCCACTAGCTATCGCATTATGATTGTCGAAGATGATCGATCGCAGGCGCTATTTGCTGAATCCGTACTCCGTAAAGCAAATATGGAAACCTGCGTTGTGCTTGATCCCATGCGAACAATTGAGGAGCTTGAACGCTTTAAGCCCGATCTGATTCTGATGGATCTTTACATGCCAGGCATCGATGGCATGGAGCTTACCGCCATCGTGCGCGAGCGCGAAGAATTTATCGCGACACCTATTGTTTTCCTGTCGGGTGAGCAAGATTCAGATAAGCAGTTTGACGCGTTAAGCGCCGGTGGTGATGACTTCTTAAGCAAGCCCATTCGGCCCAAGCATCTGATTTCAGCCGTCACAAATCGCGCGCGGCGGGCAAGATTGCAGCTCGCTAAACGCAAGCTCAGCACGCGCAAAGCAAGCGCGCTCAGCGAACGCGCCGAGTTTTTAGACAAGCTTGCATCCACACTGGTGGTGGACTCGCGCAGCGGGCTTGTAGGCGGGCTGCTTTATCTGGAAATTGATGGGCAAGCTGCGCTACGCGAGCAATTGGGGCTGAGCGGCTTGGACACTTTGGTCGCCCAAGTGGGTGAACAATTAGGTGCCAGCTGCGTTGAACAAGAAAGCGCTGCGCGCTATGGAGATGGCAGTTTTGTGTTGCTTTCACAATCACGAACAGCCTCAGATTTAGTTGACTTAGTTCGAACGCTACGTCAGCGATTTGCCCTGCAGGCGTTTGAAATTGACGGAAAATCCGTGCAGTTTGATCTGCACGGCGGTGTTTGTGCATTTTCAGACGAGCTTGTCGATGCAAAAGCCATGTTGAACTTAGCCGAGCGCTGCATGCTGCAAGCGCGGCAACATCGCGTGCCAGATGGTGTTGTGCTGCACGTAGCCGAAATGCGAACTGCGCAGCAAACGCAGGCCGAACGGCTAGCCGAATCGGTACGTCGCGCGCTGCAAGACGACGGTTTTCAAGTGCTGTTCCAGCCCATCGTCGGGCTAAACAGCACGGGTGAGGATCAGTACGAGCTCATGCTTCGGCTTCGGCTGGGGCCAGGATTAGTGTATTCCAACGCGCAACTGGTAGATGAAGCAGGCCAGCACCAGCAAATGACTGAAATAGACCGCTGGGCGCTACAGCGGGCTTTGGCGCTACTGGACGAGCGGCGCCGCCAAGGCCGAGGGCAAGCGCGGCTGTTTGTTGAACAATCACTTTTCAGCTTGAGAGATACCCAGCGGCTTAGCTGGCTAAAACAGTCAATTGAAACCCGCCGGATTAATCCATCCGGTTTGGCGCTGCAATTTAAAATGGCAGACGTGATGCAAGATTTACGGGCATCGATCCCGTTTTTTCAGCAGGCACATGCGCTTGGCGTCAAGCTGGTGCTGGATAGCTTTGAAAGTAGCCTGTCCGCACTGCAACTACTCAGCTACATGCCGGTGCATTACCTAAAACTGGCGCCGAAGTACTTAGAGCCTGGGGCGCAGGTAGAAGAGCTTAAAGCGACGATTGCTGCTGCGCACGACGGCGGTCGGCAGGTAATCGCCGCGAAAGTCGAAAACGCGCAAGCTGCCGCAGGGCTTTGGAGATTGGGCGTAGATTACATTCAGGGTAACTTTGTGCAGCAGGCGGGCAATGATCTCAATTTTGATTTTAGTGCTAGTGCGCTCTAGAAAATTAGATTAAGCATATTAGATAAAGCACGCATCATTTTGGTACTTTTGGGGCAAACATGAGTTTATTTTTAAAAACAGATAGTGATCGCGGCTTACACGAGGCAATTGGCTTATGGACTGGCATTGGCTCTGTATTAGCACTGCTGGTGGTTTGGCCTAATATTGATGCTGCGCCCGGCTGGTTATTGTCAGCTTGGGTGATTGCACACGCGATCGTTGCACTGGCTGCTTTTTATGTTTTCAAACAAGCCGGCCGAGCGATACCGCCAAGTTGGTTTAAAGCGCGGCCGGGGCACATCCTTATGCTGGCCAGTCTGCTGCTTTGGTCGCTGGGCGTTTTACTGCTAACAGGCCACGACAACCCTGAGCGAAACTTACCGATGTATTTGGTAGCAAGCGGATTAGCGTGCGCTGCGGTTTGGCTTTTGCAGGGGGACCTCACTTTAATTACCGCATCGCAAGTGCTTATTTTGATGCCCATGCTGTTTCGCCTATTTGGCGGCAATGAATCCAGTATTGCAGCTGGGGTCTTATTTGTTTTACTGGTTATAGCGAACGCAATCATCAGCTGGCGACTGACCGCGGGCGGCGAGCAAAGCGGCGGTTTGAACGCTGCGCCTCAGTTTGCCGACCGTAAAATTACTTTAGAAGCCCAAGAAAGCAAATTTCAGAACGAGCGACTTGCACAAACGCTGAAAGCCGAACTTGAGCGCCATAAAAATATTGAAGAAGAATTAAAAGCTGCCAAATTAAGCGCAGAAGCGGCGGCAATGTCAAAGGGCGAGTTTTTGGCTACCATGAGCCATGAAATTCGCACCCCGTTAAATGGAATCATTCCGCTGCTTGAAATATTACGCGACAGCAAGCTTCAGCCGGATCAACGCGATTATCTCAACACGGCTTATGGGTCAGCCAAACAATTGCTAAGTATTATCGACGATATTCTTGATTTTTCAAAAATTGAGGCGAATAAGGTCGAGTTAGAACAAGTTGGGCTGAATTTGCGTGAAGTATTAGATTCAGTTATACGTTTAATGGAGCGTCCAGCGAATTCTAAGAATATTAAGCTCAATTTGCTAATTGACCCAAACGTGCGGATCTCAGGGCGTGGCGATCCAACCCGTATTCGGCAAGTCTTGACGAATCTGGTCAGCAACGCGGTGAAATTTACTGAAAAAGGCGGCGTGCAAGTACATGTCAGCAAGCGCTCAGAAACAAGAACGCATCAAGAGCTTTTATTTGCGATTAAAGATAGCGGCGTTGGTATCTCATTGGAAGGCCAAAGCAAGCTTTTCAAAGCGTTCCAGCAAGCCGATACCTCAACTACACGCGTATTCGGTGGCACAGGTCTTGGACTGGTTATTTGCCAA
>Ga0105045_10006666_pt1 | contig 10224 bp, 10 predicted proteins | sample MAT02_FD_78089 | JGI IMG/M metagenome (GOLD analysis project Ga0105045, IMG submission 78089) | Freshwater microbial communities from Lake Fryxell liftoff mats and glacier meltwater in Antarctica - MAT-02 (megahit assembly) | ecosystem: Environmental > Aquatic > Freshwater > Ice > Liftoff...
CGTGCTCCTCGCCGGCATGTTCGCGGACGGCACCACCACCGTCATCCAGCCATCGACTACCCGGGATCACACCGAGCGCATGCTCACCAACTTCCGCGTTTCCATCCGCACCGATGGCAACAAGATCACCATGCCCGGCGGCCAAATCCCCGAGTCCTGCGACTTCGCCGTGCCGGGGGATATTTCCTCCGCCGCCTTTTGGCTCGTCGCTGCCGCCGCGATGGACGGCTCCCGCCTGCTCCTCAAAGACGTCGGCCTGAACCCAACCCGCACCGCCATTCTCAAAGTCCTCAGCCGCATGGGCGCGAAAATCACCGAGGTCGTCCACAGTTCCAATGGTGAGCCAATCGGTAACATCGAGGTTTACGGTGCCAAACTAAAAAGCACCACCCTCCTTCCCGAGGAGATCCCCAACCTCATCGACGAAATTCCGGTAATCGCAGTCGCCGCCGCCTTGGCCGAGGGTGCCACCCACATCCGAAATGCCCGCGAACTCCGCGTCAAGGAAACGGATCGCATCACGACTACCGTCGAGAACCTGCGGAAAATGGGAGTCGAAGTGGAAGAATTTGAAGACGGGATGATCGTCCACGGCTGCAAGAAACTTAAAGGGGCATACCTCGAATCCCACGGCGACCACCGCATCGCCATGGCTTTCGCCATCGCCGGCCTTTTTGCCAGCGGTGAAACCATCATCCACGGCACAGACTGCATCAACACCTCCTACCCCGGCTTCGCCCACCATCTAGATGCGATCCGCCACGAGCGCACCAAGCCCGAGGATTTCACCCTGCCTACCATCAAGCAATGACCCATCATGCCATCGCCATCGACGGCCCCGCCGCCTCCGGAAAAAGCACCATGGCACGCGCCTTGGCGGAGCGTCTTGGAATCGTCATGGTGAATTCCGGTGCGATGTACCGGGCGGTCACCTGGAAAATCCTTTCCAAAAAAATCGATCCCAACGACGCCCCCGCTGTGATCGCCGCCCTGCGGAAAATGGACATCGTCTGCGGCCACGACGGCACGTTTTCCACCATTACCATCGACGGCACCGACCCCACCCCCTTCCTCCGCGAAGCTGAAATCAACGCCAATGTCTCAGCTGTCTCCGCAATCCCGGAGGTCCGCGAAAAACTCGTCGGCCTCCAGCGTGATTACCTGAAAAACACCCATGTCGTGATGGAGGGTCGCGATATCGGCTCCGTCGTGTTTCCCGACACCCCTTTTAAAATCTATATCGATGCGGATCCTTCCGTCCGCAACGTCCGCCGTTCCGATGATGGTGAGATCGACTCCGTCGAGAAACGCGACGCCGCCGACAGCTCCCGCACCACCGCCCCGCTCAAGGTAGCCGACGGCGCGACCAAGATTGATACCTCTAACCTCTCCATCGAAGGCGCCATCCAGGCCGCAATCGAAACCCTCTGTAAGCAAGGCTTCCCCATGCCGGAAAAGAAAACCCCGAGTCTCCCGCAAGGCGAAACGCGCGGTTGGATGCGCTGGATGTATTGGCTTGGCTGGATGTCTTTTGGCGCAGCCTACCGCACCCTATTTGGTCTCCGTCTTGAGGGGATGGAGAACCTCATCACCTCCGGCCCAGTGCTCATCGCATCGAATCACCAAAGCTTCCTCGATCCCCCGCTGATTGGAAATCTCTACAAGGACGAGATGGTATTCTTCGCCCGAAAAACGCTCTTCAAAGGCGCCGCAAAATGGGTCTATCCGCAGTGGAATGCAATTCCGGTCGATCAGGATAGGCCGGACATGTCCTCGATGAAAACGGTCATTCGTAAGCTCAAAGAAGGCTGGCGTGTCCTTGTTTTCCCTGAAGGCCAACGCACCCTCAATGGCGAGATTGGTGTTGCTGCCCCAGGCGTCGGCCTGATCGCCGCGAAATCCGGAGTTCCCATCCAACCCGTCCGCATCTCCGGCGCCGACCAAGCTCTCCCTCGTGGCTCCGGAAAAGTCCGCCTAGCTCGTATTACCGTCACCGTCGGCAAACCCATCATCCTTTCCCCGGAAGAGCTAAAATCCTACACCGGAAAAGAAGGCTACGAAGCCCTGACGAACCGGATCATGGACGCGATCAAGGCGCTGTGAGAATAGCGCCGCAGGCGAAAGGAACCGTGGTTTAGAAACCACGTCTGCAACGGGAACGAGCTGTCCCGGTAATTCGCCGGGGTTGTCGCGATTTCTAAATCGCGGTTCCTTTCCTATTCGGATACAAACGGCGATGTTTTACAATCCCGAGCTGCCCCTTAAAAAGCACCTGAACCATCTCCCGCACTGGCAGCAGGATTCTGCGTGGGTTTTCATCACATGGCGCCTGGCGGATTCCGTCCCGTCTGGACTGTTGGAGAAATGGCGCGGGGATCGAAACGAGTGGATAGAGCACCACCCGAAGCCTTGGGACGAAGACACGGAAAATAAATTCCATCGCCTCTTCTCCAAACAGTTGGAGGAATGGTTGGATCAGGGCTTGGGTGAGTGCGTCCTGAAAAATCCCCGGTGCGCGGAGATCGTCGCCCGGGCGATCCTGCATTTCGATACCGAAAGATACTTCATCGACAGTTTCGTGATCATGCCGAACCACGTTCATCTTCTCGTCTTGCTGGTGCCTGGTTTCTCGCTGGAGAAGATCGTGCATTCATGGAAACGGTATTCCGCCCGGCAGATCAACGAGGTTCTCGACCGGTCCGGAGCATTCTGGCACAAAAGGTATTGGGATACATTGGTTCGCAGCGAAGAGCATTTCTGGAAGATCCGGCGCTATATTTCTCGGAATCCTGCGAAGGCAGGTCTCCGGGAGAACGAGTATCTGCTCTATCTCCCGTGGGACACGAAAGGAACCGTGGTTTAGAAACCACGTCTGCAATGGGAACGAGGCATTCCGGTGAGTCGCCATGCAGGTCGCGATTTCTAAATCGCGGTTCCTTTCTTCCTCACTGCCCGAGGTTCGAGATTGTCTGGAAAATCGCAGTGATCATCAGGTATGCAAAGGAGCCGATAAGAAGAGCCATCATGATCAGCACGGACGGCATGATAAGCGCCATGATACGTCGGAGATCATTGTCTAGCTCCTTGTCGTAACGCTCAGCGGCGCGGCGCAGGGATTGGTCGATTTTTCCCGTCTGCTCGCCGACTGATATCATGTCGATCAGCAAGGGAGGAAACGTTCCCGAGCGTATCATCGCCTTGGAAAAGGCGCGCCCATCGCCGACCTGGTCAATCACCCCGTTGAGCTGTTTCCGCAGGGAAAGGTTCTGGGTGGCATCGCGGGAAAGCTCAAGCGCACGGAGCAGCGGCAAGCCGTTGCCGACCAAGTTCGCCATCGTTTCTAGGAACTGGACGTAAAAGCGCGAGGAAATTACCGCACCTACTAGAGGCATAGTAAGTTTCATCTCATCCCACTTCGGCTTATTCGCCTCGTTGTCCTTCCATGCCTTAAAAAAGAGGAACGCTCCGATGAGGGCGAGGGTCACGACAATCCACCAGCTTTTCACAAAATCCGCAAAGGCCATCATCATCCCAATCGCCCATGGGATCTTTCCGCCGGGGGTGCTCTTGATTAGCTCGGTGAGCTGTGGGATGAGGGTGGTGATGAAAACGACTCCCACGCCAAGGCCGACGAGTATGAGGAAGGCCGGGTAGATCATCGCCAGAATCAGGCGGCTTTGGAGTTCGGCGAGGGTTTTTAGGTAATGCGCCTGGCGTTTAAGGATCGTATCGAGAGCACCCGAGGCCTCCCCTGCCGCTGCTAGCGAGCAATACAATGGCCCGAAGCTTGGGCTGACTTTTTTCAGCGCGACGGAGAAGTTCACCCCGTCCCGCACGATGGTGCGGATCTTTTGGGAAACGGCTTTGAGACTGCCGAGTTCTTGGCGGTTTTCCATGGATTTCAGCGCTGGTTCCAATTGCAAGCCCGCGCCGAGCATGTCGGAAAGCTCCTCGGTGAAAAGGATCACCTCCGCCCGTTTCAGCTTCAACGGCCCATCCGGAATCTCATCCTCTTTCTCCAGTGACTTTTCTTTTCGCTTCGGTGCCGATGCCTCCTTTTTCTTCACGGACTTTACCGGAGCCGCACGAGAGGACTCTTTCAAATTCACCGGCTGCAAGCCACGCTTGTCCAACACCCGCAAGGCTTCCGGTCTGTCGTTCGCCTCGATCTCACCGGTCGCGACGGTGCCATTAGTGGCGAGGGCTTTGTAAGAGAAGTAGGGCATTGTTGAAGAAAAATTCGATCATACAGCAACCTGCTCCACCTCGAACGGCAAACCTTTCAGATTCAGTTTTCCTAGGCTCAGATGTTTCGACGCCTGATCGATATCGATGCTAACGGGGTGTCCATCGGCGTCGAGATCCAGGACGATTCCATCAGAAATCTCCTGCGAATCGGTTCCCACCCTGTCGGCGAGGTCGATGTATAGGTTGTCGGTTTCCGGAAAATACTCAATTTTCATGGTTTGAATCTCCTGTCTGGGAATGCGTTATGGATGGTTTTCTGGTCTGATAGGGTGATGACTCGTAGGAACCGTCCGTCTGAGGGCGCTTCGCAAGAACCTTAGTTTCAAAATATTTTATAAAGGAAACATCCATCTAAAACCTCCTCGCTCAATCCGCACCTCCAATATCCGAAGAAGTCACCGAAATTACTTCCTCAATCGTTGTCTCCCCCTGCATGACTTTATGCCAACCGTAGGTGCGCATGGGGATGTAGCCGTCGCGGTTTGCTTGGGCTTTCATTTCCGCGATGGGGCGGGAATGGGCGACGAGCTCCTGCATTTTCTGGGTGAGGATAACTACCTCGTAAATGGCGAGACGACCGGAGAAGCCCGTCATGCGGCATTTGTCGCAGCCGGTGGGTGAATAGATCTGGCCATGGATGTCGCGCGGGATTTCTAGGTCGATGATGTCTTGGGCGGAAATTTCACGGGGAACCTTGCAGTGCACGCAGAGGCGCCGGACGAGGCGCTGGGCGAGAAAGGCGCGTACTGCTGCGGAAACAAGGAAAGGTTCCACGCCCATATCGACCAAACGCGAGATGCCGCCCATCGCATCGTTGGTGTGGAGGGTGGAGAACACCAAGTGGCCTGTGAGCGAGGCGCGGATGGCGATTTCCGCGGTCTCAAGATCTCGGATTTCCCCGATCATGACCACGTTCGGGTCGGCGCGGAGAATGGAGCGGAGGGCAGCCGCGAAAGTGAGGCCGATTTCGGATTTCACCGCGATCTGCATGACCCCGGGGAGCTTGTTCTCCACCGGATCCTCGACCGTGACGATGCGCTGGTCAGGGCGGTTTACCTCGCTGAGGAAGGAATAAAGGCTCGTCGATTTGCCCGAACCAGTGGGACCGGTGATCAGGATGATGCCGTTCGGAAGGTGGAGGAGTGTCTCGATTTTTTTCCGGACGAAAGGCTCCATCGCCAGCTTCGCGAGGTTGAATTTCTCCTGGTTGAGGAGACGCAGGGAAACGCTTTCGCCCTCGACGGTGGGAACGGTGGCGACCCGGACGTCGATGGTCTGGCCCTCGAACTGGAGGTTGATACGCCCGTCCTGCGGCACCCGGCGCTCGGCGATGTCGAGGCGGGCCATGATCTTTAGACGGGCGATGACAGAGCTTTGCAGCGCCTTTATATTTTCGGGCACGGCGATCTCGAGCAAACGCCCATCGATGCGGTAGCGGATACGGAGGTTGCTAGCGAGAGGCTCGACGTGGATGTCGGTTGCGCGCTGGTCGAGAGCCTCGCGGATGATCTGATTGACGAATTTTACCACGCTGGCCTCCTCGTCCTCATCGGCGTCGATCACGTTTGCCTCGTCCTCGGAATCGGAGAGCTGGTCGTAATCGAGATCACGACCGTCGAGAATCTGTTCGAAGGTGTCCGCGCCAACCCCGTAGAGGCGGCGGAGGGCCTCGTGGATGCGTTTCCGCGAGGCCATGCACCACTCGAAAGGCATGTCCAACTCCTGCGCCGCGGCCTGGTGGGCGACGAGATTGAAAGGATCGAACGTCGCGAGGAGAAGTTTCCGGTCAACACCCTCTCCCTCAATGGCCACCGGCAAAAGTCGATGCTTCAGGGCAACACGCGGGCCACAAGCCTCACGCAGCGGGAGCGTATTTTCCTCCATGGGAATGCTCGCGAGCCATGGCAAATCAAGTTCGTTGGCCAGCTCGTGGAGATATTTTTCCTCATCGAGGAAGTTGGAATCGAGTAGGTCATCGATGGGCGAGCGCTGACGTTGCGCGGCCTCCTTGAGCACCTCGCTGACTGCGGGAAGGTCGTTACATCCCGAGCGTCGGGCGGGTTCAAGTAAAAGCTGGGTCATGCGTTCGCGGGCAGTCTCATCCTAAATGCCCGCGCTTGGCAACATTGTCGGTGAAAAGGAACTCTTTACGTATTGCCCACCTTGGCGGCAGAACGGAGGATCTGCCTGAAAACAATGAGGGGATCTTTCTCTGCGCGATCACCCCAGGAATCACGCAGTCCTTTTTATATCGCGGACTTCTAGAGGATCACCACCATAGGCAATGTTGAACACGGACAACTATCGACTGCTCGCGGATCTCGTCCTCATCCTACACGTCAGCTTCGTGGTATTCGTTGTATTTGGCCTCTTCACTATCCTCTGCGGCGGGCTTCGTGGCTGGAAATGGATACGCAGCCCTTTGTTCCGCTCCGCCCACCTTGGGGCCATTTGCATTGTCATCATCCAGGCGTGGCTGGGAATCATCTGCCCTCTGACTATCTTAGAAAACCACCTCCGGGAAAAAGCCGGTGCCTATTCCTACGGCGGCAGCTTCATCGCCTATTGGCTGCACAAAGCCCTTTTCTTCCAAGCCGCCCCTTGGATCTTCGGCCTCTGCTACACGCTTTTCGGCATCGCCGTTATCCACAGTTGGATAAAATACCAGCCACGACCCTTTAGAAAAAAGAGCTGAACTTCGTTGCGGGAGCGCGAGGCCAATGCTTCAATTCGCCCCGTGGCCTATCTTGAAATCAAGGATCTGGAGAAGCATTTCGTAAAAAAGGCCGGGGGCTTGCTCTCCTCGCATACAGAGACCATAAAAGCGGTGGACGGGGTGAGCATGGAAATCCAGAAGGGCGAGATCCTCGGGCTGGTCGGGGAATCCGGTTGCGGGAAATCGACGTTGTCGCGGCTGATCATGCAGCTCATTCCACCGACTTCCGGATCAGTGATCCTAAACGGCGTAAATTTATCCTCACTCAGTGCGGCGGACGTCCGGGGCAGCCGACTGGAGTTTCAAATGGTTTTCCAAGATCCCTACGCCTCCCTGAACCCGCGTATGACGGTTTTCTCAACCATCGCGGAGGCAATCCGCCAGCGGCACCGGAATATCACCGGCTCGCTGTTGGAAACGAAAGTCGCGGAGCTGATGTCCACCGTGGGCCTCGATGCCTCGCAAATGAAACGCTATCCGCACGAGTTTTCCGGAGGGCAACGGCAGCGCATCGCCATCGCCCGCGCTCTCGCCCCGGAGCCAGCCCTCATCATTGCGGATGAGCCGGTTTCCGCCCTAGATGTTTCCATCCAGTCACAGATTCTCAATCTCCTCAAAGACCTTCAGCGCGACCTCGGGCTGACGATGGTTTTCATCTCGCACGACCTAGGCGTGGTTCATTACATCGCAGACAGGATCGCGGTGATGTACGAGGGGAAAATTGTGGAAATCGGCGCGGCGAACGAAGTTTTCCACAAACCGCAGGACGATTACACGAAACGCCTTCTGGCCTCGATCCCGAAGCTGAAGCGGGACTAGCCTGTGGTCACCTTGATGATCACTCCATTCTCTACGGCGAAGTTCAGGCGCTCCGGACGGTAGTCCATGGTGACCATTTGCGGCTTTCCGTCGATCTCCACCACGCGATGCAAGACCTCAGCCGCATCGCAGGCAGCTTGGACTTTTTTAAGCGGCATTCCCACGAGCGAGTCGGGTTTGGACACGTCGATGGAGGGAGCCGCAGGAGCCTCTGTGGCGGTTTCGGGTACGGCAGGCTTTTCGGCCTCCGGTTGACAGGAAACGATGGCCAGTGCCGGTATTACAAAGAGCAGATGTTTCATCTAGTGAACATCACAGGACGAGGTGCAGTTGCAAGAGTAGAGACGAAATCAGGCGTTGCGAGCGCTTCCCAACGAGTCAATATTAAGAAATTATGAAATGGAGTTACACGAGCGTTGCAGCGGCCTGTCTGGCAGTCGGGATCGCCGGATTTTTGGTTGGGAAAGTTTCCAATACCGGCAGTACACCCACCGAGGTAGATAAACTCCTCAGCCGCGCGGAGCAAGTGGCCGGCGAACGGATGACGGGAAGCCGTGGCGCCAACGCACGCACTGCAACGAACCGCTCGCGTGCAGGTGAAACCCTTTCCGACGGCACTTTCGAAGAACGCCTCGCGAGTATGGAGGAAATCATCCGTGGGGAAAATGCTCTCGATCGCGGTCGAGCCATGCTTTCATGGATCGATTCCCTTGCGCCGGAGGAATTCGAGGCGGCCGTGGATCGCTTCCGCAACCTAGGCCTGACTGAGGCGCGGATGGGAGAATACGCCATGCTTCTCACCGCCTGGGCCGAACTCGATCCCACCGCAGCGCTCGCCTACACTACGGAAAACACCCAAGGCGGAATGGCCACCGGAACCGTCCTCACCGCATGGGCAAGCCGCGATCCGGAATCCGCAATCGCATGGGCGAAGGCGAACCACGAGGGCGACGATGCGAACCCGTATATGATTGGTATCATCCGGGGTCTCGCCGAGACCAACCCCACCCGAGCAACTGAACTCCTCCAAGATCTCCCCTTCAGCCGCGAGCGCGGAAAGGCACTCAATGCGATGATGCCCCACCTGATGAAGATGGGTGCCGAGGCCGCGAAAGGCTGGATCGCTGGCCTTACCGACGACAGGCTGCGGGACGGCGCCATCGCGCGTTTCGCAGAAACCATGGCCAAGGACGATCCCGAAGGCACTGCCACTTGGCTGACGGCCAACCTCGGTGATGCCTCCACCCGCAGTGTCGATGAGGTTTACGCGGAATGGGCGAAGAAGGACATGCCTACCGCAAAAACCTCTTTCGAAAAACTCCCTGCTGGCGATGCCCGCTCGCGCGCCCTGCGCGGTCTGGTTACCATCGAAGCCCGCGAGAATCCGCAGGCCGCCGCAAACCTGATGAACAGCTACCCGGCGGATGTCGATGACCGCATGGTGCAGCATTTTATCTGGAACTCCTTCGAGAAAGCTCCCGAAGTTGCTGTGAATCAGATTAGTAAGATGAAGAACGGCGGCAGGCAGAACCGGATGTATGAACGCACCTTGGACGCATGGCTCGACCGCGACAAGCAAGCCGCTCAGAAATGGATGAACTCGGCGAATCTACCGGAAAGCGTAATGAAGAGCCTTGCCGGAAAGAACCAACCTTGAACGAGAATTTCGAAAAAATTCCCCGGGAACGGGAATCCGGGCTGTGCCCTTGCAAGAGTAAGTCGAGTTACGCGGATTGCTGCATGCCGTTTCATTACGGCCGGGTGAATCCTGAGACCGCCCTTCAGCTGATGCGTGCCAGATACAGCGCGTATTTTTTCCGTATCACGGACTTCCTCGTCGCCACGACACATCCCGAAAAACGCCGGCCCGGCATGAAGGAGTGTCTAGAAAACAGTCTCCATCAGGCCGACTGGAGTTTTCTGACCATCGTGGCGTCATCGAAGGGCGGGCCCTTGGATAAAACGGGAAAGGTGGAATTTATCGCCGAGTATTTCATCGAACGGCAGCGGCATGAGCTTCATGAGAAATCACGATTCAAGCGCTTCAAAGGCCAATGGAAGTACCTCGATGACAAAGGCTCAACACAGAGGGGTTTGACTCGCGCCGGGGTTGGGTGTTCCGTAATCAGGTGATCCTTGAAATGATATTCCAGCTTCTCGCACTGTTCGTGACAGTCGGCGCTTTCCTTCCGCTCATCCGTTGCGATCACTGGCTGGTTCGCTGCTGGGATTTCCCGCGCATGCAGCTATTTTTCTTTGGCCTCGCGCTTTTCCCCGCCCTTTTCATTTTCAGTTTCAACGATGGGAATACCGGTCCAGACTGGATCGTGGTCGGGATGCTGGCGGTGGCGGTGGGATGTCTTGGCTTCTGGATCTGGCCTTACACGATGCTCCATCCGAAGCAGGTGCTTCCGGGAGTGGGTGAACTCGGGATCCGCCTC
>Ga0105045_10006667_pt1 | contig 10223 bp, 6 predicted proteins | sample MAT02_FD_78089 | JGI IMG/M metagenome (GOLD analysis project Ga0105045, IMG submission 78089) | Freshwater microbial communities from Lake Fryxell liftoff mats and glacier meltwater in Antarctica - MAT-02 (megahit assembly) | ecosystem: Environmental > Aquatic > Freshwater > Ice > Liftoff...
ACGTTGATCTAAAAACGCTGATCTAACGTGCTGTGTTGATGCGTTGTTGCAAATGCGTCGTCTCCCAATGGTCTGTTCCCAATGTTCTGCTAAATCGCCTTTCCAGGCTGGCCAAGGTTAACGCGATGCTTGATTTGCCTCAGTCTCCCGCACATTGCTTCGTATACTGGTTAGGGAAAGCGAATGTTGGGGTTCTGAGGTTTTATTGTGGCCGTTGCAGTTGAACAGCTTTTGGAGTCTGGGGTGTCTCGCCCTGCGCGATATTTGGGCAATGAGCTAGGTGCCGTGCATCGGGATTGGGGAGCCGCTGCGGTGCGCTGGGTGCTAACCTACCCGGAAGTGTATGAGGTTGGAGCCTCTAACCTAGGGCATATCATTCTTTACAGCATTCTCAATGCCTTGCCCCGGCAGTTGTGCGATCGCGCTTATCTTCCGGCTAGCGACCTCACTGAAAAGCTCCGCGCCACCGCCACCCCGCTATTTGCGGTAGAGTCTCGCCGCCCCTTACAAGATTTTGACATTCTTGGCTTTAGCCTCAGCTACGAGCTAGGAGCCACCAATATTTTAGAAATGCTGAGCTTAGCCAACATTCCTCTGACTTGGCTAGAACGGCAAGCCTCAGGCACCTTATACCCGCTAATCTTTGCGGGGGGACAGACCGCTACCTCAAACCCAGAACCCTATGCCGACTTCTTTGATTTTGTCGTTTTGGGAGACGGGGAAGAGCTGCTACCCGAAATTGCGCTTGTCATTGAAGAAGGAAAAGCCGCAGGGCTGAGCCGCGAAGAACTGCTGCTAGATTTGGCACAGGTGCCGGGGGTCTATGTTCCCCAGTTCTACGCCATGCAGGGCGATGGCTCGGTGCAACCGCTGCGGCCTGACGTACCTGCACGGGTATTGCGGCGGGTGGCAACCCCAATTCCGGCTTATTCCATTGGCCTCGTGCCCTTTGTCGAGACGGTGCATGATCGCTTAGTGATTGAAATTAGGCGGGGCTGCACGCGGGGGTGTCGGTTTTGCCAGCCAGGGATGCTAACGCGCCCTGCCCGTGATGTGGAGCCAGCCCAAGTGGTGGATGCCATTGAACAAGGTATGCGGAAAACGGGCTATAACGAGTTTTCTCTATTATCTTTAAGCTGCTCAGATTACTTGGCGCTGCCAGCGGTGGGGCTAGAGATTAAAAATCGGCTGCATGGGGAAAATATCTCCCTGAGTTTGCCCAGTCAACGGGTTGATCGGTTTGATGAGAACATCGCCAACATCATCGGCGGGACACGGCAGGGAAGCCTGACCTTTGCCCCCGAAGCGGGTACTCAACGGCTGCGAGATATCGTCAATAAAGGGCTGACCAACGAAGAACTGCTGCGTGGTATCAAAACGGCCTATGAACAGGGCTGGGATCGGATGAAGCTCTATTTTATGATTGGGCTGCCCGGAGAAACCGATGCTGATGTGCTGGGCATTGCGGAAACCATGCGCTGGCTACAGCAGGAATGTCGGATGAAAGGGCGCAAACCCTTAAGCTTTAATGTCACGATTTCCAACTTCACGCCCAAGCCCCATACGCCTTTTCAGTGGCATTCGGTTTCGACGACCGAGTTTCAGCGCAAGCAGGGAATGCTGCGGCAAGAATTTCGCACGATGCGCGGGGTGAAGGCAAATTTCACCGATGTGCGAATTTCGGCCATGGAGGATTTTGTGGGGAGGGGCGATCGCCGTCTTTCTGCGGTGGTGCGGCGAGCCTGGGAACTGGGGGCTGGCATGGATGCCTGGTGGGAAAGCCTCGATCGGGCGTTTGGCGCTTGGACCCAGGCGATCGCCGAAGCTGGGTTAGACCTGCAATATCGCCAAGTTGAACAGGGCGAATGGAACATCTTCCAAGCGCCCCAAGCGGGCGATCGCCCCTCCACGCAAGACTCTCCATATCAAGCTCCATTGCCGTGGGATCACATCGACACAGGCATCGACAAGGCATGGTTAGAGGCAGATCTGCGCCGTGCCCTAGAAGCCGCCACCGTCCCAGATTGTTCCTTTGAGGGCTGCTCCCATTGCGGGGTCTGTGGCACTGATTTTGGCCATAATATTGTAGTTGCGCCGCCCCCAATTCCCGCCTTTCAGGGGCATTTTGTGCCTAACATTGACCGAGTGCAGCGCTTACGGGTGTGGTTTGGCAAACAGGCTGATATGCGGCTGATTGGCCACTTAGATCTGCTGCGGTTATTTGACCGCGCCCTCCGGCGAGCCTCCCTACCCATTGCCTTTAGCGGTGGGTTTCATCCGGGCCCTCGGATTATGCCAGCCATGGCACTGCCCCTCGGCACCACCAGCTCTGGGGAGATTGTAGATTTTGACGTAACTGAGGTTTTAGATCCAGATGACTTTCGCCAACGGTTGGCGGCACAGTTGCCAGCCAATATTCCACTGTATCGGGTGATGGCGATCGCCCCCGAAACCCCCACCGCCACTCGCCTCCTCGACCGCGCTGACTATTACCTCAGCGTGCAAGCCGTCGATCCACCCGCACCCATTCGCCCAGAAACCTGGCAGCGCTGGGTCGATGAAATTTTGGCGGCTCCAGAACTATGGCTGGATCAGGTGACAAAGGCCGGGAAACCCCATCGGGTGAATATGCGCGATCGCCTCCACGCCCTCTCTTGGCTAGAGGCGTTCCCCATCGCCTTGGCTCAGGCACCCCAATCTGCCGATGACACCCTAACCCACTTGTTTTATACCGGAACATGCCGTAACGATGGCACCTTCTTGCGCCCTGAGCATCTGATCCAAATCCTAGAAGACCTCTCTGGGCAAGAGTTTCTGCTGCACCACGCCCACCGCGCGCAGTTACACTTGGCCGCTGCCCCAATTCCTCCCAAGGTTTAGGGGCAGGTCTAGGATCGCGGTTCAGGCACTGGAGAGAAACCGGAGTTTTCGGGACTCTCACCCTCGGTTTTGGGGCTATCTGCCTGATCACAAGCCACCTTTGCCGAAGGAGATGCCTCGAACCCAGCTAGATTCGGCAATGCCTGCTACGGAACTACGGCCTTCCATTGTTACGATAAGATTACATCGCAATTCTTTTTGCTCAGGTCTTCACAGCTTCAGGTCTTCACAGTTTCAGTTCTTCACAGTTTTATTCTCGTTCTGCCCAATAATTACGGATCTCAGGGAAACGCCGAGCCACTATGCAGCCAACCGATCCCAAAAAGTTCACTGAAAAAGCGTGGGATGCCATCGTCAAGTCCCAGGATGTTGCCCGCACCTATCGGCAGCAAAACCTGGAAGTGGAGCATGTGGCGATCGCCCTCCTCGACCAAGAAGGCATGGTCAACACCATTCTCGAAAAGGGTGGCATGGATCCGGCACGGCTACGGCAACAGCTCGATTCCTTTGCCCTAAGGCAGCCCAAGGTTTCGGCCACTGACCTCAACCAATTATTTTTGGGGCGGGGGCTAGATCTATTTTTAGATAAAGCCGAAGACGCCCGCAAAATTTTTGAAGACGAGTTTATTTCCATCGAACACCTGCTGATTGCCCTATCAGAAGATGACCGGGTGGGGCATCGCCTCTTTCGCACAGCCAATGTAGAAGCGAAGCAACTCGAAATCGCTATCAAAACTGTGCGCGGGAGCCAGAAAGTGACGAGCCAAACGCCCGAATCTCAGTATGCGGCGTTAGAGCGGTTTGGCCGCGACCTAACGGAACTGGCGCGGGAAAATCGGCTAGACCCAGTGATTGGGCGCGATGAAGAAATTCGGCGGGTGGTGCAGGTGTTATCGCGCCGCAGCAAAAATAACCCCGTGCTGATTGGGGAACCCGGAGTCGGGAAAACGGCGATCGCGGAAGGGCTAGCCCAACGGATTGTCAAAGAAGACGTGCCCGAATCCCTCAAAGGTCGCCAACTCATTTCCCTAGACATGGGAGCCTTGATCGCAGGAGCCAAGTATCGCGGCGAATTTGAAGAACGCCTGCGGGCCGTGCTGAAGGAAGTTACCCATTCTGCAGGGCAGATTGTGCTATTCATCGACGAGTTGCACACCGTCGTTGGGGCGGGGTCATCCCAAGGAACAACGGATGCTAGCAACCTGCTCAAGCCAATGCTGGCGCGGGGTGAGCTGCGTTGTATTGGAGCCACCACCCTCGATGAATATCGCAAGCACATCGAAAAAGACGCAGCCTTAGAACGCCGCTTTCAGCAAGTCTATGTCGGTCAGCCGTCGGTGCCCGATACGATCTCCATCTTGCGCGGCCTGAAGGATCGCTATCAAGTGCATCACAACGTCACCATTACGGATGCGGCACTGGTGGCAGCGGCAACCTTGAGCGATCGCTACATCACCGATCGCTTCTTGCCCGATAAGGCCATCGACCTCGTAGACGAAGCCGCCGCCAAGCTCAAAATGGAGGCCACCTCCAAGCCCGTACAACTGGAGACAATTGAGCGCCGCATTCGGCAACTCGAAATTGAAAAGCGATCCCTGGAAAGTGAAGGGGCACGCCTCGGATTTAGCAGCCCTGCGTTTCATCCCTCCAAAGACAAGCTCGCGCTACTCGAAGCCGACATCACCACCCTCGCCCCCGAGAAGCAAAGCCTAACGGAGCAATGGGAAGCAGAAAAGACCATCCAACAAGACATTAAAACCCTGCGGGAAGAGGAAGAATCCCTCCGTCGCCAAATCGAAAAGGCGGAGCGCGAATATGACCTCAACACCGTGGCCCAGCTCAAGTATGGCCAACTCGAAACCGTTCATCAAAAGCTCGAAGAAAAGGAAGCCGAGCTGCTAGAAATTCAAAACCGCAACGGTACGGCACTGCTGAAGCAACAGGTGGTCGAAGAAGACATCGCCGAAATCGTCGCCAAATGGACGGGGATTCCGGTCAATCGCTTGCTAGAGTCGGAGCGGCAAAAACTCCTGCACCTTGAAGCCTTTTTACACCAACGGGTGATTGGGCAACAGGAGGCTGTGGCCTCGGTGGCGGCAGCCATTCGGCGCGCCCGATCGGGGTTGAAAGATCCCGGTCGCCCCATTGGGTCGTTTATGTTCCTTGGCCCCACGGGGGTCGGCAAAACAGAACTGGCTCGGGCACTGGCCGAATGCCTATTCGACTCCGATGATGCGCTAATTCGCATTGACATGTCGGAATATATGGAGAAGCATTCTGTCTCGCGCTTAGTGGGGGCACCTCCGGGCTATGTGGGTTATGAAGAGGGTGGCCAACTCACAGAAGCAGTACGCCGTCGCCCCTACAGCGTGGTGCTCCTCGATGAGGTTGAAAAAGCCCACGCCGATGTGTTTAATATCTTGCTGCAAGTGCTAGATGACGGGCGTATTACAGATTCCCAAGGGCGCACGGTAGATTTTCGCAACACCATTGTGGTGATGACCAGCAACATCGGCAGCGACCATATTTTGGATGTGTCGGGCGATGACAGCCAGTATGAGCAAATGCGGAAACGGGTGATGGATGCGCTGCGGAAGCACTTCCGCCCCGAATTTCTCAACCGTGTGGATGACATTATCCTGTTCCATGCCCTCGCGCTGAAGGAACTGCGGCAGATTGTCGGCATCCAACTCAAACGCATCCATCGCCTCTTGGCGGAGCAAAAAATTGGCCTCGAACTGAGCCTCGAAGCCCAACATCACATTGCTGATGCGGGCTACGACCCTATGTATGGGGCGCGTCCGCTGAAGCGCGCCATTCAGCGGGAAATCGAGAACCCCCTCGCAACCAAGCTGCTCGACAATACCTTCGTAGCCGGGGATACGATTGTGGTGGCAGTGGTGGATGGCAAACTCACCTTTGAGAAGCAAGTGGCGATCGCCCCTCCCGCTCTCCCGACTGAAGACACCCCGGCTGAAGACACCCCGACTGAAGACGCAGACCCCATCGCCCAACCCGTCGCCACCGCCGAATGAGCCTCGCTGATTTGGCGGGAAATGGGCAGTCCATCACCCTACTCCTGGCAACCGTTCCATGCAGCCGATTCATGTCTCATCTACCGATCTGCGCTATCAGCAGGCGATCGCCCTCCGATCCTTTCAGTTACTAGCCGATGAACCCGAAACCTCAGGGGGGAACAACACCGGGCCAACTCCTATGGAGCTGCTCTTAGCAGGGCTGGGCGCTTGCAAGGCCATGACCTTACAGATGTATGCCGAGCGCAAAGGCTGGCCACTCTCCAAGGTTGTGGTTGACCTCGTGCCACAAACCCTCAACGGCCAGATACAGATTGTGGCAGAGTTGCACCTAGAAGGTTCATTGACCGATGAGCAACGCCAACGCCTCCTGATCATCGCCAATAAATGCCCGGTGCATAAGCTGTTGGCTGGGGAAACGGACATCCAGACGACCTTAGCCGATACTGATATCTAAAGTGATTCAAGCCTTTGACTCAAGCCGTTGCTTTAAGCCTGATGGTTCTCACCTGCGCAGAAATGCCCCATAGATTCGATCTCCAAGCTATCGAGCGACAGCTATAAGCATTCACGCCAAAGCCATTCACACGAGCCATTCACACCAGACCATTCGCGCAACACCCATTGCGTCCCGAAACTTGCTATGAAACTCTATGCCGATCGCACCCAGCGGGTTATCGTCTCCAGCGCAGACCTGCCCTGGGCTGATTCACCGATGCCGGGGGTGCAACGCCGGATGCTCGAACGCGACGGCGACGAAGTGGCGCGAGCAACCTCGGTGGTGCGCTATGCCCCCGGTAGTTCCTTCTCAGCCCATACCCACGGTGGCGGGGAAGAATTTTTCGTGCTAGATGGTGTTTTTTCGGATGAGCAGGGAGATTATCCCGCAGGCACCTATGTCCGCAATCCTGTTGGTTCCCAGCACACCCCTGCCAGCCACGACGGGTGTACCATCCTCGTAAAGCTCTGGCAAATGCAGCCCGTTGACCAGCAACGGGTCGCGGTACAAATGCCCCAAGCCAATTGGATGCCGGGTCTGCTAGACGGGCTAAAGGTGCTGCCCTTGCACAGCTATGGCACGGAACAGGTCGCCTTAGTGCGCTGGGCACCGGGGACTCAATTTCAACGCCATAGCCATTATGGGGGCGAAGAAATCTTTGTCCTAGAGGGTGTTTTTGAGGATGAACTGGGTGCTTATCCAGCAGGAAGCTGGCTGCGTAACCCCCACGGCAGTATTCACAGCCCCTTTAGCCGAGAGGGCTGTCTGATCTACGTGAAGGTTGGGCATTTGTCGGCACAGGGGGTTGTGGCTAAAACCGAGTGATAAAAATTCAGGATGGGCTTGGGGATGCTGAATGAGCCTAGATGCTGTGGCGGTTTGGGGCAACCGCACCCCCGCTCTAGTTGGCGTTGCCAGCGGAAAAGCCTCGTCTGTGGCGATCGATGGAGCGCACCCGATCAAAAATTCTTAGGCATTGGGGGGAGCGGATAGGCTACCGGAATCAGCGTCTTGGCTGATCACATAGCGGGCGATCGCCAAGCTGAGGCGGGCTTGCTCGATCTCAGAGAGGTCTTCCCAGGAGGCACAGCGCAGGGATTGTAGGGTGCCTTCGAGCAGTTCGGAATCAGCCCCGTCGCGCATTGCATAGGCAAAAGGACGGGCAAGCACGCGCAAATCTTCTTGGTTCCAAGCGGGAAGCAGAGACTCGACCGCTAGCACCAGTTGATCGGCCAGATTGTTAGATTGGGCGATCGCCCCTTTGGTCTGTTGCACAATGCTTTCAAGGAGATTGGTCGGCAACTGTGCCAAAAATTGCTGGAACAAGGCAGTGGGGAATATTGCTTGCAACCCAGCACTGGGGTAAGCCGCCCAAACTTGATCAAAGTGAGTTGAAAGGGTTTTGACATAGGGCGCAAACTCATCTGCCGTCCAGTTGTCAGCGACTTCTTGTTCTAGAGCCTCGAAGTAAGCGCACATCTCAGGATCCGCCGGATTCCAAGGGTAAGGGTTGACCTCTACGTTAAAAATGAGGTCAATGAGTTCTAGTTCGGCTTTAGCCTGAAACGGAAGTGCTGAATGACGGACAGAATGGTTAGTCATGGGGAACCATACTCCAAAATAAAATGCGCCGGATGTTTATCACCAAACCTAGCTACAGACTTTTCTGTGGCAGTTCCGCAACTGGCTCGAAAGTTTTTGCAACTTCATTCCATCAGATACCCTGTAGGATTAGCCAGAACTCGCCATCCTGTCAACCTCAAAGGCGACCTTATGGGTACCAAAGCAAAGATGGGTACATTCGCGCAGTTGAATTTCCTGCTGATGCACCTTATACCACTGATTATCCGATCCCAGCATCAGGGTGCCATAACGGGATGAATCTCGCAGAAAATAACCCGATTGCACGCCGCCCTCATGGGCCGAATCTCGGTAAAAGATTTCGGCATGTCGCCGAGACACCCCCGGCCCCCGGAGAACCAGGTCGTTATTATCTAAGCTACCAATGCGCATCCGGCCTCCTTGAATCGGCCAGTTGACGTTGGCAGAGCTGTCGAGGGGGCGCAATATTGCTGGCGGAATGTGAGACTCAACCCAGTTGGAGGGGTTGTCTGGCATCTGGGTCGTGTTTTCGTCTTGCAACGACTGGAGCAGTTCCCCGTTAAACTCTGGGTGCATATAGAGGACGGGCAACGTCCAAGTGGGCTGGTTAAACCGGTACAGCGTCAGTAAATGTTGCCGCGAAACAGCGACGGCCTCATCGATGGGAAGGCGTTCGGAGAGCGATCGCGCAAACGTTTGAATAAAGCTGAGGGCTTCGTGGTCAGCGATGGTGTCACGCATCCCTAATACTGCCGGAACGCCATGGTGAATGAGCACTTCAGCCAAACTACTGCGGGGGATGGGAATGCCGCCGCGCATATCGGGCTGCGCCCCCCAACAGGCATTGAAAACCGCCAGCTTGATGGCGTGGCGGGTCAACAACTGCGCCAACTCAGTGCCATTGATGGTGGCATCGGGGCGGAGGTAGAGCATTCCCCCATCGGGGCCAGGCATCCCGTGCCCCGAGTAAAACAGAACGTTGTAATGTTCCTGCTCAAGCGCTGTCGTTAGCTCGGCGGGGGTCGGCTGCACCAGGATATGGATTTGGCAAGGAGCCGTGGTTTTCCAGATGCCCTTATTGGAGATGCCACTGCCACTGCGGAAGGCTTGGGCGATCGCCTCAGCCTCTCGCCCTAACTCCAACGGAGACTCAGCAACCCAGGCGTTTTCTTGCCCACTGTGAGCGCTTACCCCTTGCACCAGTAAAATCTTGAGGATTTCTTCTTCTTGCTGATGCGCCAGCGGATCGACATCGTAGGTGGTGCGACTAAACAGCAACTGCTGGCTCAACCCCATCGACTGCTGCCCCAACCGAGATTGCATAATTTCCCAGGGAATGGCGATCAGGCTGGGGTCGCGTAGCTCTAGCCGCAGACGGAGGGGCTGCCCCAACCCCATAGAGATGCCTCGGCTTTGATCGAGGCTATTTTGCACAGATCCGTCAAATAGCCATTGCCAGAGGGTAATCCCCAGGTATTGCATCAACCGGCTGGTGTAGGGAGAGGGCAGGGTTGCGTTGTTGGGGCTAGTTTTGGCTAAGGTGAGGTCAGGGAGAATCTGCGCCCCAGCGGCAGGGCGAGAGGAAAACATCCCTTGCCAAGCATTCCAAGCTTGGGTTAGCTCGTCTGACCACATCCGATCATGGTGCACATAGCCAGACGGATGGGGAGCCTGAATCACCCAAATGGCATAGTGATCAGACTCTACGGTGGCATTGAGGCGGGCGATCGCCAGTCTTAGACAGGGATTTTCAGGCATGAAGAACAGACTGCCGACGGCTCAACCGTCTAACTCAAAATGAACAGGGGATGCGACAGACTCAGCACAGCAACACGACCATTAACGGCAACACAACCTCGATACAACTGGGTTCAAACCCAACCCGCAGAGAGCACCAAAACTCGAATTCATGATCCTCAGGCTGGCTCTCAACGGCTTCTAGCTTGGCTTGGGGTTATAGCCTAGCCGTAGACCAGTCTACTCCCTCGTCAACCAGACTCTTACACTCAGAACCCGTTATGTCTCAGGAGAACTTAGCATAAACGTTTAGGTCTACAAACAGTTGCATTCGTCACTATTATTTTTGCGATCAGGGTTTCGCGATCAGGGTTCTACAATCTGTTTTTTAGCGATCTGATTTTTGCAAATATAAAGCCCTGCCGCTACAAACTATCTGCCGCTACAAACTATCTGCCTTTACAAACTAT
>Ga0105045_10006668_pt1 | contig 10223 bp, 8 predicted proteins | sample MAT02_FD_78089 | JGI IMG/M metagenome (GOLD analysis project Ga0105045, IMG submission 78089) | Freshwater microbial communities from Lake Fryxell liftoff mats and glacier meltwater in Antarctica - MAT-02 (megahit assembly) | ecosystem: Environmental > Aquatic > Freshwater > Ice > Liftoff...
ATGCTCGGTCCTCCAAAGCTAACGCACGCAGCCCTTCGTGGGCGAAGGATGTCTCCTGATGATCGGTCCAACAGGCGTTCCTCGCACGTCGGATTCCGACACGCCGCACGTCGGGACGTCGGAGTCGGTCGACGCTCGTCTCGAGACGGCTTCCGCTCCGCTTCTCGACTTGGCGCTCCAGCGCACGATCGAGACTGAACTTGTACCGAGGTTTTTGATGGCTCACCGTATAGGAACATCCCCCCGGGGTCTCGACGCCGAAACCGTGCGCCGGATCACCGATTCCGAACTTAACGCGTTTATCGATGAGGTCGTGGGGCTCGAAGACAGCGCCGCGCCTAACTTTGTCCGCCGTCTGCTCGATGAGGGCGTGTCCGTGGAGTCGATCTATCTCGACCTGCTCGCTCCCACCGCGCGCGAACTCGGCATTCGCTGGGAAGATGATGAATGCAGCTTCGTCGACGTTACGGTCGCGCTTGGTCGGCTGCAGCGCGTCCTGCGAGACCTGAGCCAGTACTTCCAGGCCGACGCATCCAAAGCCCCCGATAGTGCCGGTCATGTTCTGCTTACCTGTCTGCCCGGCGAGCAACACACCCTCGGCCTGATTCTGGTCGCGGAGTTCCTCATGCGCGATGGCTTCCACGTCCTGGTGGGTGCCCCGTGGTCAGAGGAAGACCTGCTCACGCAGGTGCGAACAGAGTGGTTCGACGTGGTCGGCTTCTCCGCCGGCTGCGACAGTCGCCTGTCGCATCTCAAGCGGGACATCGCCCGCATCCGAACCGCGTCGCGCAATCCGAACATTCAAATCCTGGTCGGCGGACAGGTCTTCTCGCTCGAACAGGAGTTGGTAAAACGCGTCGGCGCCGACGGCTGGGCGCGGGATGCGAAGGAAGCACCCATTGTCGTCCGGCAGATGCTGGACGCTGTCGCGATGATGTCTACTACTTTAGATAGCAATAGTCTTCCTGCCAGTACCTTCGACAACGCCGGCCCCATCGCGTGAAACTGTTCGACGCTAGTGACCCCGCGTACCAAAAGCTCGACGCCCGTGCGGCGGCGAGCCTGCTCGCGATCGCGGGCGATATCGCCGTGCTCGTTGATCCCTCGGGCGTCGTGCGCGACGTCTCGGTTGGCCCGTCCGATGTCGCGATCGACCTGTCGCGGGAATGGGTCGGTCGCCCCTGGCCCGATACCGCGACCGTTGAGACGCGGCCGAAGATCGAGACGCTAATGCGCGAAGTGGCGGCCAAAGGGGTCTCCAAGCGCCGACAGGTGAACCACCCGACACCAAGTGGTGCGGAGTTACCCATCGCCTACACCGCCGTCCGCCTCGGGCATGATGGCAGCGTGGTAGCGGTTGGTCGCGATATGCGGCATCTGTCATCGCTCCAGCAGCGTCTGGTCGAAGCACAGCAGGCCATGGAACGTGACTACTGGCGTCTGCGCCACGTGGAAACGCGCTACCGCCTGCTCTTTCAGCTCGCGAGCGACGGCATCCTGGTCATCGATGCCGGCACCATGAAAGTGCTCGACGCCAACTCGGCGGCGGGTCAGGTGTTCGGAGACGTCAGCGATCGGCTCATCGGCCGCACCTTCCCCTTCGGCGTCGACGTCAAGGCAGCGCGGGCCCTCGAAGAGCTGGTGACATCAGCGCGTGCGGCCGGTCGCGCCGGCGACGTCACCATCGCGCTGCTCGACTCAGATCGTCCATGGCATGTGTCCGCCTCCTGCTTCCGCCAGGAATCGGCCACGCTCCTGCTCGTGCGCTACTCGGCGGCCGACAGCTCCAATGCCGGGCAGCTTGAGTCCGGCGCGCAGTCCCAGATTCGCACGCTGATCGAACGGTCACCCGATGCGTTTGTCGTGACCGACCTCGACGGGCACATTCTTGAGGCAAATCGCTCGTTTCTGGATGTGGCCGAACTGGCGTCGCTGGAGCAGGCGCGTGGCGCCCTCATCTCGACGTTTATTGGCCGACCCGGGGCCGATTTCCCCGTGTTTGTCACGATGCTCAAAAAGCACGGGGCCGTTCGTCTGGTGGCCACCGCCGCCCGCGGCGCGCACGGGGCCAACACCGAAGTAGAAGTATCAGCCGTGTGGGTACCGGACGCGGAAGAGCCCTGCATCGGGTTCACCATGCGTGATATCGGTCGCCGCCTGGCGAGCGGGCCACAGGGTGCCCGGGATCTCACGCGCGCGGTCGAAGACCTCACCTCCCTCGTGGGACGCGTGACGCTCCGCGACCTGGTGCGGGATACGATCGATCTGGTCGAGCGCCACTTCATTGAAGCCGCGCTGGAACTCACCAATGACAACCGGACGTCTGCGGCCGAGGTGCTCGGGGTGAGTCGGCAGAGCCTCTACGTGAAACTCCGTCGTCACCGGTTGGTGGCTCCCACGAGCGAGCGAGACAGTGGGTCCGCCGAATGAACGCCCGAACTGTCAACCGATCCTGACATTGGTCAATATTTGTGAGAAATAACCCTCGCGCATTTCCATACTGTCAACTAAACTAGACAGCCATGGGTGTCAGCAACTCTATACAGCAGGTCGCAACGCGACCAGATCCTCGGGCAGTGCTCACACTGCTCAAGCCGGTCACATGGTTTCCTCCCATGTGGGCATTCTCGTGCGGTGTCATCAGCACAGGGATCCCAATGGTTGGACGCTGGAGCTTGCTGGCCCTTGGCATCTGCATTACCGGCCCGTTGGTGTGTGCGTCGAGCCAGGCCGTCAATGACTGGTTTGATCGCGAGGTCGACGCGATCAATGAACCCGATCGCCCAATCCCGTCAGGGCGCATCCCCGGTCAGTGGGGACTCGCGATTGCGATTGCCTGGACGGTGCTGTCATTCCTCGTGTCGATTCCGCTCGGTCCGATGGGCATGGGCGCAGTCACGCTGGCGCTGCTCTTTTCGTGGGGTTACAGCGCGCCACCATTTCGATTCAAACTCAACGGTTGGGTTGGTAATGCCGCCGTTGGCTTTACCTATGAAGGGTTGGCGTGGGTCACCGGCGCCGCGCTGATGGTTGGTCAGGCGTGGCTGCCGTGGCAGATCCTCGCAATTGCCTGCCTCTATTCGATTGGCGCGCACGGCATCCTCACGCTCAATGATTTCAAGGCCATAGAAGGTGATCGCCAGATGGGCGTGCGCTCGCTCCCGGTGCAACTGGGCGCTGCTCGTGCAGCGTGGGTCGCATCGGTGGTCATGATTGTCCCGCAAACGGTGGTGATCTCGCTGCTCGCCTCGTGGGATCGCCCGTGGCACGCGCTCACGGTCGCCGTGCTCACCATCGTGCAGATCGGCATCATGGTGTGGTTTGTCAAGGAACCGAAGCCACGCGCGTTATATCTGAGTGCATTCGGTGTGCCGTTTTATGTCAGCGGCATGATGGTCACCGCCTTCGCCATGCGTTCCATTGTTGGGGGGACGCCGTGAGCTGGCTGCAGATCGCCCGACTCGGTCTGGTGCAAGCGTGCATCGGTGCTGTGGTGGTGCTGATGACGGCCACGATGAATCGCGTGATGGTCGTAGAACTCGCGCTGCCGGCGTCCGTACCGGGCACACTGGTCGCGTTGCACTTTGCGGTGCAGTTGTACCTGCGCCCGCGTCTCGGACATGGATCGGACACGGCCGCCGCGCGTACGCCGTGGATTATCGGTGGCATGTTGGTGCTCGCGCTCGGCGGCATCGGTGTGGCCGCGTCGGTGGCGCTCATGGCGACGCAGCCGTGGCTCGGTGTGGCGCTTTCTGCGATCGCTTTTGTGGTGCTCGGCGCCGGCGTGAGCGCGGCCGGAACACCGCTGCTCGCACTCATTTCTGAACATGCGAAGCCATCGCAGCGCGCTGGAGCCGCCGCGATGACGTGGATTCTGATGATCGTGGGATTCATCATCACGACCGCGTTCACTGGCTCACTGCTCGATCCGTTCAGTTTTGAGCGTCTCTTCATGATCACGGTTGGCGTGGGCGCGATTGCATTGTGCATCACCACGCTGACGCTGTTTCGGCTCGAGCCCTCGCTCGGCGCGCGCGTGACGCCGGTGCCGCTCGTCGCCTCAGATCGCAGCACGGCGTTCCGTGATGCGGTACGTCAGGTGTGGAGCGAGCCCGTCGCGCGCTCCTTTACGATTTTTGTGTTTGTCGCGATGCTCGCGTACAGCGCTCAGGATCTGATCCTTGAACCGTTCGGTGGCATCGCGTTTGGCCTCAGTGCCGGCGAGACCACCAAGTTGGCGGGAATGCAACATGGTGGTGTGCTCATCGGCATGATTCTCACGGCGATCATCGGCGCGCGTTTCGGTTCGCTGCGCATTTGGGCGGCCGGCGGATGCGCGGCGTCGGCGGCTACCTTCGTGGCCCTGGTGATGAGCCCGATGATTGCGAGCGTCGAGGTCTATCGCGGGATTGTGTTCCTCCTCGGCCTGTCGAATGGTGTGTTCGCGATTGGTGCGATTGGTTCCATGATGGCGCTCACGGGCGATGCCAAAGACGGCCGCGCAGGGCTCCGTCTCGGCGTGTTCGGCGCGGCGCAAGCTGTCGCGTACGGACTGGGTGTGTCGCTCGGCGGCATTGGCGTCGATGTCGCGCAGGCCGCGCTCGGCTCTCCGCTCCGTGGGTATGCCGCCGTGTTTTCTGTGGAAGCGGTGCTGTTCTCGATATCCGCCGTGCTGGCGTATCACAGTGCTTCGGCCGATCGCGCCGGTGAGGTGGTGCGCACGCGCGGTGAGTTTGTGTCGGCCGTGGTGAACAACTGATGCGCATCGTGTCTGTTGTCTGCGTATGTGTTTGGAATGTGGTGCTGCCTACCGTGGCGAGTGATCGTTTGATTGACAGGAGTGCCGAGTAATGGAAAAGTTTGACGTAGTGGTAGTGGGTGGTGGTCCGGCGGGTGCAACGGCAGCGCACGAGTTGGCGAAGACCGGACGTAAAATATTGTTGCTCGACAAGGCGGGTCGCATCAAGCCGTGTGGTGGTGCCGTACCGCCGCAGTTGCTCAAGGACTTCAAAGTCCCCGAGGAACTGCTGGTGGCTCGGATCGACACGGCACGCATGATTTCGCCGAAATCGCGCAAGGTCGATATTCCGGTTGGTAAGGGTTTTGTGGGCATGGTCGATCGCGATGTGTTTGATGAGTGGCTTCGCGAGCGGGCCGAGTCGGCCGGTGCCGAGCGTCGCATGGGCTCGTTCGCCAGCATGCAGCGTGACACCGACGGATTGCAGGTGCTCACCTACACCGATGGAAACTCCCGTCAGGGCGAGTCGCGGCAGGTCAAGACAAAAATGGTCATCGGCTGCGATGGTGCCTTGTCGGCCGTGGCCCGCGCGGCGATTCCGGGATCGGAGCGCATGAAGCATGTGTTCGCGTATCACGAAATCGTGAAGTCGCCTACGGTCGACAGCGAATCGTTCGGCAAGAATCGCTGCGATGTGTACTACCAGGGTCCGCTGTCCCCCGACTTTTACGCCTGGATTTTCCCGCACGGCGATACCACCAGCATCGGGACCGGTTCGCTGCAGCAGGGCTTCAAGCTCCGCAACGCGGTGGCGCAGCTTCGCGAAAGCACCGGTCTCGCGAGCGCCGAAACGCTGCGTCGAGAGGGCGCGCCTATCCCGCTTGAGCCGCTGCGCCGCTGGGACAACGGCCGGGACGTGATTGTGGGCGGGGACGCCGCCGGCACGGTGGCGCCAGCATCCGGTGAAGGAATTTACTACGCAATGACGAGCGGTCGTTATGTTGCTCAGGCGGTGGGAGTTGCCCTGCTCACGGGAAACCCGCTTTGGCTGCGCACGGCGCGTCGTCGTTTTATGAGTGACCACGGACAGGTGTTCCGTGTGCTCGGTATCATGCAGCGCTTTTGGTACAACGATGACAATCGTCGGGAACGATTTGTCGCGATCTGTCAAGATCGCGATGTGCAGGAACTCACGTTTGATGGCTACATGAACAAGCGTCTGGTGAAAGCGAGGCCGCTTTCACACGTCAGGATCTTTTTCAAGAACCTGGCGCATCTGACCGGCTTGGCTACGGCCTGATCGTTACCGACTCCCCGCCACCACCGCATCGCATGCTCATCTCAATCGCAGTCGACTTCCGCCGTGCTGACGTCGCCACCCGCGAGCAGTTCCATTTGTCCGAGGAGCGGCTCACGCAGCTCTATCGTACCGCTCGGAGCGAAGTCGTCACGGAAGCGGCGCTCATCGCGACCTGCAACCGTACCGAGTTGTACGCGTGGGTGGAGAGCGAGGACATCGACGAAGTCGACAAGGCTATTCAGACGCTCGCGCGTCGCTGGATGCGCACGCGCGTGAACGGGGATCAGTTGTTGCGCACCGCAACGCGTCGCTACGGTGCGGATGCTGCGCGGCACGTGATTCGCGTGGCGTCGGGGTTGGAATCGCAGGTGTTGGGTGACGGACAGATTCTTGGCCAGTTGCGCGCCGCGTACAAGCGTGCGGCGCACAGCGGTGCCACCGGTCCGCTGCTGCATCGGCTGTTCGAAACCGCGTTGCGCGCCGGCAAGCGTGTGCAGACGGAGACCTCGTTACTCGCTGGTCGCAACTCGATTGGAGCAGAAGCGGCGTCGATTGCTCATCAGCGCTTCGGCACGCTGACGAACGCCCGTTGTCTTATCGTGGGTTGCGGGAAGACAGGTGAGCGCACCGCCCGGCAGCTGGTCAAGCTTGGCGCGCGCGACATCGTGCTCATGAACCGCACCATTGCGCGCGCCGAAGAGCTGGCGGCGATTTTGGGTGGTCGTGCAGCCGCGATGGACACGTTGCATGTGGAAGCGGCCATGGCCGATGTGGTCATCGTGGCGACGGCCTCGGAAACGCCGATCGTTCTGGCCGAGACGCTGCGTCGGACGCGCGAAGCGTGCGGTACGTCGGCGTACTCGTTGTTGTTGATGGATCTCAGCTTGCCGCGCAATATCGACCCCAAAGTGATTGACTTGTCGGGAGTGGCACTGGTCGATCTCGATACGCTGCACACGCCAATCCTGGCGGCCGAGGAACAGCGGCGCAATGCGGTGCCTGCCGCCGAGCGCGTCTGCAACGAAGAAGTCGACGATTTTCTCGATTGGGCGGCAGCCCGACCGGCCCGGGACGCCATTCGCCCGTTGGCCGATGCGCTCACCCAGGTCGCGCGCCGCGAAGTCGCGTTTGCCGCAGGGGATGCGGCCGTGGCGGAACGCACGGCCACACGCATCGTGGCGAAACTGCTGGCCGGCCCGATGGCGGCCCTGCGTCGTGCGATGCAGCGCGGAGAGCCGCTCGACGCGCACACGATGATGCTGTTCGAGATGTTCGCTCCCGCACGCCCCGCTGAGCCACGGTCGGTCGTTCGGTCCGGCACACGCCGGCGCGCCACGCGCGACACGGTCAACGCGCAGGCGGAGCGTGCCGCTACCGCATCCGTGCGCGAACAGCGATACGTTACGGTATCCGCCGAACGCTGATATTTTCCACCTGTCGCGGGCCGCGTTCCCAGATCGCGCCGCCCGCTATTGCGAGTTTCCATGCCTGACGTTGTGCCGCTCGTTAACGACCTCTTCCTCCGTGCCCTTCGCCGCGAACCTGTGGAGCGCACGCCCGTCTGGATGATGCGGCAGGCCGGCCGCTACCTGCCCGAGTACCGAGCGGTTCGCTCTGGCTCCGACTTTCTCACCATGTGCCGTACGCCGTCGATGGCGGCGGAAGTGACGCTGCAGCCGATTGATCTCATCGGTGTTGACGCCGCGATCATTTTTTCCGACATCCTCGTGGTACCGGAGGCGATGGGCTGTCATCTCACGCTCGATGAAGGCGTGGGCCCACAGTTTCCCACGCCCATTCGTAGCGCGGCAGCCGTCAAGGCGTTGCGCACGATCGATCCCTTCACCGATCTGGGTTACGTCCTCGATGCGCTGCGGCTGGTCAGGCGCGAGCTCAATGGGCGCGTCCCGCTGATCGGCTTCGCCGGAGCCCCGTGGACGCTCGCGTCGTACATGGTCGAAGGCAAAGGCACCAAGCAGTTCGCGATCGCCAAGAAGATGCTCTTCGAGCAGCCGGCCGTCGCGCACGATCTGCTCGATCGCCTCGCCAACGCGGTGGGCGAGTACTGCGTGGCGCAGGTCGCGGCGGGCGCTCAGGCGATTCAGCTCTTTGATTCGTGGGCGGGTGCCCTCGGGCCGAACGAGTTCCGCGAGTTCGCCCTGCCCTATCTGGCGCGGGCCGCGCATATCGCCAAGAGCGCCGGTGCGCCGGTTATTGTGTTTGCGCCGGGTGCCTCCTGGGCGCTCGACGAGATCGCCGACGCGACGCAGGCCGATGCGATCGGTGTGGATTGGCACATCTCGCCCAAAGACGCCCGCGCCCGACTCGGTAATCGCGCCGTCGCCGTGCAGGGGAATCTCGATCCGTGCACACTCTATGCACCGATCCATGAGATTGAACGTCGCACGCACGCGATGCTCGACGAATTTGGTCCGATCGGACACATCGCCAATCTCGGACACGGCATTCTGCCCGACATCTCGCCAGCGCACGCGAAGGCTTTCGTGCGGGCCGTGCAGCAGCACGAATGGCCGACGATCGACGAGTCGGAGGCATTGCACGCCGCTGCGGTTGGTGCACGGTGACGTCGGCACACGCCTCACACCCGTCGCCGGTGCCAGTCGCGGCATCCACCGTGTCGCGACGCGCCGAGGCGACGCGCTGGATTGCCGGCCTGCACGATGAACTCACCGCGCTCTTCGGCCGTTTGGACCAGGGCGGCACGTTTATCGAGGACCGGTGGGAACGTCCCGGTGGTGGTGGCGGCGTCAGTCGTGTACTGATCGAGGGCACCACGTTCGAAAAAGCCGGCATCAATCGCTCCGTGGTGATGGGTGTGCTGCCGGAGCTCGCCGCGCGCCGTCTGGGCGGACACGGCGCCGCGAGCGGTGGCACCGATTTTTTTGTCACGGGTGTGAGTTTGGTCGCGCATCCGCGAAGCCCGATGATTCCCACGGTGCATTTGAACGTGCGCTATTTCGAGCTGATGGATCAGGAAGGCAACATCACGGACGCATGGTTCGGCGGTGGCACCGACCTCACCCCGTTCTATCCGCATCGCGACGATGTGGCGCACTTCCATGCGTCCCTCAAGCGCGCCTGCGATCAGCACCATCCGGAGTTCTATGCGCGCTACAAGCCATGGTGCGACGAGTACTTCGTGAACGTGCATCGTGAAAATGAAGCGCGCGGTGCCGGTGGCGTGTTCTTCGATCATGTGCGCGCCGGCGCCGACGATCATGGCCTCACCGTGGATCAGCTGCAGGCGTTCGTGTCAGACATCGGCCGCGTGTTGCGCGATGCGTACGGTCCGCTCGTCGATCGGCGCCGTGACGAGCCGTACGGAGAGCGGGAGCGCGATTTCCAGCTGTGGCGCCGTGGTCGCTACGTTGAGTTCAATCTCGTGCACGATCGTGGGACGATGTTTGGATTGCAGACGAACGCGCGTATCGAGAGCGTGCTCATGAGTCTTCCGCCGCTTGCGGGTTGGAAGTACGCGCCGCGTTTCGAAAGCGGCACCTTCGAATCCGAGTTGCTCGACATGCTGCGCCCACAGGCGTGGGTCACAGCCGGAGACGGAGCGAGCTGACGATGGGCGCGTCCGTGGATCGCCGGGGCGTGCAGCCCTCGCCGGAGATTGAACGCGGTGAGCCGCGTTCGGTCGTGGTGATCGGCGCGGGTATCACCGGGCTGGTCGCCGCGTACGAGCTCAAGGGCCGCGGCGTCCCGGTCACGCTGTTCGAGGCGAGCGGTCAGGCCGGCGGTGCGATCGCCACCTCGCTGGCCGACGGGTTTCTCGCCGAACACGGTCCCAACTCGTTCGTCACGTCGGCGCCAGCGGAAGCATTGATCGATCAGCTTGGACTGCAGCACGATGTCGTGGAGTCGAATACGGATGCGAACCGGCGCTACATCGTGCGGGGTGGTGTGTTGGTGCCGTTTCCCATGACGCCGTGGTCCATGCTCACCACGCCGCTCTTCTCGAAGCGCGCCAAGTTGCGTGTTCTGCTGGAGCCGCTGGTGCGCACGAAACCAGGGTCGGGTGATGAAAGTATCGCGTCCTTTGTGCGCCGACGTCTTGGCGCCGAGGTACTCGACTACGCCGTGAATCCGTTCATCGCGGGCATCTTTGCCGGCGATCCGGAGCAGTTGTCCATGGCCCATGCGTTCCCACGCGTGTTCGCG
>Ga0105045_10006670_pt1 | contig 10220 bp, 9 predicted proteins | sample MAT02_FD_78089 | JGI IMG/M metagenome (GOLD analysis project Ga0105045, IMG submission 78089) | Freshwater microbial communities from Lake Fryxell liftoff mats and glacier meltwater in Antarctica - MAT-02 (megahit assembly) | ecosystem: Environmental > Aquatic > Freshwater > Ice > Liftoff...
AAGTATAGATACTTGCCGTTCGCGTCCCACGCCGGCCACGTCGCATCACTCAACCCATCGGTAACCTGTCGCACGCGAGCGTTCGCGAGATCGTACACATAGATCGCGTGCAGCTGCGTGGGCAGGCGCTTCGCGTACGCGATCCATTTGGAATCGGGGCTCCATACCGGATTGAGCGAACGCTCCGGCACCATGTACGCATCGGTGTCGACTTTGGTGGGAACGCCGCTGGCCACATCCACTACCCAGAGATTCAGGTGCGTGTCCGTGAACAACAACTTGCGGCTGTCGGGAGACCATTCCGGCGTGTAATAGAAACTCGGATCGGGCAGCGAGATCACCCGCGGCGCGCCGATGCCGTCGGCTGATGCCAGCACCAGCTGGTATTCGCCGCTCGCGTCGCTGAAGTACGAGACCGTCTTGCCATCGGGCGACCAGGCCGGCGTGCGTTCAGCGGCGCCGGCGGTGCGGGTGATGTTTCGCCAGTCTCCCTTTTCGGCGGGGATCGTGAAGATTTCGCCGCGCGCTTCTACAGCCGCGCGCTTGCCCGTTGGTGAGAGCGCGAGATTGGTCATGCGATTCGTGACCTCTTTCCACTGCGGCACCAGCCACGGAAAGTCACCGCGCACCGTGATGTCGAGACGCCGGTGTTGCTGCGTTGCAGGATCCAGCACGTGCAGGTATCCCGCCTGCTCGAACACCACCATGCCACCGCCCGCGTCCATCGACTTGACGTCGAGATCCTTGAAGCGCGTGACCTGCGCGAGCTGCTTGGTGCGGGTGTTGTACGACCACACGTTGGCGCACCAATCGCGGTCCGAGATGAAGTACACAACGTCGCCCACCCACACCGGATCGATATCCTTGGAATCCGTCCATGGCGGTGTTTCGATGTCGTAGGTACCGAGATTCATGATCCAGATCGGACGATTCTGTCCGCCGCGATAGTTACGCCATTCGTCGTCCCACGAGTTTGCCATGCGATAGGCGAAGCGTTGCCCGTCGGGAGAATACTTGCCTTGCCAGGCCCGCGGCATCGGGAGCGCGGTGGCCACATCTCCGGTGACGGACACGCTCCAGAACTTGGGCACATTGCCACCGGGCCCACCGTCGCGCCCCGAAGCGAAGATTACGCGCTGTCCATCGGGGCTCCAGCCCTGGACGAGATCGGCGCTGGGGTGCCACGTAAGGCGTCGCGGTTCACCGCCGATCACCGGTACCACATACACGTCGGTGTTGCCGCCGTACTGTCCGCTGAACGCAACCTGCGTCCCATCGGGGGACAGCTTCGGCAGGGAGGTCGCACCCTGAAAGCTGGTGAGCCGACGCGCGTCGCCGCCGTCACGTCCGGTCACCCAGATGTTGTTCGCGTAGGCGAACGCGATGTGAGTAGCACTGATCGTGGGCTGGCGCAGCAGACGGGTCTGCGCCGCAAGGCTGGTCGCGAGCGGAGCGGCAACAACGGCCATCAGTCCGGCAAGCGACAGACGGGCAGCGCGGATTCGAAAGAGAGCTGGCATGACGGGACGGGTGTGACGGGAGATCAATTGATGGCAGCGCATGACACGCTGTAAGGAATCAACTGGTTCCGCGCGGCATCGCAAGAGAACGCCGATCGTGTCGCGTCCGCGTCAGCCGATGCGCAATCCTTGTGTGCCGACGAACACCTCGCGCAGGAACACCACCAGCGCCCCAATGAACGTGAGCATCGCACCGATGAACAGCGCGGCAATGACGCCGCCCAGCTGAACGGCAAGGAAGACGCCGACAAACAGTGAGATGATCACCAATCCCACGAGGAGCGCACTGGACACCAGCAAGGCGATGGCGGCGTACACCAGACGCGCACGCTTTGACAGGTGCCTGAGGTCCTCACTGACCGAGCCAAGCTCGCCGCTGCCGGCATCCCGGCGCGCTTCGAGCACGCGCGCGCGATCAATGATACGCGCCAGCCGGTTCGCCAGCACACCAAGCGTCGCCGCGACACCGGTAAGAAGAAACACCGGTGCGACCGCCAGCTGAATGACCTGCGCGACCGCCGAAACCGACGGATCCGGGAATGACACGTCAGAAACGCAGCACGAACGCGAGCGCACCGGCGTTGATGGCGCCGATGGGCGTGGGCACGCGACGCCAGCGTGCCTCGATCGCAAATCCATCGAGCCCGGTGGACAACGGAGCGAGTACCCCGATCCCGGCCGACGGCGCGAAGCCAAAAGAACGACCGGCGTTGCCAAACGAGTTTGTGCCGGCCGCCCCCAACATGGCCACCGTGTAGACGCCGACCCGCCCACGCATTGGATGGTACTCGATGCCCAGTCCCATTCCCGATGTGCGACGGGCGGTTTCGCGGGGTATCGCAGCGCACGCGCCCTCCGCACAGTTCGGGTTCGGCGACGCGAGCAAGCCGGCCTCAGACGTCACGCTGCGATCGTGCAAATGCAGAAATCCCTCGGCGCGCCACGCCAATGTCGGCGTGACGTAGCCGATGGCGCCTACATCGAATGCCCCGCCAAGGATTGGGGCGTAGGTCGTACCCTGCCCGGGCGACGAAGTGGCGACGCCGCCCACACCGATGCTGACGTGGCGCGGAATCCAGCGACGCGTTGGCATGGCACGACTGGCTGTACGATGCGCCTCGCGCGCCATCGCCGCAGAATCGAGCTGCACGGCGACGTTGCCGAGCGTGGCCGGCTGAGACGTTTGCGCACGCAGCATACGCGCAGTCAGTGGCGAGGTCACGCTCGCCAAAACCGTCAGCGCACCGAGCAACCACGTGGTGCGCGCCATATCTACAGCGAGCGACCCGCGCTACGAGCAGCCATGCGCGACGCTTCCGCCCGCACGTCGGACCCGGTGGATGGCACCGGATCTTCTCCGGGGTTGACGAAACGATCACGCTCGAAGCGATGCTGGCGATCATAGAGGTCGCGGTAGCGTCCGTCCAAACGCAGCAACTCGTCATGGGTGCCGCGCTCCACGATCTCTCCGTGTTCCAGCACCAGAATCTGATCGGCGCTGGTGATGGTGGACAGGCGATGCGCGATCACGAAGGTTGTGCGTCCCGAGCGCAGCCGCTGCAGCCCTTCCTGAATGAGCGACTCGCTCTCGCTGTCGAGCGATGAGGTGGCTTCGTCGAGAATGAGAATGCGCGGATCGGCCAGAATCGCGCGGGCAATCGCCACGCGCTGCCGCTGCCCACCCGACAGTTTGACACCGCGTTCACCCACAATGGTGTTGTACCCGTCGGCAAAACGCGACACGAACTCGTCGACGTTGGCGATGCGTGCGACCTCGAACACCTCGTCGTCGGTCGCACCGGGACGCGTAAAGGCAATGTTCTCGCGCACCGTGCCGTCAAACAGGAAATTATCCTGGAGCACCACGCCCAGTTGCCGGCGGTATTCGTGCAACTTGAGCGTGGAAAGATCGTGACCGTCCACGACGATACGTCCCCGCTGCGGTCGGGCAAACGCCATCACGAGCGAGATGAGCGTACTCTTGCCGGAACCGCTCGAACCCACCAGCGCGGTGGTGGTACCGGCTGGCGCGGTAAAGCACACATCGCGCAGCACCGGCGTACCCGTTTCATACTCGAACCACACCCCCTCGAACGCCACATCGCCGCGCAGCGGCGGCATCGCCAGTCGCGATTCATCTTCCTGATCTTCCGTGGCCATGTCGCGCAACTCACGAATGCGATCGAGTCCTGCAAAGGCTTCCGTGAGCTGCGTCCCGATGTTGGCGATCTGCACCAGCGGCGCCGCTGCCAATCCAATGAAGATCACGTACATGATCAGATCGCCCAACGTCATGTCGCCGGCGATCACCGCGCGTCCACCGAACACCATCACCAGGACGCCGATCAGACCCACGACGGCGGTGGACAGCGCGGTGGTGGCCGACGTTCCGGTGATGGTCTTTGCGATGTTCTGGAAGAGGCTCATCACGCCGACGCTGAACACTTCCTGCTCACGCTTTTCCGCGGTGTACACCTTGACGAGACGTATGCCACCGATCGTCTCGGCCAAGCGGCCCGTCACGTCAGCGGTGATGCGACCGCGCTCGCGAAAGATCGGTCGCAACCGCTTGAACGCCGTTGACATGCCCGCGGCGAACACGGCCAACAATGTGATGGTGCCGAGCGTGAGCTTCCAGTTGAGCCACAACAACACGCCCATGGCGACGATGGCGGTCAACAAGCCGCCGGTGAGCTGAATCAGACCGGTGCCCACGAGATTCCGGATGCCGTCTGGATCATTCATCACGCGTGAGATGAGGATGCCGGACTTCGTGCTGTCAAAGAACCGCACCGGCAAGCGCACCAGATGCGCCTGCACTTCCTCACGCATGGTGGCGATCGCGCGTTGCGCGGCCACGCTCACCACCTGCGAGAGCGAGAACGAGGTGATGGCCTGAATCAGCGTGGCCGCACCGCCCGCGAGCGCCAGCGGGACAAGCAAGCCGTAGTTCTGTTTGGTCAGGACTTCGTCAATGACGAACTTGGAGCTGAATGGGAGCACGAAGCCCGCCGCGCGGCTGATCAGCATCAACACGAGACCAATGCCCACGGAGCGGCGATGCGACCAGATCAGCGCGCGCGCTTCGGCCCAGGCGCGCTGGGAATCGCGTGGCGACGTGGCTTCGCCGCCATCACGACGTCCGCGGCCGCCACCGCCCTTTTCGGCGTTGGGCAGCGAAGCTCGAGGCAGAACGCGCGGCATTCAGTCTCTGTTAACGACTGCGTCCACCACGACCGCCGCGAGAGCGTCCAGCCCCCGAGCGCGCTCCGCCGCCAGCAGACGTACCATCACGCGGCGCGCCATCACGCGGCGCGCCATCACGCGGCGCACCATCACGCGGCGCACCATCACGCGGCGCGCTCCCGGACGGTGTTTCGGCGGAACGATACGGTGAGCTATTGGTGCCACCGCCGCTGGTGGCACCTGACGCACCGCTCGACCTCGGCGCGCTACTGCGCGGCGCAGCGGGTGGGTTGCTGCGCGCGGCGGATGAACCGCCGCCTGATCGTGCGCTCGATGACGAACCGCCCGCCCGCCCGCTCGATTGCGGAGCCCGCGCACCGCTGCTCTCGCCCGCGCGACCGGCTTTGCGCGCAGCCTTGTCGGCGGCGCGCGTACGCTCTTCCGCCTTGCGCTTTCGGATCTCTGCGATGCGGTCCTTGAGCGGCACCTCGAGCTGTTCACCGGATCGTGACGTGTAGTCAAAATCAGGGAGCAACACGCGCGGCAGGCGACGGTTGATCGCCTTCTCGATGTCGCGCAACTCCTGTTCTTCATCCGGCGCGACGAGCGTGTACGCTTCGCCCGTCAGCTCGGCGCGTGCAGTTCGTCCGACGCGGTGGATGTAATCCTCCGGCGCGGTGGGCACGTCGAAGTTCACGACGTGGCCAAGCGCTTCGATGTCAATGCCACGCGCCGCGATATCGGTCGCTACCAGCACGCGAATCGTACCGTTCTTGAAGCCCGCGAGCGCCGCTGTGCGCGCTGACTGCGAGCGATTGCCGTGGATGCGCTCCGCGCTGATGCCGCGCTTGATCAGCTGCTCGGCGAGGCGGTTGGCGCGGTGTTTGGTGCGGGTGAATACGAGCGCTTCTTTCATGTCGCCACGTTCGAGCAGCGCCATGAACAGCTGCGTCTTGAGATCCTGCGCAACGGGATAGATCGCCTGCGTGATGCCCACGGCGGGCGCCGCACGACGCTCGAGATCGATGGTAACGGGATTGTGCAGCAGCTCGTTGGCCAGCTTGCCAATGGGCGCTGGCATCGTGGCGCTGAAGAACAGCGTCTGTCGCTTGGTCGGGATGTATTTGAGCAGTCGCCGGATGTCGGGCATGAAGCCCATGTCAAGCATGCGATCGGCTTCGTCGAACACAAGGAACTCGACACCCGAAAGCGAGGCGTATGACGACTTGAGATGATCAAGTAAGCGTCCGGGCGTGGCGATCATGACGTCCACGCCGCTGCGAAACGCACGCTCTTGGGGTCCCATGCCGACGCCACCGAACACGGCGGCGGCAGTGATTGGGGTATGCACAGCCATGCTCTCGAGGCTCTCGAGAATCTGCGCGGCCAGTTCGCGCGTGGGGGTCACCACGAGTGCTCGCGTGGTGCCGCGCGGCTTGTCGATGAGCTGGTGAAGAATCGGCAGCAAAAACGCGGCGGTTTTACCGCTGCCGGTCATGGCACACGCGAGCACGTCGCGTCCTTCGAGGGCGGCCGGAATCGCACGCTCCTGAATCGGCGTGGGGCGCGGGAACCCGAGCTCCTTCAGCCCTTTCTGAAGGCTTGGATGCAACTGCAAACTTGAAAACGACAGAAAACGGTCCGGGACAGAGAACGGAGGGTGGCGCGCCCGTCCGGACCCGCCTGCACATCCTTACAATCTACACCGGAACCGGCCGAGACGGTCGCGCTTGAACCGTCTCGGCCGCGGCCGCCTACTTGTGGAAGAGCCCGGTATAGGCTCCGTAGCCGGCGGCCGCCAGTGAGTCGGCCGGGACAAACCGTAACGACGCCGAGTTCATGCAGTAGCGGAGCCCGCTCGGTTGCGGGCCATCGGCAAAGACGTGGCCCAGATGCGAGTCGGCGCCCACCGAGCGGACCTCCGTGCGTTCAATGGCGAGAAACCGATCGGTTTTGGTGTAGACATTTTCCGGCGCGAGTGGCCGAGAGAAGCTTGGCCATCCGGTCCCGCTGTCGTACTTGTCCTGCGAACTGAACAGCGGCTCGCCGGACACCGCATCGACGTAGATGCCGTCGGCTTTTAAATCGTGATACGCGTTGTTGAACGACGGTTCCGTGGCGTCTTCCTGAGTGACACGATACTGGATTGGCGTGAGTTTCTCGCGCAGCTCGAGTTCGTCCGGGCGAAGCGCACCAATCCGCTCGCCGGCTGGTGCGGCCGCTTCCGCGGCGGTGGCCCGCTGCTTGCCCGCCGTGAGCGCGTACGTGCCGAACGCGCCAGCCACAATGATCAAGAGGAGGATGATGCGTGACATGATCAGTTCGCCCTGAGGAGGCCGGTGGTGCCGATGCCGGCGGCCGCTCCCCACAGTTCCTTGAGTCGTGCATCCCGTCCGCAACTCGTGCGGTAGAACTTGTAGCGCACCGGATTCTTTTTGTAGTAATCCTGGTGGTATTCCTCAGCGGCATAAAACGTCGTGGCATCGGTGATCTCTGTCACCACTTGCCCCTTCAGTTTCGCGGCGATCGCCGTCTTTGAGGCCTCCGCCGCCGTACGTTCCGCAGCGTCCGCGGGAAAGATCTCGGAGCGATACTGCGGTCCATGATCGCAGAACTGCGCGTTGGCAGTGAGTGGATCGATGTTGTGCCAAAAAATGTCGAGCAACTGCGCGTACGTCACTTTGGCGGGGTCGTAGGTGATCTCCACCGCTTCCGTGTGCCCGGTGCGACCCGCCGACACCTGCTCGTACGTGGGATTCCGTACGCTGCCGCCAATGTAGCCCGACACCACCGACGAGACGCCATCCAGTTTTTCAAACGGCGGCTCCATACACCAGAAACAGCCGCCGGCGAAGACGGTGGTGCGTGTGACGGCTGAGCGCAGCTCATCTGCAGAAGGCGCGGCGCGGCTCGGCGCGGCACTACTCACCGGCGGACGGAACAGCAGCGCGATGGTTGTGACGACCGCGACGGCGCCTATAAGAGTGAGTATCGTTTTTGTGGACATGCAAAGCCTCGGGTTCAGCGTATATAAGAGTGTAGTCACCTCAACGCCGTCGAGTTCCCAACGTGGGCGCCGTGAAACGTGTCTGGGCGAAATGAACGCTCAGAGCAACGACGGTCCGACAATCTGGAGCCCCCGCCGAAACCGGTCGGGCGCCAGTGATGTCATGTCGAGCGTGTGCGCGTGTCCGTCAATTACAAGCTCGGCCATCAGTTGTCCGATCGCGAGCGCATGCATGACGCCGTGTCCCGACGAGCCGTTGGCCAGCAGCAGGTTGGGCACGTCCGGCGTAGCACCGAAGATGAGATGCCGGTCGGGTGACATTTCGTAGAGTCCGGCCCAGCTGGATGGCGCATCGATCGCGACGTCACGCAGCGCCGGGAACACGTCGATCGTGCGCGTGCGGATGTTGGCGAGCCACGACGGATCGACCGATGTGTCGAAGGGATCGGTCGTCTCCGTATCATCAGGCCAGAGCAGCAAGATGCGCTCGCCACGTACGCGCAGGTGAAAGCCGTCGTCGGCCACGATCGTCATCGGCGTGTCGGCGGGTAGCGCGGTGGTGGGCACCGTCACGGCAACTTGCCGACGACGGGGGGTCACGGGAATCGTGACGCCGGCGAGTTTGCCGAGCTGCGCCGCCCAGGCGCCGCCCGCGTTGACGACGCGTGCACACGCAATGCGCTCGGTCGGTGTATGCACGGCGACGATGCGATCCCCGTCCCGCTCAAGCTGTGTACAGGGTGTGTTGAACGAGATGCGAGCGCCGTAGCGTTCGGCACTGGCGAGCAGACCGTGCAGGAGGGCTTTCGGATTGATGTACCCATCGCGCTGTGCGAACACACCGCCGAGGAACTGCGTTGCGTCGACGGCCGGCGACAGGCGCGCGATGTCGTCGGGCGAGACAACGTGCCCGTCGGTATAGCCGGCCGCGTGCTGCACGCGCTGGGCCTCGCGCAACACCTCGAAGGTGTCCCAACTTCGCGCCATGAACAGGTAGCCGACGGGCAGGTACTCCGGGTCCACGCCGTGCACGTCGTGAAAGTTTCTGAGTTGCTCGAGTGCCAAGAGGGAGAGCTGCACATTGATGCTGGTGCCGTACTGTGCCCGAAAGCCTCCGGTAGCGCGGCCGGTGCTGCCGGCCCCGGGTTGGGGGCTGCGCTCCAGCACGCGGACGGTGCCGCCGCGGCGCTGGGTGAGGTGCCAGGCGATGGCAGCCCCCATGATGCCGCCGCCGAGAATGACCGTGTCTGCGCTGGATCGAATCATGCGGGGGAATCTGGCAGCCAAACTTTTTTCTTGACAGGCGGTTCCGGACGACTTAATATGGCGTCATGGGAGTTGTTCGGTCATGGGACTACGGCTCTTGCTGTGGTCCCATTTTCGTTCGTCCCATGCGCGTCAGCGGGGCGCGTTTGCCCGCAGGAGACGGACGGTCGGTGCGTACGGAAATACCGATACCTCGGCAGTCAGTACAATTTCAGGAGTAGGTATGCGTACGACCGGTACAGTCAAGTGGTTCAACGACACGAAGGGTTTTGGGTTCATCACGCCTGAGAACGGCGGCAAGGATTGCTTCGTGCATCACTCGGCCATCCAGACGAGCGGCTTCCGTTCGCTGGCCGAAGGCGAGCGGGTCGAGTTCGACATCGTGCAGGGCCAGAAGGGCCCCGCCGCTGAGAACGTCGTCAAGATCGGCTGAGTCACTTGGCTGCTCGCGTCGCACTTCGGTGCGACGTGGCAAAGGGCCGCTCGGAGCAATCCGAGCGGCCCTTTGTGCGTTCAATCGTGTGGTTGTGTCCTTCACACTGCTCGGCTGGTCGACGCACGTCGCTCGGCTGGCCGACTCGCGCAGTCCCCTCCATTATTCGTCATGCAACGCGAATCCATTTCCCTGAGCGGCGTGCTGCTGCGAGTTGTCGCGGCGCTCCTGCTCGTGTACGGCACATGGAACCCGTTCGGGCTTTCCTTCTACGACTGGGCAGTCGCGCCGATCATGGGCGCCCCGCCAAGCGGGGGGCCCGTTGCACTCAAGTTCCTCGTCGGGGTTGTGCTCATCGCCGCTTGGGCTGTGTTCGTGACGGCGACACGGCGTTCCCTCGGGCTATGGGGCGCGATGCTCGCGCTCGCGCTCACGGGTGGGGTGATCTGGCTGCTCATCACGTACGATCTTGTCAGCGCGCGCAGCAGCCGAGGCGTGGCGAACGTCGTGCTCATCTGCCTCGCGCTGTGTCTGGCGGCGGGACTGTCGTGGTCATTCGTCTCACGCCGCATCAGCGGTCAAGTGGACACCGACGTGGTGGAATAGCGCGGCGTCGTCGGTCGCAGCGGTCTCACCAGTAACGTGAGCAGCAGCCCCACCGCTTACAGCGCCGCCAACAGCTAAAGTGGTGTGCCGGAAACATGGACCGCGTTGCCACCCACGGGCAGCGCGGCCTTGGCACGGTTGGAGAGCTCCGTGAGGATGAGCGGACCCACAATCGCGGCGGCACTCCACGCCGTCAGCACTT
>Ga0105045_10006671_pt1 | contig 10220 bp, 11 predicted proteins | sample MAT02_FD_78089 | JGI IMG/M metagenome (GOLD analysis project Ga0105045, IMG submission 78089) | Freshwater microbial communities from Lake Fryxell liftoff mats and glacier meltwater in Antarctica - MAT-02 (megahit assembly) | ecosystem: Environmental > Aquatic > Freshwater > Ice > Liftoff...
CGAGGCAAGGCTGGAGTTCTTCCATCGGCTGCATGAATCCTGGGACGAGCGCTACAACCTGTATCCGGTCATGCGCCTGTCGCAGCCTGCACCAGCCGACGCCCGGCAGCCATGAGCAGCCCCTCCGCAAACGCGGCTACGACAGGCCACCGCGCGCACCTTCGCCTGGTCGCGCCCGGCAGCACGCCCTGCGCAGCCGGGCCCGGCACGCAGTGCATTGGTCAGCCCAATGCGGTATCCAGCACCATCATCACGCAGAATCCGATGATCAACCCGATCGAGGCCACCGACCCATTGCCATGGCGGTTGGACTCGGGCATCACGCTGTTGCCCACCGCCATGAGCATCGCGCCGGCGGCTACTGCCAGTCCCCACGGCAGCAGCGGCGTGGCGATCGCGAGCGCGTAGGCGCTGGCCACCGCCGCCAGCGGCTCCACCACCCCGCTGAGCGCGCCCAGGAACACCGCCTTGGGCCGCGACATCCCGGCACTCGCCAGGACCAGCGCGACCACCATGCCCTCGGGCACGTTTTGCAGGGAGATACCGATGGCCAGCGCCTCGGCCTGGTCCAGCCCACCCGCTGCGGCCACGCCCACTGCCATGCCCTCGGGCACGTTGTGCAGCGTGATCGCCAGCACGAACAACACGATCCGCGAAGACAGCAGCGCCCTGCCCCCACCATACGGATCCGGCGGTGGCTCATCGCCCACCAGCCGTCCGCTGGCCAGCAGCGCCCCGGCACCGATCAGGATGCCCGCGCTCACCAGCGCGCCGGCTCCCCAGGCCGAATAGCCCGCAGCGCCGGCCGCAGCCAGGCCGGGCAGGACCAGTGAGAATGCGGCGGCCGCCAGCATCACCCCGGCGCCGAAGCCCAGCAATGCGTCGGCGATGACCTGCGGAATGCGACGCAGCAGCAGCACCGGTGCAGCACCCAGCGCCGTGGCCAGCGCGCACAACGCACCACCACGCGCCGCCAGCCCCACCCCGTCCAGCTCGGCAGCCGCAGCGCCGCCGAGCAGCCATGCCAGCGGCACGACCACCAGCAACGCAGTGCCGGCCAGGTAGGGCAAGGCGGGTGCCTGCAAAGCGGCAAAGGGCCGCAGCACGCGGTTCATTGGAAGGATGCGCCAGCTGGCATGGTCGGCGGAGTCTAGCGCCGTGGCAATGAAGGCATCGGTCACGCCCGATGCGGGCCGCTGGCCCCGATTTCACCGGCAGGGCGTTGTACGTCAGTCAATGCAACTGCGATCGCACACGCCCGCCGCTACACTGGCATCCATGGAACATCGCGAAGGCATGGTTTGAAAACACGCTACCTGCAAAGCGCCGCATCGGGCGCGGCACTCTCCCTGGCGCTGCTGCTTGGCTGCTCAGGTTGCCTGGTCCAGCAATCGGGCACGGATGCTTCGATCCAGCCTGCGGGCACCCAGCCAGCGCCAGCGCCGACCGTTGCGGCACCTTCATTCCTGCCGCCCGAAGCGCTGCAAACCCTTGCCCTGATCCATCGCGGCGGGCCGTATCCGCATGCACAGGACGATGGCGTGTTCGGCAACCGCGAAGGCCACCTGCCCAGGGCCGCGCATGGCCACTACCGCGAATACACCGTGGCCACGCCCGGTCTGCGCCATCGAGGCGTGCGGCGCATCGTCACCGCGGGCCAACCTCCACGCACCTACTACTACACCGATGACCACTACGATTCCTTCCGGCAGTTCGAGGTAAGTCGATGACCGATTCCGGATTCGACCTCGGACTGGACGATCCGGCGCGCGCCGGCGTGTTCTTCGTCAATGGCTCCGACCTGGCGGTGCTGGCTGCCGCTGCGCACGACGCCAACCTCGAGCCACGCCACATCGACCTGATGGGTTGCGCCAACAAGCCCACCCTGCTGCTGCGCATGTCGGTGGCCCTGGACTTCCCCATGTCCTCGGGGCGCAACTGGGACGCGCTGTCCGATGGCCTGCGCGACCTGGGCTGGATCGGGGCCTCGGGCTACGTGCTGCTGTTCGAGGGCGCGGGAGAGATGCACCAGCGGGACGAATCCAGCTTCGACACGCTGGTGGGCATCCTCGACCAGGCCCATGCCTGGTGGAGCCGCCAGGGCGTGCCGTTCTGGGCTTTCATGGCGTTGCGGGAGAAGGATTTCGCCGGGTTCGAGGACTGATCGCGCCGCTTGGCTTCGCAGCGTGGCCACTAGCTGCGATCATGGCGCATGACCACATTCGATACCCTGGCCCTGTCGCCGGAACTGCTCAAGGGCGTGGAAGCCGCAGGCTACACCACGATGACCCCGGTGCAGGCCGAGAGCCTGCCGGCGATCCTGGCCGGGCGCGACGTGATCGCCCAGGCCCCCACCGGCAGCGGCAAGACCGCGGCCTTCGGGCTGGGCCTGCTGCACCACCTGGATCCTGCCCTGATCCGTGCCCAGGCCCTGGTGCTGTGCCCCACGCGGGAGCTTGCCGACCAGGTGGGCAAGCAGCTGCGCCGCCTGGCCAGCGGCATCCCCAACCTCAAGGTGCTGGTGCTGACCGGCGGCATGCCGCTGGCGCCGCAGCTGGCCTCGCTGGGCCATGACCCGCACGTGGTGGTGGGCACGCCGGGCCGCATCCAGGAGCTGACCCGCAAGAAGGCCCTGCACCTGGGTGGTGTGCGCACCGTGGTGCTGGACGAGGCCGACCGCATGCTCGACATGGGCTTCGAGGAGCCGATCCGCGAGATCGTGGGCAGGACCCCCAGGACCCGGCAGACGCTGCTGTTTTCCGCGACGTTCCCCGAGGCGATCCGCGAGATCGGCCGCAGCAGCATGCGCGAGCCGCTGGAACTGGTGTCCGAGGGCATGCACGAGCAACCTGCGGTGCAGGAACTGTTCTTCGAGGTCGAGCTGGCGCGCAAGCAGACTGCGCTGGCCGGGCTGCTCTACCAGTTCCGTCCCGAATCGTGCGTGGTGTTCTGCAATACCCGTCGCGACGTCGACGAGGTGGCCGGATCGCTGGCGCACTATGGCTTCTCGGCCCTGCCCCTGCACGGCGAGATGGAGCAGCGCGACCGCGACGAGGTGCTGGTGCGCTTCGCCAACCGCAGCTGCAACGTGCTGGTAGCCAGCGACGTGGCCGCGCGCGGCCTGGACATCGACGACCTGGCCACGGTGGTGAACTACGAGCTGCCCACCGATCCGGACGTGTACGTGCACCGCATCGGCCGCACCGGGCGCGCCGGGCGTGGCGGCCAGGTGCTGAGCCTGTGCAGTCCCCGCGAGATCAACCGCGCCCATGCGCTGGAACAGATCCAGGGCACCCGGCTGAGCTGGCAGCGGGCCGTGCCGGTGGCACCGGCCGCGCGCTCCGCGCCCGAGGCCGCGATGGCGACGCTGCGCATCGACGCCGGCCGGACCGACAAGCTGCGCCCCGGTGACGTGCTCGGCGCGCTGACCGGCGAGGCCGGCCTGGCGGCCAGCGCGATCGGCAAGATCGACATCTTCGCCACCCGGTCCTACGTGGCCATCGCCCGTGGCCAGGCGCAGAAGGCCTTGGCAAGGCTGACCGCGGGCCGCATCAAGGGGCGCAACTTCAGGGTGCGCGCGCTGTAGCGAGGTGCCCGCAGCCACCGCGCACGCTGTGCGCTCGCATGCGCGTGCTTGACCTTCAGGAGCTGCAGGACAGCATCGAGCATCCCGCGCGATCGCGTGCCCACTCGGGACGCCGCTGGGCATAGGCCTGGTTGCCCGGTTGCTCGTCGTAGGGGCGGCGCATCACCTCGAGCAGTTCTTCGACCGCGGCTTCATCCCCCGCCGCGGCCCGGTCGATCGCCTGCTGGGCCAGGTAGTTGCGCAACACGAAGCGCGGGTTGACCCGTTGCATGCGCGCCGTGCGCAGCGAGCTGTCCATGTCCTCGGCCAGCACCCGCGTGCCGTGTTCGCCCAGCCAGTGCAGCAGTCCTGGCGCCACCGCAGCGCGCGCCTGCGGCTCATAGAACGCGGGCTCGAAGGGCTGCAGCGACGGCGCCGCCGGATCCACCATCGGCAGCGCGCGGAAGAACAGGGTCATGTCGATGCGGCCCTGGTGCAGCAGCGCCTGCAGTTGCAGCATCAGGGTGCTCGCCACATCACCCGGCAAGGACAACCCGAGCTTGGCGGCGGCGTTGTCGCGGTCGCTGCGCTCGTAGGTCTCGCGGTACGCCTGCAGTCCATCCTCCAGCGGGTCGGTGTCCTCGAACAGCGGCGCAAGCGCGGCCGCCAGCCGGGTCAGGTTCCAGTAGGCGACCCTGGGCTGCCAGCCGAAACGGTAGCGGCGGCCCTGGGCATCGGTGGTGTTGGGGGTCCAGTCCGGATCGTAGTCGTCGATCCAGCCATACGGGCCGTAGTCGATGGTCAGTCCCAGGATCGACATGTTGTCGGTGTTCATCACCCCGTGCACGAAACCCACGCGCATCCAGTGCGCCACCATCACCGCGGTGCGTTCGCACACCAGCTTGAACCAGCTGGCATGGCGCGCGGGATCGCCGGCTTCGAGTTCCGGGAAATCGCGGTCGACGGCGAAATCGGCCAGCTTGCGCAGCAGCGCGATGTCGCCGCGCATCGCCGGCAGCTCGAAGCTGCCAAAGCGCAGGAACGACGGTGCCGCCCGGCACACGATGGCGCCCGGCTCGGGTGCCGCATGGCCGTCGTAGAACATGTCGCGCACCACCGGCTGGCCGGTGGCCAGCAGGCTCAGCGCGCGCGTGGTGGGCACGCCCAGGTGGTGCATCGCCTCGCTGCACAGGAACTCGCGCACCGACGAGCGCAGCACGGCACGTCCATCTGCGCTGCGCGAATAGGGCGTCGGTCCCGCACCCTTCAGCTGCAACTCCCAGCGCTGGCCATCGGCATTGACCACCTCGCCCAGCCCGATGGCGCGGCCGTCGCCCAGTTGGCCGGCCCAGTGGCCGAACTGGTGGCCGCCATAGTTGGCTGCGTAGCCCTGCATGCCGGGCAACTGCTGATTGCCTGCAAGCACCTGTAGCAACCCGTCATGCGCCCCGCCAGGACGCTCCAGCCCCAGCAGTGCGCCAACTTCATGTGACCAGGCCAGCAGGCGCGGTTGCGGCACGGGTGTGGGCTCGACCAGCGAATAGGCCGCGCCCAGCACTTCGCGCACCCCAGGTCCGGTACGGGTGTCGGCTGGCAGTTCGGCGACGAAGCGGTTGTCGAAAAGAAGTCGAGGCATGGGTACAGGCTACGCCTGGCAGCGTGGCGGCCTTGTGCGGACAGGCTATGGCGGACACAAAAACGCCGGGGCAAGCCCCGGCGTCTCGGACAACAATGCGGTCGCTATTACAGCGGCTGCACTTCGTCGGCTTGCATACCCTTCTGGCCCTGCACGGCGACAAAGCTCACGCTCTGGCCTTCCTGCAGCGACTTGAAGCCGGAACCCTGGATCGCGCGGAAATGCACGAAAAGGTCCGGGCCGCTCTGCGGGGTGATGAAGCCAAAACCCTTGGCATCGTTGAACCACTTGACGGTACCGGTTTGACGGTCAGACATCTTTGAAACTCCTGAAACGGATAGTGAAGATCACGGCGTGGGGACCCCCGATGCCGAGACTGATTTGCAGGTGTTAAGCAAAGCGGAAAGATGTAGCTGACCGTAAACGGATCGCTGCATCAGGCCACGATTTACGGTGACCCAAGCAAACACAGTGGGTCGCACACTACACACTTTCAGGGCAAATGCCAACTCCCCCCTGGATCCAGGCCCCCGCCCGGGGTGACCCGGGGCACCCTGGGGCCCGCCCCGGCCCTGGTTTATCCTAGACTGGACGCCCCAACCGGAGCTGCCAATGGCAAAGCCCAACTATTCATTCGAAAAGAAGCAGCGCGAGCTGGCCAAGAAAAAGAAGCAGGACGAGAAGCTGGCCCGCAAGCAGGCTACGCGCGAACCCGGCCCAGGGGATGAGCCGGCTGGCGAAAGCCCGGCCCCGCCCACCGGCGAGCCGCCAACAGCCTGAACAGGCGGCCGGGCGCAGTCTGCCCGGTGTCGATCATCCCATCAGCGAGCGGTCGCTGGTGAAACTCCGGCGCACGCCGCTGAGCGGATCGTCGAAGTCCAGGCGTCTCGCGACCAGCTGGAGCGGCAGGTCGGGGTCGTCGTCTGCCTGCGGCTGCAACACCGGATACACCCGATCACCCAGCAGCGGCGCGCCCAACCCCGCCATGTGCACCCGCAGCTGGTGTTTGCGGCCGGTCAGTGGGATGAGCCGGTAGCGCCATACCGGGCCATCGGCGGTGATCGGCTCGATCAGGGTCACCGCATTGGCCATGCCCGCCTGTTCAGCCATGCGGAAGAACGGCTCTCCCCGCACCAGCCGGGTTTCGCGCCGTAATGGCCATTCCAGGCCGGGCAACGCGGGTGCCAGCGCTTCGTACCCCTTGTCGATGCGGCGCTCGCGGAACAGCGCCTGGTAGGCCGCGCGCGTCGAGCGTCGGGCGGAAAACAGGACCAGCCCCGCGGTGCCGCGGTCGATACGGTGCAGTGGCACCAGGTCGGGGTTGCCCAGGCGCTGCACCAGGCGGGTCAGCAGGGTCTCGCGTGCCCAGGCTCCGGTCGGAGCCACCGGCAGGAAGTGCGGCTTGTCCGCCACCACCAGGTCCTGGTCGGCATGCACGATCACTTCCTCGAATGGGATGGCCACCTCGTCGGCGACCTCACGGAAGTAGTGCACCTGCGCCCCCGCCCGGTATGGAGCGTCGCTGGCGAACGGCCGGTGCCCTGCATCCAGCACCCTGCCCCGCTGCAGCCGGTCCAGCCATTGATCGCGACTGACGGCGGGAAAGCGCGCGCACAGGCCGTCCAGCAGGCTGGCGTGTTCGCCCGGCGGCAGCTGCACGCGGCTGGCCGGCTGGCCATCCAGGCTCGGTCGTGGTCTGTCCAGGGTCGGCTCCGTGTCCAAGGCCTTATCATGGCCGACCTTCACCCCAGGCACCGCCATGGCGCTCAAATCCACCGTGGTCCGGGCCGAGTTGCAGGTCAGCGACCTCGACCGGCACTACTACGCGGCCCACAACCTGACCGTGGCCCAGCATCCCTCCGAGACCGACGAGCGCCTGATGGTGCGGCTGCTGGCGTTCGCCCTTTTCGCCGACGAGCGGCTCGAGTTCGGCCGCGGCCTCAGCCAGGACGACGAGCCGGACCTGTGGCTGCGCCAGCTCACCGGCGAGATCGACCTGTGGATCGACCTGGGCCAGCCCGACGAGGCGCGCGTGCGCAAGGCCTGTGGACGCTCGCGGCGCGTGGTGGTGGTCAACTACAGCGGGCGCGGCGCCGACCTGTGGTGGGAAAAGGTCGGCAATGGACTGGCCCGCTCGCGCAACCTCACCGTGCTGGCCCTGGACGCGGCCACCGTGGAGCAGTTGGCGGCACTGATGGGCCGCAGCATGCGCCTGAACGTGATGATCCAGGACACCGAGATCCAGGTGCTGGGCGGGGACGTGACCGTGGAAGTCCGGCCGCTGGTGCGCCAGGCCGCCAGCGAGGGGACCGAGCCGGCGTGAGTCCAGCGCACGACGTGGTGGTGATCGGCGGCGGCGCCGCCGGGCTGATGTGCGCCCTGACCGCCGGCCGCCGTGGCCGTCGCGTGCTGGTGCTGGAACATGCCAACCGGGTGGGCAAGAAGATCCTGATGTCGGGCGGCGGACGCTGCAACTTCACCAATACCGGCACTACGCCAGCCAACTTCCTGTCGGCCAATCCGCATTTCTGCAAGTCGGCGCTGGCGCGCTACACGCCGCAGGACTTCATCGACCTGGTCGAGGCGCATGGCATTGCTTACCACGAGAAGGAACTGGGGCAACTGTTCTGCGACGAGTCTTCGAAGCAGATCGTCAAGCTGCTGGTGGACGAGTGCGAAGCGGCCGGGGTGCAGGTCAGGACCTCGTGCAGCATCGAATCGGTCCGGCGTTCGGAGGCCGGTTTCAGCCTCGGGACTACCCAGGGCGCGTTCGCCGCCCGGGCGCTGGTGGTGGCGTGTGGAGGACTCTCCATACCGGCCATGGGCGCCACCGGTTTCGGGTTCGAGCTGGCCCGCCAGTTCGGACACCAGGTGCTGCCCACGCGCGCCGGCCTGGTGCCGCTGACCCTCAGTGGCAAGTACCAGGAGCAGCTGCAGGACCTCAGCGGCCTGGCGCTGGAAGTGGAGGCCAGCAGCCAGGGGCAGTCGTTCCGCAACGCCATGCTCATCACCCATCGCGGCCTCAGCGGCCCGGCGATCCTGCAGGTGTCTTCGTACTGGCAGCCCGGCCAGGCGCTGCGCCTGGACCTGCTGCCGGGACGCGATGCGCTGGAGCTCCTGAGGGAACTCAAACCGGTCCGCGCGGACGCGCAACTGCGCACCGTGCTGTCGGACCTGCTGCCGCGCCGCTTCGCCCAGCGCCTGTGCGAAACCTGGCTGCAGGACCGGCCGATGCGCCAGCTGGATGAGCCCCTGCTGCGCCAGGCGGCCGCCGTGCTGCACGAGTGGCCGCTGACCGCAAGCGGCACCGAAGGCTATCGAACCGCCGAAGTCACCCTGGGCGGCGTGGACACACGGGAACTGTCATCGACCACGTTCGAGTCCCGCCTGGTGCCGGGACTGCACTTCATCGGCGAGGTGGTCGATGTCACCGGCTGGCTGGGCGGCTACAACTTCCAGTGGGCCTGGGCCTCGGGATACGCGGCCGGCAGCGCCGTCTAGGGCGAAGCGCGTGCCGACAGCGCGCGTCAACCGCCTGGATCAGCCGCGCATCGCCGCGGCGGCGATCTCGAACGAACGCAGGCGCGCCTGCTGGTCGAACACGTTGGCCACCAGCAGCAGCTCGTCGGGACGGTGCCGATCGACGAAGGCGGCAATGCCGGCCCGCACCGTGTCCGCATCGCCCACCACGCTGCAGGCCAGCGCGTTCTGCACGCCGGCTTTCTCGTGCGGCTGCCAATAGTCCTCGATGTCGTCGATCGGCGCCGGGATCAACCCCGGCCGGCCGCGGCGCAGATTGACGAAACTCTGCTGCGCGGTGGTGAACAGGCGTTTGGCCTGCGCGTCGCTGTCGGCAGCTACCACGTTGAGGGCCAACATCGCGTAGGGTTGCGCCAGGCGCGCCGAGGGCCTGAATTCGCTGAGGTACTGCGCAAGCGCCTGGTCCATGGCATCGGGGGCGAAATGCGAGGCGAACGCGAACGGCAGGCCCATGGCCGCAGCCAGTTGCGCACTGAACAGGCTGGAACCCAGCAGCCACACCGGCACCTGGATGCCGGCACCCGGGACCGCGCGCACGGCCTGGCCGGCGCTGGCCGGCTCGAAGTAGTGCAGCAGTTCCTGCACGTCGCGCGGGAACTGCTCGGCGCTGTCGAAATAGCGGCGCAGCGCCTTGGCGGTGGGCTGGTCGGTGCCGGGCGCACGGCCCAGGCCCAGGTCGATGCGATCCGGATACAGCGAGGCCAGGGTGCCGAACTGCTCGGCCACCTGCAGCGGCGCGTGGTTGGGCAGCATGATGCCGCCCGACCCCACCCGGATGCTGCGGGTGCCGGCGGCCACGTAGCCGATCAGCACCGATGTTGCAGCACTGGCGATACCGGGCATGTTGTGGTGCTCGGCCAGCCAGTAGCGCTGGTAGCCCCAGCCTTCGGCGTGCTGGGCCAGTTCCAGCGTGTTGCGGAAGGCCTGGGCCGGATCGCTGCCTTCGCACACGGGTGCCAGGTCGAGGATGGAATAGGGAGTCATGGAGTGCTTGCGCTGCGACATCCCGGATAGATGGGGGCAGGCGGGCTGATTGCCAGCATCCGTGCACGGCGTACAGCCGCGGCTAGATCAGGTGCCGGAGCCCAGGCAGGTACTTGGCGGCCGAGCCGGTGTTGACCGCGACCACACGCTCGCCCCGGCGCAGCAGGCCGCGCTCCAGCAACTGCGGCAGCGCCGCCAGGCAGGCTGCACCCTCCGGACCGACCTGGTCGGCGCCATCGCGCCACAGGCGCGCGAACTCGGCGGCGATGTCCGTCTCGTCTACCTGGACCACGGCACCGCCACTGGCGCGCACGATCTGCAGCACGCGGAAGTGGCCCACCCCACCGGGCACGTTGAGACCGGTGGCCAGGGTGTGGCCTGCCTCGACCAGTGTGGTGTCATCGGCACCCGCCTCGAACGCACGCACCAGCGGCGCGGTGACCGCGCTCTGCACGCACAGCATCCGCGGCCTGCGCGCGTCGATCAGCCCCAGCG
>Ga0105045_10006672_pt1 | contig 10219 bp, 10 predicted proteins | sample MAT02_FD_78089 | JGI IMG/M metagenome (GOLD analysis project Ga0105045, IMG submission 78089) | Freshwater microbial communities from Lake Fryxell liftoff mats and glacier meltwater in Antarctica - MAT-02 (megahit assembly) | ecosystem: Environmental > Aquatic > Freshwater > Ice > Liftoff...
CAGCGTGAAAGAGACATCGCGCACGACCTCGTTCCAGCCGCCTCGGTCGGCACCAGACTCAGCGACAGCGCGGCCGCAGCGGCTGCGGTAGCCAGAACGAGGAGACGGCGGCGCAAGGGGGTGCTGGTCATGGTCGGCTTTCCGGGCAAGACTTGCTTGCGACGGAGCGTGCCAAGGCAAGCCTTGACTGTGCCACGGTTGTTTGCGCGACAACGCGCGGTCACGGACAAGCTCTTAGCATCGGCCCATCGGCCCATCGGCCCATCGGCGCCATCGGGCGCCCACCACCGTTTCGGGAAACTCGCTAGAACAAAACACCATGAGAGTCCCTGCCCGTCACCTTCTGCGCATCTTCGTCACCGGCTTGCTCGCCGCCCTGCCCCTGGCGGCGACGATCGGCATCTTTGTCTGGGGTGCACGGCTGCTCTATGCCTGGCTGGGCCCAGGCAGTCTGGTAGGCGGTGTGCTGGTTTCCATCGGGCTGGGCATCACCGGCTCGGAGATCGTGGGTTACCTGATCGGCGTCGGGCTGGTGATGCTGTGCATCTTTGCGCTGGGCCTGCTGGTGCAGACGCGCCTGAAGGGTGCGATCCAGCGTGGTCTGGACAGGGTCATCCGGGGTATTCCGCTGGTCCGCAACGTCTACGACATGATCCGCAAGTTCGTCGATCTGTTGGCCAAACGGGGCGATCCAGGCACGCGTTCGATGAGCCCGGTGTGGCTGCAGTTCGGCGGCCCGGGCCAGGTGGCGGTGCTGGGTCTGCTGTCTTCTCCCGAACCCGTGCTGGTCGGCGGCGAGCCTTACCTGGCGGTCATCGTGCCCACCGCGCCCGTGCCCATCGGGGGCGCGCTGCTCTATGTCCCCCAGGCCTGGGTCAGCCCGGCGCCGCTGGGCATAGAGGGTCTGACCAGCGTCTACGTGTCGATGGGTGTCACTTCGGCGCAGCACCTGACGGCGCCACCAGCGCCAGCATCGACGCCAACGCCAGCATCGACGCCAACGCTAGCACCAGCACCGCAGCCGCAGCCGCCGGACCAGGTCAGCCGCAACGACTGATCAAAGCTCGCCGCCGAACTGCTGGATCAGCTTGTCGATGTACTGCTCGATCAGCGTGTCGAATTCAGCCCGCACCACGGGCGCGACCACCGCCTTCATCAGCCCGGGCAGTGGCACCTCGACCGTGCCCTGGACCCTGAACTCCAGGGCCGTGCCTTTTTTTGCTCGGGTGATCTTCCAACTGCCTCCGATCTGGGCATTGCCCACCCCCGGCACCGGGGTCCAGACCACCGAGCCCTGGCTGCGGTTGCTGACGTACTTGCTGGCGTACACGGCCTGGATGTTGGCCTGCGCGGTGCCGACTTTTTCCATCTCCCAGCGGTAGACGCCGCTACCCAGAAAGACCAGCTTGTCTACCTTGGGAAAGTGACTGACCGATTTCGGCACATCGGACAGCAAGTCGAAAACCGTCTTGAAAGGCGCCTGGACAGTGAACTCGTAACCGCTGTCGATGTCGACCGAAATGCTCATGCTGGGAAGTCTCGTGTGGGCTGGTGATCTGGTGCGCCGGTGCGCTTCGACGGATGAATTCAGAAATCCTGACCCGGCCAGGGCAGCATCAAGCTCAGGCACATCAACTTCTCGAACTCGGGCTCGAAGCGGTCGACGATGTCTTGCGGTTCGGGGCACAGCTTGTGATCGGTGATGAGGCCGAACTGGACACCGCCGCCGTAACTGAGGATCGACAGACCGACGCCGACATGGCCCGAAGTCGGCACCCAGAACAAGGCCTGGCGCAGCGTGCTGCCGCAGAACTTGAGTGGCACAGCCGGGCCCGGCACATTGCTCATCACGGCCGTCGTCTTGTTGGCGAACAGGCCCAGAACAACATCTTGCACCGGCTTGGCGAACAGGCCCGTGGCCGACAGCACACCGAACGCCAGCAGTGGCTGGTAGCTGCCCTTGATTTCGTCCATGCGGCGGCGCACGGCAAAGACCCGTTCGACCGGGTTCTGGATGCCGACGGGCATCAGCAAGGGCGCCAGGCCGAAGTGGTTGCCGAGTTGCCATGCTTCGTCCGGCGAACGCAGGTTGACCGGCACCATGGCGCGAATCTCCTTGCCCGCCGGGTCCTGCGCACGCGAGCGCAGGTGGCCGCCGATGGCACCGGCGACGCAGGCCAGCAGCACGTCGTTGACGGTGCAGCCCAGGCCTTTGCCGAGAGTTTTCACGTCGGCCAGCGACATCGGTTCGCTCCAGGCCACCACCTTGCGCCCACTCAGGTCACCGGCATGGCGGCCCTTGAGCAAGGTCGGCGAGTCGTCGGCCATGAAAGCCAGTGCCGCGACATCGTTGACCGCGCGCAGACCGCTGCGTGCCATGTCCAGGCCGTCCATCAGCGACGGCTGCGGGTGGGCGAGCTTTTCAGCGCCCAGGCCGCGTTGGCTTCGCTGCGGCGGGCTCGCACCGCCGTCGGTGATGCTCATCATCACCGACATGAGTGCGATGCCGTCGCCGATGCAGTGATGCACACGGGCGATCAGCGCGCTGCCGCCCTCGTAGCCCTGGTGGAGATGGAACTGCCACAGCGGCCGCTGCGGGTCCAGCGGTGTGACGGCGAGTTCTGCGCACAGTCGCTGCAGGCTGCGCTTGGGGCTTTCGCCGGGCAGGGCATGCAGCGTGACCGGCACGACGTGGTGCCGGATGTCGAAGTGCGCGTCGACCTGCCAGTGCACTCCAGTGGCATCGGACACCACTCTTTGTCCAAAGCGCTCGTGCTGCAGCAACTTGCGCTGGAGGCGATCGCGCAGCGCCTGCAAGCTGATGGCCGGCGTGAGCAGCCAGACGCCGACGATCATCATCAGGTTGACCTCGTTGTCCATGCGCAGCCAGGCCGTGTCCACACCTGACATCGGCTGGACGCGTGGCGCCGACGCTGGCTCTGGCGGGGCCTGGCGGGTGTCCACCATCGGGTTTCTCCTTGACCGAAACGGGTTCGGACCTGGGCACGATGCTGGGTAACATCGTGCTCGTCAAGTCCCAACTTACACCCGAGGAAGCCCAGCATGTCCAAGCTCAAGACATCGTTCGACAAGGCCGTGATCGACAGCAAGAAGTTGCCCGAAAAGCCCGACAACGCCACTCTGCTGAAGCTCTACGCCTTGTACAAACAAGCCAGCGAAGGTGAAGTCGAAGGCAAACGCCCGGGCTTCACCGACATGGTGGGGCGCGCCAAGTACGACGCCTGGGCGGGGATGAAGGGCAAGAGCGGCGACGAGGCCATGAAAGAGTACGTCGCGCTGATCGAATCGCTGAAGTGACAGCGCCTGGGACGCTGCACTGAACCCTCGACTGCACCCGGTCAGGGTTGCGCGAGAGCCTTCTCCACCGCAGCCACCAGCGCGGCGTTGTCGGGGTTGACATTGCTGGCAAAGCTGCCCAGCGGCTTGCCCTGGCGGTCGACCAGGTATTTGTGGAAGTTCCAGCCCGGCGCCTTGCCCGTGGCTTGCGTCAACGCCACGAACAGCGGGTGGGCGTCTTTGCCCTTGACCACCGTCTTGCTCATCATCGGGAACTTCACGCCGTAGGTGTTGAAGCACAACTCGGCGATCTGTTTGGCGTTGCCGGGCTCCTGCTCGCCGAAGTCGTTGGACGGGAAGCCCAGCACCACCAGGCCGCGCTGCGCGTACTTGCTGTACAGCGCTTCCAGGCCGGTGTACTGCGGTGTGAAACCGCAGAAGCTGGCGGTGTTGACCACCAGCAGCACCTTGCCTGCGTACTGGCACAAGGCCTGCGGCTTTTCATCCTGCAGGCGCGCAAAGGTGTGCTGCAGCAGCGTCGGGCAGTTGGCTGGTGCCGCACGGGTGGCGGTGGCGGTGGCGGTGGCGGCGCCCTGGGCACTGGCCGCTACGGGCAGGGCCGCCAGCATCAGCAGCAGGGTGTTCAGCGCTGCCATCGCGTGCCGCCGTGAAACTTGTTTGGTCAGTGTGTGCATCGAGCGATCTTGCCACGATGCGTGCGCCTGCACCTGGGCGCAGCGGATCGCGCCCTCGGAGACCGTGGTCAGTCCAGGTCCACCAGTTGGTGGCGCAGCGCGAACAACACGGCCGAAGTGCGGTTCTCGACCTGCAGCTTGTTCAGGATCGCCGCGACGTGGAACTTCACGGTCGGCAAGGCGACACCGATGCGGTCGCCGATGGCCTGGTTGCTCAGCCCTTTGGCCATCAGGCTCAGCAACTGGCGCTGGCGTCGGGTGAGGCCGACGCCCGGGGCTGCACCGTTGGCCGACAGGGCAACCAGAGATCTCTCGTCCGGCGGCGCCATCGGCGCGCTGGCCTGAGCAATCGCGCGCAAGGAGGTGATCAACTCGCTGGGCGTCAGGCCCTTGTCGAGCAAATGGTAGGCACCGGCGTTCGCAGCACGACGCTGCATCTTGAGGTCGGGTCGGTTCGTCATCAAGGCCGAGCGGCTTTGCGGCAACAACACACTGAAGGCCTGAACCAGCATGAAGCCCTGCTCCTGGGGCAGGTCGGCGTCGATCAAGAGCAGGTCCGGCGACTGCGAGGCCAGCCGACTGGAAGCCTGGTCGGCAGGGGACTCGCCCAGATAGGCCAATCCCGGCTCGCTGCCCAGCACCGCTGCCAAGCCGCAGCGGTACATCGTGGCCTCGCCGCTGACCACCGCCACACGCAGCACCGCTGCGGTGGGTGCGCGTTCGTTGATCGAGGCGGCGGCAGGCGAACCACCGACCACAGGCAAACGTTCTGCAACTTGCATCAAGCTTCTCCTGCGGCCAGGCACCGCTCCCGAAAGTCCCGATTCACGCACAGGCACAGGGACAGGCAGATGAAAAACACCTGATCCGTGTAGGGGCTGCGACAACTGCGTTTCGCGCCAGTCGGACCCCCGACCCGAGGCACCTGAGTGCAAAAGGCGCTTGCAGACAGTCCAGCCACAGCGTCTGGCCCGCTGTGCAGACCCATGAGGCGACGAACTTTCACAAAGCCGCAGAGCACCCGTCGCAGCATCGCAGAAACCCAGGTCCCGGTAAAGCGGGATAACACTCGAAAAACATGCATTCGACAAACACCCGTCGAGTTGCGAATGCGATGTCAGGGCGTTTCGGGAGTCACGAGCCAGCGGCAACGTGGGCACCGACTCAAGCGCCGCCCCGTGACGCCACGACAGGCTCGTGGGAAAGCCGGGCCAGTCCGGTTCAGCCGGCCTTTTTCTTCGGCGCCGGCTTTTTGGCGGATGACGGCTTGGTGGCTGCGGCCTTGGTGGCTGCAGGTTTGGCAGATGTCCCCGCCAGCAACATCGCGTCCAGCCGCTTGGTGATCTCCGCCTCGATGGTCTTGCTGAAGGCGCCGAGCAGAAAACCGAGCTTGGCCTGCAGATCGAAGTGGTCGGCGGCGACGATCAGGCTGCCCTTGACGCCGCTGCGCACGAACTCCACGGTGTCGCTGAACTCGCCTTCGATCACGGTGCACTCCATCGACAACTGGCGCTCGACCTCTTCTGCCCAGGCCAAGGCCACCTTGCGTGCCTTGGCCAGGCCGAGTTGATGTTCGCGTTGAATTCGGATGTCGGGCATGAGCTGGTCTTTCGCTGAGCAGAGAAAACTACAGGGCCGCCAGTCTGGCTTGGCGCTCGGCGCTCGGCATGGCGGCCAAGCCCTTCACCGCAGCGTAAAAGCGCGTGAAATCACGACCCTCGCTTTCGAACAACTTCTCGAAAGCAGGCACCCACCCGTTGTAGGCCGAGAGCACCGCGAACGAAGCGTTGTTGGCGCCGCGGATCCAGGCGTCATAACCGGCAAAACCACCCCAGCGGGTGGTCTTCAGGGTTTCGTGATCACGGCGCAATGCCGCCATCACTTCGGCCTTGCGCTGGCGCTGCTCGGCCACCGGCAGGTTGGAGCGGTAAAGCGCGGCGAGCTCATCCCGATACCCTTGCGTCAGCAGGCGGAAGTCTTCCTTGCGTGCCTCGGCCCGCTGCTGTTCGGCCAAGGCGGCGGAGGCCACCGCGCTCTGTTGCTGCTGCAACCACAAGCGGCTGCCGATGCGTTCGACCGCCGTGGCAAAGGACTCGTTGAACATGGTGTCGTCGGCGGCGAACGCCACCTGGTGCGCCAGCTCATGAAAGATCAGGCGCGCCAGCTCGGCATCGGGCCAGCGGATGAAGGTGTTCAAGAGCGGGTCGCCACCGACCCAGTTGCTCCAGCCCAGCGTGCTGTAGGCCGGCACGCCGTAGACCTGCGTTTCGAGCCCCGCCTGGCGCAGTTCGGTGGCCAGGGTGTCGGCCCCTGCGCGCTCGTAATAGCCGCGGTAGCCGACACAACCGATCAGCGGGAAGCACCAGGTCTGCAGGGTCAGCGACAGCTCGGGTGCGGCGACCACGTTCCAGACGGCGGCGGAGCGCTGCAGGTCGGCAAAGCGCCGGTAGCTGTTGTTGTCGGGCAGCTTCAACTCACGCACCGCGAAGTCGCGCATCTGCTGGCTGAGCACCAAACGTTCCCGCAGCGCTGGGGGGGTGGCCGCATCGGCGAGCAACTCCGGCACCGGCCGCGCGCGCTGCAGCAGGTCGAGGTGGCCGCTGGCGGCCTGCGCGTAGTAGCCCAGCGTGCTGCAGCCGCTGGTCAGGCACACCGTGGCGAAGGCCAGCAGCGCCGTTCCCACAACCCCCGTCAGTGTGGCCATGGCAGCGATCAACCCCGCAGATCTGGGCACAAGGACTTCATGCACAAGGAGTTCATTGACAAGGACGTGACATGAACGAGCATCATGCGCCGGGCTGACGCCGGACCTGGACCAGGCAGTCGTAGAAGGTCGGCGCACGCCCCAGGTCGGTCAGGCCCTGGTGCGTGAGCTCGTTGACGTTGGTGCCATTCAAGCCCATCTTGCGCCACCAGATGCCCAGGCCATTGACGACGCCGGGGCGGGCGCGGCCATTGACATCGGCCACGCAGAGGTATTCGCCGCGCTGGTTGAAAACCTGCACCGCGTCGCCGCTGCGAATGCCGCGTGCCTGCGCGTCTTGCGGGTGCATCTCCAGCCGCGGCTCGCGTTCGGCGGCGCGCAAGCTCGCCACGTTGACGAAGCTGGAGTTGAGAAAGTGGCGCGCGGGCGGCGAGATCATCGCCAGCGGGTAATCCTTGGCCAAGTCAGGTGCACTCTGCACCGACTCGCGGTTGGGCAGGTGATCGGGCACGCCCAGCCCGGGTGTATCGGCCCAGGCCTTGCCGCTCGGTGTCGGAAAGCCGCCATCGGCAAAGGGCGCATCGGCGCTGCGCAAGCGGCTCCAGCCACGGGTCTGCAGCTCGCTCAGGTCCACCGCGTCGGCGCGGAAGGCGGACAAGGCCATGGCTTCGTCGCTGTCGGAAAAACACGCCTCGGTGTAACCCATGCGGGCCGCCAGCGCGCGGAAGATGGCGGCGTTGGAGCGTGCCTGGCCCAGCGGCGCCACCGCCGGTCGGTTCAGCATGGCGTAAGTGTGTCCATAGCTGCTGTGGGCGTCCCAATGCTCCAACTGGGTGGTGGCCGGCAGCACGATGTCCGCGTGGTCGGCGGTGTCGGTCAGGAAATGCTCGAGCACGACGGTGTACAGGTCCTCGCGCGCAAAGCCCTGCACGACCCGGCCACTGTGCGGCGCCACCGCCACCGGGTTGCTGTTGTAGACCACCAGCGCTTCGATGCGGGGCCCGAAATCCGCCGAGGCCGGCCGCAGCAGATCGTCGCCGATGGTGCTCATGTTGATCGTGCGCGGCCGCCGCTCGCCCAGCAGATCGGGGCGCTGCAGACCGGCGTCGTCGCGCTTGCCCTGGAACCAGCCCGAGCTGGACAACAACAAACCGCCGGCCGCCGAGCGCCAGGCACCGATCAGACAGGGCAACAAGGCAATCAAGCGCACCGCGTTGCCACCGCCCCGCACCCGCTGCATGCCGTAATTCAGCCGGATGGCGGCCGGCGCGATGGTGCCGTAGTCGCGTGCCAGCGCCTGCACTTCCGCCACCGTGATGCCGCAGGTCGAGGCACAGCGCTGCGGCGGCCAGCCCAGCGCACGATCACGCAGCGCCGGCCAGCCCTCGACATGGCGCGCCAGATAGTCTTCGTCCAGCCAGTCGTTGACGATCAGCTCGTGCATCAAGCCCAGCGCCAGTGCACCGTCGGTGCCGGGCAACAAGGCGATGTGCTGGTGGCACTTGTCGGCAGTGTCGGTGCGCCGCGGGTCGATGCAGACCAGCCGGGCGCCCTGCCGCTTGGCCTGCTGCGCATAATTCCAGAAGTGCACGCTGCTGGTGATCGGGTTGCTGCCCCAGATGAGGATCAGCTTGCTGTGCACGAACTGCTCGACATGCATGCCGACCTTGCCGCCATAGGTGGCGATCAGGCCTTCAGCGCCGGCGCTGGAACAAATGGTGCGGTCGAGCAGGCTGGCGCCCAGGCGGTGGAAAAAGCGCGCCGCCATGCCTTCGCCCTGCACCAGGCCCATGGTGCCGGCATAGCTGTAGGGCAGGATGGCCTGCGGGTCGCGCTCGGCAATCGCCGCCAGACGAGCGGCGATGGCGTCCAGCGCCTCGTCCCAGCTCACCGGCTCGAAGCGGCCCAGGCCCTTGGGGCCGACACGCCGCAGCGGCGTCAGCACGCGCTGGGGGCTGTAGGTCCGCTCGGCGTAGCGGCTGACCTTCGTGCACAGCACGCCGTGGGTGGGCGGGTGCTCGGGGTCACCCGCGACCCGCACCACACGACCCTGCTGCACGCTGATGTGCAGCGCGCAGGTGTCAGGGCAGTCGTGCGGGCAAGTGCCCTGCACCTGCGTGATCGGGTCGGCCATGGGGGTGTTCAGCGCCATGGCGGGAATGTGCCACAGGCCAGGGGGCCAGCCGGTCAGCGAGTCGGCCGACCCGTCGGTGGGCAGGTCCGCCGACCAGCCGGTGGGTGGGCCAGCCAACCAGCCGGTTGGCACCGTGGTCAACGGCTAAGATTGCCACCCCTTGGTTTCAGTCTGCTGTCAGGAGCCCCATGAATCTCATCGAACCCATCCTGGCCGACGTGGCCGCGATCACGGCGATCCGACGTGACATCCATGCCCACCCGGAGCTGTGCTTTCAGGAACAGCGCACGGCCGACATCATCGCCAAGGCGCTCACCGACTGGGGCATACCGGTGCACCGGGGCCTGGGCAAGACGGGGGTCGTGGGCATCGTCAAGAACGGCAGCAGCACACGCTCGGTGGGTCTGCGCGCCGACATCGACGCCTTGCCGATGACCGAACACAACACCTTCCCGCACGCCAGCCAGCACCCCGGCAAGATGCACGCTTGCGGCCACGACGGCCACACTGCCATGCTGCTGGGCGCGGCCAAGCACTTCTCGAAGCACCGCAACTTCGACGGCACCGTCTATCTGGTGTTCCAGCCGGCCGAAGAAGGCGGTGGCGGCGCCCGCGAGATGATGAAGGACGGCCTGTTCGAAAAATTCCCGATGGAGGCCATCTTCGGCGCCCACAACTGGCCCGGCATGCCGGTCGGCATGGTCGGCGTCAACCCCGGCGCGATGATGGCCAGCAGCAACGAGTTTTCCGTCACCATCCGGGGCAAGGGCAGCCACGCCGCCCTGCCCCACCTGGGCGTCGACCCGGTGCCCGTGGCCTGCCAGATGGTGATGGCCTTCCAGACCATCATCACGCGCAACCGCAAGCCCACCGACCCCGGCGTCATCAGCGTGACCATGATCCACGCCGGCGAAGCGACCAACGTGGTGCCCGATTCGGCGCAGATCCGCGGCACCGTGCGCACCTTCTCCTACGAAACCCTGGACCTGATCGAGCGCCGCATGCAGGAGGTGGCCGAGCACACCTGCGCCGCCTTCGGCGCGCAATGCGAGTTTCAGTTCAAGCGCAACTACCCGCCCACGGTGAACCACCCGGAACAGACCGAATTCGTGCGCCGCGTGATGACCGACATGCTGGGCGCCGACAACGTGGTGGCGTTCGAGCCCACGATGGGCGCCGAGGACTTCAGCTTCTTCCTGCAGGCCAAGCCGGGCTGCTACTTCGCGCTCGGCAATGGCGACGGCAGCCACCGTGCGGGCGGCCACGGCCTCGGGCCCTGCATGCTGCACAACCCGAGTTACGACTTCAACGACGAGCTGATTCCGGTCGGCGCGTCGGCCTGGGTCAGGCTGGCCGAAGAGTGGCTGGCCGCCAAGTGAAAGAGGTCGA
>Ga0105045_10006673_pt1 | contig 10217 bp, 6 predicted proteins | sample MAT02_FD_78089 | JGI IMG/M metagenome (GOLD analysis project Ga0105045, IMG submission 78089) | Freshwater microbial communities from Lake Fryxell liftoff mats and glacier meltwater in Antarctica - MAT-02 (megahit assembly) | ecosystem: Environmental > Aquatic > Freshwater > Ice > Liftoff...
CGAGCAGCGCGGTGCCGATGCCCTGGCCTGTCGCCTCGGGAATCACGCTCACCTGATCGACATGACCTTCGCCGTCGAAGAACGATGCGATGGCATACCCGATCGGCACACCCGCACCATCGACGGCGATCCATGCCGCACCGTCGTCGACCCGTGCGGCGAGCAGCGATGCCTCGGGTGGCAGGTCCTCCGCGACCGCGCGCATGCCCAGCGGGATGAACACCTGGCCGGCCTCGCGCTCGATCTGCTGCATCTGGGGGATGTCAGCGTGCCGTGCCGCGCGGAGGGTCCACTTCTCGCTTCCCATGGTGCCCGATCCCTGGGGTATTCTCCGCCGCATGTCCATGCGCCACAACCTTCTTGTCACCTGCCTCGTCCTGGTCGCCTGCGGCGACGACACCGACGACGATACCAGTGCCGACACCGATCCGTCGACGTCGTCGGGCTCGGCCACCATGACCGGCGGCAACACGCTGTCGACGGTGGATCCGTCGACGGAGAGCAGCGAGACCGTCGACCCCAGCGACACCGATCCCTCGAGCGAGACCGTCGACCCGAGTGACACCGACCCCTCGAGCGACACCACCGCGTCGGCCGACAGCTCCAGCACGGGCAACCCCGTGGGTCCGGACTGCACGCTGGGCGATGGGCCGACGTTCGCGGTGACCGCGAGCTCCAACGCCGACTACACCATCGACGGCGCGTCGGATCCCGCCCTCACCGTGGTGCGCGGGTGTTCGTACACCTTCGACGTCAATGCGCAGACCCACCCGTTTCGCATCAACACCGTGCAGGGCACCGGCGCCGCCAACAGCTACGACGTGGGCGTGACCGGCAACGGCACGCAGATGGGCCAGATCACCTGGGAGGTCGCCCTCGATGCCCCGGACTCGCTCTTCTACAACTGCGAGACGCACGCTGGGATGACCAACACGATCACCGTGATCAGCGACGAGTGATCCCGACGGCACCTCGCTCCCGCGCGGGGCGAGGGCCCGCGTCACCCGAGCTCCACCTGGGCGATCTCCAACAAGCGTTCCGGCGCACACCCGAGCTCGTAGATCGCCTGCAGATCCCCCTCGACCAGCTCCCGCGGCGGCCTGCCGACGCCGAGGTGACAAGCGAGGCGATCGGCCACCGAGATCACATGACCGATCTGCGAGTAGCCGTCGCCGCTGGGGCCGAAGCCGCGGTACCGATGGTGCCGACGCGCGGCCTCGACCGCGAGCGCGGGCAGCTTCCACTGGATCGCCATCAGGCTGCCCAGGCCGGTGTGGGCGAGCTCGCCGACGGCGTCGCGGTCGGCGGGATCGCAGTCGATGGATGTGATCTGTGCTCCGAGGACCTGTAGCGCCATGCGGCCGATGTCGTGGAGCAGGCCGCACACGAAGGCGTACTCCTGATCGATGCCGACGATCTTGCACACGCCCTTCGCGAGCCGGGCGACCGCGATCGCGTGGTCGCGCTCGGCCCGGGCGACACGCTCGTCGTCGCCGCGGAACACGTGGCACTCCATCACGCTCTGATACAAGATGTCGCGGATCGAGCCAGTGCCCAGGCGCTGCAGCGCGGCGCCGAGGCTGCGCACCGCGGTGCCGGCGAACGCGGGGGAGCTGGCGACCGCGAGCATCCGCGCAGCCAGCACCGCGTCGCGCGTGATCACCCGCTCCAGCCGATTCATGGGCGTGCGCGGATCGTTGGCCAGCGCGATCGCCTCGGCGGCGGTCTCGGGCAGCATCGGTAGTCGCAGCGTGCCGGCGTTGGCCGCCGCCAGGACCGATTCGACGCCCGCGCGGATCCGTGCGGCCGGCTGCGGGCCGGTGGCACGGGCATCGGCTTCGTCGATGACGTGGGTCGTCTGCTGCCGCGGCGGAACGAACCTGCGCTCTGCTGCGGCCATGCGCGGGGCGAATCGTCCGCCCGGCGCCGAAGTTGAGCGGCTCAGCGCGGGATCACGGGATTCAATGGTAGGGGGTGGCCCGCGCACCTCACCCGTCCCCGACCACCTTACCCAGCTCCCCCGCATCCCGCCCCCACGCCCGCGCGATGCCGACCGCCGTGCGCACACCGTCGAGCGCGGCGCTCATGATCCCACCCGCGTACCCAGCACCCTCCCCGCATGGAAACAGCCCAGGGTGACTCGGCGACTGGCCGCCGTCGTCCCGCACCATCCGCACCGGGCAGCTGGTGCGGCTCTCGAGCGCCACGGCGATGCCGTCGGGCCCGACGAAGCCCCGCATCTTCTTGCCGACCTGGATCATCGCGGCGCGCAGCGGCTCGGTGAGCGGGCCCAGGATCGCGTCGAGCTCGACCGGCACGACGCCGCGGGGATAGCTGCACTCGGGCAGCGATGACGACGGCCTTCCGGCGACGAAATCGTCGATGCGCTGGGCCGGGCCGACGAAGTCGCCGCCGCCCGCGTCGTAGGCCCGGCGCTCGAACTGCCGCTGCAGTGCCACGCCCGCCAGCGGATCCGCGGGATCGAGGCCGGCGGCGGCGAGACGGCCGTCGTCGATCTCGACGACGAAGCCGCTGTTCGCGAACTTGCCGCTGCGCGATGACGGGCTCCAGCCGTTGACGACCTGCTCGCCCGGATCGGTCGCTGCCGGTGCCATGAAGCCACCGGGGCACATGCAGAACGAGAACACGCCGAGACCGCAGGCCTGCTCGACCACGCGATAACTGGCCGAGCCCAGCGCAGCGTGGCCCGCGAGCGCGCCATACTGCTGCCTGTCGAGCCACGCCTGCGGATGCTCGACGCGCACACCGATCGCGTACGGCTTGAACACCATCGCGACGCCGGCATCGGCACAGACTCGCTGCATGTCGCGGGCGGAGTGCCCCGGCGCCAACACGACCGCGCGGACATCGAGCGTGGTCCCGCCGCGCAGCTGCACGCCGCCGACACGACCCCCCACCTGCACCAGGCCCTCGACGCGCGATTCGAACGCGAAGGTGACACCCGCCGACTCGAGGTGCGCGCGCATGGTGCCGATCACCTTGGGCAAACGGTTGGTGCCGATGTGCGGCCGCGCATCGACCATGATGTCGGCCGGAGCGCCATAGCCCACCAGCGCCCGAGTCACCGCCGCAATCTCGCCGCGCTTGTCCGCGCGCGTGTACAGCTTGCCGTCGGAGAATGTGCCCGCGCCGCCCTCACCAAAGCAGTAGTTACTGTCGGGATCCAACGTGCCGTGGCGGACCAGCGCGGCAAGATCGACCCGGCGGCCGCGGACGGCCTTGCCGCGCTCGAGCACCACGGTCGCGATGCCCAGTCTCGCCAGCGCCCACGCACAGAACAGGCCCGCCGGACCCGCGCCGACGATCGCGACCTCGGGCTCGCCCGAGCACGAGGGCAGCACGACGGGGGTGATGGGCGCGCTGCGGTCGCGCATCCCGACGAACCGCAGCGCGACCCGCAGGTGGATGCGGACCTTGCCCCGTCGCGCGTCGATCGCCCGGCGGACGACCACGACGTCGCGCACATCGGCCTCGCGCACGCGCGCCGCCCGGCACGCCTCGCGGCGCAGCGCAGCGGGATCGAGCAGCACGTCGGGGTGCACCGAAAGCTCGTACAGCGCGTCGTCGAGGCTCACGGGCGTTGGTGCAGCAAGGTGACGGCGAGCGCACCGGCGGCGGCGCCCAACACCGGCAACCGCCGCAGCGGTCGCAACCACCACAGCCCCGGCAGGATCTTCATCAGCATGCGCCCGGCATCTGCCCCCGTGTAGCGCTGCGGATCGCCCTCGACCACGAGCACCAGCTTGCGCGTCGGCACCGTCGCGTCCGCGACGAACGCGAGGCGGTCGCCCAGATCCCACGGCCGCAGCAGCGCGGCGTGGCGGATGCTCGTCTCGTCGGGGCCGTGATGGATGCGGTAGCGCTTGCCCGGTGCGCGGTAACCCAGCCGATCGAACGGCGCGCGGATCCAGCGGACGAGCGTGCGCGCGCGCACCGGTCGACCGTGCTCGCCGGGCGCCGCCGGCCGCGACAGCAGGTAGCGCCACGCGCGATCGACCTCGTCGCCCGAGGGCCACGCGAAATAGGCCGCCATCATCACCTCGGCGAAGGTCCCGACGTTCACGCCGATGTCGATGCCGATGTGCATCGCGAAGCCCCACACGAGCCAGAAGCGGCGGCCCAGCAGCCAATGGAACACCAGCCGGAAGCCGCGGGGGCTGGAGCGGCGAAGCACGAAGTAGATCGCGACGCACAGCGCCGGCACCGCCAGCGCGACCGCGGTGAACACGGCCGCGAACTTCTCGGGCGGCACCAGGGTGAACCGGGCCGGCGGCAGGAAGTAGCGCGCTGCGATGCCGGCGACGACAGCCCCGCACACGAAGGCGCCGGCGATGAGGGCATACGACAGCCAGCGCCGCCACGTCGCCGCATGGGGCCACACGCCAGATCGACGCTCGCGCTCGAAGCAGTTGACCGCCATCCCGATGAGCACCACCGGGAACAACAGCTCCCACCAGCGCACGAACACCGTCATCACCTTCAGCACGCCGATGTACTGCATGAACGTCGCGACGTTGATCTGCTCGGGCATCCGATAGAAGTGATCGAGGCACAGCGAGTAGTACAACGCGGTGCCGTTCATCCACGTCCCCCCGGTCTTGAGCAGGCCGGTCGCGGAGTAGATGATCGCGAGCTGCACCATCATCAGCCGCTGTGGCCACGCCGGGATCCATCGCAACGGCGGCAGCGACTCGGCAGTGCCGAGGATCGCGCGGCGCGTGCGTCGCCAGGTGTCGAACGAGTACGCCTCGCCCCAACGGCAGAACATGCCCAGGAACAGGAACACCCGCACGACTGTGTCGCCGCCGGTGTAGAAGAGCGGGCTATAGCGATAGATCTGCTCGACGAGGATCCACGACAGCACCGTGGTGATCCGGGTGTACACCCCGAAGGTCATCAACGTGATGGAGCCGAGCATGAGCCCGTACAGCGAGTAGACGAAGGGCGGATCGCTGCGCAGGTGCAGCACCGTGAACTTGCCCCACATCGCGTTGAACACGTCGTACCAGTGCTCGAAGCCGTGCTCGGGGTCGTAGAGCACCCCGAGCTTCCCGCCGTAGTTCTTGCGGGCCATCTTCGTCAGCCACATGCCCTCGTCGGTGAAGAGGAACCGGGCCTCGCGGGTGAGGTCGATGAAGGTCCACAGGACCACCGCGCCGAAGACGATGCGCATCAGCGCCGCCGGCCTGGGGTCGATGCGGTCGAACAGCATCCGCTTCCACAGCTCGGGACGGACGAGGAAGAACGCGACGATGAGGCCGATCGCGGCGAGGATCAGCGTCGTCGACTGCCCGAGGTGAGCGGAGACGTCGATCTCCTTGTCGGCGAGGGCGTTGTCGGCGAGGGCGTTGTCGGCGAGGGCGTTGACGGCGAGGGCGTTGACGGCGAGGGCGTTGACGGCGAGGGCATTGTCGGCGAGGGCGAGCAGCGAGGTGAACATCAGTCCTTCGCTCCTTCGTCTTCGGGGGCGAGATCGTCGTCATCGGGGGCCTGGGCGGCCTCGCGCTGGGCCTGGCGCTCGGCCTGCCGCTGCTCGGCCTCGAGGTTGTCCCACCACGTGCGCACGTTGACGTCACGGAAGCGCCCGGGCTTGTTCTCGGGCAGGTCGAGTCGGGCGCGGATCTCGTCGGGAATCTGGCCGTGGTACGAGGTCGAGCAGCGGATCGATTCTTCCTCGCGCTGGTTGAGGTACAGCTTCATGGGATCGTAGCCCATGTATTTGTAGACCTTCTCCGGCGGCGGGACCTGCGTCCACATCTTCACGAACTGGACCTCTTCGGGGCCTTCGCCGCCGTGCTCGCGCTCCCACTCGCGACACACCCACGCCGCATAGTGGCGGCGATAGCCCTTCTCCTCGATCAGCCGGCGGTTGATCTTGCCCATGCGATCGTAGAAGAGATACGGGTACTCGCGGTTGCCGTAGATGTCGTGCCGGAGATTCCAGATTTCGCCGGCTTCGTCCTTCACCAGCACCTTCATGAACATGTTGCTGCGGTGGGGGTTGGGCGCGAACATGGCCCAGCTCTGGGTGTTGCCGGTGCTGCGCATGTAGGTCGCGCCGCCGAGGTAGTCGTTGACGTGCTTGTGCACCTCCTTGGCGAGGCCCTTGGCCGGCAGGTTGTGCATGATCAGGACGAAGCCGTGGTAGGCGACCGCCAGCGTCATCAGCAAGAGCACCCACGGGCGGTAGGCCCAGCGCTGGCCCGGCTTGTCGTCGTCCGTGCGCGGTGCGTGCAGCAGTCCGGCGGCGAGCGCGTCGGGTGCACGGTCATCGTCGGCGTGGTTCGTCGAGGTCTCGTCAGTCATCGCCACCCTCATCGTCGGCCTTGGGCTCGTCGGCCTTGGGCTCGTCGGCCTTGGGCTCGTCGGCCTTGGGCTCGTCGGCCTTGGGGTCCTCGTCCGCCAGCGGTGTCGCGGCGTCGGCCTTCTGCTCCCGTCGCATCCGCTCGGTCTGCTCGCGTCGCTCCTCTGCGCTCAGGGCTGATCGTCCCCAGTCGCTGCGTTTTTCCCACGTGCCGCGGCGATTGGCGAACTGCCGTGAGAGCCGCTCGGCTTCCTTGGCCTCGATGTCGCGATCGTCGTCGGTGACGGGCAAGTCGTAGCGCTCCAGCATGACCACCGGGAAGCGTGCGTCCTTGCCGCACGGATGGGTCTGCACGAGCGTCTCCTTGACGTGGAGCTCGCGCGGATCGTACGGCTGGCCGGTCGTCGCCCCGGTGGAATCCTTGCGGCCCTTGAACTTCTCGGGCTGCCAGTAGTTGACGACCTCGGGCTTGGGGATGCGGGTCGTGATCGACCAGATCTCGACCTCCTTGGGCATCTCGCCGGTGCGCAGCGCCCAGTCGCGGCAGTGGTAGCTCGCCCAGTAGCGCAGGTACCACTTGCCCTTGCCGATCATGCGCCGCTGCATCTTGCGCATGCGGTCGTTGATGATCCACGGGTTCGGCCGGATGCTGAACGCGTTGTTCTGCAGATCCCAACGGTCGCCGCCGTGCTCGACCACGACCGTCTTCATGAACACGTTGCTGCGCGGGGGGTTGGGCGCGAACATCTCCCAGCTCTGCGAGGTCCCCGAGACCGTCGTCCACGAGCCGAAGACCCCCTTGGCCGGCGTACGCCAGCCGTTGAACAGCGCGTACTTGGGGAACAGCAAGAGCCCGACCGCGCACACGTGCCAGCAGAACGCGAACAGGGCCAGCGCGCGGCCGGGGGCGCCGTACGCCAGCGCCGGGCCGTCTTGCCGGGCGATGGCGACGTCGACCGGCCGCGGCCGCAGCAGCCGCAGCGATACGGCCGTGAGCATGATGGTGCCGAGCCACCAGTAGGTCGCGGTGCCGATCCACGGCTCCTTGGTGGTCTTGGCGTGCACGAGGTACGCGCCGACGATGCCGAACAGCAGCACCAGCAGCTCGGGGAAGCAGCGGCCGCGGGGCAGGATCGCCGTGGGTGCGATCGCCGGGATGAACGCGCGCTCGGGCGGTACGAATCGCGCTCGCGGGCTGCGGCGCAGCCACGCCGAGGCGCGACCGAACACCCGCGCATACTCGTCGCCGGTGAAGAACGCCGCGTACTGCATCAGCATGATGAACGGGAACATCCCGATGTTCATGAAGCCGATGAGAAACCCGTGGAAGATGAAGCCCAGGGTCAGCCACACCCGGCGGCCGAGGAACCAGCGGCGCAGGCTCTGCTGATCGATGGCGATCTCGGGCAGCCGCAGCCACGCACCCAAGCGCGGCCAACGGCGTACGAGCGGCGCGAACGACACGCCGCCTGGCAACAGACGGATCGGCCAGCGCCCGAGCACGAACCACACCACCACCGCGGCCGGCACGGCGCCGCCGAAGATGATGTGGACCTTGCGCAGCATCGCCGTGGGGTCTTGCGGCGTGTCGCCGGACATCGCCAGGCAAAACGGCACCGAGATCACCACGACGCGATACGCGAGGCCATAGCCGCCCAGCAGCAGCGCACGGCCGAGCCACAGCCGCCAGCCGCGGTGCTGCGCCTGCCACCACGCGGTGCCGCGGTGCAGCAGCGAGAAGCGCAGGATCTCGCCGAGGATCACGACGGGGAACAGCCGCTCCCACCAGTGGGTGACCCACGTGTTGAGCCGGAACAGGTTGGTCGCCAGGAACGACGAGACCACCTGCGTGGCGCCCTCGAAGCGGTAGAAGTGGTCCATGTTGAGCGCGTAGTACAGCGCGTCACCCTTGGCCCACACGTCGCCGGTCTTGACCGATCCGGTCGCGCAGTACAGGACCGCGAGCTGCAGCATGAACAGCCAACGCGGCCACGCCGGGACGCGGCGGTAGATCGGCTCGCGGATGCGGCCGTCGTCGGGCGCGGCGGGATCCTCGAGCCGACCTCGCTTGCGCAGCCGTCGACAGCGCCACCAGTTGTCGACGCTCCACGCGTGGCCGGTCTTGGCGAACAGGAGGATCAACCAGAAGCAGCGATAGACGGTGTCGGTCCCCTCCCAGTACAGGGAGTTGCGGTGGTAGATGCTGCCCATGAGCAGCCACGCGACCACGCCCGTGGTCCGGCTCATCACGCCGAGGCCGAACAGCGTGCACACGCCGAACAGCGCCATCATGTGCCACACCACGAAGTCCGGGCTGCCGTGCATGTACAGCAGCGACGGCTTGTTCCACAGGAAGCACGCGATCGCCCAGGGATCGAAGAAGCCCTCCTCGGGGGACCATCCGCGTAGGGCCGAGCGACCCATGCGCTCCTGGGCGTATGCGAGATCGAAGATCCCCTCGTCGCTGAGCAAGAAGCGCCAGTACGGCGCGAGGTTGAGGAAGTTCGCGATCGTCATGATCGCGAAGCCGATGCGCAGCACGGCGAACGTGCGGGGGTCCTCGAGCGCGAGCAGGGCGCGGCGCACCGACTCGACGCGGGTCCACGCCCACGCCAGCATCACCAGCGCGAACCCGAACAGCAGCCAGCCGACATGGGTCGCGAATTCGGGCGGCACCGTGGGGTAGCGCGCCTTGTCTTCCAGCAGTGCGACTAGCGTGAAGGCCATCGGACGATAGGCGGACGACACTAGCACAGGGGGGCTACGGGCCCCGCCGCCGCGCGCCCGAGCCGCGCGCAAACAGTGCAGGAGGTGGCCTCACGCGGCGGCTTGCCATGATCGGCGATCGGCGGTGAGCGCGACCACGCGAGCGACTCGGCGGATCGCGCGGTGGTCTTCTCTGCGGCCACACGCTGGGGTAGCGTGCGGCATGCGACTCATCTCGGCGATCGATCATGCGCGTCGGACTCTTGGCGTGGTTGGGGGTGTCATGGGTGTCGGCGTCATGCTGGCGGCGTGCGGCGGCGGAGGTGACAGCACCGGCACCGGCACCGACACCGAGGCCACCACCGGGACCAGCCCGACCACCGGGACGATGACCGGCACGATGACCGGCCCGACGACGGACGACACCACTGGACCCACGGGTTCACCCACCACCAACGCCGACAGCTCGACGGGCACCGACACCGCGAGCACCTCCACCGAGGGCGAGAGCAGCAGCAGCACCGGCGACGACACCGGCCCCGTGGTGCCGCCGTGCCCCTACGAAGCCGTCGAAAGCCCGACCGGCTTCGGTCTCGAGGTCGTGGGCGAGGACCTCGACGACCCGATGTTCGTGCTCGGGCACCCGACCGAGCCCAATCGCCTTTTCGTGCTCGAGCGCGCGGGCGCGATCCGCATGATCGAGCCCGGCACCACCACGCCTGCGGCCACCAGCATCTTGCAGGTCGACGACGTCGAGGTCGGCGGTGAGAGCGGGCTGTTCGGCCTCGCGTTCCACCCCGATTTCCCCGACGACCCGCGCATCTACCTCAACTACACCCAGCTGCCCGATGGCCGCACGCACATCGTCGAGTACACGCTCGATCCGGCCAACGGCTACGTCGGCGATCCGACCTCGGAGCGCACGATCCTCACGCTGCACCAGCCCGCCTTCAACCACAACGGCGGTGGCATCGCCTTCGACGGCACCGGCAACCTCATCATCGGCATGGGCGACGGCGGGCCCCAGAGCACCGCGCGCGACAACACGGTGCTGCAGTCGAAATTCCTGCGCATCGGCGTCGAGCCCGACGGCAACGAGGACAATCCGATCGCGTGCGAGGGATGCGCGAGCTACGGCCCGTTCGACTACACGATCCCCCAGGACAACCCGTTCGTCGCGGGCGAC
>Ga0105045_10006674_pt1 | contig 10217 bp, 5 predicted proteins | sample MAT02_FD_78089 | JGI IMG/M metagenome (GOLD analysis project Ga0105045, IMG submission 78089) | Freshwater microbial communities from Lake Fryxell liftoff mats and glacier meltwater in Antarctica - MAT-02 (megahit assembly) | ecosystem: Environmental > Aquatic > Freshwater > Ice > Liftoff...
CCTCCATCACCCATCACCCATCACCCATCCTCAATCCTCCATCACCCAACATCCATCCTCCATCACCCAACCTCCATCACCCATCACCCATCCTCCATCCTCCATCATCCATCCTCCATCATCCATCACCCATCCTCCAACATCCATCCTCTAATTCTTCAAATACTTCTCCAAAAACTGATCTTGTTCCCAAAGCAAGTGCAAAATATTTTCTTTCGCCACATAACCATGACTTTCTTTTGGCAAAATAACCATTCTAACTGGTGCTCCTAAGTTTTTTAACGCTTGAAAATAACGTTCGGTTTGCAACGTAAACGTTCCTGGATTATTATCGGCTTCACCATGCGTTAATAACATCGGCGTTTTCATTTTAGTAGCATTCATAAAAGGCGACATCGTATTATAAACGTCGGGAACATCCCAATAGTTTCGTTGTTCACTTTGAAATCCGAATGGCGTTAACGTGCGATTGTACGCTCCACTTCTGGCAATTCCACAAGCAAATAAGTTAGAATGCGTTAGTAAATTCGCTGTCATAAAAGCTCCATAAGAATGACCGCCAACGCCAACTTTTTTACGGTCGATGTAGCCCAATTTATCCACTGCATCGATCGCCGCTTCGCCATTGGCAACTAATTGTTCAATAAAGGTGTCATTTGGTTCTGAAGTTCCTTCTCCAATAATAGGAAAGGAAGCGTTGTCTAAAACCGCATAACCTCTCGTTACCCAATAAATAAAGGAACCATAATTAGGAAACGTAAATTGATTTTCATTTTTACTATTTTGACCCGCCGAATTTTTATCTTTAAATTCTGTTGGATAAGCCCAAATCAATAACGGTAACTTTTCTTTCTTAGTTCTGTCATAACCAGCAGGTAAATAAAGCGTTCCCGATAAATCAACACCATCTTTTCGTTTGTATTTGATAACTTCTTTATATACATTTTCAAGACTTTCAAACGGATTTTTAAAGTTGGTTAATTGTGTTAATTTTCCTTTTCCTTTAACATTTCGAAAATAGTAATTGGGATATTCATTTTTTGATTGAATCATCACTAATGCTTGTCCTTTTTTGACATCTGCAAACGATAAAATATCTTCCTTTTTATCAGTAAAAGTCGATTGATAAATTCGTTTTGTTTTTAAAGTTTCTAAATTTAATTCATCAATAAACGGAAATTGACCTTCTTTTGTAAATCCTTCTCCGATAAGGTAAGCCGACTTGTTTTCGAGCATCAAAACATATTTACCATATTGGTTTTGTTTGGTTTCAAAACTTCCTGGGTCGGAATAAATATCTTGGTGATTTCGTTCAGAAATCACTTTTGGCGCTTGAGTAGGAGTAGATGGATTCATTAAATACGTTTTCATATTTCGGGTATCATACCATCGATCCATCACAATTGCAGTATTTTCATTTCCCCATTGAATTCCGGAAAAACGCTGGTTCATTTTCATTAAAGAGCTTGGATTGTTTGAAAACGGAGCGTCCCAAGTAAATAATTCATCTCTAAATTCTACTTTATTGGCTTGATCTCCCTCATCTAAAGCTTCTACAAAATATAAAGTTGCGGGTTTGTCATTTCGCCATGCGATGCTTCTTTTTCCCGTTCTTGTAGACGAAAAACCTTTTGGCATGATTTCGTTTAACGGAACTTTGTTTACGATTTTAATTTCTTTTCCATCACGGTCATAAACGACAGTTTTTTCTGGAAATCGATTCAAGGGGACGATATACGAAAAAGGTTTTTCTAACGTGGAAACCATAATAAAATTCCCGTCTGGCGAAATACTTTCTTCTGAATACATATCGGCTTTCATAAAAAGCGTCGCTTTGCCCGAAATCGAAACTTTATATAATTCAGAAGTAATTAAGGTTTCGAAATTTTGTTCGTCGGTTGGATTTTTTAATAAATCTTGATAGGTTCTATTTTGCGACACATTTCCATCGCCAGAAGAAACAATTGGGCCAGTTGGTAAGTCTTTTTTGATATCGATTAAAGTAGGTCGGTTTTTAACCAACATTCGAACCAAAATATGTTCGTTATCCGTAAACCAGCTAAACGGATTTCCCATGTTTGCATTTACCGTTGCATCGGTTAATTTGGTTGCCTGAACCGTAGCAACATCAATCACCCATAATTCGATACCGTTTGTGGTGGTGTGCGAAAAAGCGATTTTCTTTTGATTGATGGACATGGATAAGTTGCTAATTCTCGGATTTTCTGGTAATCCTTTTACTTGAACTTCGTCTTTGTCCGTTAATTTTTTAATTTTTAAGTTATTGATATAGGTAACCGTGCTTGAAATATTGGTAACAGGGTTAATTCGAAGTCCGCCCAACCGCATTTCTTCTTGATTTAAATCGTCTAATGATTTATACGTATTTCGATAGGAAAGCAACATAAATTCTTTGTTTGCATCGATATTTACCGAAGGAGCTCGCTCATAATCAGCTAAATCTAAAATTGATTTTGGTGGCTTTTGATAGGAAAGATTTTCTTGTCCATAGACAAAAGAACTTAGAAGTAATAACAGTAGAAGTTTAATTTTCATGGCACGTTAGTTTGAAATAATTGAGCCCTAAAATAGCACATATATTTACTACATAACCAAAAAAAATTGTTAAATAGAAGATTTTACTATTTTCGAAATTATTCTTTTACGACAGTAAGTGAGGCTTTTGCACCAGTGGCTAAATTCCAAATATCAGATAAAAGGGTATTTCCAAATTCATCTTGCACCATAAATTGTGCGGTATTTGGTCCCGATTCGCCTTGGTTTAAGGCTAGGAATTCAAGATTATTAAAGCCAGGTTGAAGTTCAATGAAAAAAGTTTTAAAGGATTCTGAAAGAAAAATACCGCCTTCAACCACTTGATCGTTTAGAATAATACTAACGCGATCACCGTCAACTGCTTCATGGTCGCGACACAGGACTTTGATAAATTTGGATTTACTTCTAAAATCACCAAAATATTTACCGCGTTTATATTCATCTTTCATATCGGCTTCACCCGTTATGTAGTTGGGTTGCAACTTAAATTCTTTCTTTATAAAATCAGTTTTTTCGGTTAAATCGATTCTTTTTTCTTCCCGGAGTGGGCTAGTATTTGGTTCAGCAGATGGAGCATCTTGTGGTGAAAAGATAGAACTCTTTGCTTTACTCGGAGTTACACCAAAACTACTGCCAAAACTGGAAGATTTAGTTGAACTGTCAAACTGTGACCAAGAAATAGTGGGCAAAATGAGAGCAAGTAGTGTAAAGAAGAAAATTTTCATCACTTTTATTTTCGTTTCAAAGGTATAGATTTTCAGTTAGACTTAGCTCACAACAAAATGCTAAATCTACGCTGTATGAATCAATAAGAATGCCAAAGCGTGATTTGTGTTCATAAAATCGTATATTTTTAAATTAAGATATGTTTTATCAATTCTTTTTAAAAGATTGCTAAATTTGTAACACTAAATTTATTAAAAAAGCAGTTTATGTATCATTCAAAAATAGCGGGACTTGGTCATTATGTTCCTGAAAATGTGGTTACCAATGCCGATTTGTCAAAAAAATTCGATACAAGTAGTGAATGGATTATAGAGCGAACAGGAATTTTAGAACGACGACACGTGCAAAAAGGCGACGGCAATTCGACTACTTCAATGGGTGTGAAAGCTGCTAAAATTGCCATTGAACGAGCTGGAATAACAAATGACGAAATCGATTTTATCATATTTGCAACCTTGAGTCCCGATTATTATTTTCCAGGTCCAGGCGTTTTGGTGCAACGGGATTTAGGATTAAAAACCGTTGGAGCATTGGATATTCGAAATCAATGTTCTGGATTTGTATATGCCGTTTCTATCGCAGACCAATACATTAAAACGGGAATGTATAAAAATATTTTAGTTATTGGTTCAGAATTACAATCGTATGGCTTAGATATGACTACTCGTGGCAGAGGGGTTTCAGTGATTTTTGGCGATGGGGCAGGAGCAGCAATCATTTCGAGAGAAGAAGATATAACCAAAGGAATACTTTCAACCCATTTGCATTCAGAAGGGCAGCATGCCGAAGAATTGGCGGTAGTAGCACCTGGAATGGGAGGTCGTTGGATAACTGATATTTTAAAAGATAACAGTCCGGATGACGAGAGTTATTTTCCCTATATGAATGGGCAATTTGTATTTAAAAATGCAGTTGTTCGTTTTAGCGAAGTTATTCATGAAGCATTAGAAGCTAACCAGTTAACAGTTGCAGATATAAATATGCTTATTCCGCATCAAGCGAATTTAAGGATTTCACAGTTTATTCAACAAAAGTTTAAATTACAAGACGATCAAGTTTTTAATAATATTCAGAAATACGGAAATACGACTGCCGCTTCTATACCAATTGCGTTAACCGAAGCATGGGAGCAAGGTAAAATTAAAAAAGGTGATCTGGTTGTTTTAGCTGCTTTTGGAAGCGGATTTACATGGGGTAGCGTTATTATTCGATGGTAATGATAACTCAGAAATAAATGGAAAGTCCGAAGTAGCTACTTCGGACTTTTTTTATTTTAAAAATTGTCTTGTAAATAATAAGTGATAAAAAAAAAGACCCTCACGTGGAAGGTCTTTAATTTCTAAACAATAAAACAATAAAACAATATAGAACTATCTCTTTAGTGAAAAATGAGATTTAAACTCTTTTGATTGGTTATCTTCTTCATACGTTACGGTAAACCAATAATCTGTAGAAGGCATTTGGCTTCCGTTATATAAACCATCCCATCCTTTTTTATGCGGAAAGATTTGCGTTAATAACTTTCCATAACGGTCATAAATATAAATTACCGCTTTGGCTTGTTCTTTTAAGTCGATAATGTTCCAAGTGTCGTTATATCCATCGGCATTTGGTGTAAAGAATTTAGGATAATTAATCACTAAAATGGTATCGGTTACACTTCCACATCCGTTTTTATCACGAACCGTTACGGTATGAATTCCAGAACTTACATTAGAAAACGTCGGGCTATCCTGAAATGGACTACCATCTAACGAATATTCATAATTTCCGCCAACGCCATTTGCATTAATGGTTATGGAATTGCTATCGCTAAAAGCCATACTTACGGTAAATTCAATAGCTGCTGGTTCAGAAGCTAAAACTTCTACGGGAGTAGGTTCAGAAGAACATCCTGTTGCAAAACTGGTAGCAATGATGCTATAAACACCTGGAACAGTCACTAATAAACTACTTCCGTTGACTCCATCTAATAAAGTGGTTTCTAAATACCATTCAAAAGAATGGGTTGCAGTAGAAAGTCCACTCACAATTGTAAAAGGATTTAATAAATTGCCTGTTTCACTTTCAATACAAATGATACCGTCTTCTGGTGTTGGTTCTGGTAATTTATTAATGATAAAAGTTAACGACTCTATATCAAAACAATCAGGAACTAACGAATTATTTACCCGAACATAAACCGTTTGTAAGGTCGTTGATGTAATCGCATTAGTTTGAGAAGTCGCATCTGATAAAGAAGCATAATAACTAACAATGAATTCTGACCCTATTTGATTTCCTAATACAAAACTATTTAAAGTCGCTAGGTCAATCGAAGTCGCACCATTATTTTCACCATCTTCATCACAAAACGTTCTATCTGCCACTGCCACTGGGTTAGCCACTGGCGTTGGAACTATAGTAATTTCAAACGATGTTTCATCTGTACAATTCGGATTATAACCTGAAGAAGCAAAGATGTAAATAGTTTGTGAACTAGTTATTGAACTTCCTGCTGCAACTTGTCCTCCCGTTCCGTTTGGACCTCGGTAATATTTTCCAACCGTAAGTGGCTGTAAAACATAACTTGAACAAATTGATACATTTTCTAAAGTATCTACATTAAAAATATTTACCATAAAACTTTTTTCATCAGAACAATTTGGAGTTGTTCCTGTTTCTGCATAAACATAGAGCATTTGTGATACTGTCAGTTCAGTTCCGGCAGTGACCAACGTACCACTTCCACTTGGTTCTGTATAATAATTACCTATAGTTAGTTCAGGTAAAATATAGGTGTTACAAACATAGACATCGGGAATTACGGTAATAACTGGCGATTCAAATACGGTAACTGTAAACGAAGTTTGATCGGTACATGAAAAAGCAGGTCTAATTTGATTTTCTTTATAAATGTAAATAGTTTGAGTTTCAGTAATCACTGAGCCTGCCGTTAGAATAGTTCCAAAGCCATTTGGGCCATCGACCTCGGTATAATAGATGTTTCCAGCTGTTAATTCTGGTAAAATATAACTATCGCACACCGAAATATCAGCTAAAGAGTCTGCTTGAATTTCAAACACATTAATTTGGAAACTTGTTTCAGCCGCACATCCATTTTCTTCCGCGTAAATATAAACCATTTGTGAACTAGTGATAACATGACCACCTTGGAGCATCGTTCCAGTTCCAAGAGGACCAGTGAAATAATTACCTAACGCTAAGTTTGTTAAAACATAATTGTTACACCCGTCAATATCGGAGCGTGAATCAATTTGAGGCGGTGATAAGACAGTTACGTTAAAATTAACTGAGTTTGTACAGCCCTGTCCATCGTTCAAATAAATATAAACTGTTTGTGAGGAATTGATTTCACTACCCACTGCCAATGCTGTTCCTGTTCCATTAGGTCCTGTAAAATAATTTCCAAGAGGAATGGTGGGTAAAATATAATTTTCACAACCGGTGGTCACTTCAGGTATTGGTATAGTTGGTAAAGCAATAGTTATTGTAAAGTTTAAATTATCGGTACAATTCGGTTGACTTTGTGTTTGTGCATAAACATAGATAGTTTGATTGCTACTAACAACAGTTCCAGCAGGAATGGATTGCCCACTACCTTGTGGTCCCGTGAAATAACCACCAACGGGCAATGAAGGAAGTGTGAAACTTACGCATTCGGTCATTGAGGTTGGGGCTGTAATACCGATATAAACAGTAAAACTAGATTGACTTTCACAAAAATTGTTTGCTGCAAAAATATAAATTGTAGTGGTTTCCGTGATTACAGTTCCAGCTGGAATTATATTTCCAGTTCCGTTTGGCCCATCATAGTACTGACCATTAGTTAACGGAGGTAGTGTATAAGATGTACAATCAAATACATCTGAAAAAGTGCCCGTGGTTGGAGCCGGAAGAATGATTAAATTAATTGGTAAATCTAATACACAATAGGGCGGTTCTGGTGAAACAAAATAAAAATATATTGTTTGTGAAGATGTTAAATTCATTCCGCTTAATAATGTTCCTGTGCCATTTGGTCCAGAAAAATAGCCTCCAATAGCAGAATTAGGCACACTATAAGAATCACAAAATTCATTTGCGGTCGTGTTTATGTCTTCTTCTTTAAGAATAGTAACTAAAAAACTAGATTGATTTGGGCAAAAAGGCTCTAATAAGGCAATGTTATAAATATAAATACGTTGCGTTACGTCAATAATGTCGCCTTCAAATTTTTCTGTTCCCGTTCCATTTTGACCCGTAAAATATTTTCCATAAACTATCGCAGGTAATATATAATAGTCACAAACAATCACATCGTCTTTTGTGTCAACTAAAGGTAGCGGAGACACAATTAGATTTATTGATGCTATGCTAAAGCATGCTGAATCCGTTACGTTTTGAACACGAACATAAATAGTTCTTGATATTGAAGTATAATTTGAAGTACTCAACGGATTAGATCCATTTGTAGCATGTGCTAAACTAACATGATAGGTAATAATATTTGTGATTCCGGATTGACCATTTAAAATTTGTTCATTCAACAAACTTAAAATAAAACGACCTATCGTAGGGCTTGTAATTCTAGCACAACCAAATAAATCCATTGGTTGATGCGCAACGGGTGGAGGGGTTATTAATAACTGAAATGATTTTACAGAATAACAAGAGGTGTTATTTTTTTGAACACGAACATAAACAGTTTCGTTTCCTGCACTGCTATACGTCAACGGTAGTGGATTAGTACCATTTGCTGCATTTGCTGCGGAGGTATGATAGGTCACCGTTGTTGAACCACTAATTCCAGCCGTGACTATAGGATTATTTAAACCCAAATTAAATTGTTGAGTTGTTGCTCCTGTATCACATTTTAATAAATTGATAGGATCTGGTGCTGTAAAAACAGAATTATATTGAATAATTACCGTATCCGATACCGTTTGACACGGAAAAGCAATATTGGTGTACGTCAATCTATACGTTCCAGCTTGTGTTATCGCTAAGGAAGGACCATTTTCACCAGAAATAATAGTATTATTTCTTCTCCAAACAAATGAAAATTGAGAAGCACTCAATCCGCTGTTGATTGTATATGTTTCTCCACTACATAAAGCAGTGTTTGTAGCAGTGGTTAAATCAGCTCCCAACACATTTTGTCCAATATTGAACGAATTCGCTGATAAAAATATCGCTGAATCCGATTGTGGATCAATTCGGTCAGCAATAACTAATTTTATTTTATAAGATGTATTTGGAACTAAATTAGCAGAAGCATTCATCACAACTGTTTGACCATTAAAATTGGTTGGGGACAGGGAAGCATTTGCTCCTCCATTAAATGACCCAAAATATTGAGCATTTACGGATGGACAAGCTGAGTTATATAAAAAATCTCGAACGGTAACTACTGATATAGGAGTTGAGGTTCCAGGTACAACCGCTAAATTGGTCGTGACACCAGTAGTTAAATTGGTCAATAAAAAAGCAAAAGCATCCGAAAATTGACACTGAAAATTACCATATTCTTCCGAAGCAAATAAGAAATCAAAATCAAAAAACGGAGACAAAGCCATAAAATTAAATTCTAAAACGGTTGCGTTAGCAGAGGTCATCGCAATTCCCGCATTTGCTAAAATATTTTCTAAATCAGCATCGCCAGCCCATGTGTTTAATCCGTCATTTAGCATTGAATTGTTTGGACCAGCCGCATTTATAACACTTCCAGTGCTTAAAATAACCCCACTTGCCATCGGAAAATTCGGATTGGTGTTCTCAAAATAGCCAATTCCATTTGAAGAACCAAAATTGGAACCCGTGCTCCAATTAACATCGGTCACCGTCAAACAAGGCGAACTGAGCAAGACAGTGCTCACCAATTCGGGCACTGTATACGTTGTAGTATTAACGGTAATTGATTGTGAAATTCCTAAAAAAGGAATTAATAGCAGTAGGTAAAATAATTTTGTTTTCATGGTTATTAATTTGGGTAAGTATTGAATACATGATTTTGACTCCACAAATAAAAGAATAATAATCGATTAAATGTAAAAATAATCGTTGAAATGCATAAAAAAACAAAATAATAATATAAATTACTTACATAATTTGTGTTTAGAAACTAAAATATCTAAAAAACATAGAACATTTTTACCTCTTTTACCTCTAAATAGTGACTGATAGATGAACGATTTTAGAATTTAAAATTATCTTTGTCCTCTAAAATGTAGAAATGAATTTAGACGATTATTTGTATCAACCTACCAAACGAGGCATTCAAACTTTATATGGGATTTCTCCAGATAAAATAGAATTTCAAGCCACGCGAAAAGATTTTGAAGGTGATATTACCTTAGTGATTTTTCCATTACTAAAACTTATCAAAGGAAATCCTGCCGAAATTGGGAATACTATTGGAAACTACTTGGTTGAAAACGTGGCTGATGTACAAAAATTTAATGTCGTTGCTGGATTTTTAAATATCATCATGACTGATGACTATTACCTTCAGTTTTTTGCTGAAATTAAAAATAATCCAACTTTTGCATTTAGTCAATCCAACGAAAATTCAAAAGCTGTTATGGTCGAATATTCGTCGCCAAATACCAATAAACCCCTTCATTTGGGACATATTCGTAATAATTTATTGGGTTTCGCTGTCGCGGAAATTTTAAAAGCGGCCGGAAATAAAGTCTATAAAACCCAAATCATTAACGATAGAGGAATTCATATTTGTAAGTCGATGTTGGCTTGGAAAAAATTTGGCGAAGGTCAAACACCTTCGTCTACTGGATTAAAAGGGGATAAACTAGTTGGAAATTTTTATGTAGCTTTTGATAAGCAATACAAAAGTGAAATAAGCGAATTAATAGCGCAAGGTCAAACCGAAGAAGAGGCAAAAAAGAATGCTCCTTCCATCTTAGAAGCTCAACAAATGCTCCTCGATTGGGAAG
>Ga0105045_10006676_pt1 | contig 10216 bp, 7 predicted proteins | sample MAT02_FD_78089 | JGI IMG/M metagenome (GOLD analysis project Ga0105045, IMG submission 78089) | Freshwater microbial communities from Lake Fryxell liftoff mats and glacier meltwater in Antarctica - MAT-02 (megahit assembly) | ecosystem: Environmental > Aquatic > Freshwater > Ice > Liftoff...
AATTCATGAAGTAATTCCAATAACAGAAGAATGTGGCGTTTGGCATCCGCAAGAAGGTGTTTTTAACGGACATTTTAAACCAACCGAAGCCGATAAAATTAATCGGATTGGCCAATTGCGACAAGGCGTTATCAAAGTTATTGAAAACCCAAAATTTTCTCCCGATGTAAATCGTAAATATACGATTGCCGATATGATTACAGGTTTTGGCGTTGCAGAAGCCATTCGGCATTATTACGATATTTACGGCGGAAGTGCTATTGGCAAAAAAGCAGTTATTCAAGGATTTGGAAATGTGGGTTCTGCAGCCGCTTTTTATCTCGCAGCTATGGGCGTTAAAATAGTAGGAATTATTGATCGGGAAGGCGGAATTATCAATGAAAATGGTTTTACTTTTGAAGAAATAAAACGCTTATTTTTAAATAAAGATGGCAATAAATTAGTTGCTCCCAATTTGATTCCTTTTGAAGAAATTAATCAAAAAATATGGCGTGTTGGAGCCGAAATTTTTGCTCCTTGTGCAGCTTCTCGTTTAGTCCAACAATCACAATTAGATGAACTGATTGCTTCTGGTTTAGAAGTGATTTCAAGTGGAGCAAATGTTCCTTTTGCAGATAAAGAAATTTTCTTTGGCTCCATCATGGAAGAAATAGATGCCAAAGTGAGTTTAATTCCAGATTTTATTGCTAATTGCGGAATGGCTCGTGTATTTGCTTATTTTATGGAAAAGAAAGTTCAAATGACAGACGAAGCTATCTTCTTTGATACCTCGGAAACTATTAAAAAAGCACTTGAAAAATCCTATCAATTAAACAATTCTAAACGCAATATTAGTGCAACCGCTTTTGAAATTGCACTTAAACAATTAACTTAAAAAAATGGAAACACTTATTATTATAATTTTTATTCTTGGGTATCTAGCAATTGCCATGGAACACAAATTAAAAATTGACAAACTTGTTCCCGCTTTGGCCATGATGGCTATTTTATGGGCTTTAATTGCAATAAACCATTTAGATGTTTTTGAAATCATTCCTGGAATCGGTAAAGAAAGCCACCATGTAGAAGGCGTTTTATTGCACCATTTAGGGAAAACTGCAGAGATTTTATTTTTCTTAATGGGTGCGATGACTATTGTAGAAATTATCGATTATTTCGATGGCTTTTCCACTATCAAATCGTTTATCAGAACCAAAAGTAAAGTCAAATTATTATGGTTATTTTCATCGCTAGCATTTGTTTTGTCTGCAATTATTGACAATTTAACTGCAACGATTGTCTTAATAACCATCCTTCAAAAAATTGTGAATGATAAAGAAACGAGATTATGGTTTGCTGGACTAATCGTAATTTCCGCCAATGCAGGCGGAGCGTGGTCTCCTATTGGCGATGTTACCACCACGATGCTTTGGATTGCCAATAAAGTGACGGCAGGACAACTTGTACTTCATGTGTTTTTACCTTCCGTAGTGTGTTATGCCATTCCAACTATAATTGCGTCAAGAATGAAAATTTTTAAGGGAAGTATTGACGAAATCCTCACCCAAGAAAAAGCTGATTCGAGTAGTTCGCTTATGTTTTATCTTGGTTTAAGTGCCATATTATTCGTCCCTATTTTCAAAACCATAACCCATCTTCCTCCTTATGTGGGCATGATGTTATCCTTAGCAATAGTTGCTGCCGTAGCAGAATTTATTAGTAACCGAAAATTTAAGTTGGGCGATCCGGATAGTGGCAAACAAAATCATCATTTTAGCCCGATTCATAAATCGTTATCTAAAATTGAGATGCCGAGTTTATTGTTCTTTTTAGGAATTTTAATGGCGGTAGCGGCATTGGAATCACTAGGAATGCTATTTGATTTTGCAGGTGCTTTAGAACGTAACATACCTTTTTTGGGCTCCGAACATGGTACTACTAAAATTTCAGATTTAGTTGTGCTTTTACTAGGAGTAGGTTCAGCTATAATTGACAATGTGCCATTAGTTGCTGCAAGTATTGGAATGTTTCAAATTCCTATCGATGAACCGGCTTGGCATTTTATTGCTTTTGCAGCAGGAACAGGGGGAAGTATTTTGATTATTGGGTCGGCCGCCGGAGTGGTAGCCATGGGATTGGAAAAAATTGATTTCTTTTGGTATCTCAAAAACATTGGCGGATTGGCTTTAGCAGGATTTTTAGGAGGAAGTATAGTGTTCGTGCTATTAAGAGATTTTATTTTAAATGCTCCTTAAACAATTTATTTAGTAATTTACCGTTTTTTTTTATAAACCTTATCCAAACAAAATATGAGTCTATTTCTTCAAGCAGACAGCCTTGCTGTAGCAAGCGAAACGTTGGCAGAACAAGTACCAATTGAAAAAACACTTTCCATTTGGGAATTAGTAACCAGTGGTGGCATTGGAGGTCAATTGATTATGATCACCTTGGGCTTGCTTTTCTTTTTTGCCTTGTATTTGTATTTCGAGCGATTGATGGCAATCAACGCCGCTTCCAAAATTGATGTTAATTTCATGAATAATATTAAGATGAATATTAGTAGCGGAAAAATTGATGCAGCAAAAATGCTTTGTGCTCAAACCAATTCGCCAGTAGCAAGATTGACCGAAAAAGGAATTTCTCGCATTGGAAAACCACTAGAAGACATTAACACAGCGATTGAAAACGCTGGAAAACTTGAAATTTATAAATTAGAGAAAAACACCAGTATGTTAGCTACTATTTCTGGAGCGGGGCCGATGATTGGATTTTTAGGAACCGTAATTGGTATGATTCTTGCCTTCCACAAAATGGCTAGTGCAGGCGGTCAGATTGAAGTTGGAGCTTTAGCAGAAGGAATTTACACGGCCATGACCACAACCGTTGCTGGATTAGTAGTGGGTATTATTGCCTTTATGGGATATAACCATTTAGTGGTAAAAACAGACAAAGTGGTGCATCAAATGGAAGCCAACGCAACCGATTTTCTTGACCTTTTAAACGAACCTTCTTAAGATGAATTTACGAGGAAGAAATAAAGTTAGTCCAGAATTCAACATGTCGTCGATGACGGATATTGTTTTTTTGTTGTTGATTTTTTTTATGTTAACATCAACTATGGTTACGACCAATGCCTTAGATTTAGTACTTCCTAAAGCCCAAGGCAAAACCGATAGCACCAAAAGTATTTCGGTAAGCATCAATAAAGATTTAGAATTTTTTATTGATAAAGACCCGATTGCAGAAGCCGATTTAGAAGCTAAATTATTATCTTTATTTACGAATAAAGAAGACAAGGCTATTATTTTAAGAGCAGAAGAAGGTGTGCCGATTGAAAAAGCAGTGAATGTTTTAGATATTGCCAATCGGAATCAAATAAAAGTTGTTTTAGCCGTTCGCCCTAAATAAATAAAGGATGAAATATTTAGAAACAGAACACGAAAAAAAATCATTTGCATTAAGTGCATCGATCACTATTGCCTTGTTGTTGCTGTTTTTTGTGGTTGGCTTAACGTATATGGATCCACCACCCGAAAATGGAATCGCCATTAATTTTGGTAATACGGATGCTGGTTCTGGAAATACGAATACAACAGAATTAGTGAAATCGGAACAACGAGAAGTCGTTGAACCGCAAGTTGAAGAAAGCAAGTCAGAACCGACAGCACCAAGTCAAGCTTCAGAAAATGTTTTAACAGCCGACAATGAAGAAACGATTGCTTTTAATAAACAAAAAGAAATAGCAGATGCAAAAGCGAAAGCCGATGCAAAAGTAAAAGCGGCTGAACAGAAAAAAAAGCAAGAAGAAGCAGATAAAAAAGCAAAATTAGATGCGTTAATTGGTGGCGTTAAAAAATCTGATGGAAAAACCAGCGAAGGCGATGGTAATTCAAAAACCCCAGGAAATCAAGGAAAGCTAGATGGTAGCATATATGAAAAAAGTAGTTACGGAAGCGGAAAAGGTACTGGAACTGGAAACGGAAGTTGGGGTTTAAATGGCAGAAAATTATCTAGGCCTGGAGCCGTTAAAGCCGAATGTAATTCCGAAGGAACTGTAGTTGTGGAAGTGAGAGTAAACAAAGCTGGAACTGTAATCAATGCTACATATAGTCCAAGTGGCTCAAATACAAGTGCTACATGTCTGTTAGAAGCCGCCACGCAATCTGCACTAAAATATAAATGGAACGACGATTCAAATGCTCCTGATGACCAAATTGGATTTATCGTTTTTAATTTTAGAAATGGAGAGTAATAAACTATTCAAAACAATTAACTAACCTCACTATTTGTGGGGTTTATTTTTTTTACATAATGAATTATCAAGAAACGGTAAATTGGCTTTTTAATCAACTTCCCATGTATCAACAACAAGGAGCGATTGCCTATAAAGCTGATTTAAGCAATACCCTTTTGTTAGCCAAACATCTCGAAAATCCAGAAAATAAATTAAAAACCATTCACATTGCGGGGACTAATGGAAAAGGATCGACCTCGTCCCTATTGGCATCCGTTTTACAAGAAGCGGATTATAACGTTGGCTTATTCACTTCTCCCCATTTAAAAGATTTTAGAGAGCGAATAAAAATCAATGGAAAAGAAATAACAGAAGATTTTGTGGTGGAGTTTGTTCAAAAAAACAAATCCTTTTTCGAAGCAAATGAACTCAGTTTTTTTGAAATGACAACTGGATTAGCATTAGATTATTTTGTAAAAAAGAAGGTTGATTTTGCCATTATGGAAGTTGGCATGGGTGGCCGATTAGATTCTACCAATATTATTACCCCATTAATTTCAGTAATAACCAATATCGGCTATGACCACATGGCATTTTTAGGGAATACCTTAGAATCCATTGCTGGAGAAAAGGCTGGAATAATCAAAGAAAACGTTCCAGTAATTATAGGAGAATATACCATAGAAACAAAACCTGTTTTTATCCGAAAAGCAAAAGAAACTAAATCGGAAATTTATTTCGCGTCTGATTTAATCGAGACAGATTATCCTTCGGCTTTGCTTGGCAACTATCAACAACAAAATAAAAAAGCAGTTTTGCAAACTTTGGAAGTCTTGCAACATTCAAACATAATTAAGATTTCTAAAGAAAACATTAAAAATGGGTTTTTACATGTTATTGAAAATACCGGTTTCTATGGAAGATGGCAACAATTAAAAGATTTACCAAAGGTCATTTGTGATACGGCTCACAACAAAGACGGACTTTCAATGGTGCTCAGTCAAATTCAAAAAGAAAAATTTAAACAACTTCATCTTGTTTTGGGAATGGTAAATGATAAAGATTTGAACGACATTTTACCCTTATTCCCTAAAAATGCAATCTATTATTTTTGTAGCCCTGCAATTAAACGCGGTTTAAACGCAGCTATTTTGCAAGAAACGGCAAGCCAACTTGGACTCATAGGAAAAGTATTTCTTTCTGTTTCAGAAGCTTATGCTGAAGCCTTAAAAAACGCAGCTCCAGACGATTTTATTTATATAGGAGGAAGTACATTTGTAGTTGCAGAAATTTTATAATTTTTTTTGATTTTTTATTTGCAGATACCAAAAACTGTGTTATATTTGCACTCGCAATCAGGCACTAATCGGGCGATTAGCTCAGCTGGTTCAGAGCACCTCGTTTACACCGAGGGGGTCGGGGGTTCGAACCCCTCATCGCCCACAAAACTTCTTAAGCAATTAAGAAGTTTTTTTAGTTAAAAAAAGGGTCATTAACTCAGTTGGTTCAGAGTGTCACGTCGACAACGTGGAAGTCATTGGTTCGAATCCAATATGACCCACAAAACTTCTTAAGCAATTAAGAAGTTTTTTTAGTTAAAAAAGATCATTAACTGAGTTGGTTCAGCTTCTCAAATTATAAATACGAAAGTAATTCGTTCAAATTCAGTAGGTCGTACTTCTTTCTCAAATAAAAAGAAATTTTGATTGAATCTTTTTCGTGATAAATGGTAAAAAAACTATAAAAAAGTAAGCGTTCGCTCTAAAGCCATTCCTCTAGAGCCCTTAATTAAAAGAAAGGTGTTTTTAAAACTGTTTTTTTGTAGATACTTGGAAAAGTCTTCGAACGTTTCAAAGAAAAAAAAGCGTTCGTTTTTAACGCGTGCAGCATAAAATAATTTACCAATAAAATAGCAATTAAATTCGGCTTGATCTTCTAATTTCGATACAATAGACCGGTGCTCTTTTTCGCTCTCCTCACCTAACTCAAACATATCGCCAATGATTACTGCTTTATTTTCCTTTTGCTGTTCTATAAAACTATCTAAAGCAACATCCATACTACTTGGATTTGCATTATATGCATCTAAAATGATTTCATGACCGTTCAGCTGAATCAATTGCGAACGATTATTTTCAGGTATATAACTTTCAATTCCTATCTTAATTGCTTCATTCTCCAGCTTAAAATATTTTCCAATTGTAACAGCAGCCATGATATTAGTTGCATTATACAATCCTATTAACTGTGATTTAATCTTCAATCCATCAAAATTCATTTCAACAAATGGATTTGCTAAAACGTTTGTAAAAAAAACATCAGCAATTGGATTTGTTTTACTAAATGTAAATCGGCCTATTTTTTCAGTTTTATCTTTTTGAAGAGAATCATCTAAGTTAACAAAAACCTTTTGGTTATTCGTTAAGATAAAATCATACATTTCACTTTTGCCTTTAATCACCCCTTCAATTCCTCCAAAACCTTCCAAATGTGCTTTTCCAAAATTAGTAATATAACCAAAGTTAGGCTGAGCAATAACACATAAAAAACGAATCTCTTCTTGATGATTTGCTCCCATCTCTACTATTCCAATCTCCGTTTCTTTGGTAAAGGATAAAATAGTTAGCGGCACGCCTATATGGTTGTTTAAATTACCAACTGTAGCTTTTGTATTGAATTTTTGAGATAAAACCGCTTGAAATAATTCCTTTGTTGTCGTTTTTCCGTTGCTACCAGTAAGAGCTATAATCGGAATCGCCAAATATTTTCGATGAAATTTCGCTACTGCTTGCAAACACGCTAAAGTGTCTTGTACTACAATCGTTCTTTCATCGATATAAAATTCTTTATTATCAATCAACACATAAGATGCTCCTTTTTCCAAAGCTTCAGCGGCAAATGAATTCGCATCAACATTCATTCCTTTTAAAGCCACAAAAAAAGAGTTGAAAGCAATCTTTCTGGTATCGATTGAAACCGATGAACATTCTAAAAAACAACGGTGAATAAATGAAATATCCATACTATAATTAAAAAAGAAAAAGCCCTAAAAAAGGGCTTTTTATAATTAAATAACGAATTATTATCTTGATGATTTTGGTTTCCCTTTAGCCGATTTTTTATTTGATTTTGGACCTACTTTAGACATTGCACATCTAAAACCAATATCGTCCGTAGCAATTTCTTGCGGGAAATAACGACGTTGAGCTGGGTCTAACCAATAGGCTCTATCTCTCCATGAACCGCCTTTGTAAACACGAACATTATCGTCAATAAGAGTAGTTCTTTTGGATGATTTATCATATTTTCTTACCATTTCAGAAGAAGTACTGTCTGCTGAAACTTCTACTGAAACTTTGTGCTGTGGTGAATCATACATCTTTTTACCCTCAGCAACTTTTCCGCCCTCATCTTCCGCACCAAAGTCGAAGAAACGAGTAGATTGTTTGTCACCATCACGGTAATTTCTATTATCACTTTTATCAAAATTTTGTCTCAAATACGTTTCTTTTTCGTCTACAGGAACTTGGGCAATTTGACCTGGTATATTTCTAGCGATAATTTTGCCGTTTGCCAACGTATCATAAGCAATCGTTGCACTCGTCACGATTTCAACTTTACCGTCTTCACCAATTTTGTTCTTCATGTATACGTTTCCTCTGTAGTAGTTGAAGTCATTTGCTTCATCATCTACGATAGGACGATAGATATCAGCTACCCATTCGCTCACGTTTCCAGCCATGTCATATAAACCAAAATCATTTGGAGGATAAGATTTTACAACTTGTGTAATATCGGCTCCGTCATCAGACCAACCTGCAATTCCACCGTAATCCCCTTTTCCTTGTTTGAAATTAGCTAATTGATCTCCTTTTACTTCTCTTTTTCCTGAACGAGTATAACTACCAGACCAAGGGTATTTCTTTTTTCCTTGATATAAGTTATATTCTCTGTTCCCAACATTTGCAACAGCGGCATATTCCCACTCTGCTTCGGTTGGCAACCTATATTCAGGTTGAATTAAACCTGAAGAACGTTGTGCGTATACATTTTTAGCTTCACTCGCTTCGCCGTCTGCACCTCTTTTAGGAGCACCACGACCTGTTTTCTTTAACACTATCTCCTCATTTCCACCATACGTAGAAGTTGGTGTATTGATATAAGTTTCTGTATCAAATGATTGTTCAGCCGTTGCATCTAACAATTTCGCATCTTTCTTTAGATATTTATTTTTCTCTAAAATATCTTCATTAACGCGATTTGTTCGCCATTTGCAAAATTCAACTGCTTGAATCCAATTCACACCAACAACAGGATAATCTTTATATCCCGGATGTCTTAGGTAATTATTAGTCATCGTTTCATTGTAACCCAAACGATCTCTCCAAACCAAGGTGTCAGGAAGAGCTCCAACATAAATGTTTTTGTAATTTTCATCATTGGGATCAAATGTTCTTTTTAACCAATCTAAGTATTCCATATACATTAGATTTGTTACTTCACTTTCATCCATAAAGAACGATTGAACGTGCTGCTGATTTGGTGTATTATTCCAATCATGCATTACATCATCCTGCACTCTTCCCATGGTGAATGTTCCTCCTTCAATAGAGATAAGACCTGGAGCTGCGTCTTGTTTTTTGAAGTTTGAAGCGTACTGAAAACCACCGTTTTTATCGTTGATTTTCCAGCCGGTTGCTGTCGACGAATTCTTCGTATTTGACTTTTTACTACAACTAGCAAAACCGAACATAACTGCTAGCATCACCAGCAATTTTAAAGTCACATTTGTGTTTACTTTCATACTTTTAAGTAGGTAAAATTTAGTGCCGCAATATAGTAATTAACCTTAATATTACAACAGATTTTTAAAAATATTATCAAAAATACAAATTTAATGCATTTTAACAAACTAATAACGTAAAAAATATTTATTTATTATGACCTGTAAATTAAAGATTTTATTTTTACTTTGTAATAAATTTACCGCCTTGACGTTTACTCCTTTACTATGAAAAAGATTTTAAACCTATTTATCCTATTTTTCTATATGAGTTTTTATGCTCAAAGCCCCGTTAATATTGACGTGGACTGGCAGGACAACAAAAAATTGATTTTTGACACTTATAATTTATCAATTCCACATTTTCAGTTTGCCAATTTTAATTTTAATGAAAGCGATAGAACGATTTTTTTTAATTTCAAACAACAATCAACTAGTCAAATAGCAGAAAAATCCTTACTTATTTCTAATGTTTTATACGAAAATATCTCTGAAAATGAGTTGGGCGACCTAAATTCTAAAAATATTCCCTCTACAATCAACGCAAAACTGACTTCTGGGAAAGCTAGAGATGTTAACCAACTCTTTTTCACTTTCTCCCCTATTATTAAAACCGCGGAAGGTTTTAAAAAAGTAAAATCATTAACTTTTAGCTATACTTTTGCTACTACTAATGAATTAAGAAATCAACCCAATACCATAAATAATGTTGAAAATTCAAATTTAGCTTCTGGTGATTGGTATCGTTTTTATGTTGAAAAATCGGGGGTTTACAAAGTTTCAAAAGGGTTTTTAAATCAATTAGGGTTTAATACAAATGTTAATCCTCAAAAAATTAAAATCTATGGCAATGGCGGACGAATGATTCCACTCTTAAACAGCATCGATTATCCTATTGATTTAGCAGAAAATGCGATTCACTTTATAGGACAAGAAGATGGCGTTTTTGATAATGACGACTTTATCCTTTTTTATGCTGAAGGAGTAGACCAATGGAATAATGAAAGTAGAACACATCTTAATTTATACGATACCAAATCCTATTACTATGTCACCGCTCAAGGCGAAAATGGCAAAAGAATGAATGTTCTAGCTCAACCTGATGGCGTGGCATCGTCTATTTTTACTAATTTTGACGATTATCAATTTTTCGAAAAAGACCAGGTTAATGTAGGAAGAATAGGAAGAGTTTGGTATGGCGATCAACTATCTGCACAAAA
>Ga0105045_10006679_pt1 | contig 10215 bp, 6 predicted proteins | sample MAT02_FD_78089 | JGI IMG/M metagenome (GOLD analysis project Ga0105045, IMG submission 78089) | Freshwater microbial communities from Lake Fryxell liftoff mats and glacier meltwater in Antarctica - MAT-02 (megahit assembly) | ecosystem: Environmental > Aquatic > Freshwater > Ice > Liftoff...
GAGAAGAAAATGCAAAGGTGCAAGATGGCATTCTCACCATTACGGCGCGAATGGAGGATCCCTTATATTTGGGAGAACACCAATATACTTCGGCCCGGATGGTAACGAAGGGGAAAGGAGACTGGACTTATGGACGCATGGATATCCGAGCAAGAATGCCTGTGGGTCAGGGACTCTGGGCTGCTATTTGGATGTTACCCACCGACAATGTATATGGAGGTTGGCCCAAAAGTGGAGAAATAGATATCATGGAATATCTCGGTCACGAACGCGATACTGTTCTCGGAACCATCCATTATGGTCACGACTTCTGGAGATTCCGCAGTCAGAAACTCGGCACGAGACCAAATGAGCCCGACCTCTCCCAAGAATTTCATGTATTCACCGCACTGTGGACCAAGCAGTGCATTCAATTTCAGATGGATGGCATCAATATCGGTGAGCCAAACACACGCTCTACCACCCTGCCCACCACCTACCCTTTTGACCAGGCATTTCATATGATATTAAACGTGGCCGTAGGCGGTAACCTGCCCGGCAATCCCGATGGAACCACACAATTTCCGCAGACAATGGAAGTGGATTATGTGAGGGTTTATCAGTGATGTAAAATTTTGTATTAAGTAGCAGGTATTGAGTACGAAGTATGAAGGATTATATATTAAGTATCACGTACTTGTTGTTGAGTATCAAGTATTGGAAATTTAAGTATGAAAAATTAAATACTACGTACAAGGCGCTAATTAAGCGTTAAATATGAAGGAGTTAAAAGCCAAACTAGTTGCCTGTTGCTGGTAAAAAATAAAAGCCAGGCGCAAGCAATACCAATTAAAACCGATCACCAAAACCATGAAAAAAATCTACTTTATACTCACAGCAGCTTGCTTCACCGCAACGCTGAGCAATGCCCAACAGATGTGGGAAAATTTTGAAGATGTGCGACGCGTGAATTATTTCTTTGAAAACGGGGTTTTCATTCCTTACAATGAAAATCCGGACCCATCCGGAGCAAATACCAGTCTTGTAGCTGCCAGTTATGCCCGAAATAGTGCAGAGCTTTTTGATGTAATCGTTATGGACCGTGGCATGGCAGATATCTCAGATTACATCTCAGGCGCCAAAGTGATACGAATGGATGTGTGGAGCCCTGTTGCCGGTAAAACTGTGCAGATAACCCTGGAAAATAGCATACAGGCCCAGCCTACCAACTATCCGACCGGACGCAGAAGTGAGCATTTCGCCACGACCACAGTAGCCGGACAATGGGAAACCCTCACCTTCGTGATGAGCAACCAACCCGACCCGAATGTGGGAAACGGCAATGTAAACCGACTTGTGATTTTGTTTGATCCCAACTCCAATAATTCAGATACCTATTATTGGGACAATCTCCGCGCTCCTGAATTCTCATTCGATCAATGCGCCGGTGTAACCACAAACGAAAACATCCTGAATGATTTCGAATGTCAACAAAACGTAAATTTCACATTCTCACATTCGGGAATTAACTTCCGACGTATCCCCAATCCAGATATGACGGGCAATTCTTCAACCCATGTAGCCCGATACGTGCGCAATGGTGGTGAAGAAAACGATGTCATTATCGGACGTTTTGATGGCACCCTGGATATCGCCAGCAACAATGTGATCAATCTCGATGTCTGGGATCCAAACGCTCCGACCAATGTGCTGTTTTCCCTTCAAAACAACGCGGGAGATGTGATACTGGAAATGTCAGCACAAACAATTGAAAGCAGTGGATGGCAAACCTTGACTTTCGACCCAAGCGCTGGGTCAGAAGCCACAGACATCTCCCAGTTTGTGATCCTGTTTGATCCGGGCGCGGGCACTTCTGATGAATACTTTTTCGATAATCTCCGGTTGGACATGAGCTTTTCTGTTGCAGATTTGGATGCCGCGGTATCTTTTAATGCTTTCCCCAATCCTTCGCAAGGTCAGACAAACTTTGAGTTTGAATTGCGCCAAAGTGTGGCTGTCATCTTTACGGTAACCGATGTCACTGGAAAAGTAGTTGATCAACTTCATCTTGGTCAGCGCGCTACAGGGGCAAACCAATTCGTTTGGAATGCGCATGATCTGGCTGACGGCCTCTATTTCTACACGTTTAATGCAGGTGGCAAAGCCTCTTCAGGAAAATTGTTCCTGAACAAATAAGCCTACAATTTAAGTAAGACCTTACCCGGAACCGGGCGCAGCCGTGTGGCTGCGCCAAAGGGAAGTCTTATCAAAATATTTGCACGAATTAACAGCTTAACCAACTCATTACAAGAAGAATTCATGAACAAAAAGGAGATCCATCCTCGCACAGCGTCCAAGTCAGAATCTTTGGATCAACGCAGCGAAGCGCTTCTTGCGAAAATGACCCTTGCTGAGAAAATCGGACAAATGTCGCAGATTGCCGGTACGGGCGGCATTACCGCCGGCTTGCGCAAAGCAGTGCAGCAAGGCAAGGTGGGCTCCATTCTGAATGAAATAGATACTGATACCCTCAATGAGCTGCAGCGCATAGCCATTGAGGAAAGCCGCCTCGGCATACCCATCATCATTGGCCGGGACGTGATACACGGCTTCCAAACCGTGATGCCCATTCCGCTTGGACAGGCAGCGAGCTGGAATCCCGGACTCATTGAAAAAAGCGCCCGTGTGGCAGCCATCGAAGGTGCGTCCGTTGGCATTCACTGGACCTTTGCGCCCATGATCGACATCACCCGCGACCCGCGCTGGGGGCGCATCGCTGAGTCATTGGGCGAAGACCCGCACCTCACATCGGTGCTTGGGGCTGCCATGGTAAAAGGATTTCAGGGGGAAGACCTCGCAAATCACGATAGCCTCGCCGCTTGCGCAAAACACTTCGCAGGTTATGGATACTCAGAAGCCGGAAAAGATTATGCCTACGTCAATATTGCTGAAAACGAGCTGCGCAATGTGGTGCTGCCCCCTTTCAAAGCTGCTGCCGATGCTGGCGTGGCCACCTTCATGACAGCCTTCAGCGATGTGAATGGCATCCCTGCTACCGGCAATGAATTTTTGACCCGAAAGGTGCTGCGCGAAGAGTGGAAATACAAAGGATTTGTGGTCAGCGATTGGGATTCGGTGATACAACTTACTACCCACGGATTTGCCGAAAGCGAAAAAGAAGCTGCTTTTGAAGCGGTGGCTGCCGGGGTGGATATGGAAATGGCCAGCCAAACTTATCTCTACAACATCGAAGCCCTCGTGCGCGAAGGCCGCATTGACGAAAGTCTGATCGATGAATGCGTGGGGAATATTCTCAGGGTGAAATATGCCCTCGGTTTATTTGACCAGCCTTACACCGACGAAAGCCAATTTCCCGAAAAGGGCAATGACGACCATCTCGCTGTGGCGCGTCTTGCAGCGCTCGAAAGCATCGTCTTACTCAAAAACGATTACAATGTTTTGCCTCTCAACGCAGACCATCAGCACAACATAGCCATCATCGGTCCGCTCGCCGACGACGGCCACGAACAAATGGGCACCTGGACCTTTGACGGGGTCGAAGCCTGGTGCCAAACGCCTTTGAAGGCAATCCGCGACATGCTGCCCGGGCACGTCAACATCCACGTGGCACGCGGTCTGGATACCACGCGCAGCAAGCACCGAAAAGGTTTTGCGGAAGCGCTCGAAGCTGCCGCAAAATCGGAAACGGTAATCCTGTTTATGGGCGAAGAGGCCATCCTGAGCGGCGAGGCACATTGTCGCGCCGACATCGACCTGCCCGGTGTGCAGAATGAACTGCTCGCCGAAATTGCCAAACTCGGTAAAACCACCATCCTGGTAGTGATGGCAGGCCGACCGCTCACCCTCGACCTCACCCGGCAACATGTCAATGCGATTCTTTATGCCTGGCATCCAGGTACCATGGGCGGGCCGGCCATTGCCGATGTGCTGTTTGGAAAGAGCAATCCTTCCGGAAAATTACCGGTGACTTTTCCAAAACATGTGGGTCAGATTCCCATATATTACAATCAAAGAATGTCGGGAAAACCTGCCACCGCGCAGTCGTTCACCTACATTGACGACATTCCCAAAAGGGCACCCCAAACCTCAACGGGCAACACTTCCTTTCATATGGATGCAGGCTACGAGCCCCTCTACCCTTTCGGTTTTGGCCTGTCATACACGCGCTTTTACTACGGCGAGGTGCGCCTTTCCGACCACGAATTTCGGGTAGGTGAGGGCATTGAAGTGTATATCGACCTTACCAACATTGGTGAAGTACATGGCGCTGAAGTGGCGCAGCTCTATATCCGCGACCGTTTTGGCAGCATCACGCGCCCTGTAAGAGAGCTCAAAGGTTTTCAAAAAGTATGGCTTCATCCCGGAGAAACGAGGACGCTGACCTTCCAATTGCACAGCGACGACCTCGCCTTTTACAATCGGCAAATGAATCTCGTAACCGAACCCGGCGGCTTCGACCTTTGGGTAGGTGGTGACAGCAACGCCTCTAAACACGCGCATTTTAAAATCAATCAATGAAAACCGTAGCCGACAAAAACGCCCCCCCCATCAAAGGTTCGAAAACCAACAGGTTTATAGTGGTCACGGCGCTCATCGTGGCCCTTGGAGGATTTCTCATGGGTTTTGATGCATCTGTGATTTCCGGTGTAAATAAGTTCATCGAGCTCGAGTTTGAGCTCACCAAGTTGCAATTGGGCTGGGCTGTGGGCTCGCTCACGCTTACAGCCACTTTGGCTATGATGGTTTCCGGCCCGCTGAGCGATAACATCGGCCGAAAGCGGGTACTCACCCTGGCTGCGATTCTGTATACCCTATCAGCCATTGGTTCGGCATTTGCACCCACATTTACCTTGCTCATTGTGGCCCGAATGGTAGGTGGCATCGGTGTGGGTGCCTCGCTGATCATTGCACCCATGTACATCGCGGAGATTTCGCCTCCACACTTGCGTGGACGCATGGTATCTTTCAACCAACTCAATATTGTATTGGGTATTTCGGTGGCCTTTTTCAGCAATTACCTCATCCTGCAGTGGGGACAATCGGAAGCCGAATGGGCCAAAAGCCTCAAATTTGCCGAGTACAACTGGCGCTGGATGCTCGGGGTGGAAGCCATTCCGGCCATACTCTATTTCTTTGGACTCTTCCTGGTGCCTAGCAGTCCGAGATGGCTCGCTATGAAAGGCCGCTACGACGAAGCCCTCAAGGTGATGACCCGCGCCTGCGGACCTGAAGAAGCTGCCCAAATCATACAATCGGTGAAGGACAGCATGCGCACCGACGAACCGCAAGAGACGCTGCCGATCAAAGCCCTCTTCCAACCCGCGCTGAGATTGGTAATTGGTATTGGCTTGGTGGTCGGAATTCTCCAACAGATTACCGGAATAAACTCGGTGTTCTTTTACGCTCCCATGATTTTTGAGCAATCGGGAATTGGCACCGATGCCTCCTTTTCGCAGGCGATCTACGTGGGCCTTATCAACCTGGTATTTACCCTCATTGCCATCGCACTCATTGACAAGTTGGGGCGCAAACCACTGCTCATATTTGGCGTTTCGGGCATCGCTATTTGTATGTTCATACTGTCTTATGGATTCCACTCGGCGAGTTATACGCTCGAGGCTGACAAGCTTGTCAACCTTCCCGCAGAAATAGACCGTGCGCAAATCGCGCCCATGCTGGGAATAACATACAACAGCGATGTGGATTTCAAAACGGCCCTCCGCGAAAACCTCGGGGTACAAACAGCCAAAACTTACGAGTCAGAACTCATCACGGCGGCGGTCACGATGAACGCGATGCTCATCCTCATTGGTATTCTCGGCTTTGTGGCCTCCTTTGCCGTGTCGGTAGGCCCGGTGATGTGGGTGCTCTTTTCAGAAATGTTTCCCAACTGGATACGCGGGCTCGCCATTTCATTTGTCGGCCTGGTCAATTCGGCGGTGAGCTTCGGTGTCCAACTCGTATTTCCCTGGGAACTGGAAACCTTGGGAAGCACTTACACTTTCATGATTTACGGGGTTTTTGCCGTGTTGGGGCTCGTATTCATTGTGGCCAAATTGCCCGAAACCAAAGGACGCTCTCTCGAAGAGCTCGAAAAACTACTCGTAAAATGACATTCAGAATCACCATAACATACTTTGTCTTTCTCCTCACCGCGGCTGTCTTTTGGGCTTGTGAGCAGCCTGTCACCGTCGATGAAAGCGGTGATTCGGCTACCAGCCTTGCGGCAAAAACAGGCGTGCGCGTCATGGCTGGTGAATTCACAGCATATCAGGGCTCAGTGCAGCGCGCTGCAGATAGTCGGGTCAGCACCGGAGAAGGGGAGCATTGGCTCGCATTCAATGTGGTATTTCCCGAAGCTGGCCGTTATCAACTCGACCTCTATGCTTCCGCAAAATCAGACAGTGCCAGCGCGTGGATAGAAGACTACTATGACAATCCCGACGGCCGCACTTACAATGTCACCGGCCGCATAGATTTGAACCATCCCGGCGAAAAATCGAGCGCCCAGTCTGTTTTCACGAAAGTGGGCAGCCCCTTCAACGCCGGCCTGCACCGCATGAAGCTCCACATCAATGGAAGTGTCGATATCGAAAAAATTGGATTTACCCTGCTCAAATCACACCAGACATCACCCAACATCCTCACCCAGCAAACAGACGGTGAAGAATGGGCCATCGTCTGGGCCGACGAATTTGACGGGAACGGTGCCCCAGATACCAGCAAGTGGACCTATGATGTTGGCGACTGGGGTTGGGGCAACAACGAGCTACAGCACTACACCGAAGCGCGAAGCAAGAACGCACGCCTCGAAAATGGACACCTCATCATCGAAGCCCACAAAGACGACATGGGCGCTGTCTGGACCTCGGCCCGGCTCACCACCCGCGGCAAAGTGGCTTTCACTTACGGCCGCATCGAGTTTCGCGCCATGGTACCCGCCGAAAAAGGCAATTGGGCGGCAGGCTGGACCCTCGGCGACAACTACATCGATGAGCTGAGCTGGCCCTATTGCGGCGAGATTGACATCATGGAAAGTGTGGGCTACCAAATGGACAATGAAACCGGAAACGGCACCGCCCACGCCTCGGTGCATTGCGGCGCCTACTACTTCAAGCGGGGCAACCAACACACGGGAACCATCCCGGTCGAAAATATGAACAATGCCTTCCATACCTACACCATCGACTGGACAAAAGATGGTATGACGGCCACCGTGGATGGGAAACCCTATTTCACGTACAGCGATACTTCGACTCCTCTGTCCTGGCCCTTTGACAAGCCGCAAAATATCATTCTCAACCTCGCCATGGGCGGCGGTTGGGGCGGGCACGACGGCATAGATGAAAGCGTAAACAGCCAAAAAATGACCATCGACTACGTGCGCGTGTACGAAAAACGAAAATGAACTTTTTAACCTCCATAGCGAACCTTACTCCTCTTGGCCTTTCGGCCAGGATGCTGCCATACGCCGTGTCTGGACAGTCAGCAAACGGCGCTGCTTTATATCAAAAGCACAAGTCCTTATGGCCAAAAATGACCATAGGAGCCGGTGGATTTCAAAATTCAAATCCGGGAACTCCGCGCCGGATATATTTATCGACGACAAAGGAATCCGTATGGAAATGAGTGCGCAGGAAACATATGACCTAAAAACAAACGAATACGCTTACGTAAGCAATGAATAGCGACCAAAACATACGAAAAAGGGCACAAGAACTGCTCAGCAAAATGACGCTGGAGCAAAAGATTGGCCAAATGATCCAAACCGAAAGGATGTCGATCAGTCCGGAAGAAGTGAAGCAACACCACATCGGCTCCGTTCTAAGCGGCGGTGGCTCTTGTCCCGGGGAGAATAAACTTGCCGATTGGGTGGCCATGAACGATGCCTATTGGGCGGCCTCCAGAGAAACCGGGCAAGGCATACCTACGCTCTATGGCGTGGATGCCATCCATGGTAACAACAACGTACTTGGCGCCACCATCTTTCCCCACAACATCGGGTTGGGTTGTGCCAACGATCCCGACCTCCTGCAACGCATTGCCCAGGTTACAGCCCGCGAGATACTCGCTACAGGCGTAGAGTGGACCTTCGCCCCCACCCTTGCCGTGGCGCGCAACATGCAGTGGGGCCGAGTCTACGAGAGTTATTCGGAAGACCCTGAAATTGTAAAAAGTTATGCTGGACGATTCGTGGAAGGCCTGCAGGGAGACATGGGCACCAACTCCATAATTGCCTGTGTGAAGCACTGGGTGGGCGACGGCGGCACCACTTACGGCATCGATCAGGGCGACACCCGCATGAGCGAAGATGAATTGCGTCGCCTGCACATGGCGCCATATCCTCCGGCAATTGCTGCTGGTGTGCTCACTGTGATGGCCTCCTTCAATAGCTGGAACGGAGATAAACTCCACGGCCACCAATACCTGCTTACAGATGTGCTCAAAAAAGAGCTCGGTTTCAATGGCTTTATCATTTCCGACTGGGATGGTTGCGACTACCTGGTCCACGATTTTGGGCAAACGGTGGCGCTCGGTGTTAATGCAGGCATCGACATGTTCATGGTTTCCGAAAAGTGGAGAGAATTTGGGACGCACCTGCACCGGCACGTGCAAGAAGGCACAGTTTCCATGGAGCGGATTGACGATGCAGCCTTTCGCATACTTTACGTAAAAATCAAATACGGCCTGTTTGAAAAACCCCGTCCGGCCAAAAGACACTGGTCAAACCACAAAAGCTTTGGCTCAAAAGAGCACCGCGAGGTAGCAAGGGAAGCTGTGCGCAAATCACTGGTGATGCTCAAGAACGAAAATGACATCCTGCCACTGAAGAAAGATGCCCGCATCATCGTGGCCGGGAAAAACGCAAACGACTGCGGCCATCAATGTGGTGGATTTACAGTGGCTTGGCAAGGTGTGAGCGACAACAAAACCATTGTAGGCGAGAGCCTTGAAAGCGCTATCACTTCGGGCTATGGCTCTCATGCGGGTGTGCAAAAAGGAAAAATTGAAGGTGGTACCACCATTTGGGATGGCATCCGCGCCATGGCTCCCAATGCACAACTCAACCCCAAAGGCAACAAAACTGATAAAGACAAACACGACGTTGGCATCGTTGTGATCGGTGAAACTCCCTACGCCGAAGGCATGGGCGACATTCGAGATGGTGACCACACCATTGTAGAAATGGGTTCGCAAATCAAAGGGCTGATGAAGGTGCTGCACCCCTACGGCGCTTCACTTGAGCTCAATACCCTTCACCCTGAAGACTTGCAAGCCATCAAAAACGTGACCGATCAAGGTATTCCCGCTGTGGTCGTGCTGCTGAGCGGCAGGCCATTGATCATCCACAAAGAACTTGAAGCCTCATCGGCTTTTGTAGCTGCATGGCTTCCTGGCAGTGAAGGCCAAGGTGTGGCCGATTTACTTTTCGGCGATTACGACTTTCAAGGAAAACTTTCATTTACCTGGCAAAGGGCAGAAAATGAAAATTTCCATAGGGGAGATGAAAATTACAATCCACTTTTCCCCTATGGCTTCGGAATGACTTACACCCCAAAATTAGAATTGTCATGAGTTTTGGAATCCGAAATTTCTCAATGACAAAAAAAGGAGTTCGCATGAAGTACAATCCATGAAAACAATCCCTGAACTCTATACCAATCATTTAATTACTAAAAAACAAACCATGAAAACAATCAAATCAATGTTCCTTGTGATGCTTATGCTCACCGGAATTGGGGCTTTTGCCCAAGGTAATGCCTGCACAGGCTTATCCACAGCTGCTTCTGAGGGATCATTTACCCTTGGCTACAACTACACGATCACCACCGTAGGCACGAACGTTGTCGTGCAATTTCAACTGCTCGACCCGAAAGTAGGTCTTGTGGCATTTGCGCAGACCTTTAACCCTGACTTTGCGGAGTCACCACCTTTGGCCGCGATAGGCGATCCAGCGGCCCAAACTTTTGGCATCACCTATACGGGTCAAACTGCCGGAGCCGCCTTCAATGTGAGATGCAAGTTTGCATTTGCAGGAGGTTTGGCTACCACCGCCGTCATAAACTATGTGGTAAGCGAAGGCTTTGCTGCTGGTCAGGAACCTTCCGATATTGGTCTTCCCGTCACGTTTGAAGACACTGGACTCAATTATGAGTTGCAGGATTTTGAAGGCACTACCTCACAAATTATTACAGATCCAACTGATGCCAGCAA
>Ga0105045_10006680_pt1 | contig 10215 bp, 7 predicted proteins | sample MAT02_FD_78089 | JGI IMG/M metagenome (GOLD analysis project Ga0105045, IMG submission 78089) | Freshwater microbial communities from Lake Fryxell liftoff mats and glacier meltwater in Antarctica - MAT-02 (megahit assembly) | ecosystem: Environmental > Aquatic > Freshwater > Ice > Liftoff...
AGTCCCCAACATTTTGCTCGTCAGAATCCGAAGTCGATCACAAACATGTTCGAGCAATCTCTCCCGAGCATCGTCGGCTCCATCGCGATGGTTCAGAAGCCAAGCGTTCAATTCAGTCGTGTGCGTCACAGCATTACCCAATATGGACTAGCCACTCTCATAAGCGATTACCAGTTACAAAACAGCTCAACAAATAAAGCAAAAGCAAGAACATCTAGATTAACCTGCCGTGATTATGAACGAACACGGATGCGTTCGATATCCGAGGGGAAAAAATCTTTTTTCCGGTCGCTTTCAAAATCAAGCGAATTGCGCGGCTGAGAATAACGGTCGCTCCCGTAGCGGAAGTCGTCAAGACATTCTGTCAACTCCAAGCAGTCCGAAACTCTTGACGAGTTCCGCTACCCACCAGCACTTTTAAGGTCGAAGTTGATGTCGCATGGCGAGTCGCCTCCGGGGAAATGCAATTGTTAGGGACAGGAAAATTTTCTTTGAGCTGTTTTTCCCACAGCTCTCGCTTTCCTTAGTATCAGTTGGCCAGGGCAGAGCCAATTGGTTGGTTTTTCGTTTTACGCTTGTACTTATTCTCATCCAAACAAATAATTTCTGCGGGAGACTGCTCATGGATCAAAAGCTTAATGCAAAGTTCTTCCGATGGAGTAAACAATGCCATCCTGCCTGACTTGTAATAGGACAGTCGATCTGAATGCCGCTAGCTGTCCCGGATGTGGGCGACAAAACCCTGGTGGCGACGACGCACTGTTGCTAGCTGGGGGGGCTATTATCGGTGCCGTTGTAGTGGGTTTGATCTTATTCGCGTTCGTTTTCCTTTTACCCGCGATGTTGGTCATCTTTCCATTCGTCGGTGTCTTTCAGGATTCAAGTCGTCTCGCATTTGGTAGCGTCTGGGCATGGTTAGGTTGTGCTGTCTTTTGGGTGGGATTGGGATGGGCGTGTTACGAAGCGTATAACCAATCAAAAAAACCGGTTCAGAATCAAAGCCGGCAATTCGTCTGTTTCAACTGCCAGAAAACCTCTTCCGAGCGAGTGTACGGTGATTTGGATAATGGCGGATCTACCTGTCTCCACTGTCAGAGCATTAATATCTTCGAGCGATAATAAGATTGCACGGTAAAGAAAAGATAGAGGCCGGATTGATAAAATTCCCGACAATTTTATTGACGCCTTGCAAACTCTTTCGACGCCGTTGTGTCCGACGATCGGGATCGACATCAATGGTTGTATTGATGAGAGTCCAATCTTCTTCAGCGTTCTGGCAAGCAGATGGCCTGGCAAGGTTTTGGTTGTCAGCTACCGGAGCGATTATGCGAAAGCGGAAGCGGTCTTAAATTATTACAACATTCGATTTGACGAATTAATCCTAGTAAAATCCTTTAATGAAAAAGCCAAAGTCATCAAGGAGCGAGAAATCGGCATTTTCTTCGACGATCAACCAGAAATGCTAAAGAACGTATCGCCATCCTGCCAAGTCATGCTGGTTCGCAACGAAGGCAATTTTGATTTCGATGATAAGCGATGGATGCTATTTGCTGAAACCGGAAAACTGATTTAATCGCGTTTATGAAACATCAATAAGTCCCCCGGCGATAGTCTGAGTCTCATGAGTCTAAAACCACTGGCCATCGCCAATCGGCTGAACAGATCAGTAAGTATGAATACCTATTGTGTTTTATGTAACGGGTGTCGCTCGAAATATTTATTTGAGCTATTTTTCGACCGACAGTCGCTTTACTTAAAGCTAAAGCTTTCCCCCCCTTTTATTTTTGTAGGAAGAATATCATGCCAGATCCAATTGTCGAAGAACCAAGTAACCGCACACGTGCGAAGGTGGTTGGGAGGGTACTTCGTTTCATATGGGTAGTCGATTGCTCGGGAAGCATGTCCCAAGATCAGAAGATGGCCACTTTGAATACGCTGGTTCGCGAACAAATTCCAGAGATTCGAATAGAAAGTTTGGAAAACTCAGTCAATGCGACGCTTGAGATGCAGGTTCTGGCTTTTTCCGATGGTGCCCGCTGGGAAGTTTCACAGCCAACAAACCTAGAAACATTTACGTGGAAGGATTTGACCGCTGATGGAGTCACGGATATGGGTGCAGCCTTCCATGAATTGGCTAACGCCTTGGATATGTCGAAGATGCCCAAGGCTGCTTTGGCTCCTGTACTTGTACTCATTACTGACGGACAAGCGACCGATGACATCAAGCCTGGGCTAGAGAAACTGCTCGCACAGCCATTCGGGAAGAAATCGATCCGAATTGGAATTGGTATCGGCGAAGATGCTGATATGGATCAGATCCGAAAGTTCACAAGCAATTCCGAATATGCGTTTCATTGCAAAACGGGAAGGAAGTTAGCGAAACTACTCAAGTGGGTTTCGGGTGTCATTAGCGATGTTTCAAACCCAATATCCAACGTTACTAACGGTGACGAAGTTATAATCCGTGTTTCGGACACACTTAAAGCAGACGATTCCACCGCAGACGGAAGCTTCATCTCCTGAACTATTTCACGGATTGGGAAATATAGCCATGAACGAATGTTGGATGGTTTCAGCGCACTCGCTGATCGGAAAATCTCATTTACACAAGTCGCTACCAAATCAAGATGCCATTGACCGCTTCATCGACCCTTTAAGTGGATGCGTCATTATCGCGGTCGCTGACGGGCATGGGAGCTGCTCGAGAAGTCAATATGGATCAACGTATGCAATTGAGGCCGCGATCGAGGAATTAAAACGACTACTTAAACAGTTTTTAACGAGTTCATTACAACCGAAAGAAGATGGACAGGAAAATCAGTATTCGGCAAGCCCTATTTCTAGTTTGCGATTCACAGAAATGAGTCGTCACGCCAATGAAAGTTTGGGCAATGCGATCGTCAATAGGTGGCGGGCGTCGGTTAGTCAACATATCAAGGATAACCCAATCAATATCGATACCCAATCAACGGCAACATTTTCAGAAAGAGTATCAGAGCAAAGGCTTGAATATGGAAGTACATTGCTCGCCGCGATTGTTCATGCTGATTTTTCACTATTCTTTCAAATAGGCGATGGCGTCATTGTACGTGTGGCGAGTGACCTAATCGACACCGATGAAGTAGCCCTTGTGATAGAAGATTTACGGGCAGAAGTGATATTTACCGGTGACGATTTACAAATTGCAAATGCCACGCATTCGCTCTGCGAGGAAGACGTTCTGCGACATATGCAAGTCCGGTTTCAGCGGCACGAAAACAGCGTTTCACGAGTCGTATTATTGACGACAGACGGATACACAAATTCTATGTCTAGCGACGATTTTCTCGATGATTGTAGGGCATATGCTATCGAGTATCAAAAGTACACCTTCGAGCAAATGGAAGCCGTCATCCCTCAACGATTACAAGTATTAACGAACGAAGGCTCCGGTGACGACATTACGTTAGGTATGGTTATTGATCGGAAAATATCGCCGAAACGATATACTCAGCAGGAAAGTGATCTACTCGTTGGTTTATCGATTGATTCATCGATCGATCCAAGGGGAGGTCTGTCAGCCGATCCAACGGACTTTGGAAGTAATTTGTCGACTACGACGCTTAATCGCGAACTTTCGGATTCTACTTCGCTTGATGTCGATTCGCTTGAACCAAAGTTAAGTACTTCACCCATCGCTCAGAAGACTGATGCCGTATTCGCAACGCTTAGTGAATCGATTGACTCCGCTAGTTACGACGATGAACCATCGTCGGGCTCAACTGAACATATTGATGTGGCAAAAAAAAAGGTAACGGCTAACTCAAAATCGATTTTAAAACACTGTTCGCCTTGGCGTGGGTGGTGGTGGTGATACCGTGACTAGCCAGTTCTTTTCTTTATTGTTCTTCACTCAGATTTCGAGCGAATAACCATTGACCGATAAAAATACAAACGGCGATTTAGCAATACAGATAAAGGAGAGGATTATATGGGCGAATTATTAGAGGTTGGAGAGAAAATCCAAACGGCAAGCGGCGTGGAATGTTCGGTCGTCAAATTCCTAGGTGGAGGTGGACAAGGAGAAGTCTACGAGTCTAATTGGGGCGGCCAATCGTATGCATTAAAATGGTACTTTAAGCAGGGGAATAAACCATCCAAAAATGCTTTACAATTACTGATTGGAAAGCGAGCTCCTAACGATTCGTTTTTGTGGCCTCTCCAATTAGCAACGATTGAGAATCAGCCTGATCGCGGTTATGGATATTTGATGAAACTGCGAGAGACTAGATTTAAAAGTCCGCTTGACCTACTATCTGGTAAAATTGATCCAACCTTTCGGAATCTGACGACGGTCGGCTTGAATTTAGTCAACAGCTTCAAATCCTTGCACGAAATGGGTTTTTGCTATTGCGACATAGCGTTTGGGAATGTTTTCTTAGACTGCGAAACTGGCGAAGTTGCGATCTGTGACAACGATAATGTTGTAGAAAACATGGCTGCGGAGGTAGCGGTTGCCACGGTTGGATTTACCGCGCCAGAATTATTCTCAGGCGTAAAACCCAGCCGCACTACTGACCTTTACTCCCTGTCCGTTTTACTTTTTCGGCTGTTCCTCCTAGATCATCCTTTGGAGGGTAGGCGAGTCCTGAAGTGCTTGTGCAAAGATTCGGCGGCGAATTACTTGTTCCATATCAAAGAGCCAAAATTTATCTTTGATCCCAAAGATCTCTCAAACGAAGCGGTCGGCGAACGTGAGGACCGAGACCGACGGCATGGAGCAAACGCACTGGACTATTGGGATGGCTATCCCTCTTTTTTTAAAGACGCATTCACTCGTTCTTTTACTTCGGGCTTACACGACCCGAACAATGGGCGGCTAACCGAGGGAGAATGGCAAAACGTTTTGTTTCGTCTTCGCGACTCTATCGTGACTTGCAATTGCAATAAGAAAGTTGGTATCGAGTCTTTTTGTGAACCTAACAATTCAACCTCGCAATCCAACGTACCGATTTCCTGCCGTGGGTGCGGTCGGAACGTTTCACCGCCGAATCGAATGGTTATTGGGAGGCATGCTCTATGGCTAACGAAGGATACATCACTTTATCAGCAGCACGTTGATCCTCATCATCAATTTACCCAATCGGTCGTAATGGCCGATGTGGTTCAAAATCCGAATAATCCGTCGGAGCTTGGATTGAGAAATAAGACGTCCGGTAAATGGGTAGCAACGCGCCCCGACGGATCGATGGTGGATATACCGCCCGGGAAAGCCGTAGCAGTAAAGCCAGGGTTTGAAATCAATTTTGGAAAAGCTAAAGGTCTAATACTTAGCTAAGTATGTGGATTAACCACGTCGCACACCAAGGATCAAGCGAATCACTATGAAAATGAATCTAAAAGATCGATCGATCGTCATTGTTTCCGCGATCTGCCGAAAAAACGGAGAAGCGATGGCGCTTCGACTCGAACGAAATACCAACAGCACGCCTTCAAATAGTCAATGGTTGGCGACGTGGGCATTTGAAATTCGCCGATCGTCTGCGCAGCGCGAGGGCTATTCGCAACAAACACTTAACGGAGTATTCAGTCTGACTGATCAGTACCCAGGCTGTCCCCATTGTCACGATAAAAGTATATTTCAGTGTACTTGTGGATGCGTCAACTGCTGGGATGGAAATGAACGAGTCGTTCGGTGTGGCGGTTGCGGCAGAACGAATCCCATTAATGGTGAGATCTCGTCGATGAACTCTAGGGGCGATGCCTAAATATGGTCAAACGTATTTTGCATCATCATCGGCTGCGAGATGTCATCAAAAAACACGGCGACAGGATGCTGCAAGATCAAAGGATGTGTGAAGCGATTCTGAATGATTATTTCCCGGAGGATAGAAGGTTAAAGAATCTACTTATCCTAGCAAACAAGGAAAATATTTTTAGCGAATTGAATGACCAAAAAACGGATATCCCACCGGCCGCACTGTTCAAACAGATGGTTGACCGGCTTGTAGAAAATTGCGGAATTGAAAATAATCAGGCGCATTTCTGTGTCGCCTTGTGGGCATATGCACTGGACTCGTCAGTAAAAGATGTTGGTAGATTTAGATCGAATTGTCCTCAATGCAAGAAAGTCTTACTCGCAAAATGGTATCACCTAAATCAAGAATCCGAATGTCCAAACGCAAGTTGCAAGGCAGCATTCAAACTAGTCGTTCAATCCGAAGCGTCGTCAAACGAGATTGAGACTACTGCCTTGTCCAACGATGTCACTACATCGTTACAGCAGGCAGCAAACGCTCCGATGGATTTTCAAAGAGTGATCGTGATCGGGCAATGTGAATCACCCAGCAACGTTAGCCTGGAAATTTCTCCAGAGCCTGCTCATCCGATTACAAAAATTGTACCGACTTCGTCACGTCCACAGCCGCCGCCCCTCGTTTCCGGTCAATCGTCGCTGCCACCTCCGCAAGGCAAGCAACCTTACCTTCCACCTGACGTAAAAGTCAAATTAATGTATGCAGGTAACGCGATGAAGGTGGTCGCAGGTATTGGGGTTCTGTCATCTGCGATTACGTTCTTCGTCATACTGTTCTCGGGAAATTTTTATCTCATTATTCGGTCACTAGGATACTTCGGTTGCATTACAGCTTATCTGCATATCCCGATGTTTGAAGTAGGAGAGGAGATTGCGCAGGGGAAAAACTTCAAACGTGCAATCAAATTCAGTATTCTCTCTACTCTTCCAGTTTCTTTTTCTTGTATTCCTGGGTTTTTCGTAGGGATATTTACATTGATTCAAGTGCTGAGGCACAAAAAAGCCTTTGAAGTAGTCTCTGGCTACGGTCCGTCACCAGCGATTGTTTCCTATCAGTCGGCTGAAGTCGGGAATCCACCGCGAAAGGCCGCCTTAATTGACCAGTACTTAACAAAGCCGACACCGATGTTTTCGATGAACGCGAGATGCCTGTTCGTTCACATTAAACAGAGCGTTGCTATTGACACCCAGTTCGAAATTTTTATCGACAATAGTTTGGTTGCAACGGGCTCTTGGCGAGATGGATTTACGTTCGCTTTTGAGGTCAATCCTGGGGCTCGAATCCTTGTTCTGAAATTTAAGGCATTCGGAAAACAATGGACGCAATCGTATGGATTAACCGTCGAGCCACGTGGTCAATACTGCATAATGCTTCGCCATAGCAGGATATGGGGCTTAGCAGATAGATGTAGTTTTGAAAAACTAATTTAGTAAATTAGTGCCGAAAGTTTTGCTGCGGTGAAGCGCCCACCGACCATCCGGTTAAAAGCCAAAACAGACCAAAGCGCTCATTCGGTCCGACGCGGATCCAAATACAGTAGAAAAGGCATCAAAAGGGGCCACGTCGTAGGTGACACTCAAACAATCAACAAATGGCCCCTTTTAAAACGCCCACTGAAGCATTCTCAATACGTGTAGTAGTGGCAGAATTCGGAAGACCGGATGAATTCCAAACGAGATACTCGAGGAATTTGCTGAATTTTGCCGAAGCCTGAAACAGTTTAGGATGTTTTCCGGGTAGATTTCCCTTAAAATCCCAGACATCCTATAATCGTGGGGACCGTCGATTTTTACAGTTCAACGAACTCGCCTGCAGCTATCACGCCGCACTTTTTGCGGCAAGAACTTCGCGTACATCAAGTACGTTTCTAGGTCGAATCATTTTTCTTTAAAGGGGCTAGGATGTCACAAGAGTGGTATTACGAAAAGTCTGGAAAACAGGTCGGACCAATATCTTCAAGTGAACTCAAGGCAAAGGCTCGTGCTGGCGAGTTATTGCCCTCTGATTTGATCTGGCGAGAGGGAATGACGGATTGGAAGCCAGCTAGGTCGGCGAAAGGCTTGTTTCAAGAAGTACTTCCCGCTGCAAGCGTTATCATTGAGACTTCAGCCGGGAATTCGTCGGGGATCAATGAAAAGAGAGTTGAAACGGATCCTGTTCCCAATATAGCGACTGAGCCTACAATCACAGCTTCGCAAAATTTCTCATTTAAGAAAACAGCAATTGCGGCGGCAAAGTTGGGGGCTGCACAAGCTGAACGTGCAAAAATTGCGAACGTGAGCCTGCCTCAGCAATACATGGCATTGGGACAGGAATGCTTGACTGCAAGCGTTGTTCAAGCGGAATTCAATGAACAAATCTCAAAGTTGGATGAAATTCAATCCGAAATTAATTGCCTAAAAGACCATGAAGCGGGCAAGACAAATTCTATCTCTGAAAAAGCAAGAGCAGCGGCTGATTATGCAGTTCGTTCCGCAAAGAAAGCAAAACTGTCTTTTGAACACTCGTCACTTCTCTCGGCTCTCGGAAGAGCGGTATACAAAAAGCACGGTTGTTCGGGATATCCTGAGAATCTGACTGCTCCGATTCAGACATCTTTATCACGAATAGCATCATTGGATGATAAGATTGCTACGCTGTCACAATCCAGCAATAACAATTGGCTGACACCACATCGGTTTCTGATTGTGGCATTGGTACTTTTAGCTTTTGGAGGACATTGGGGATGGCAAATGATGATGTCGCCCAATAACCCCGCTTCAATACAGACTTCATTGCCACGACAAGCATCACAAGATAGTCAGACCGCTACGTTTCCACAGTCTAGCAATAACAATTGGCTTACGCCAAGTCGGATCCTGATCACTGCGGTCTTACTTTTGGTGTTAGGAGGACTTTGGCGATGGCGGATGAAAATGTCGCAAAGTAATACGACACCGACACAGAATTCATTATCAGGAATAGAATCACGAGATAGTCAGACCGCCACGCTTTCAAAGTCTAGCAATAACTCTTGGCTTACACCGAGTCGGATTCTGATTACTGCGGTCTTACTTTCGACTTTAGGTGGACTGTGGGGATGGCGAACGACTATATCGCACAGAAATAAAGCCATCGTAGCAACCGTAGAAGCACCTGCCCCTGCTCCTGCACCTTCTAAAGAAAAACCGGATCGCCTCGAACAAGACAATGAAGAAAACAACTCTGAGATCATCATCACTTCAGGCGGTGACATTGCAACACTCGCAGCAACGAAATTCCCACCACACTATTTTGAAAAGGGACCAAATGGCGAAAAGTTAGAACCTGAAAGGTTTATTGCAGAACCTTCGCCCAGCTATGTCGATTCATCTGGAGTTAAGATCCCACATGGATTGTCAAAACATAGCCTAATGAAGAGCAGTGATGTTCTAAATGGTGGAATTTCGATGTTCGAGCATTCCCTTTATGACAAAGGCAAGTTTATGGCAAGCATCCAGGTGACAGAGGCAGATAAGCCAATCGAGGCTATTGTTCGAAACAATGGAGAGGAGTTTTCAGAAGATTTGTACTACTACAATCAAAATGACGTTATTCACCTTCGAGCAGACTACCGGATAGAAGGAAACAGAAGAATTCCACTGTTCAATCCGTTCCGAGTCGACAACCCGCCTTTCGAAAAAGTACGAGGGCGATCTATATCTATTCAAGTCTCATCTGAAGGTCTTGCAAAAAAAGTAGTGCAAATCGACAGATTCTTCAATCCTAGCATCAAAAATCAGAAATGCGGTATTGAGAATAATCATCTGTATGTCGAATTTGATATCGATATTTCAAAATGGTGTGAGTTGGGACAGCACCCATTGCAGTTCGGTTTGCTTTTTCGTATTTTTGACGAAAATCGAAACTACATAACTCATTTTCATACTCAGGAACGATTTTGTGCCACCTTAAATGCCCTGATTATGCATGGTGAAAAATTTCTTAAACAACAACAGGTATTGAAAAGGATACGTATGTCTGAAGATAAAATATTCGCTTTTCCGACATTTCTTTTTCCAAGTAATAATGTGCTCGTCTATCCAATTTCGGAAGAAGCAGCACAAAATGCTGCCATAGTTCACCTAAGCTTTTACGTTGCCGAGTTTAACTAATTCTGCGGTTTGAAAAAGGCTAAGAGCAAAATCCGAGACAGATTCCAAAATCCAAGTCGATCAAAGTATTATTTCTGAAACTTTTGAGCTACTCGCTAGGCAACTGTCGCTTTACTTAGCATAGAGCAAGACAAAGGCTTGGAACCTTTGAAACTCGACATTTTAACTACGATTTGTAAAAGGCGATTTTGTGTCTGAAGCATCACCGAATACAGCTCAAAATTGGTACGTGTCGAGAAACGACAAGCAAGCCGGACCTTATCCAGGAGCTGTTCTTAAGCAACTTG
>Ga0105045_10006681_pt1 | contig 10215 bp, 8 predicted proteins | sample MAT02_FD_78089 | JGI IMG/M metagenome (GOLD analysis project Ga0105045, IMG submission 78089) | Freshwater microbial communities from Lake Fryxell liftoff mats and glacier meltwater in Antarctica - MAT-02 (megahit assembly) | ecosystem: Environmental > Aquatic > Freshwater > Ice > Liftoff...
GGTCGATTCGTGGACTTGGATCCGTTGATCGTCGACGCTCGCGCGAACGTCGAGCGAACCACCACCGAGGCTCGGCAAACGTTTCAATCGCAACCGATGTCACTCAACGGTGATGAAACCACCGATTCGATCCCGAGCGAAGGGCTCGTTTTTCATGCGATGCTGGCGGAAGGCGCAGGACCGGCAGTGATGTCGCTGCGAGGTGGAAAGCTGCGGCTGAATTTGGCCGATGCACCGCTGCGATGGGTCGAAGGCCACACGGCACCTGCCGCGCTGGCGATCGAAGGCGATTCGACCGTTCAAGTGGGTGATGTCGGTGGTGACTTTGAATTTGATAAATCGTTTTCCTACGGTGCGTGGGTCTATCCGACGCGTGACAACATCAGCGGTTCGGTCATCGCGCGGATGGACGAAGCAACGGAATTTCGCGGCTTCGATATGTGGCTGGAAAACAATCGAGTCGGCGGACACATCATTAACAAATGGCCCGAGAACTCGATCAAGGTCGTTACGCAGCAACCCTTGGCGGCGAACCGTTGGCAACACGTGTTCATCACCTACAAAGGGACCGGCGATGCCAACGATTTGCAAATCTATGTCGACGGTCAATTACGAACCGACCGAAACGTTTCCGGAACCCGGCTCACCGCGACGATCAAGAACTCGGTGCCTTTGCGGATTGGTGGACGCAGCAACAGCGGTGGTGCCAACGGCACCCATGTCAACGATGTGCGGATTTACGATTCGATGCTGCAGGCGGAAACGATCCAGGACATCGCAGGCAAGTCTCGCATCGCGTATGTCGCTCTGAAGCCCGACGCAAATCGCTCCGACGCGGAAAAGGAATCTTTGTTCGCGTACTGGGCACCGCGCCACGCGCCGGACTTCGTCGCCGCGACAACGCATCTGCAATCGCTCGAAAACGAACGAGCCGCAATCGTTTCTCGTGGAACGATCGCTCACATCATGAACGAGCGGTCCGAACCGGCCGAAGCGTTTATCCTGGAGCGCGGCGAGTATGATCGCCAGGGCGAAAAGGTCGGTGCGGGTACGCCCGCGTCGCTGCCCAAGATGGCCGACGACCTGCCTCGTAATCGTTTGGGATTGGCCCAATGGCTCGTCTCCGACGACCATCCGTTGACGACTCGGGTGACCGTCAATCGGTTCTGGCAAGAGATCTTCGGCACCGGTCTGGTCGCGACCAGCGGTGACTTTGGAATCATGGGCGAGCTGCCGTCGCACCCCGAATTGCTCGATTGGTTAGCGATCGAGTTTCGCGATACTGGCTGGGATGTGAAACGCTTGATTCGGTTGTACGTAACCAGCGCGACGTATCGTCAATCGGCAATGGTCGGTCCTGAAAAATTGGCGGTCGATCCGGCGAACCGTTTGCTCGCCCGCGGTCCCCGGTTCCGCATCGATGCCGAAATGATTCGCGACTACGCGCTTTCGGTGTCCGGGTTGCTGTCATCCAAAATCGGCGGCCCGAGCGTTCGCCCCTACCAACCCGAAGGCGTTTGGGAAGCCGTCGCAATGCCCGGCAGCGACACGCGGGATTACAAGGCGGATGCCGGCGAGTCGTTGTACCGGCGCAGCATGTACACGTTCTGGAAACGAAGCGCACCGCCCGCGTCGATGGACATCTTCAATGCGCCGTCGCGTGAAGTTTGCACCATCCGTCGCGAGCGAACCAACACGCCTCTGCAGGCGCTCGCAGCGCTCAACGATCCCCAGTTCATCGAAGCGGCTCGGCATCTGGCGACTCGCGTCATCGAGAACACGAGCGACGCGGAGGCACGCATCGACGCCATGGCGAGGCGCGTGCTGCAGCGTCCGCTGAGCGACCAGGAGCGGACCATCCTGGCCGCTTCGGTGCAACCATTGGTTGCGTACTATGCGGCCAACCCAGATGACGCCAATGCACTGATCGCTGTCGGCGAAACACCGGCATCGGCCACCATCGATGCGAGCGAATTAGCCGCGTACACGATGCTGGCGAACCAATTGCTCAACGTCGACGAAACGATCACTAAGTAAAGACCACGCGAAATAAGTGTCCGACACTTATTGCCGCTCATTGTTTACGTTTGTATTCCCAAGGCAGCCTTATGAACCGTGAAAATCAATCCTTCAATCAAGCGATCGCGCGGCGTCGTTTTTTGACCGCGACGACGCAGGGTTTTGGATACGCGGCGCTGGCGTCGATGGTCGGTCGCGAGACGCTCGGCGCACGCGATTTGTCATGGATGAACCAAGCCACCGCGGCGAACCTCGGCACGGAATTGGGGACCGGCGGAATGCCGTCGCTGCCGCACTTTGCACCGAAAGCCAAACGCGTGATTTACATGCACATGGTCGGCGGTCCGTCGCAATTGGACTTGTATGATTACAAGCCGCAAATGGACGCTATGTATGACAAGGATTTGCCCGAGTCGATCCGCAACGGACAACGCTTGACGACAATGACCAGCGGCCAAACGCGGTTTCCGATCGCGCCAACAAAGTACAAATTCGCTCAACATGGCCAATCGGGCATGTGGGTCAGCGAGCTGTTGCCCTACACGTCGCGAATGGTCGACGACATGTGCTTCATCCGGTCGATGCACACCGAAGCGATCAATCACGAACCCGCGATCACGTTCATCCAGACGGGCAATCAGGTTACCGGCAGGCCGTGTATCGGTTCATGGCTGTCCTACGGCCTAGGGTCTCTGAATGAAAACCTACCCACGTTTGTCGTGCTGGTTGCCGAGCCGTCCAACACCGAACAATTGCAAGCGATCTCGGCGCGGTTGTGGACCGCGGGATACCTGCCCGGTCAACACGCCGGTGTGTCGTTCCGTAGCAAAGGGGATCCGATCCTATTCATCAACAATCCGCCCGGTGTGCCCGATGCGATCCGCCGCACGACGCTGGACGGCATCAACGCGTTCAACCGTTTGGAATACGAACGGCTGGGCGATCCCGAAACGCAAACGCGTATCGAGCAGTATGAAATGGCGTTCCGGATGCAGGCCAGCGTTCCGGAATTGACCGCGATCAACGACGAATCGGAATCAACGTACGCGTTATACGGTGAGGCGGCGAAGAAGCCCGGCACGTTCGCCAATAGCGCCCTGATGGCTCGGCGATTGGTCGAACGTGGCGTTCGGTTTGTCCAGATCTATCACAACAATTGGGACACGCACGGAAACGTCAACGGACGCTTGCCAGACCAATGTCGCGACGTCGATCAACCATGTTGGGGTTTGATCCAAGACCTCAAGCAACGTGGAATGCTCGACTCGACGCTCGTCATTTGGGGCGGCGAATTCGGACGGACCATCTACAGCCAAGGCGAATTGTCGAGAGAAAACTACGGACGCGATCACCACCCCAGGTGCTTCACCATTTGGATGGCCGGCGGCGGGTCCAAGCCGGGAACCATCCACGGTGAAACCGACGATTTCAGCTACAACATCGTTAAAGACGGCGTCGCCGTGCGAGACTTCCACGCGACAATCCTGCACATGCTGGGCGTCGATCACGAACGGTTCACGTTCAAGAGCCAAGGCCTCGACCAGAAATTGACCGGCGTCGAACCAGCACAGGTCCTGCAAGCCCTGCTGGCTTAGGAAAGTGAGCTCGGACTTGATTCTCCCTGGAGGTTGTGCAGTTTCTAAGCAGTCGCGCCGAGCCCTCCCCGGACTGACGTCTATCTAGCCCACCGCCCGGGCTTGGTTCCATGCCCGGTATGCGGCTCGTTTCGACGGAGGAAACGCCATCTTCAATTCGGGTTTGTTTTTTCGAAACCATGATGCGACTAGGTTCAGCGTATGGGAATAGCGGCCGATCCCGTGATCGAAAGCATTCTGAAGCTGGGAATCCCATGTTCTTAGCTTGGGTTTTACCGCCGCGTACGTCGTCGCACACCTCGGGGCGACCATGCAATCGGTCACCTCGCCGGCGCGAATCAGGTACCACGTATCGCTTCCATCAAACCCTCGCACCGGATAGACGAAACTGCATCCGCGCCGGACTTCGGCAAGATAGACCAGTTTTCGGTACAGATAATCCAGCGAGCTCCAGTCCTTCAAGCGGCGGGCCGCCAATTCGTATTGCTGGTTCATGGATGCCGTCTCCATCGCCTCGCGTGTCGTCGAAATCGGCTCGTCGTTAAACGCGTCTAAGAAACTCTGTGCCGCCAAGACTTGCCGGTCATATTCGGTTCGCGAGCAGGCACCGGCGCAGGGGCCGAGACAGGTTCCGGTTTCGAATCGCAAGCATCCGGCACGATGTTCGAGTTGGAACAGCGACATCTGGTCGGCGAAGTGAAACTTTGTTTTTTGGCTGCAATCACGCAGCTTGAAAAATTGGTTCAACGAATCGACCGCTCGTTTCATCCGGGATGCACCGTAAAACGGACCTTCGCACGAGATCAAATCCGCCGGCGGCGACGCCGACGCGAAGAAGTAGACGGCCGGGGCACGCCCCAAACACAGGTACACCGGACGCTGGCGATTGGGCATCCCCTGGACGTTCCAGCGCGGCCGAAATCCGCGGATCAGTTGCTGCTCACGGAGCAGCGCCGCAAACTCGCTGGGCTGCGTTTCCCACTGGATCGCCCGGGTCGACTCGATGATCCGGCCGCCTTTTTCGGTACGATTGGATGACGCGAAATAGCTCATCACGCGAGATCGCAACGACTTGCTCTTACCGACGTAGATCAATTCGCCGGCGCGGTCCAGCATTCCATAAACGCCGGGAACCGCGGGACACGACTGGGCGACGGATTGTTGCAAACCGTTGCGTGTCCGGTGGCCGACTCGATCCAGCGGCCGCGGACCATGGGGGCATAACGGGTCGTGACCAAAGCCGTCGTTGGGCGCGGTCAAATATCCGCTTGCCGTTTCGTTCAATAGCGATGCTTCCATGCCTGGACCGTCCCTGAGTCCCCATCCAAAAAGCGGTGCCCTGACCCGCGGTGCCCTTCTGTCTACCGGGATTCATTATGAGCGGTTCGCGTGGTCCCGCCAATCGCAATTCGCGTTCATTCCTGCGCCCCCCGCAATCCGCACCGTTTTCATTTTTTTACGACGAAGTTGCACCGGATCGACGCGGGGTTATGGTGATCAGCAATCCGACCAGCCATACTTCACCGGGCTCGTCAATCGATCGCTTTGCCTGCCGTAATCCTTTTCGCGTCTCAATCTATCAACGTCCGTCTTTCGGAACCTCGTGCGTGTCGGGGCTTCCTGATTCATTTCCCGCCAATACGTGTGGACCGTGTCTGAACCCTGGAACTCTGGAATTAAGTTTGCGGCGCTGACGGACGTGGGGATGCGGCGTGCGAACAATCAAGATGCGTACGCAACGTTGCCCGCGGACTCGCCCGAGCGGTTCTCGCGGCGCGGCCATCTGTTCGTTGTCGCCGATGGCATGGGAGCGCACGCGGCCGGCGAGTTGGCCAGTCAGATGGCGGCGGAAAAGATCTCTCAATATTATTTGAAACAATCTCCGGTCGAAGCGATGCGGGCCTTGCGCTCGGCCGTTCAAGACGCCAATGCCGACATCCACCGTCGGGGCCAAGAGAACCCTGAATTTTTCAACATGGGGACGACGGCAAGCTCCATCGCCATCACGCCCGACGGCGTCATCGTCGCCCACGTGGGCGACAGCCGCGTCTACCGAGTTCGCGACGGCAAGCTCGAACAATTGACATTCGACCACAGCCTCGTGTGGGAAATGCAGGCCAGCGGTCAGGTGCATCCCGACAGCAGTCTGCGTCACGCCATTCCCAAAAATGTGATCACCCGATCTCTGGGACCATCTGAGGAAGTCGTCGTCGATATGGAGGGGCCATTCCCTGTCAAACTGGGTGATCGATTCCTGCTTTGCAGCGATGGATTGACCGGTCAAATCGAGGACGAGGAAATCGGCCCGCTGTTGGATTGTCTGACTCCCGAAACCGCCGCTCGCGCGCTGGTCGACCTTGCCAACCTACGCGGCGGACCGGACAACACAACCGCAATCATCATTGAGGTCACGCAGACGCCGTCGACGGATTTGCGGTCCAGGCCAACGAAGAAAAAAGATCCGGTCCCGTGGCTGATCGCATTCACGCCGGTGTTCTGCTTTCTTGCCGCCATTTTGCTTTATTTCGTTCAAAATATCGGCTCGTCGATCGTCGCCGTCATCCTCGGAACGATCGCCGCCATCGTCGCCGTGATTCAATTTCGCCGACTCGGTGACCCGGCCGACGACGTTCAAACCCCGCGTGCGCATCGGTCCGCACCCTATCGAACCTGCTCGGCGAAACCGTCCGAGTCGCTGGTATTGAAACTCGGCCAAACGGTCGACGCGCTCAAACAAGCCTCCACGGAACGCAGGTGGTCGGTCGATTGGACGCACGTCGATCAATTGCTTCAACAAGCCGATGCGGCGAAGTCAAACAATGACTTCAAGACCGCGACCGCGAAACGCGCCGAGGCGATCATTCACACGATGTCGCAATTGCGAACGCAACATCGACGTGTCACTGATTCCTCCGCCGGCTGACAAACGCCGCAACCGCTGGTGCTGACGACGAGTCGCAGGGGCAGGTTGGTGACGCAAAGCCAGTAGGAAGTGGCGCACTATCGGGGTTCAGCAGAAGTTCATGGCGAGATTGATGCTTGGTATGCATTCCGAGCTTGCAATTATTTGGGATTTTAAGCACCATACATGAATCTTTATCATTTCTTCATCGAAGCAATGATGGTAACGAACCTGGATGACCGCCGGCGTGCTCGCGTGGCACGGTAATCGTCCCCGGAGCCGCGAGATGATGGACAATGATCTCATCACTGCCGCGCTTGGCGTCATGGGCTTGGCAATCTTTGCCGGGGTGGCTGGAGTTGTTCTCGCGTCGAGGGTGTCGTTCTCCATCCGCGTCACTCTGCTTGCGGCATCCCTGATCTCTGCGAGCCTCTACGCATCATTGGTCGTCGGACGATTGTCGCTTGCCGATTACTTACCGGGCGAAAGCGTGATCCTGCTCAGCAACGCGACACCCATATTGATTCTGTTCGCGACCGGCTTGGCGTGGACGCTGCCGAACTTTCGACCCCGACCTCGGCGAGTTCGCTTGGGGATCATTTCAGGATTGTCGGTGCTATTCTTTTTTTCGCCCTGTTTGCGTCACCAAATTCGTCCCGTGTTCAGCGACGACGAGGCCAGGTTTGATGGACCGGTCTGCGTGCAAAGTCACTGGGCAACGTGTGCGCCCGCCGCGGCCACGACCCTGCTGAATCACCACGACATTTCGGTCACCGAGCAGGACATGATCCGGCGGTGTTTAACAAGCTGTGACGGGACCGAGCCACTGGGGCTTTACCGTGGCCTCGTCGTCAGCACCAAGGGTCACGACTATGTGCCGTCGATTGCTGACCGAGACATGACCCAGTGGGGTGCTCGCGATCAATTTCCGTTGATCGCCCTGATCGCCTATCGTGGCGATGAAGCGACCAACACCAACACCAACGCGTTTCGTCGAGTCCTGGGTCGTCATGGTGATGGTCACGCGATCGTCGTCTTCGGACGCAAACCCAACGGCGACTACATCATCGGCGACCCCGCCGTCGGCCGAACCGTGTGGAAACCTGACGAGTTAAAGCGTCGTTTCATCGGCAACGCCATCTACCTAGCCCGCGCACCGGACGCCTGAGTCGACGGCTTTCCATTGCCATCCTTCGTCCCATCGACATCAAGTCGTCCACGCAACTTTCATCCTGCCCGCGCAGAGATCGTGCGGCTTTTAAGTAGTTGTTCGGCGAGCGTTTTACCCTGCCCGCGCAGCGGGAGGGTCGAGCATCAGTGAGGGGAGGGCTCGGCGCGGTCCCCCTCTCCTCGCTTAGGCTCGACTCTCCCGGAGGGAGAATAAACTAAACGCCCGCAACCCAACCCCAACCTAGACTCAAACCCAAACCCAATACATCGTCCTCGCCCGAAAACGTTACGTGTACAATGATTCTTCCCGTCCCCCGATCTTTTCTGACGTGAATTGCAATGTCCGCTAATGCGCCAAAGGTGCCGCTGCCGCGCCGCCAACAACTCGAACAAATGCTCCGCGAAAGTGCATTGGATATCGATTTGTATCTCGAATTGGCCGCGATCCACCGTGCCGAGGATCGTCCTCACGAGGCACGGCGATTGTTGCAGCAAGCGTTACAGGTCAGCAAAGATGATCCACGTGTCTTGTGGGAATTTGAGGAAGCGACACTCGCACGTTCGTTGCAGCAATATCGCGAAGTCAACGACCTTGCGACTCGATTGCACACGCCCGAAGTGGACCGCGAATTCAAACGCGTCCAGGTCGATTGGGCCAATCGCCGCCTCGACGTTTGCCGCGCACGATTGTCTCGTGACCCGTCAAAGCATTCGTTGCGTCTGGTCATCGCCGAAGCGCTTCTTGATCTCGAGCTGTACAACGAAGCGATCGAGGAGGTGCAGCCCTGTTTGGACTCCGACGCGCTGTCGCCGGCGGCTTCGATGATTCAGGGGAAATGCTACTCGTCGCTTGGCCAGGATATTGCATCGCTCGCCGCCTTTCGCGCCGTCGCACTTCGCCGAACCGTCTCGGCGACACCCAAAGTTCGCTTGGCCGCAATGCGGCTTGCCGTCGACATCGCCAGACGACACCAATTAACGCTGTCCGTGGAACGTTACCAACACGCGATCGAGATCGCCGAAGCCGATTTGGCGAAACACGAAACCAAAGGGAACTCATGAGCCAAGCCGTCGTCGATCCGGAACAGCTTCGTCAATTCGCGACCCACCTGAAATTGTTCGCCGACGAATTGCGCTCACGCAGCACCTCGCTGGCGACCCAAATGAACCGGTTGGAACAAACCTGGCGCGACGAACAACAACGCAAATTCAGCGACGATTTTGTCGATCAACTTCGGGGTCTATCAAAAATCATCCAGTCCACCGAACAACATATCCCCTACCTACTCCGCAAAGCCGAACAGATCGACGCCTACCTCGGACGTTAGCGTATCTTCAAACTCGTACCGATTCTCGTACGAGTGCAGCTAAGAAAACCTCATGGACACCAGTGACGTTCGCTCCATCGACTCGCTGCGCGATCTCAAAGCGTCGCTGGTCCTCTTCGCGTCCGATTCGGACAACTCGGTACAGCAGATCCGTTCGTCGCTGCACCGCGTTGCGGAACACTTCAGCGTCACCATGCCCGCGTACTGGAAACAGCAAACACGAATCGCCGAACAGAAGCTGTCCGAATCGCTCGACAACCTCTCCAACCAACGCGGCAGCTCGTCGCAATCAGCCTCTCCGTCCGCGTCGGACGCAAAGCAGCGAGTCGACTTAGCGACCAGACGATTAAAGCTCTGCGAAGAAAAACAGCGGCTCGCGCACACCGTCGCCATCCAGTTTGGGCACATCCAACACACGCTCGCCGGCCCGATCGCCGAAGTCGCCGCCCAGGCAACCGATATCCTGCCCGCCGCCGCGATCCACCTAGCCACCCTGATCGACCACCTCGACCAATACACCACATAAGAGTGTCGAGGATCGCTCCGCCGATCCTTCGCTTCCCAATCCGTTTTTTTTGCAAAGAATCGGCGGAGCGATCCACGGCGCTCAAAGCACTGGATCGGCGGAGCGATCCTCGACGATGTCCAAAAACCGGCTGCTGAATGTCCCATCACGGTTGAGCTTATCGATCCGGTAATGCCCTGGGCCAAGATCATCGTCACCCTTGAGATCCGTCCGCCGCATCGCACCGCGGCTCAGCAGGATCGCTTCTACTGCGCCCGAGCTTGCGGCATCGTATCCAGGATCATCCGGTGTCAAAACCACATCATCCGAACCAGTCGCACCCAGCTCGGAACGATCATCCACGACCGCGCTGCCATCATCATCAACCCCCGCGACGCCCGGTTCCCTGTCCTGTCCCGCCGTCACATAAACCGCCGCATCGGCATCCCAGCGATGAACGATGGTTTGTGCCAGATGCCTATCCATTTGCGTGACGGTGTCACCCAAAAGAGGTCGTAGATGGTAAAAGCGAACCCCGACGGCGACGCACCAAACGACGCCAACCATCACGCTAAGAAACATCCCGAAACGAATTCCCAAATTAACCCTTTCTCTAGGAGGTCGCTGAAGGATCGGACGTCAGTCCGGGGATCGATCAGTCATAGAACGCAGATCTCACTCAGGCCCAATCCAACC
>Ga0105045_10006682_pt1 | contig 10214 bp, 8 predicted proteins | sample MAT02_FD_78089 | JGI IMG/M metagenome (GOLD analysis project Ga0105045, IMG submission 78089) | Freshwater microbial communities from Lake Fryxell liftoff mats and glacier meltwater in Antarctica - MAT-02 (megahit assembly) | ecosystem: Environmental > Aquatic > Freshwater > Ice > Liftoff...
CTGCCTCGATGCCGACAATGCGGCCGCGCTGCTCGATGGCTGCGATGTGGTGATCGACGGCAGCGACAATTTGCCGACCCGTGCGCAAGTCAATTACGCCTGCGTGGTCGCCGGGGTGCCGTGGGTGTATGCCGCGATCGAGAGATTTTCCGGTCAAGCCGCGGTGTTTGCCGCACGCATGCCCGACGGTTCGGCGAGCGCCTGCTACGCCTGCGTGTTTGGCCGCAGCGAGGGCGGACAAGAGCCGCCAAGTTGCGCCGAGGTCGGCGTGCTTGGCGTGCTGCCCGGATTGCTCGGCTGCATCCAGGCCACCGAGGCATTGAAGCTTCTGCTCGGGATCGGCGAGCCGTTGCGCGCGCGCATGCTGCATGTCGACGCGCTGACGATGCGCTTTCGCCAGAGCGCGCTGGTGCGCGATCCGGATTGTGCGGTGTGCGGCAGCGGGCAGGGTGGCGGCCAATGAGCGCCAAGATTCTCGACGGTCGGCGCATCGCCGGGCAGGTGCTCGACCATCTGCGCCGCCAGATCGCAGCCGCAATCGCTGCGGGCGGACGCGCGCCGGGCCTTGCGGTGGTGCTGGTGGGCGACGATCCGGCTTCCAGTGTCTACGTGCGCAATAAACGCCGCGCCTGCGAGGCGGCGGGCGTGGTCTCGTTCGACCACGATCTGCCGTCGACCGTCGGCCAGGCGCAACTCGACGCCCTGATCGATCAGCTCAACGCCGATCCGCGCATCGATGGCATCTTGATCCAGTTGCCGTTGCCGGCGCACATCGATGCCAATCGTCTGGTTGCGCGGATCCGCCCGCACAAGGACGTCGACGGCTTTCACCCGGAGAACATCGGCCGGCTGGTGCTGCGCCAGCCGGGCCTTAGACCCTGTACGCCGAAGGGCATCATGAACCTGCTGGCGCACACCGATCGTAGCGTGCAAGGTCGGCATGCGGTGGTGGTCGGCGCCTCCAACCATGTCGGTCGACCGATGGCGCAAGAGTTGCTGCTCGCCGGCTGCACCGTGACCAGTTGCCATCGTTTCACCCAAGACCTGTCGTACTACGTCGCGGCGGCCGAAATTCTAGTGGTTGCGGTCGGCAAACCCGGGGTGGTCGATGGCGCGGCGATCCGCGATGGGGCGGTGGTGATCGATGTCGGAATCAATCGCACGCCCGACGGCGGTCTGATCGGCGATCTGGATTTTGCACTGGCCAGCGCTCGCGCCAGTTGGATCTCGCCGGTGCCCGGCGGGGTCGGCCCGATGACCGTGGCGATGCTGATCGAAAACACTGTGGAAGCCCAGCGCTTGGGGCAATCCCAGCGCTCAGGCCAGCCCTGAGCGCTGGGACGCCGCGGGCGCCGCAACAGGCGCCACGTGACCATCGGCTATGATCGCGGGCTTGCTTGACGATGGGCTTTGCCGATGCGCGTACTGACCGAAGCGCTGACCTTCGATGACGTGTCCTTGGTGCCCGAGGCCTCGAACGTGCTGCCCAGCGAGGTGTCCACCGCGACCCAACTGACGCGCGGCATCGGCTTGAGCATCCCGGTTGTCTCGGCGGCCATGGACACGGTGACCGAAGCGCGCCTGGCGATCACCATCGCCCAGCATGGCGGCATCGGCATGATCCACAAAAACATGACGCCTGAGCGCCAAGCGGCCGAAGTGCGTTTGGTGAAAAAGTTCGAGGCCGGGGTGATCCGCGATCCGATCACCGTGCACCCTGAAACCACGATCCGCGAGGTCATGGCGTTGACTCGCGCGAATAACATTTCTGGCGTACCGGTGGTTGGCGAGGCTGGATTGGTCGGCATCGTCACCTCGCGTGACCTGCGTTTTGAGACCAACCTGGATGCGCCGGTGTCGTCCATCATGACCCCCAAAAAGCGCCTGGTCACGGTCCACGACGGCGCGCGCGACGACGAAGTCTTGGCGCTTTTGCACCAGCACCGGATCGAGAAAGTGCTGGTGATCAACGAGCGATTCGAGCTGCGCGGCATGATCACGGTCAAAGACATCCAGAAGGCGCGCGACAACCCGTATTCCTCCAAGGATCGCTCCGAGCGCCTGCGCGCCGGGGCCGCGGTCGGCGTCGGCGGTGATACCGAGCAACGGGTCGAGCTGCTGGTCGATGCCGGGGTCGATGTGATCGTGGTCGATACCGCGCATGGCCATTCGCGCGGGGTGATCGAGCGGGTGCGTTGGGTCAAGCGCCAATACCCGAAGGTCGAGGTGATCGGCGGCAACATCGTCACCGGCGAGGCGGCCAAAGCCTTGGTCGATGCCGGCGCCGATGCGGTCAAGGTCGGGGTCGGTCCGGGCTCGATCTGCACCACCCGGATTGTCGCCGGCGTCGGTGTGCCGCAGATCACCGCGGTGGCGATGGTCGCCGAAGCGCTCAAAGACACCGACGTGCCGATCATCGCCGACGGCGGCATTCGTTTTTCCGGCGATATCGCCAAAGCGATCGCCGCCGGTGCCTCCAGCGTGATGATCGGCGGCATGTTCGCCGGCACCGAAGAGGCACCGGGCGAGGTCGAGTTGTATCAGGGCCGTTCGTACAAGAGCTATCGCGGCATGGGCTCGCTGGGGGCGATGCAGCAGGGCTCCAAGGATCGCTATTTCCAGGACGCCGCCGAGGCCCACAAGCTGGTGCCCGAGGGCATCGAAGGCCGGGTGCCGTACCGCGGCCCGCTGGGCAATATCTTGCACCAGTTGGTCGGCGGCGTGCGCTCGGCGATGGGCTATGTCGGTTGCGCCACCATCGAGGAGCTGCGCACGCGGCCGCGCTTTGTCCGCATCACCGGCGCCGGCGTGCGTGAGAGCCATGTCCACGATGTGGCGATCACCAAAGAAGCGCCGAACTATCGGATGGAGTAGGGCGGTGGCCATGTCTTGGGCTTTGCGTGTTGACCTGCGCGCCTGCCACCGCGCAGTGCGCCAGTGAATACGCCGGATATCCATCGCGACAGAATTCTGATCCTGGATTTTGGCGCCCAGTACACCCAGTTGATCGCGCGACGAATTCGCGAGATCGGGGTCTACTGCGAGATATGGGCCTGGGATCACGAGCCGGCCGATATCGCGCGTTTCGCGCCGCGCGGCATCATTTTGTCCGGCGGCCCGGAGTCGACCCTGGCCGCGAATGCGCCGGCGGCACCGGCCGAAGTTTACGCCTCGGGCGTGCCGCTGCTCGGCATCTGCTACGGCATGCAGACCATGGCGTCAGCGCTGGGTGGCACCGTAGAGGGCGGCCATGCGCGCGAGTTCGGCTATGCACGGGTGCGGCGCTTGGGCAGTTCCAAGCTGTTCGACGGCCTCCACGACGGCGACGATGCGCACGGTGCGCAGCTCGACGTGTGGATGTCGCACGGTGATCGGGTCACCGAGCTGCCGCCGGGTTTTATGCGGCTTGGCTCGACCGAATCGGTCGAGATCGCGGCGATGGGCGATGCGTTGCGCAACTGGTTCGGCGTGCAGTTCCACCCTGAGGTCACCCACACCGCGCAAGGCAGCGCCATGCTGCGGCGATTTGCGCTTGAAATCTGCGGCTGCCGCGCTTTATGGACCGCCGACCACATTATCGATGACGCGGTCGAGCGGATCCGCGCCCAAGTCGGCAGCGACCATGTCTTGCTTGGCCTGTCGGGCGGGGTCGATTCGTCGGTGGTCGCTGCCCTGCTCGAGCGCGCGATCGGCGATCAGCTCACTTGCGTGTTCGTCGACACCGGCCTTTTGCGCTGGCACGAAGGCGATCAGGTGATGGCGACCATGGCCGAACACATGGGCGTGCGGGTGATTCGGGTCGACGCGGCGGAGCGCTTCTACGCCGCCCTTGCCGGGATCAGCGATCCCGAGGCCAAGCGCAAGATCATCGGCCGCGAGTTCATCAACGTGTTCGAAGCGCAAGCGGCCACCCTCGACGGCGTGCGCTGGCTCGCGCAGGGCACGATCTATCCCGACGTGATCGAGTCGGCCGGCGCGGCGACCGGCAAAGCGCACGTGATCAAAAGCCACCACAACGTCGGCGGCCTGCCCGAGCGCATGCAGCTCAAGCTGATCGAGCCGCTGCGTGAGCTGTTCAAAGACGAAGTGCGGCGGGTCGGCGTAGCGCTCGGCCTGCCGCGGCAGATGGTCTATCGCCACCCGTTTCCCGGCCCCGGTCTGGGCGTGCGGATCCTCGGCGAAGTGCGCGCCGAATACGCCGAGCTGCTGGCCCAAGCCGATCACATTTTCATCGAAGAGCTGCATCGCCACGATCTGTACGACAAGGTCAGCCAGGCGTTCGCGGTGTTCCTGCCGGTCAAATCAGTCGGCGTGGTTGGCGATGCGCGCGCCTACGAGTGGGTCATCGCGCTGCGCGCCGTGGAAACCGTGGACTTCATGACCGCGCACTGGGCGCGACTGCCGTATGACTTTCTCGATCACGTCTGCCGGCGCATCGTCAACGAACTGCGCGGCGTCTCGCGTGTGGTCTACGACATCTCCGGCAAGCCGCCAGCAACGATCGAGTGGGAATGAGCGGGGCAGCGCTGGTGGCCGGAGCGTTTTGATGGCTTTACCGCCTCCCGCTGCGGTGGCCGAGTACAGCGACGCGTCCGATCAGCACTGGATGGCGAAGGCGCTGCGCATCGCTGCGCGCGCGGCGGTTCGCGATGATGAAGTGCCGGTGGGTTGCGTGATCGTCCACGGCGATCGTTTGATTGCGGCCGGTGCCAATCGCAACATCAGCGCCAAAGACCCCACCGCCCACGCCGAGGTCGTGGCCCTGCGCCGCGCCGGTCGCAAACTCGATAACCATCGACTGATCGGCACCACTTTGTATGTGACCCTTGAGCCGTGCGCGATGTGCGCGATGGCGATGATCCATGCACGAGTCGGGCGGGTGGTCTATGGCGCGCACGATCCGAAGACCGGCGCCGATGGCAGCGTGTTCGATTTGCTGCAATCGCCGCGGCACAATCATCGCCTCGCGGTGCGTGCCGGGGTCGGCGCCGACCAAGCCGCCGCCCTTTTGCGGCAATACTTTGGCGCCAAGCGCGCCGCAGCGAGAGCCCGATGAGCGAGACTGAAAGCCAGCGTTTGATCTGGATCGATCTTGAGATGACCGGGCTCGATCCGAGCCGCGACTCGATCCTGGAGATCGCGATCATCGTCACCGACCACGATCTCGTCGAGATCGCCGAGGGCCCGGTGTTGGTGATTGCGCAGCCGTTGGCGCGGCTTGATTCGATGGACGAGTGGAATCGCAGCCACCATCAGCGCAGCGGGCTGTGGGGACGCTCGCTCGAAGAGGGCATTGACCTGGCCCAGGCCCAGCGGCTCACGCTGGAGTTTCTAAAAGCCCAAGTTGGCCCGGGACAATCGCCAATGTGCGGCAATTCGATCTGCCAAGACCGGCGTTTTTTGGCCCGCGAAATGCCCGAGCTCGAACGCTATTTCCACTATCGCAACCTCGATGTCAGCACGCTCAAGGAACTGGCGCGGCGCTGGGCGCCTGCGGTGTTGGCCGGGGTCAGCAAGCGCGGCGCGCACACCGCGCTGCTCGATATCCGCGATTCGATCAGCGAGCTGCGCCACTACCGGCTGGCGATGGGCGAGCTGGGCGGCAACGCCGCGGTCCGCTGATCGGGGCGGCAGAGCGCGACGTTGGCGCTCAGGCGGTTTTTCGATGCCGCGCCAGCTTGATCCAGGTATCGACCACGGTGTCGGGATTGAGCGAGATCGACTCGATTTGCTGATCGAGCAGCCACTGGGCTAGGTCCGGATAGTCGGACGGACCTTGGCCGCAGATGCCGATGTACTTGCCGCGCTTGCGGCACGCGCTAATCGCCATCGACAGCAGCATCTTCACCGCCTCGTTGCGCTCATCAAACAGCTCTGCGATCAGGCCCGAGTCGCGATCGAGCCCGAGGGTCAACTGGGTCAAATCGTTGGAGCCGATCGAGAAGCCGTCGAAGTGATCGAGGAACTGATCGGCGAGCAGTGCGTTCGACGGGATCTCGCACATCATGATGATCTTCAGCCCGTGCTCGCCGCGCTTGAGCCCGTGCCTGGCCAGCACCTCGATCACCCGCTGCGCCTCGCCCACCGTGCGCACGAAAGGGATCATGATCCAGGCGTTGTCCAGACCCATGGTCTCGCGCACTTTTTTGACCGCTTGGCATTCGAGCGCGAACGCGCTTTCGAACTTGGGATCGACATAGCGCGCCGCGCCGCGGAAACCGAGCATCGGGTTTTCCTCGTGCGGCTCGTAGCGCGACCCGCCAATCAGGTTGGCGTATTCGTTGGACTTGAAATCCGATAGCCGCACGATCACCGGCTTGGGCGCGAAGGCCGCGGTGATCGTGGCAATGCCTTCGGCCAGTCGATCGATGTAGAACTGCACCGGATCGGCGTAGCCTGCGATCCGCGCATCGATCCGCGCCTTGACCTCGGGGTCTTGCTGGCTGTAGTTGAGCAGCGCCAGCGGATGCACGCCGATGTGCGAGGCGATGATCATCTCCAGCCGCGCCAAGCCGACGCCGGCGTTTGGCAGTCCGGCAAAGTCGAAGGCGCGTTCGGGATTGGCCACGTTCATCATCAGCTTGAGCGGCGCCGGCGGCATCTGACCCAGATCGGTGGTGACCACCTCGAAGGGCAGCCGGCCGGCGTAGATGAATCCCGTATCGCCCTCGGCGCAAGACACCGTCAGCTCGGCGGCGTCGGCGAGCTTGTCGGTCGCATCGCCGCAACCGACCACCGCCGGAATGCCGAGTTCGCGCGCGATGATCGCCGCATGACAGGTGCGGCCGCCGCGATTGGTCACGATCGCCGAGGCGCGCTTCATCACCGGCTCCCAGTCCGGGTCGGTCATATCGGCGATCAGCACGTCACCGGCCTGCACTTGGCCCATGTCCGCGACCGAGCGCACCACGCGCGCCGGGCCTTGGCCAATTTTTTGCCCGATGGCGCGGCCTTCGACCAATATCGGGCCGCGCTGATCGAGCACAAAGCGCTCGATGCGCTGCGCCTGGCCGCGCGACTTCACCGTTTCCGGGCGCGCCTGCAAAATCCAAATGCGGCCGTCGCGGCCATCTTTACCCCACTCGATATCCATCGGCCGGCCGTAGTGGCGCTCGATTTCAACCGCGTGCCTGGCCAGCGTGGCGACGTCTTGGTCGCTGATGCAAAAGCGTTGCTGCTGGGCTTCGGGCACGGCTTCGATCCGAACCCGCTCGCCGGGGCTGTCCGAGAACACCATCCGCTCGCGCTTGGAGCCGAGCTGTCGACGCACGATCGCATCGTGGCCGGAGGCCAAGGTCTGCTTGAACACGTAGAACTCGTCGGGGTTGACCGCGCCTTGGACCACCATCTCGCCCAAGCCATAACTCGCGGTGATAAACACCACACCGGTGAAACCGGATTCGGTGTCCATGGTGAACATCACGCCCGATGCGGCCAAGTCCGAACGCACCATGCGCTGGACCGCCACCGACAGCGCGACCTCGGCGTGGTCAAAGCCGTGATGCACGCGATAGGCGATCGCGCGGTCGTTGTACAGCGAGGCGAACACCTCGCGCACCTTGGCGATCAGCGCATCGCCGCCTGTGACATTAAGGAAGGTCTCCTGCTGACCGGCAAACGAGGCATCCGGCAGGTCCTCCGCGGTCGCCGACGAACGCACCGCGACCGCAACTTCGATGCCATCGTCGCGGCACATCTGCGCGTAGCCTTCGCGGATCGCACGCTCGAGTTCCGCCGGCAACGGTGCGGCAAGTACGGCGGCGCGGATTTGCTGGCCAGCGGCGCTGAGCGCTGCGACATCTTCGACATCGAGCGCGGCGAGCTGGGCGTTGATCCGCTGCGCCAGACCATCGGCCGCCAAAAACTCGCGAAACGCATCGGCGGTGGTGGCAAAACCGGTTGGCACATCGACCCCGACCTGCGCCAGGTGGCCGATCATCTCGCCCAAGGATGCGTTCTTGCCGCCGACCGTCGGCAGGTCACTCAAGCGCACTTGGTCCAGCTTCAGAATCTGCTCGCTCAATTCGCACCCCGATGGTTGGTGGCGCAACGCGCCGGCACAACTCGCAATGATCGCGGCTTGATCGAGCTTGGGCAACCCGCGCGGTCGCGCTTGACGTAGGCGTTAGGCTGGCGCGCATCACCAAAGCGCTAGCGCAACGTGGCCGGGCAGGGCAGGGCAAGGAGGCGATTGGTTACACGCCGCGCCCGATTGTGAGCTCACGTGCGCTGCGGTCAACCCCACAAGCGAGCAGGAGTGCGCATGCGACGCAGCATTTTTTACATCTCGGACGGCACCGGCATCACCGCCGAGACCATCGGTCACTCGGTGCTGACCCAGTTCCAAAGCGTCGAGTTCGAAGAGTTCCGACTGCCGTTCGTGGACGACGCGGAAAAAGCGCACACAGCGGTGGCGCGGATTCGCAACACCCATGCCGCCAGCGGTCTGCGTCCGATCGTGATCAACACCGTGGTCGATCGCTCACTGTCGGACATTCTTGAAGCCAGCGGAGCGCTGGTGCTGGACGTGTTTGCACCCTTTATCGGACCGATCGAGACCGAGCTCGGGGTCAAGTGCCAGCCGCGCGTCGGCCAGGCCCATGGTCTGGTCAACTTTGCCCAGTACGAGGCGCGCATCAACGCGACCAACTTTGCGCTCTCGCACGACGACGGCCAAGACATGAACTTTGCCGATGCCGAAGTGATTCTGGTCGGCGTCTCGCGCAGCGGCAAAACCCCGACCTGTCTGTATCTGGCCCTGCATTTTGGAATTCGCGCCGGCAACTACCCGCTGATTCCGGACGACCTGGAGCGCAAAACGCTGCCGGAAAAGTTGGATCCGCATCGGGCTAGGCTCTATGGCTTGACCATTGATCCCGAACGCTTGCGACAGGTGCGTCAAGCCAGGCGACCGAACACCCGCTACGCAACCATCGAGCAATGTAGTTGGGAGGTCGAGACCGCCGAACGCTTGCTCAATCGCGAAGGAATTCCGGTGTTGTCGACCACCCATACCTCGATCGAAGAAATCGCCAGCAAAGTTCTGGCCGCGCTGGGCATCAACAAACATCTTTATTGAGCCCATCCGCGCCCGCCGTCAAGACTTTTTTCAACGCCTTGAGGCTGCTATACAGCGCCCATGAACTCGTCTCCCACCACCCCTTCGATCAAGCCGCCGCGCTCGCGCTACGTGCGCCTGATGAACTTGTATGAAGACAACTACTGGCGGCTCACGCGGGTGCTTGGGCCTGAGCGTCTGACCGCTGGACGCTATCTGTCGCGCACCGGCGATGGCTTCGATCTGCACCTGGCGATGGCGCCGCGCTGCCCTTACACACTGGAGTTCGAGCTGAGCTACGCGCTGCCCGATCCGGACTCGGGTACGCGGATGCCATCGGCCATCGTCAGGCTCTACCGCGACGCGCAGTTGGCCGAGGTGCTGGCCTGTTATGGCGCGCGGCGGATCGAAGATGTGATCGGGCGAGCGGCACCCTCGGCCGAAGTGATCAACCATCGACTGCGAATGAATGGCTTCTTCAACAAGTGGTTGGACTATCTGGAAGGCGCAGGCCACAGTCGTTTTAGCCTGACACCGGTGGCGCTGGTTGAAAACGTGCTTGACGCACACCCCTAGTCCTTTTATTCTGCCCCGCTTGGTTCGGGGCCATAGCTCAGTTGGGAGAGCGCGACAATGGCATTGTCGAGGTCGTCGGTTCGATCCCGACTGGCTCCACCAGTTCAGCTCAAGCTTGGTCCTTGCGTCCCCATCGTCTAGAGGCCTAGGACACCTCCCTTTCACGGAGGCGACCGGGGTTCGAATCCCCGTGGGGACGCCATATCAAGCACGTTGCGAGGCCGCCGTTACGGGCGGCCTTTGCATTGGTGCGATTCGAATCCCGCAGGGCCTTCGACGCGCGCATGGACGCGCGTGCGGCGCGTAGCGCCGACCCCCAGCGCAGCGAGGGGATTGGAGGGCGCGCTTCAAACTCGATGGCGCGGCTCGGTGCTAGCGCCAATCGCGGCGTTGCGACGCCCCCTACAACCGGCGTCACATTGATGCGCCCGCAGGGCGACGCGGCAGTATCGGGTCTCGAAAGCTTCCAGCTAGCGTCACCTTGATGCGCCCGAGGAGCGACGCGGCAGTCTGAAGGCTGGCGATGACCGTGGTGACCTGAGATCGCCGCGGCCCGCTGCGCGGGCCTCGCGATGACGCC
>Ga0105045_10006683_pt1 | contig 10214 bp, 9 predicted proteins | sample MAT02_FD_78089 | JGI IMG/M metagenome (GOLD analysis project Ga0105045, IMG submission 78089) | Freshwater microbial communities from Lake Fryxell liftoff mats and glacier meltwater in Antarctica - MAT-02 (megahit assembly) | ecosystem: Environmental > Aquatic > Freshwater > Ice > Liftoff...
AAGATCATGAAGCCGATCTGGAACGCGCTCTTCAGCTCACTGGCCACGAAGGCCGGCACGATCACCATGAAGGGCATGGCCTCGGGCCTGGTCTCGGCGGGCAGCTTGGCCAGCTTGGCGAACAAGGCCATGTCGCTGTGGCGGGTCTGCTTGAGCATGAAGCTGCGCATCGGCGCCTCGGCGCGCGCCATCGCCTCGGGGAAGTCGATCTTCTGGGTGGAATAGGGCAGCCAGGCGTCCTGGTACACCTTGTCCAGCGTCGGCGACATCACGAAGAAGGTGAGGAACAGGCTCAGCCCGATGATCACCTGATTGGGTGGCGCCGCCTGGGTGCCCAGCGCCTGGCGCAGCAGGCTCAGCACGATGACGATGCGGGTGAAGCCGGTCATCATCAGCACCACCGCCGGCAGGAAGGTGAGGGAGGAAAAGAACAGCAGCGTCTGGATCGGCACCGAGTAGGCGGTGCCGCCGCCAGCCTGGCCGATCAGCAGCGGCAAGCCGGGCGCTGCCGTGGCAGATTGCGCTAAGGCTGCGCCGGAAACTGCCGACAACAACGTGGCAGCCAGCCACATGCTGGCGCGGCGCAGCCGGTGCCGGGAAAGCGCGGCGTGATCAGCGTGCATCGTTGCCCCCGCGGCGCTGCTTCTGCAGCAGTTGGGCGAACAGCGTGCCCGGGCCAGCCGCAACCGGCGGCAGCTCGGCCTGCGGCGGCAGGCTGTGCAGCGTGCTGATGCCGGCGGGTGTCACGCCCAGCACCAGCCAGCGCCGGTCCTCGCCCTGGCCCACCTCCACGGTCACCAGGCGCTGGTTCGGTGCCAGCGGCAGTGCGCCCACCAGGCGCATCGGCGCGCCGGTGGCGCTGCCGCCCAGCGGCGTGCGCTTGAGCAGCCACAGCGCGGCAGGGATCAGCGCCACGACCAGCACGAAGGCTGCCACCGGGCCGATGAAGTCGGTTCCGCTCATGGCAGCACTCATGTCCTAGACAAGCGGCGCATGCGCTCGCTGGGCGTCACGATGTCGGTCAGGCGGATGCCGAACTTGTCGTTGACCACCACCACCTCGCCCTGGGCGATCAGGTAGCCGTTGACCAGCACGTCCATCGGCTCGCCGGCCAGCGCCTCCAGCTCGACGACCGAGCCCTGCGCCAGCTGCAGGATGTGCTTGATCGGGATGCGGGTGCGGCCCAGCTCCACGGTCAGCTGCACCGGGATGTCCAGGATCATGTTCAGGTCGTTGCCGGGCGCGATGGAGCCGGGCTGGACGGACGAGAAATTGGTGAACTGCGCGGCCTGTACCGCACCCAGCGGGTCGGTCACCTCGCTGGCGGTCTCGGTCTTGCCGCCCGCAGCAGGCTTGCTCTCGTCCAGCGCTGCGGCCCACTCCGCCGCCATGCGGTCTTCCTCGGACATGCCGGCGGTGTCGTCACTCATTGTCTGCTCCCAACCAGCCCGCGTCGGCACTGGTCAACATCTTGTCGATCTTGATGGCATTGCGGCCATTGCTGGTGCCGTAGTGGCAGTCGAACAGCGGCACGCCGTCCACCTTGGCCTGGATCATCGGCAGCAGGTCCAGCTCGATGAAGTCGCCCGGCTTGAAGCCCAGCACCTGTTCCACCGTGACCCGGGCGGTGGCCAGCTCGGCCACCAGCGGCACGTCGGCGCTCTGGATCTGGGTGCGCAGCAGCTTGATCCAGCGCCGGTCGGGCTCGGCGTCGCCCTGCATGGCCGAATACAGCACGTCGCGGATCGGCTCCAGCGTGCTGTAAGGGATGCAGAAATGCACCGTGCCGGTGGTGTCACCCACCTCCAGCGTGAAGCTGGTGGCCACCACCACCTCGCTGGGCGTGGCCACGTTGCAGAACTGCGGCTGCATCTCGCTGCGCTGGTACTCCAGCTCCACCGGATAGATGCCGGCCCAGGCCTTCTTGTACTCGGTGATGATCACGTCGACCAGGCGCTCGATCACGCGCTGCTCGGTGGCCGAGAAATCACGCCCCTCGATGCGGGTGTGGTACTTGCCGTTGCCGCCGTACAGCGCGTCGATCACCGCGAACACCAGCGCCGGGTCGCAGACGATCAGCCCGCTGCCGCGCAGCGGCTTGACGCTGACGATGTTGAAGTTGGTGGGCACCACGATCTCGCGCAGGAAGGCGCTGTACTTGATCACCTTGGCTCCGCCGATCGACACCTCGGGGCTCTTGCGGATCAGGTTGAACAGCCCCAGCCGGATGTTGCGGGCGAAGCGCTCGCCGATGATCTCCATCGTGGGCATGCGCCCACGCACGATGCGCTCCTGGCTCGCGATGTTGTAGTCGCGGATGCCTTCGGTCTTGACCTCTTCGGCCTCGATCTTCTGGCTCTCGCCAGTGATGCCCTGCAACAGCGCATCGACCTCGTCCTGCGACAGGATTTGCTGGTTCATGAGCGGCGGCTGATGTCATGGGCCTGGCCAGGGCCGCGGCGCCGCGAGGCGCTGCTGGCCACGTCAAGCGGGCGCCCCGGGTCCGGCTTCGCCGGGCCGCAGGCGCTACGGGGGGGGGTCATCACTGGATGATGAAGTTGGAGAAGTGCACCGCAGTGACCGGCAGGCTGACCGGTTTCTTCTTCTTCTTTTTCTTTTTCGGCGGTTCCTGCGCGTCTGCGTCGGCCTGGCTGTCAGCCTCTTCTTCCTCGTCGATCTCGTAGCCCAGCGGGCGCACTGCGGCATACAGGATCGACTGGGCCAGCTTGTCCTTGCCTTCGCGGGTGAGCAGCTGGGCGGAGGTCTTGTGCGCCAGCACCATCAGGATGTTGTTGCGGATGGCCGGCATGTAGAGCTTGATCTCCTCGCCGACCTTGGCGTCCTCGATCTCCAGCGTCACGCCGACCTGGGCGTAGCGTTCGCTCTCCTTGTCGGCCAGGTTGACGGTGAACGGGTCCAGTGGCACGAACACCGGCGGATGCTTGGGGTCGTGCTTGGGCTTGGCCTTGGGCGCCGGCTCGCGGGCCTCGGTCTGGGCCTGGTCGCCGTCGGCTTCTTCGTCGCCCTCGGCGGGCGCCTTCTTCAACAGCATGAAGGCGGCGCCGCCGCCGACCAGCACCAGCAGCAGCACGGCGGCGATGATGATGATCAGCTTCTTCTTGCCGCCCTTGGCGGGCGGGGCGGCATCGGCAGCGGCGGCGGGTGCGGCGGACATGGGCTTCTCCAGGACATGCCGGCAAGCCGGCAGGGTGGCACGCCCTGCCTGCAATGCGGCATGGCGGCCTTCTCAGTCGATTATTTGGATGGCTGGCGGCGGCCGATGCGCTGAACAGCGGTGCAAACCACCATGTCTTTTCGGCTGCCTGGCAGCGGTGCGCAGCAGCCTGCCGCCGCCGTGGTGGGCGCAGCCCGGCGGGCCGGGCCGGGTGTGCCCGCGTTCACGCCACCAGGTCGACCAGGCCGCGCTGGGTGCGCACCTGCACGGTTGCCGGCGCGAGCGGGTTGCCGGCCCGGGCGCTGTCTTCGGCACCGCGCGCCTGGCCCGGCTGGGGCGCTGCGTCGCCCTGGCCATGGCGGCCCGGAGTCTGCTGGAACACGCCGCCGCCAGCCAGTGTGAAGCCTGCGTCCTGCAGCGCGCCGGCCAGCGCCGGCAACGAGGCCTCAATCACCGCCCGGGTGCTGGCCATGTCGGCCTGGAAGTCGACCCGTGCGGCGTTGCCGTCCAGTGCGATCTGCACCGCGATCGGCCCCATCTCGGCCGGGTTGAGCTGCAGGCGTGCGGTCTGCACGCCGTCGCGCACCATCACGCTGACCTGCGTGCCCAGCGCGGTGCCGAAGCCGGGGTCGTCCAGCGGCACCCGCACGCTGGCTTCGGCCGGCGCCGCTGCGGCAACGCTGCCCAGGGCCGAGCCGGGCACGCCGGCGGCCTGCTGCGCCTGCGGCAGGCCATTGAAGCTGGCCGCCAGGTCGGCTGCCGGCAGCGACTCGGCGCGGCCGGGCACCGACGCGACGGCGGCCAGGGCCTGCGCATGGCGGTCGGCAGCGCCGATGGCTGCAGAAACAGGGCCCGCCTGCACGCCGTCGGCCTGCGGGTTGCGTGGCGCCGAGGGGCTGGCGTCGACCGGTCCGCGGGCCGCATCGATGGGCGTAGCGGCATTGGCGGCAGTAGCGGCTGCGGCGACTGCGGCGGCCGTGACCGCCGAGGTATCCGCGCCCGGGCTGCGCTCGGTCGGACCGGCCATGGCGGCCGACGCCGCCCCGGCCATCGGGCGAGCGCGCGGGCCGCTGCCATCGGCAAGGTTGCCGGCGACAGAGGTGACGGCGGTGACGGTGATGGCCTTGCTGGCAACCGCGCTGTTGCCGGCGCGCGCAGCCACGGCAGCTGCGGCGCTGTTGGCTTGCAGCATGGCGGCCGCAGCCGGTGTCAGCGTGGCCGGCTGCGCCGGCACAGGCTGGCCCGGCAGCGGGCGGTCGCCTGGCACGGCGGCCTGGGTGGCCGCGCCCGGGTTGGTGCGGCTGTCGGTGCCGTCGGCGCCGAGTATGGAGGCGGCATCGGCGGCGGTATCGCCGGCCGGGCTGGCGGCCGATCTGACCGCAGATTCGGCCACGCGATCGGCCGCAGCATGGGCAGCAGCACGGGCGGCGATGTTGGCAGCAGCACTGGCGGCAGCCTTGCTGGCGACGTTGGCGGCGGCATGGGCGGTCTGGCCGCCGGTGGCCGGGCCGCTGCCGTCTTGGCGCCCCGTGGCGGTGCCAGCGGCCGTGCTGGCTGCCTCGGCCAAGTCGGGGTCGGCTGCCGGCTGGCTGCTGCTGGCGCCGCCCTGGTCGGCGCCTTGCGCGGCGCGGCTGCGGCCGGCGGGGTCGCTGGCGATGCCCGCTGCCGCGCCGGCCACGGCGTTGCCGGAGGCCGGCAGGGCCAGGGTGGCCTGCGGCGCGGCCGCCAGGGCGGTTGGTGCAGCGGCGCTTGTGCCGGCCAGGTTGGCCGGCTCGGGCCGGGCGGCGGCGGCGGGTGCGGCGGCGGCGGCCAGCGGGTTGGCCACGGTTGCGCCAGCGTGCGGCACGGCGCCGCCGGCAGGCAGGTTGCTGGCATCGGTTGTTGCACCGATGGCGGCACCGGCGGCCGCAGCGCCCACGGCAGGGCCGCCGGCAGCGGCCAGCCCCGATGCCTGGCCGCCTGCGCCAGCCGACTGCGCCGGCACGCTGCCGCCGCGCGGCAAGGGCATCGGCGAGGGCGCCTGCCCGGCGGCTGCCACCGGGTTGTCGGCAGCAGCCAATGCCTCGGTCGACACGGCGCCCGGCTGCAGCGGCAGTGGCGCCGGCAGGGCAAGCTGCTGGCCCGACGGCGCTGCTGCCGCCGTGCCGTCGCCGGCGGCAGCCAGGACATCGACAGCCGCCCTGTCGCCACCGGCATCACCGGTATCGGCTGGCACGGTGGCCTGCCTGGTGGCGCTGGCTGCTGCCAGGTCGGACAGCGCGGCGTCGGCGGCAGCCCGGCGCTGCCGGGCCCACTGGGCGGTGCTGGTGTTGGTGCTGGTGCTGGTGCTGGTGTTGGAACTGCCACCGGCAGCCGCTGCTGCAGCGGTGCTGTCGGCCGGCGTGTCGCCGCCGGGGCTGCCGCCGGCCTGCTGTGGCGCCAGGCGGTCTGCGCCGGTCTGGCTGGTGGCTTTGCGCGCGCGCGCCGCAGCTGCGGCCGTGGCCTCGTGCGCCGGCCGGGCGGCGCCGGGTGGTGCCTCGTCTTCGCCGGCAGGATCGGCGCCGTCTGTGGCCTGGCGCGCAGGCTCGGCGGCCTGGCGCGCAGGCCCGGCGGCTGCGGCTGCCGGCGTCTCGCGGCGTGGCGGCGCCGCTTCGTTGCGCGCGGTGTGGGCCGCCTCGGTGCGCGCTTTTTGGGCCGTCTCGGTGTCGGCCGCCCGGTTGGGGCTGTCGGCCGCTGGCCGCTGCGCGGCCTGGGCCGCAGGCGGCCGCACCGACTCGGCCGACCGCCTGGGCGCCGCCATGTGCTGGTCGATCTCGCGCAGCGCGGCCTGGCGGTCGGTCTGCTGCTGCATCAGCGTGGCGAAGGCCGGCCCGCCGGCATGGCTGTCGCGCCCCGGTGCGGCGGCCTCGGGCAATGGCAGCAGGCTGTGGCCGGGTTGGGCAGGCAGGGGGCTGAGCATGGTCTCTCCTTCAGACGGGGCGGGTCAACGGGCCGGGGAGGCCAGCGGGTGTTGGCCGTGCTGGGCGCTGGCGGCGCGCTGGGCGGCTTCATCGGTATTGCGCTGGTCGCGCCGGTGGGCGATGGCCTGCAACTCGGCCTGGCGCCGGGCGATCAACTTGCGCACCGCCGCCACCCGCTGCTCACGCGCCAGCAGCAGCGTGCGTGCCTGCTGAACCCGGTTGCCCAGGTGCTGGGTGTTGATCAGGTGGTGGGCGATGGCCTGGTCCAGGCGCTGGCCGAAGCCGCGGTGGCAGTGCAGCAGCTCGGTCGTGCCGGACTGCTGGAAGCGCGCGGTCCAGCGCTGGTCATAGTCGCCGCGGTAGCCGTGCAGGGCGCTGCCCTGCTCCTCCGCCCGTGCCACCAGGTCCTCGGCCTGGCGCAGCGCCAGCGCGGCGGTGTCACGCTCGGCTTCGGCGCGTTGCAGCAGGGTCTGCAGCAGGGCGATGGAGTTCAGGCTCATGGGGCGGTGGAGGTGGTCGGCGGCCGGTCAGCGGCGCGTCAGGGGCCCAGCACGCGCGCCAGCTGGGCACGGCTCTGGGCCAGCGGGGCGCGGTCGTGCATGTCCTGCTGCAGCAGGGCCACCAGCGGTGCGTGCAGCTGCAGCGCCTGGTCGAGCTCGGCGTCATGGCCGGCCTGGTAGGCGCCCAGCTGGATCAGGTCGCGCGCCTTGCCCACGCGGGCCAGCACGCCGCGGGCGCGGCGCGCCAGTTCCACCTGCGCGCGCGGGCTGACGTTGCCCATCACCCGGGAGATGGACTTCTCCACATCGATGGCCGGGTAGTGGCCGGATTCGGCCAGCTCGCGGCTGAGCACGATGTGGCCGTCCAGGATGCCGCGCGCCGCGTCGGCGATCGGGTCCTGCTGGTCGTCGCCCTCGCTGAGCACGGTGTAGAAGGCGGTGATCGAGCCGACGCCGTTCAGGCCGTTGCCCGATCGCTCCACCAGTTGCGGCAGCTTGGCAAGGCAGCTGGGCGGGTAGCCTTTGGGGGCCGGGGGTTCGCCGATGGCCAGGGCGATCTCGCGCTGGGCCATGGCGTAGCGCGTCAGGCTGTCCATCAGCAGCAGCACATGGCGGCCCTGGTCGCGGAAGTGCTCGGCCACCGCAGTGGCATAGGTGGCGCCCTGCATGCGCACCAGCGGCGGCGCATCGGCCGGTGCGGCCACCACCACGCTGCGGGCCAGGCCGTCCTCGCCGAGGATGTCCTCGATGAATTCCTTCACCTCGCGGCCGCGCTCGCCGATCAGGCCGACCACGATCACGTCGGCCTCGGTGTAGCGGGCCATCATGCCCAGCAGCACGCTCTTGCCCACGCCGGTGCCGGCAAACAGGCCCAGGCGCTGGCCGCGGCCCACGGTGAGCAGGGCATTGATGGCGCGCACGCCGGTGTCGAGCGGGGTGCGCACCGGGTCGCGCTCCATCGCGTTGATCGGGCGGCGCAGCATCGGCTGGTTACGCACATGGGTCAGCGGGCCCAGGCGGTCCATCGGCTGGCCGTGGGCGTCCACCACCCGGCCCAGCAGGCCGTCGCCCACGGCCAGGTGCAGGCCGCGGTCTTCGCTGCGGCGCCACAGGGCGTTGTCGCGGCCCAGCAGCGGCGGTGCATGGCTGATGCCGCGTGGCGTGACACGCGCGCCGCTGGACAGGCCATGCACCTCGCCAGTGGGCATCAGAAAGGCGCGGTCGCCGTTGAACCCGACCACCTCGGCCAGCACCGGCGGGCCGATGTCGCCATGCACTTCGCAGACCGACCCCACCGGCGCGCGCACGCCGGCAGCTTCCAGCACCAGGCCGGTGACCCGCACCAGCGTGCCGTGGGTCTGCAGCGGCGCCTTGACTGCGGCGTAGGCCTGCAGATCGTCGAGGTAGTGGGCCCAGCGCTGCAGGCGCGCAGAGGGCGCCCCTCGCCCGCCGGACAGGCCGGGCGATGCCCCGAGGGGATGCGGGCCGGCCGGGGCGTGTTCAGGCGCTCGGCCCGGCGCGCCGGGATGCAGGGTGGCTGCATCAGCGTCGGCCAGGTTCATGCGTCGCCGCCGGTCTCGGGCCCGCTGGCGGCGCCGTCGTCCCAGGCCAGGCCGCTGCCCATGGCCTGGGTGGCCTGGGCCCAGCGGGTGGCGACCTGTGCGTCGATCATGCCGGCGTCCGATTCGACGCGGCAGCCGCCGCGCGCCACCGCAGGCTGGGGCAGCAGGCGGGCGCCACGTGCCGCCAGCGCTTCCTCGCAGCCCTGTGCCACCAGGGCATGGTCGTCGGGGTGAACCAGCACGGTGATGTGGCGTGCGCTCATCAGCACCGCGTTGACTGCCTCGCGCGCCACCTGGGCCACCAGCGCCGGCCGCACTGCCAGCTCGCTGCGCACCACCTGGCGTGCCAGCTCGGCGGCCACGCGCGCCACGCTGGCGGCCATGTCCTGCTCCAGCTGGCCGAGATCGTCGTCCAGGGCCTGCAGCACCCGCGCCATCTGGCTGCTGGTCTGGCTGGCAAAGCTCTCCTTGAAGCTCTCCAGCGCCACCAGGCCGTCGCGGTAGCCGTCCTGGTAAGCCTGCTGGCGGGCGGCGGCCACCTGCTGCTGCGCATCGGCCAGCAGTGCGGCGCGCTGCGCGGCCAGCGCCTCGGCCAGCCCGGGCACGGGCTGCGGCGGTGCGGCCGGGGTTGGTGCCGCAGCCGCCGGTGCGGCACCGGCGCCTGAGAACGCGTCGCTCTGCGGCCAGGGCGGCAATGGCGGGCCGGGTGGCCGCACGCCGTCGGCGCGGGGCCGCACTGCGGCATGCGGTGCGCCGGGCTGCGGCGGCTGGATGATGGTCGGCGGCTCGGCAAAGGCGCCGGGCGTCCAGGACGCGAAGCCCTGCAGTTCCTCGCGCGGGATGAAGCGGGTGTAAGCCACGCCGGCGCGCAACACCGCAGGCGGCTGCTCGCCGTGCAGGCGCTCGGCCGGCGTCAGCCGTCTAGAGGAATTCATCCGCGCCTCCGCTGGCGATCACGACCTGGCCTTCTTCCACCAGGCGGCGCACGATTTTGAGGATCTCCTTCTGCTCGGCCTCCACGTCGGACACCCGCACCGGGCCGCGGCCGTCGAGGTCTTCCTTGAGCGTCTCGGCGGCGCGGCTGGACATGTTGCGGTAGATCTTGTCGCGCATCTCGGGCGCCGCGCCCTTGAGCGCCAGCACCAGCGATTCGCTCTGCACTTCCTTCAGGATCATCTGGATGCCCTTGTCGTCGACCTTGATCAGGTCGTCGAAGCCGAACATGTTGTCCATCAGCTTCTGCGCCAGGTCGGGGTCGCTCTCGCGCACATAGTCCAGCACGCTGGTCTCCAGCGCGCTGCCCAGCAGGTTGATGATCTCGGCGGCGGTCTTCACACCACCCAGCGTGGCCTTGCGCATGCGCTCGCTGCCGGCCAGCACGTTGCTGAGCACCTCGTTCAGGTCCTTCAGCGCGGCGGGCTGGATACCGTCCAGCGTGGCGATGCGCACCATGACCTCGTTGCGCTGGCGCTCGGTGAAGAACTTCATGATCTCGCTGGCGAGATCGGGCTCCAGGTGCACCATGATGGCTGCGACGATCTGCGGGTGCTCGTTGCGCAGCAGCTCGGCCACGCTGCCGGGGTCCATCCACTTCAGGCCCTCGATGCCGCTGACATCGTTGCCCTGCAGGATGCGGTCGATCAGCAGGTTGGCCTTGTCCTCGCCCAGCGCCTTGCGCAGCACCGCCTTCACGTACTCATCGGTGTCCGAGACCAGCGCATGCTGGTCCAGCGCATTGGTGGCAAAGCGCTCCAGCACCCTGGCCAGGCGCTCGCGCGGCACGATCTTCAGCCGGGCGATGGTCTCGCCGAGCTTCTGCACCTCCTTGGGCGAGAGCTGCTTGAACACCTGCGCAGCTTCTTCCTCGCCGATGGACATCAGCAGGATCGCCGCTTCTTCAATGCCGTTGTCATCCATCAGGACTCACCTTCCATCCAGGCACGCAGGATGTTTGCGACCGCTGCGGGGTTCTGCTTGGCCAGCTCACGTGCATCGGTCAGCTGGGATTCCACCTTCTGGCTGTTCTCCAGCGCCAGCA
>Ga0105045_10006684_pt1 | contig 10213 bp, 8 predicted proteins | sample MAT02_FD_78089 | JGI IMG/M metagenome (GOLD analysis project Ga0105045, IMG submission 78089) | Freshwater microbial communities from Lake Fryxell liftoff mats and glacier meltwater in Antarctica - MAT-02 (megahit assembly) | ecosystem: Environmental > Aquatic > Freshwater > Ice > Liftoff...
TCCGCAAGCTCACGCTCCAACGGCAAACCGTTTTGCTCGTGCAACTCCGCCGGGCGTTCGCCCACTTGAATCAAGCCGCCCTCCGCGAAGAAGATCGCAATCCCATCGAAGCGTTGATGCAACATGAAATCGATAAAGCGGAGGGGCGATTGCACCGTTCCCTCGAACCGATATTGAACTCCGCGTTGGATCGAGCGGGCATGGTGCCCGGTTCGTTGGTCGAACAATTGGGGCGTAGGAAGGCCATCGCGGAGATGTTGGATCGCGTCTGCGAACGCGGGCACATCCGCTTGGGCGATCTCCGCGATGCGCTGGCCCGCAATGCGTTCAAACTCCCCGATTTGGCCGGGCCTGTGGAACTGGTGCAGGGTGATGCTCTGTTGCGGGCCGATGCCTTGCTGGCCCGCGAACTCGATGGAATCTACCATCGGGGGGAAATCTACCTGCGTTGGTTTCAACGCGGCAGCGCCGCGGCGTTCGGTACTGCGGCGGGGCGGTTGCTCACAAAGTTCGCGTTGATTCCCTTCATCGCCGCGTTCATGACGGTCGCATTCGCCCAATACTTAGAACACGAGGGGAAAGCTATCGCCCGGGCGGTCGCGCGGTTGATTCAAGCCCACGATCCGGAAGTGAATTACGAAATCGAAATCAATGAGGCGGGAGAATGGGATTGGATCGCAGAAAAGGTAGCCCACCACGCCAAGGCGATCGAAATCACCGACAATTCGTATTGGGCCATTGGTGTTCTCGCCGTCGTCTATCTGATGATGGTAAATTCGCCAACGTTCCGGGATGCCGTGTTCCGAGGGTTGGGACACCTCGGGAACGGGCTGCGATTTCTGATATTCACGTTGCCGAGCCGGGTTTGGCACTCCGCCCCCGTGCTGGCCTTGCGTCGCAACGCGGCCGTGCGTTTCTTGGTGAAACGGCTGCTGTTGCCGCTCGCCATCGCCCTGCTGGTCGCAGCGTTTGTCGCGGCGTTCGGGGGCAGTCGTACGCTCGTGTTGCGATACTTCTTCGGAGTCTTCGCCGGCCTCGCCGCACTCCTCATGACACCCTTCGGCCAACTTCTCCGCGACGGCACCGAAGAAGCCGCCTCCGATGCTTGGCGGAACTTCCGCTACAACTTGCTCCCCGGCTTGCTCAGCACCATCGCGTGGTTCTTCCGCGAAGTGCTCGGGCATTTCCAAAACCTGCTTTACACCATCGACGAATGGTTCCGCTACCGCGAAGGGCAATCGAAGCCCAACCTCGTTCTGAAAGTGATTCTCGGCATCGTTTGGTTCCCCATCGCATACGTTTTCCGGTTCGCCATCTTCTTGCTCATCGAACCACAGATCAACCCGATAAAGCACTTCCCCACGGTCACGGTCTCGCACAAACTGCTCCTGCCAATGATTCCAGCGGTCGCCGGTGCGACGAACCTTTCCATCGAACTCGTTGGAACCGTGTTCACTGGCATCCCCGGCATTTTCGGGTTCCTTGTGTGGGAACTCAAAGAGAACTGGAAGCTCTACAAGGCGAACCGGCGAAAGTTCCTCGCGCCCGTAATCCTCGGCCACCACGGCGAAACGATGCGGGGGCTGTTGCGGCCCGGCTTCCACTCCGGCACAGTGCCCAAGGATTTCCGCAAGATTCGCAACTCGACCCGGCACGCGGAGAAAGTTGGCACGAACGCCTACGCCCCGAAGCCGCTGCACGAACTGCACTCGGTGGAACACGCCATTCAAATGTTCGTCGAACGGGAGTTGGTCGATTTCTTGTTCCACATGAAATGCTGGGCTAATCTGTTTCCCACCTATTCGATGGTGCATTTGGGGGTGCAATCGGTGCGGATCGAATTCGGCGTATCGAATCTAAAAGGGGAAGCGGTGATCGTGTTCTGGCATTCCGAAGGAGAAATCCGCGGCCGCATCGCCGAGAAGGGGTTCGTAACTCTACTGGATGCGGAGCAGCGCGAAGTGTGGGATCGTGCCATTGAGGGATTCTTCGCCAAGGCGGCAGTGGGCGATGGTAACTTGGAATGGAATTCGTGGCAGGCATTCTGGCAAGGTAGTCGGCGATAGAGGCTTGCTGCACACCGTGCGATGGCAATCTGTTTATAATGCTCAAATGAAATCCCGAGGGACGTTCGATGCGGTTCCTGTTCATCTCTTTCGGCGCGTTCATTTCGATCACTGCGACATTCGCTGCACCCAATCCCCTCGAAGAACGGGATGCGCTAGTTCGGGAACTGGATACCCTGCTGAAGATGAACAAGGTTCCGGAAGCCCTCGGCGTGGCGGAACGCGTCCTCAGTATTGAAAGGAAACTCCTCGGCGACGCTCATAGCGATCCGAGTTGCAAAAGCTCTTGCCGGTAGGAACCGCTTTGGTCGATTTCCTCGTCCACGGCATCACCACTTCGGCGATCGTGATTACCAAAGATCTCATCGTGCAGCTGACCTTGGAAACCGGGAAAGGTTTGGGAGAAGACATTCAAAACTTCACCGGAGATTTGAGCCTCTCGCGCACCCGGCCGGTCACGCATCCCGGCGACGTCTCCGCGAATCGGTTTGGATCGAATCTCAAACGGAGACTTTACCCGGCATTTCCATGGGCCGCGCGGTACGTTCCAACCGTTTGCCTTCGCGCAGAATCACGGCATGCTGGGGAGAATGGATCGGACGGGTCGCCAGTAGCCGATGCAAGTCTTCCACAGTCGAAACCGCTTCCCCGGCGTAGCCGATCAGAATGTCTTCGATCCACAGCCCGGCATTCTCGGCGGGGCCGTCTTCTTCCATCAATTGAATCTCCAAGCCGGTGCGTTGCTTCAACTCCCATTTGCGGATCGTATCGGGGGCGATGGGCACTTGGCGCACGTGTAAACCGAGGTAACCGCGGAGCACTCGCCCGTGCATCATCAATTGCGGTAGCACCACCTTCGCCATATTGCTGGGTACGGCAAAACAAAGCCCTTGCGCGGGTTGGATCATCGCCGTGTTGATGCCGATCACGAAGCCGCGCGAATCGACGAGCGGCCCGCCGCTGTTGCCGGGGTTCAATGCGGCATCGGTTTGAATAATGTTATCGACCATGTTTCCACCGGCGCTCCGCATGGTGCGGCCGAGTGCCGAGATCACCCCAGCGGTGACGGTCGATTCAAAACCGAGTGGGCTACCGATGGCCACGGCGAGTTGGCCGACGCGTAAAGCGTTGGAATCGCCGAGGGTCGCCGAGGGGAAGGAACCGCCTTCGATTTGCACCACTGCTAAATCGGTCCAAGGGTCGGAGCCAACAACGTGGCCGGGGAGTTCGCTTCCATCGTGCATTCGCACTCGAATGCGAGTGGCATCTTCGACCACATGGTGGTTCGTGAGCAGGAAGCCATCGGGCGTGAAAACGAAACCGGATCCGGAACCCGCACGGCCGACGCGCAGATTCACCACGGCTGGCCGCAACTTCTCCGCGACATTCACAACGGTTCGAGAGAACGCATCGAGCGCTTCGGAATCGTCCGGCATGGGATGCGGGGTTTTGGGAAGTTCGGGGAATGAGGTTTCGCCGTTGCTCAGGAAATGCTGCCAGAATCGGGACACGCTTCGCCCTCCGTTTCGAGTTGCCGCATTCTACGCGGCGAACCAAAACTGGTATTGCAATCGCGTTTTTTTCTTGTGTTCGTCGGCAAGCCACGCTATTGGCTCCGCACTATGGCACGAAATTGGTCATACCTGATTCCGTTCATTTGCGTGGCATGCATCGTTGTGCGTTTGCAAGTCCGCGCAGCGGACGTTCCCACGGCTCCAGCGCCGGAGGCCGGGGAAAAAATTCTGCCGATCAACTTGGCCACGGCACTCCGGCTGGCGAACGCCAACCCGATCGACGTGCAGATTGCTGGGAGGCAGGTCGAACTCGCCGCGGCGACCTACGCCCGTGCGAAGTTGCTTTGGGTGCCGAATCTCACGTTGGGTGCCAATTACTTCCGCCACGAAGGCGGCCAGCAGAATTTCGCCGGGGATATTCTGCAGAGCAGCCGCAGCACGTTGAGCGCGGGTTTGGGGCCGAACGTCGTATTCTCGTTCGCCGATGCGATCTACACGCCGCTGGCCGCCAAGCAGGATTTGCTGGCCCGCCGGGCGTATTTGCAATCGGCCAACAACGATACTGTGTTGCACGTTGCGGAGGTGTACTTTGCTTTGCAGCAGGCCCGCGGGGAACTCGCCGGGGCTTTATACATCGCGGAGAAGGCCGGGGAAGTGAATCGCATTGCGACGAAGTTGGCCGAGGGGATCGCCCCGCCATTGGAAGCCACTCGGGCGATGGTCGAACTCGCACGGCGGCAACAAGCGGTTGCCACGACGCGCGAACGCTGGCGGAGCGCCAGTGCGGAACTGGTTCGATTATTGCGGTTGGCCCCCGGTTCGCTCATCGACCCGCTGGAACCGGCGAACTTGCCGATCACCGTGATTCAAGACACCGCGGAACTCGATGAACTGATCGCCATCGGATTGACGAACCGGCCCGAACTCGCCGGCCATCAAGCAATTGTAAAAGCGACTTTGGAACGATTGAAGCAAGAAAAAGTCCGGCCGCTCGTGCCTAGCCTCGCCGTGCGAAGCGTATCGACGAACCCCAGCGGTTCGCTCGGGTACGGTGTATTTGGCGGCGGCGCCAACGACAGCCTCAGCAATTTTGGGAATCGCTTCGATATCGATGCTCAGCTCCTCTGGGAGTTTCAATCCCTCGGCTTCGGCAACAAGGCCCGCGTCGGCGAACGCAAGGCCGAACATCAGATCGCTACGCTCGAACTGTTCCGGATGCAAGATCGCATCGCGGCGGAAGTGACGCAGGCCCACGCCCAACTCCGAGCCTCGGCGGAGAAGATGAAACTCGCGGAACCGGCCTTCAAAGCGAGCGTCGATCTCGTGGAAAAGAGCCTTTTGGGAATGAATCAAACGCGCCGCGTCGGGGATGTGCTAGTGTTGATCGTTCGGCCGCAGGAAGTGGTGGCTGCGGTGCAATCGCTGGGCACGGCGAACAGCGATTACCACTCGGCCGTGGCCGATTACAACCGCGCCCAGTTCCGATTGTACCGTGCGCTCGGCCACCCGAGCCAGTGCCTCGCGGAGAAGGTGCCTACGATGGCGGAACCTTCGCTATTGCCATTCTCGGTGGGCAATCGCACGTTGCAACCGATGGCATTCCGCAAAGGATTGCAGTTTGGCGAACGTTGGAAGTCGCCGATGCGAGCTTCCTCCGGTGAGATTCAACAAACTCGCGCGGAGATGCCCGCAGAATCGTTACCCCCGTTGAGTTGGAAATAGCGGCTGCAAAGCCGAACGAACTTGACTGCTCCGGACACTTTGCTTACGCTTGGACGGCATAGGATTCGATAGGAGTTCACTTTACCCGCCACCCCTCTCCAGCTCGGGGGATTCGCCATGTGGGAAACGCCGCCTGATCATCCGCTCCGCCGCATGTTCGCGGGGATTACGGAACATGCGTTCTTCGATTCGCTTGGAGTCGCCGATCCGCCGCTGGTGGATTACATCTCCGATTTGCTTGCTCGGTTCATCCATGTGGATGGCATTTTTCGCCTTCGCGATTCGGAGGGTAAGCCCCTCGAAGATCTCGTGATGATGGCCATGGAAGCCGAGGGGCTTCCGCCCGGCGGCCGCACCCGCCGCGAGTACCATCGCCACGTCGGCGATTTCGCGTTGTATTGGAGCGGCCTGTTCCCCGAAGCGCTCGGGCGATTCCAATTCGTGAAGGTAAAGGATCACGTCGTCAATTTCACCCACCTCGGCAAACGGGCGTACCGCGCCGCCAGCGAACTCGATCCGGAACAACCGCAACTCTTCCGCCGGCTATCCGATGAATTTGAGCTGTGTGCTCTGGGGCTGCACGAAGTCCGTAAGGATTGGCTGCACATGGCCCGATTGCCGCAGGGGAATGGGCGATTGATCCGTTAGGGAATCCCGATTCGCATGAATCGAATCGCCTACGATGACATAGAGGAAACTCTGCGGGGGCAATCTGATGATTCGTGCGTGCGTTTGTGCCTTGGCGTTACTTGGCTCCGCCTATGCCCGTGGACAAACGCTCTGGAAAGTGGATTCGGCGTCGTCCGAGCAAAAGGTGGGCTCGCTCGCCGGGTTGGGGCCGGGGTTCGCCGTCGCATTGAAGGAACCCGCTGCGAACATTCCGAGTGGCGAGCTGATTTCCCTCCGACAAGTGCTAGCGCCTCGGCCAGGTCGCCCCGATGCGCCGATGCTGATGTTGGCCAACGGCGACTGCTGGCCGGGCAAACTGCTCGGCGGAAAAGGATTGGCGCTCGAATGGAATTGGCACCCCGATGCGGGCACCGCGATTAAACTCTCCGCGAATCTGCCGAGCGTACGAGCGATTTGGCTCACCCCACCGCCGAATCCGGACGCGGATCCCGCGAGTTACGATTGGGTCGATGCCGAGAAGAAGCAAGACACTCTCCGCCTTCGTAACGGCGATGTTCTCCGTGGCACGTTGGAAACGATTTCACCCGACGGGGCGATCCTTCGCTTTCGCGTTGAGGGTGAAAAGGCGGCGAAGCCGCTCGAAACCGACAACGTCGTGGCGATCGTGTTCGATCCTTCGCTCATCCGGATGAAGCCTCCGAAAACGACCCACGCCAAGATCGCCATTCGCAATGGTTCCCGTTTGACTGTGACCGAAGCGACGTCCGATGGGAAAACCCTCGCGGGCGTTCTTTCCACCGGAGGCAACATCGCGGTTGCCATCGAGAACGTCGTTTCCTTAGACATCCTTCAAGGGAAAGCCACTTACCTCTCCGATCTCGCACCCAAAACCTCGCGGGTGGAACCGTTCAACGATCTCATTTGGAATTGGAAGCCGAACCGCAATGTCAGAGGCGAACCGTTGCGGTTGAACATGGCCCAAGGAGTGGAAGCGTTCGATCGTGGCTTGGGCACGCATTCAAAAACGATCCTCGAATACGATCTCGCGGGGAAGTATCGGATCTTCGAAGCCACAGTCGGCCTCGACGCCCGCACCGGCAAGAAAGGCGAAGCCGAGGTTTCGATCCTGCTCGACGGCAAGAAAGTACCGCTCCCCGCACTGGTGAACCTGAAAGCGGGGCCTGCCGTACCCGTGCGGATCGTACTCGCCAATGCGAAAACGCTCACCCTCGTGATCGACTTTGGCCCCGGCGGCGACGTGCAAGACGACGTAAACTGGGGCGACGCCCGATTGGTGGAATGATCGATTCCCTCGCCCGAGTCGCAAAATTCCGATAAATCATTCCATTGGAATACCTTGGATTTTACGGGGCGGATGAATGCAGGAACCACTCGGAATTGCCGTGGTCGGTTGCGGTACAGTTGGCACTGGCACCGTGAAAATCCTCCGGGAACACGCGGCCCGGCTCGAACAGCGCTCGGGCAAGCCCATCGCTCTCCGCAAGGTCGTGGTTCGCAATTTGGCGAAGGTTCAACCGCTGGGACTTCCCGAAGGTGTTGCCACCACCGATTTGCGTTCCGCAATTCAAGATCCCTCAGTTCACGTCGTTTGCGAACTCATCGGCGGCATCACCGCAGCGAAAGAAGTCGTGCTCGAAGCGCTGCGCGCGGGCAAGCACGTGGTCACCGCGAACAAGGCGTTGCTCGCGGATAGCGGCCCGGAACTTTTCGCTGCGGCCCGGAAAGCGGAGCGGGCCATCTGTTTCGAGGCGGCGGTGGCCGGGGGCGTGCCGATCATCCGGGCCTTGGCTGAGAGCCTCTCGGCGAACCAGATCACCGCGATCCAAGGCATCCTCAACGGCACTTCGAACTTCATCTTGACCGCGATGGCCGAGCGCGGAATCCCCTATTCCGAAGCCTTGGCCGAGGCCCAGCGGTTGGGTTACGCGGAAGCCGATCCGACGCTCGATGTCGATGGTTCCGATGCCGCCCACAAGTTGGCAGTACTCGCGCAGATCGCCTTCGGCGTCACGGCGAAGCCGCACGAAATCGAACGCCAAGGCATCGATAAGATCGACGCCCTCGATATTCGCTTCGCCACGGAACTCGGCTACACGATCAAACTCTTGGCCGAGGCGTGGGTCGTCGGCTCGCACGTGGCGTTGCACGTGGCCCCGGTGATGGTTCGCAAAACCGATATGCTCGCGCAAGTGCGCGGGGCCTTCAACGCGATCCAACTCGTCGGCGATGTGGTGGGCGAAACCCTGTACCAAGGCCCCGGAGCGGGGATGATGCCGACGGCCAGTTCGGTCGTGGCTGACATCGTCGATCTCGCCGTGGGGCGTGCCCAACGCACGTTCGCCGCCGCCAAACTTTGGAACGAAACCGGCCGAGGCTTCACCATCGAACCCTCCGAGAAGGTACGGAGCCGATTCTACCTCCGCATTTCGGTACTCGATTTGCCCGGCACGCTCGCCGATGTCTGCCGAGTATTGGCGGATAAGGGCATCAGCATATCCTCGGTGGTTCAACACGAAATCCAAGAGAACGAAGGGCATCAGCGGGTGCCGCTCGTGATCGTCACGCACTATGCCGAGACCGGTAAGTTCCGCGCGGCGGTGAAACAGATCGATTCGTTGCTGGCCGTGGAATCGCCGGTGGTCACCTATCCCGTGGATGATTAATGCCCCAGATACTGCTCATCAACGCCGTCGGCCTGACGCCGAGGTTGCTGCCATTGGCACCGCGGCTATCGAAGGTCGCGGCGGCGGGCTGGGCCATGCCGATGAAGGAAGTGCTACCCGCGGTGACCTGCTCGGCCCAAGCGACGATCCTCACCGGCGAACCGGTCAATCGTCACGGCATCGTGGCAAACGGTTGGCTCTACCGCGATTCTAACGAAGTTCGTTTCTGGCAGCAGAACAACGGCTTGATGCAGGCCGAGCCGCTGTACGCCACGGCGAAGAAGCTCAATCCACAGTTCAAATGTGCCAAGCTCTTTTGGTGGTTCAACCAAGGTGCGGATGTCGAATGGAGTATCACACCGAAGCCGTGGTACGCGATCGATGGCAACAAGGCCTTCGATGTTGCGGGTACGCCGGATGGCTTTGCGGAAGGGCTAAAGAAGCACCTTGGCCCCTTTCCTTTCCCCTCGTTTTGGGGCCCGATGGCCGGGTTGAAGAGTTCGCAATGGATCGCGAAAGCGGCCGCCGAAACGTTGAAGCAGCAGCGGCCCGATCTCACCCTCGTGTATCTGCCGCATTTGGATTACGAACCGCAGCGGCGCGGGCCGAGCGGTTGCGACATGGCGAAGCAAGTGAAAGAATTCGATGATGCTTGTGCTCCGTTGCTCGATGCCGCGGAAGCGGCGGGTGCACAAGTGTGGGTCGTGAGCGAGTACGGCCATTGCAACGTCGATACGCCGGTGTATTTGAATCGGGTATTGCGGAGCGCGGGCTTACTCGCGGTGCGGAACGGCCCCTTCGGCGAACAACTCGATACCTACGAAAGCCGGGCGTTCGCGGTCGTCGATCACCAACTCGCCCACGTGTACGTGAAGCACCCGGCCGATGTGCCACGGGTGAGAGAATTGCTTCACGCCGTGCCCGGTGTGGCCGAAGTGCTGGCGGGTGAAGAGCGGGCGAAGTATCAACTCGATCATTCGCGTTCCGGCGAGATTATCGCACTCTCCACACCGAAGGCTTGGTTCGCGTATCCGTTCTGGCTCGACGACGCTGCGGCGCCGGATTACGCCCGCTCCGTGGCCATCCATCACAAGCCGGGGTACGATCCCGCCGAGTTGTTCTTCGACCCGGAGTTCAAGGCGCCGAAGATACACGCAGCCCGGCGGCTCCTTCAGAAGAAGCTCGGCTTCCGCATGAGTATGGATGTGGTTTCGCTCGATGCCGGGATCGTTCGCGGCAGCCACGGTTTGAACCCAGCCGATCCGCAAGACGGGGCCATCATCATCGGCCACGGGCCGAAACCCTTGGCCGGACACGTGCCGATGACGGCGGTGAAGGGGCTATTGTTGAACGCGATGGGATTGGCCTAACCCTCTCTCTCCCCGGTCGCCACGAGGTTGGCCAATTCGTTCCACACATCTTGGCGCCAGAACCTGCGCGCGAGGCCGGAAGTGGAAGAGCAAACGTACAAACGTGTGCCGCCAATCATGCGGGCCTGCAATCCATACTCCACCCGCTCCCCCAATGCTTGTTGCGCGGCGTTTTTGCTCGTGAAGGCCAATATCTTCGGCTGAAATTCGAGGATCTTGGCTTCCAA
>Ga0105045_10006685_pt1 | contig 10212 bp, 5 predicted proteins | sample MAT02_FD_78089 | JGI IMG/M metagenome (GOLD analysis project Ga0105045, IMG submission 78089) | Freshwater microbial communities from Lake Fryxell liftoff mats and glacier meltwater in Antarctica - MAT-02 (megahit assembly) | ecosystem: Environmental > Aquatic > Freshwater > Ice > Liftoff...
TGAATAAGTTGCTGGCGTGGTCTCATAAGTCTGCACCAGCTTTTTCAATATTCCTCCGTTGATACCTGAAAAATGACCTTCTTCAAACGGTTCATTAATTATGTATTCATTGGTGGCAACTATGCCATACCTGTTGCTTTCGCAAAATATATCCATTGATTTTTGAATGCTTTTCGCAGAAATAATTTTAAGCAGATCTTTTTTCCATGTGGCGCTTTTTAGAGCCTGCAAACTCTTTTTATCGTGCAACAATAAAATATAGTCAGCCGCTATTTGAAGTTGCAAAAAAAGTTCCATCAAAGCCAGTTTCGCTCCAATATCTTTTCCTTTATTGGAGGTAAAAATAATAATGCATCCCGGAAATTTATCTCGTAAAACAGAAGAAATCAATTTTTTACCAGGTGTTTCCTTGCAGATATTAAAAAGAAAGGTGGTGTCAAACAATAGCAACGGCTCCAATTCAGCACATACTTTTTCGTACGTGTCTTCATAAAACACGTGATATAAAACCGTTATTTTGTGGCGAGTGATCATTTTGAGGGTATAAATAAAAATCAGCGCAGTTTATTAAAATTAAAGATTACCATTTTTTAAGATTACATAAAATTCATTTGAATTTCTTACTGTATGAAAGATTTTATGAATTTCAAGGGTTGTAAGCTTTAATCGGTTCAAAATATCAATTATTCCCATAAAGCTTTGCGGGGTAAAAAAACTAACATGCGAATCGATGTATGCCCCGGTGTTATACTGATCTACAATGCCCTGAAAACTTTGTAATACCGCACTATCCAAATCAATAAACCCATGGTCATTATTCCAATGCGCTACACAGTCATTGTGAGTGCCCTGGCTTACCATTTTTAAAACATCTGATAGCCTTGGACGGGAGTTTTTCTCGTGAAATAATTGCAACACATCGTAGATATCAGATTCTCTTTTGAAGTGGTCAAAACAATACCTCTTATCTGGTACAATCAAATAAATATATCCACCCCTGGCCAATAACCCGCCCAAATTATTTAAAAAAGTAACCAGGCAAGGCATGTGCTCAATATTATGGCTCGAAAAAATGCAATTGAACTTTTCCTTTATCTGCGAATAATCGTTGTCTGCAATAATGTAGGAAGGTTCAATAATCTTTTCTTTGTTTACCTTAGGATCATTGATATAATTTTTTATTAATTGCGCTTTACTAAAAACATCAATTGAATAATAATCTGAAGAAAGGTAGTCCAACTGTGGATTGTCAAGCGGACCAATTTCGAGCATTTTGCCTTTTTTTTCAATAAAGTTGACGAAGTCGTTTCTATTTTTAATTTGGCTTGAAATTCTGCCCTCTTCAATACCATGTGTTATAAAATGATTTTCCAATGCTGATTTATTCATCAGTTTCAGGTCCGGATAGTTTCGATAAATACCATGATCAAAATCAGATAGTTCCAGATAGTCTTTATTCATACCGATAGTTTTTTCACTTTTTTGGCTCAAACAAAGCCTTTGTTTTTAATTCGCTTTTATACCTAACTAGTTTGGCGCCATTTAATTTTTTGGCACTTTTTTTATTCTTGATATTTCATCATTCCATTTATAAGTCCATAATATTTTCCCCTGTTTTAATCAGCCGCCTTTTGCCACTCGTAGGCTATTCTTGGTGGGAAAGCGAATTGTGTTGCAGTGGTATCAACACCCAGATTATGATTGAAAAAGGGGTCATTAACCATAAGATTATTCCATTTATTTAAAATGAAAGATTGTTCTGTTTTAAACCTTGGGAGATTATTTTCATCCAGATCATTTCCACGGGATAATGATTCATGATGCGTTAACTGTGCAAACGGAGTCCAAACATTTTTATAGCCCAGCACCGTTAATTTTAAACAAAAGTCAACGTCATTGTAAGCAACTTTTAAATTTTCCTCGTCTAAACCTCCTGCTTTGATATACACTTCTTTTCTTACTGCAAGGCATGCTGCCGTAACTGCAAGATAATTTTGGACAAGGTTTAATTTATTAAAATACCCCGGATCATTCTTATCCCTCTTCAAATAAATATGGATGCCCGGGTGTGCTTCAAATAAAAAAACACCTGCATGTTGAATTTGACCATTTGGATAATACAATTTTGCTCCAACAGCACCCACTTCTTCCCGCATACATTGGCTGACCATCTCATTTAACCAATCTCTGTTTATAACTTCAGTGTCGTTGTTAAGCAAAACCAATACCTCTCCTTCAGATTGCCTTACCCCAAAATTATTCATGGCAGAAAAATTAAATTCGCCCTTAAACGAAAACACCTTAACCTGTTCCTGTTCACGCTGTACCTTTTCAAAATACGCAAGTGTCAGTGCTTCTTCACTATTGTTGTCAATAATCAATATTTCAAAATTTGGATAACCGGTATTTTGGAGTAAACTGCTGATGCAGGTGGATAGTACCTCTACCTTATCCCTTGTTGGAATAATGATGGAAACCAGCGGAACTTTTTTTGGCAACGCCCATTTAATACGAAAGGAATTGTGTATGTTTTCAACCGGTGTTGCTCTTTGTGCCGTTCTGCTAAAATGATCCTGCAACGCTCTCAAGCCAGCACTAACTGCATAACTTTTATTAGATATTGTAATTGCAGTAGAGCCGTTTAAAGCTCTCCAATGGTAAAGCACATGTGGTATATGATATATCTGTTCTGGTTTTAAATGTTCTATACAACGTAAAGCAAGATCGTAATCCTGGCTACCTTCATACCCTTCTCTAAATCCGCCGATTTTCTTGATGAGTGCATGTTTATACACACCAAGATGGCTGATCATATTTTGTCCATAGAAAAGCTCCCTATTCCAATCAGTTTTAAAATAAGGATCGAATCTATTGCCTGATTCATCCATTTTATCTTCATCACTGTAGATGATTTCCAGGTTTTTATTTTTGTTAAGCACCGATGCTACCATGTATAAAGAATGTGCTGGCAGTTCATCATCCTGATCAAGCAATACAATAAAATCACCTGTTGCAAGTGCAAGCGCACTGTTGGATGCTTTGCTGATATGTCCATTGATTTCCCTGAAAACAATTTTTATACGATCATCCTTTGCCTTGTATTCCTTTAATAATTTTCCTACAGCTTCATTGGTTGATTTATCATCTGCAATGCACAGTTCCCAATTTTGATACGCCTGATTTATGACTGAGTCAATTGCCTTTTTTAAAAAAATTACAGGTGCATTGTAAACAGGCATCACGATTGAAAAAACAGGCTGATACGCAAGACCGGATGAAAGCTTTTTGATAGCAGCAAGGTGTGACGGCGAAATAGTGTCATACAGTTTGCACCATAATTTGTACTCTTCCAGCGAATGTTTTTCGTAATGGTAAATTGCCTGTCTAACCTTTTCCCGCAGATCCAATTTGCCGGTTTTTAAAAATGTTGTTACCAATCCCGTATAGAATGACAAATTGTTTTCGTCCGGCAGATAAATTTTTTTATACCTGGACATACCGATTTGAAACACTTTTATACTACCTGTAGCCTTTAAGGTAAATTCTGTTAAAGTGAAAGTGCTTGCAGTAGTGGTTGGATCAAATCTTAGCTGCAAAATATCAGACGAAAAATTAATAAGGCAAGATATTGTATCATCAACTATGGCTGGTAACCTCCAAATATCTTCTTCGTTGAAACCACGCCCGTAATCAAAATATAACATCGGCGACAACAACGTTCCATCCACCACTTTGATATTTAGCGATAACCAATACCAACCTGCTTTCAATTGGTTGTTCTTTAAATCAACCAAAAAATAAGGGTCCATGCCGGTAGATGTATATTCGCCAGAATTGGACCGAGCATTAATTTGCTGTGCACAATTCAAATAATATTCCGCCTTTTTAAACCCGGTTTTTGAAGCAACAGTCAACAACAACATGCCTTCGTTTTTATTAGGCTTTTCATCCTCCATAATAGTCGCAGGAAAAAGAGGTTCAGTTTCTTTTTCAGAAACTATTTTTTTTTTGAATTTCCTGGCGAGCTTTTCTTTTAATACACCCATTAAAGTTCTTTCTTCATAGGTAGCTTTATACCAAGCAATAGTTGTCTGCTGGTTGTTTACCTGTGTCTTCAATCCTTCTAATAAATCATTCTGCTGCACCAGCTCTTTCACTGCATTGTTAAAGGAGTAATCGGCCACTTCCATTTTTTCTTTAAGGTTTGATTTAACAGCCACGGTTTCCTTTTGTTGACTTTCAAGTACCAGCCAATCTTCAAGCAATTTTCTAAAAGCTTCTACTTGCAATGCCAAAGTATCCCGGAGTTTACTGTTATCTAACTGCAACTGTTGGTTGGTGTTCGCTAATTGTTGATTGGCTAAAGTAAGCGAACAATAACTATCCTTTACTTGATTTAGTTTCAATACAAGTCCATTCACATTTTTACTTAGCAATTCATTTGACATACCCAATTCCCTGGTGCTTTCTCCGGTGAGCTGGTATTTTACTTCAAACGCCTTGTATTTTTCAGGTGACTGGTCAGTTGTTATTGTAAGGTCATTTAAATTTTCTTGTATATTATTGTAATGTAATTTTATTGTTTGATAATCGTCTTTCAACTCTCTATTACCTCGTTCTAATTGCATGTTGGTTTTAAGCAATTCACTATTTTGTAAGCTAATTGCTTCCTGGCTTTCTTTTAATTGGGCATTAGTGATTGAGAACTCTATAGTACTATTTTTTTCTGTATGATAATTAAACTTCAGTTCAGCATTTATCTCTTTCAACTCTTCCACGATGAGTGATAAACTTTCATTTTTTTGCTGCAGTTCGTTATTGGTTGCATCTAATAGTTGAGCACTTTCTGTAAGCTGCAAAAATGATGTCTCCCTGGAGTTAGATGCAGTAATATGCTGATTTTGTAATTGAAGCGTATCAAACCTATATTTAAAAAAGCTGCCGCGATCTGAAAAGAAATTCCTTAAAAAAATGTAATACTCCATATCATTACTGTTGGCAAGCAGCGTCCGGATTTCTTTAGGAAAAACGTCACCTATGGCTATAATGCCCAGGCCATGGCCAAAATCGAACTGAAAATGATTGTATTGTTGTTTTAATTCTTCCCATAATTTAAATACACCAAAGTTTCTTTCCCTTACATTGATGTCGTGAAATATTACGATCGCATTTTTTGCTAATTTAGGAAGCCATGTTGCAAAGTCATGCTTTACTGCTTCATAAGTATGCAAGCCGTCGATGTGCAGGCAATCGATTGATCCATCTATAAAATAATCATGCGCTTCATCAAAAGTTGAACGAATCAATGTTGAAAACATGGAGTATTCCTTTTGGTTGTAGTCCTTCACTTTATCAAAGACTTCTTCCTGGTAAAAACCAGCATGCTCATCGCCAGTCCAAATATCGATGCCCCAACAAGTGCTATCAAGATTTAACCTTTTAACTGCCTGGCAAAATGAAAAATAGGAAACGGCATTGTGCACGCCAAGCTCAACAATGATTTTAGGCTTCCAAACCTCAACAATCCAAAAAGCAAAAGGTATATGCTCCATCCAGGCAGAAACTGCCAAATAATCCGGTGTCCAAAAAAAGGATGTTTTGTCCGTTAAATGATTCGCCGCATTTTTATCTTCCATTTTGACCATTCTCTTTAGGTTCTTTGATGTGCTTTTGTATTTACAAGCCACACATACTTTGTGTTAATTAAATTCGCTGAATTTGCAGAGCGCCTCTTCGGGCGAATATTCCATGTAACCCAACAGTTGTGAGAGAGCAAACGGCAGGCATCTAAAAGAAGTTTTTTTGTTTCCAATATGCTACAGCATTTACAGTTATATAAAAAATAACCTATGCTTTTTCTATCTTTCTAAATATCTTCTCCCGTATCGTCCCCAAAAAGCTTCTTTGTTCATAGGTCTTCTTATACCATTCAATGTCATTCTGCAATTTGCTGAGATCGCCCAACAACTTATTGATCAATTGCTTCTTCCCCTCGGCTAAATATTGTACATGTTCCAGATCCTCATTTAATTTTTTAATCATTGTATCCCGCTCAACTTTATCCCTTTTCATACCGGCGATGTCATTTTCCAAATACTTTTTTATTTGTATAAGGCTTTCCTTTATTTCACAATCGGGTGTTTGCATCATGTATTCATCATGGCTCATGGGGCAATTAATTTAAGTTGTAATTGATTTATTTCCTGATTAAACACAGCCTTTTGATAAAGCAATTTGTAACTGCAATAGGTATCCTCTTCATCAAAAGATTTTTTGCAATAATCTCCCGAATATGTTCCCATTAAACTCATCATGCTGGAGTTATTGTAAAACTGAAGTATCTTATTGATTGCTTCATTTTTGCTTTTAAACACGTCTCCATTCAGTCCTTTCATTACCAGGTCTTTATTGCCAACACAATCTGTAAGCAACACCGGCTTTTTTAGTGCCAGCGCTTCCAGGACAGAAAAGGGTAACCCCTCAAAATGGGCAGTAGACAAATACATGTCTGCGTTGAACACAATACCATCAACCGATTCTTTATCCAGCCATCCTGTAACTCTTATATTTTTTGCAGTCAGTAAATAACGATCGCTGCCATCGCCGATCCATACAAATTCGAACTGTTTAAATTCTTCGAAGTAGGTAGCAATAGCATTAAACAAGGCAGGGTCTTTTTGATTTACAATACGCCCGCTTGTAACGATTCTAAAGCGACCGGTTGACTTTGCTTTATCAGGAAATGGAATAGTTTTTTTGAAATGAGTACCGTTATTGATGTTAAGCGAATCAATGCCGGCAAGCTTATAGGCAATTTGCTCCGATGCCGAGCAACACACCACCTGTCCGCCAAAACCGGCTGCCAGTTTTTCCAATTTTTTGTATAGAAAATTAGATGCGATACTGGTGCCAACCAGAAAGGGAGCGCCATTTGGCGTATAAACAACCTGGTTTTGTATACCCAGCATTCTACAAACAACTCTTCCAATAAAACCACTTTTTGAACTATGCAGGTGTACGATATCAACAGAGTGATTGCTCTTTAGTCGCCGGAGAATTGTGTACAATTCCATGGCAGCCTTTGTGTCTTTTTGAAAGCGCAAACTTCGTTGGGCCGATTTCCATCTCAGGAATTTTACGTTAGTAGAAACAAATTGCTTCTTTACATCGGCAAAAGATATTACCTGCTCTCTTTCGCCATGGACAATTAAATGTTGATCATACGGAAGGTTTTGTACCAACGACTTTATAAAAGTTACAATACCTCCTGCAAGGGGCTCTACAACATGAACAATTTTCATTTAATAAGGATAAATAAGGTGTTAAATAAGGTGACTGGTTTGGATAAATGTTTTTGTGTTATACTTTATAAATAAGGTTTTTAGTAAAAAAAATAAATTGATGCGGAATCATCATCATTAACCGTAGTTTGATTGCTCCCAAAAAAGCAAGCACCTCGTTTTTACCATAAAATGAAATTACCTTAAGACGGCTTTTGAGTTGAACAGACCGGTTTTTTATCGAGATACCAGTTTGATTGATTTCACACGTTACCAGGTATTGGTTGATAATTGCAGATTTCATGGTACAGATCATTTCATAAAACAATCCGTAATCTTCCGCATACTGGTAATCTGCCGGATATTTAAGTTGCTTTGATGCAGAAAAACGCCACATGACTGTAGGATGAATAAAGACATTTCTGAAATTCATGCTTCGCTTTATTCGTTCGTGCTCAGTAGGCGTAATGTACTTATAAGCTAAACCCGATTCGTTATTTTTAAAATAACACCAGGATCCAATCAAGTCAATGTCCTTATTGGATCGCAGGTATTCGACCTGCGTATGAAATCTCTCCGGAGTACAAATATCACCACAATCAAGCCTTGCGATAAATTGAACTGAAAAATTGTTATAAATATATTCCAGTCCTGTATTTAGTGCAATCGTAATTCCCTGGTTATGCGCTAACCGGATTACTTCTATGTTTATAGCTGTAGAAAAATGCTCATAAAGTGTAGTTTTTGTAACTGGAATTTTACTTCCATCATCAACTATCAAAATAACATACCTATCTTTTTTATAAGCAATACTTTTGATGGATTCAACAAGACCAATGAAATTGTTGTGAGCGGGCATTAAAACACAAAAATCAAAATTTCGTATTAAAGGTATTTGTGTGGAGTAGCTTTGCATAATGGTAGTAGTGGAATAATTTGCGAGAGTAACTAAACTTCTCTGGTAACGTCTTAATAACTTCAAACGAAAATTAAAGCAAATATAATTTAACAATTTGCCTGGCATAGTCCTTCAAAATGCACGGGTATTTTATTGCCCAAAACGGCATTAAAATTAACTTCATACAAATTAGTAAAAACCTCTTTTGGATATACGACCAATTTAACTGTACTGGAAACATACCTGTTGTTGCCAACGCCATTTAGTATTTTCGTTTTTACCTTGCTGCCGGAATTACATGCAGATTCGATGGTTGCGTAGTTTAAATTTTTATGAGCTTTACCATTCGCCGAAATTTTCGCAAAGGTATTTGACTATCCTGGCCGGTTTCTTTTTAAAAGATAAACAATGATGAATGGTATAAATTTTTTCATAATAAAATTTGTGTTACTTGTAACTTATTTACAGTACGGTTCAATTACATCTCTATCCACGGCAGTAAAAACAGTGATTAATTCGTATGACAGCTAAAATCTGGAGATGGTTGCATGATGGAAGTAATAATTAAATGATTCTATGGGATATTTTTTATATCAGTAATATTATAGGGCTGGGCAGGAAAATACGTACAATAAAAAGCATCGTGATTTTATTCCAACGCATTTTTATCCGAAATAATTTTCAACATTTATCTTCCCAACGGAATACTGTCATATTTATTAAACCTGCGGCATTTGTTTCTATGGTCTGGTGTATTAATGTTTGTACAACTATTAATCCGTACCATACCAGCACCCGGGTTTAAACCTTCAATTTTTTTGTATAAATCGCAACAGTTTAACTCTGCCGGGGCTGATAGTTCGTTGATATCGGCTGTAACCCAGACAGCCTAAAAGTGGGAGGGAAAAATGAAGGAGACAATTTTTACAGGACTTCCATTAGGGCCAATTTAAGAAACAGTTAATCCGGAAAATACGAATGCTTTATGCAGTGTTACTTTTAGTATCCACCGCATAAAGCATTTATATTTTTTTGTGGGCTGTGCCGGGCTCGAACCAGCGACCCTCACGTTGTCGACGTGATGCTCTAAACCAACTGAGCTAACAACCCTTATTTGATAGGGATGCAAAGTATTAAACAAAATTGATTTGGCATTAAAAAAATTATCAGGCAGCTCACTGCAATAAAAATTAAAGACCTGTGTGGGTATTTTTTTTACTACTCAATGGATACACGGTCACTTAAAAGAGTTTTTCAGACTTGGCTAATTTTACTTTGCAAAGTGTAGTTCTTTAAAAAAGGCGAACAAATACGCAATCTTGAGGGTGCAGTCAAATCCGATAGATATTGGATTTGGGATACATGCAACCTGGAAGGAAGGACTATAGAAAATATTGTATCGTTAAAACAGATAAAAATGCGTGAAACAATTGAAAAAGCAATCCCCACAATGCTGTTTATAAAAAAGCGCCGGACTATTTGAAAATAGTCCGGCGCTTCAAAAACTCTAGCTATCATTTAGTAGCCAGAATTTTGCACCAAATAATTGGGCAAATTGGATGCACCATCAACGGCTGTTTTTGGTACCGGGAAGTATTTGATCCTGCCACCGGCAGCAACTTAAAAGAGATTGAAGTGGGCTTGCACCCCAATGCGGTGGAGGCTTCAAAAGATGGTAAATATATTTATGTTGCCAATGGCTCCAGCGATCATATTTCCGTAATTCATTCCAAAACAAATACCGTTGCAGAAACCATTGAAGTAGGTTTACTAAAAGGAAAATATAGTTTGCAGGGCAGCACGCCCAACGGACTGGAGCTAAGCGCAGACAACCATACTTTATACGTTGCAAACGGATTGGACAATGCCATTGCAGTTGTTCAACTTGGCAAGGTAGCCTCCGCTTCCGGGAAAGGAAAATCGCAGGTAACTGGCTATATTCCAACGGAGGCTTACCGTGGCGGTTTAAAAATCATACAGGACAAATTACTAGTCACCAACCTGGAGTCTGACGGAGCCAATGTAGTCAATCAA
>Ga0105045_10006686_pt1 | contig 10212 bp, 5 predicted proteins | sample MAT02_FD_78089 | JGI IMG/M metagenome (GOLD analysis project Ga0105045, IMG submission 78089) | Freshwater microbial communities from Lake Fryxell liftoff mats and glacier meltwater in Antarctica - MAT-02 (megahit assembly) | ecosystem: Environmental > Aquatic > Freshwater > Ice > Liftoff...
AAAAGAACAAAGACATCAGGCCCGATGAAATTCAGGCAGCGGTTGAAGAACGAAATACCTTATCTGCCCTTATCCAAAAAGCAAGAGTACGATTGGATGCGGTGCAGCTGATCAGGAAGGAGTAGGGGGGAATGCGTGGATTGATGGAGGTTGAGATGTGAGTTTATCCCAATATCAATTATAAATTGATTAGAGTAGAAGGGTAAAATTACATCCGACTGCTGTACAGATTACGCCTAGAGCTCTGCTTTCAAACTACGCTCAGGAGGGGGATATTGGATTGATTTGGATTTGTCCTCCGATTGCTTTTAATACTTTCATAATTGTTGCAAATTGAGGTTTTGCTCCATCAGATAATGCTTTGTACAAACTCGGTCGGCTTAAACCAGTTTCTTCTGCAATTTTTGTCATTCCGATAGCTTTTGCAATATGTCCAATTGCTTTGATCACATCCGCATCATTTCCTTCCTCTAAAACAGTATTAAGATATTCCGCAATCATTTCTTTACTTTCCAAATAATCCGCTATTTCAAATCTTGAAGTTTCCATTTTTCTATTTATTTAATTTGTTCCAAATTTCTTTCGCTTTTGCGATGTCTTTTTGTTGAGTGGATTTATCTCCACCAATTAGCAAAACAATTATTTCCCCTTCTTTCTCTGTGAAGTAAACTCGATAACCTTTTGAAAAATTTATTCGCATTTCACGAAGCCATCGCCAACTGTTTTGCAGTCGCCAAAGTGTTCGTCAGTTTCAATTTTTTGAATTCTGAAAAGGATTTTAGCTTTTGCCTTAAAGTCCTTTAACTTTTTAAGCCACTTGTCAAATTCATTTGTTTTCTCAATAAAGAACAAAAATAATGTATCTACTTGGATACAAATTAATAAATATTTTCGAATAAATCAGTTTAGAGAAGGTTTTCGGCAGGGTGGGCCCGATGAACCCTAGGCAGCAGTTGAAGAACGAAATACCTTAGCGGTCCTCATCCAAAAAGCAAGAGTACGATTGGATGCTGTGCAGCTTATTAGGAAGGATTGGTGGTGGAATGCCTTGATGGATGGAGGTTGAAAGCTAGTTTAGTGGCACTATCCAATTGGTATTTATCGAAGGGTGTAGTTATATCCAACTGCTGTACGGATTACACCCAGTCCAGCGCCCTCATGAACTTTAATACTGAAAGAGAGTGGACTACGCCTAGGGGGGTGCCGTACCGGCATGGTTTAGTCAGACTAACAAATCTCTAGAAGCGCTTCAATCAGTTTTTTGTGTTCCAAAAATTCGCTCATTTTCTCGTCAGGTATTATAAGCATGGGAGAGTGTTGTCTTGGTTCAAGATTCCAAGTTCGGGAATTTTGGGAAGAAGTCCTGTTTTGTAAAGAGATTGTGGTTTAGGCTAGGGGAAGTCGTAGTTGTATCCGTTTGCCGTTTGGATTACTCCTAGCTTTCAAATATCCAGCTATCCCTGGATGTCTTGCTTATGCATAATGTTTTCAGCCTTTTTATTCCAAATCCATCAATCTTGATCCATGAATTATTCGAAGCACTTAAATCAAATCATCACTCACGATCCTATAGACAATTCTATACTTACCTTGCATTAGTTCCCTAATTCTATCATTATCAAACTCAGGTACTTTTCTGCCTATTCTCGGATGATCATAAAGTAGTTCAATCTTTGTGAAAATTTTGTTGACAAAATCCCTCCCAATTTTGGGGAACTTTGACTCACATAATTCTCTAAATCTTCAATATCCAATTAAGCGGATTCTGTGAGTTTTATTTTGAGGCTTGCCATTTTTTCTCCGTTTTCATTTTTGCCTCATGCAAGCTCATAGTTTTTCCTTCTTCAGCATCTTGTAATCCCTTCTCAACTTTTTCTAAAAACAAAAATTTTTCAACTAAGTCTTCAAGACTAAATTCATCTGGCAGATGATCTAGCGTTTCTATTACTTTATGTTTTTTCATAGCCTTTTTCTTTTGAATCTACTGCTTTTTTAAGCCTTTCCAAATTGCAGATTGGTGAAGAAGCTAAATGATAAGCACTGAAATTGATTTTCTGCTTTCTTAAGGGTTTGTTTGAATTGATTTTTAGCAATTTCTTGCTGATGAACTTCTTGAAATCGCGAACCCAATCCGATAGCTTTCCTTCTTTCTTCTGAACGAGGAAGTGAACGTGGTTACTCATGATCACATAGCCAAAAAGATAAATGTCTTTTTCCTTTCTGCAGTAGGTCAAATTCTCCAATATCAAGTCACGATAAACCTTTCTCGTGAACACATCTGCCCAGCCAACCACTTGAAAAGTTAAAAAGTCTGGCATTTCTTTCCCGATAAGAAGATCGGGATCCCATATATCCTAAGTTAAATCAAAAATCACTTTTGACCCGAACGAATAACTACCGACAGCTGTACGGGATTCTAAAGGATAGGAATGCGTAGTTACTTCCGACTACTGTACGGATTACGCCTAGCGCCCTCCTTTCAAACTACGCTCAGGTGGGGAATGCCCAGCTGAAAGCTTCCGTTTGGAGTCTCTAGCAATCATCCAGTTTTGACAATATTGTGAATAAATTCTCTGTAAATATTTTTTTGTTTAAAAGTTATTATTATAGTAAATTCGAGTAGAGTAGTTTATTTAGCTCGAAAAAGCATCAGTTAAGCATTATTTTCCTGTCCGTTTATCATGAAAAATTCAGCCCGACAACTTTTTGATGATTTGCTAAAAAGTCTTCCTATAGATGAAACAGAATTTGGTTATTATATTCTCAGGAATCCAGTCCTGCTTTCAGCAAAAGAACTAAATGCAATTTACAAAGACGTCAAAACGAATGGAGACAAAGTTGCTAAAAAGCTCATTATTAAAATGGCTACATCACAAAATGAATTAGCAAAAGCGGATTATCCATTTGGCCACGGACCTTTTGAAAAAATATATTATAAAGTTAAGGAGGGCCTTATTTCATTGGATGTTGGCATAGAAGAGGCAATAGACCAGGAGTTATATCTTAAAATATCTCCGATATATGTACGTGCTATGTGTGATATAGCGGAACAATCAATGAGGAATACTGCCGGGGAATGGTCTAAAAGCATCAACTTACTTAGATTAATAATTAAGACGCTTGAAGCCGGTCCACGGGAATTACGAGACCGTGAATATGAGATAATGTGGGCATGCGCAATCGAGTCATGGGTTGCAGTTGTAGCAGGAGCCTTACATGATGTCCCGGATGGAAGACTTTTCAGAGAAGCGGTTGAATACGGAGAAGATCTTCTTGAAAAAATATCAAAATCAATCAAGCCAAAAGATAACTGGCTTATCTTAAATCGCCTGGGTGTATTACATCTTGACCCCTACTTCGCAGGAAGGTCACGAAGCGGTTATTCTGAGCAACAGACAATCTGGCAAAAAAGAATTTTTAGTTATTTCGACCAAACGGAAATTGCTCGGTTTGGTGAACTGTTGCAAATGCCTGAACCAAAAGAAGCACTTGATCGTGCTGCCTATTTTCTTGAAAAAGCAGTAAATGCAGGCGTAGGAACCGAAAAAGCAAGATCATTGAAAGCCCTTGCGGAAACTTATGCATGGAAGAAAAAACCTTTCAATGAAGACACAGGTGATAAGGTGGTGGAATATGCAACACAGGCACTTCAACTTTTTGTGCCACCAGGTAATTATGCACAGGAAAGGGTCGCTCTTTTAAACCTGCTTGAATTTGAGTCAGGAAATAAAGCTGCTGAAACACTACCGGCAAATGAAGATGATTTCTCTTACCTATTATCAACAAAACTGGATGAGATTATAGATAAACATTCTGAAGTTTATGCCTTTGATCTTTTCTCACAAGCGATTTCTTATTATGTTAAAAGAAGCCCTGAAACTGCAATAAAATTATGGATCAAAGGTAAGGAACTCGTTGAGCGAAGTTCATCGCATCATTTTCGTGAAACTCATTATAAAAAAGCAGTCGCTGTTATTCACCTGTTGATTCCCGAGTGGGAGATTGTTGCAAATGAAAGTACATCGTCATTAATTCAGACGGCTAAAATACTCTCGGAAAAAGGAAACTGGACAGAAGAAAATCTCGCCGCGGCACATACCATAATTAGTTTTTACTCCATTTCAAAGGATGAAGAAGAAGAAGGCCTGCAATTGTTATTGCCACTAATTGATAAACTGCCAGAATATAAAAACCTTTACGAATTTACAGATGTATTGTACTGGTTGCAAGGATCGTATCTAATAGGCATTGCGGTTAACAAACTTAAGAGCGGAGATGTAAATTCATCTATTATAGAATATGGTAAAGGGCTTAAAATTTTTCTTGATCTCCGTATTCAAAATTCTATAATTGATATTTTAAACAGAATAAAAGACCTGGTAACCAAAATCGATGTCCACACCTTAACAAGGTGCATTGTAGAGCTTTGTTCAAGCCTTCTAAAAATTGAACTTGAAGGCGGTATCCTTGCAAGAAGTATCTGCCAAGATATTTTCCGTATTGCTTTTATGAACGTTACTTCAAAAAATGATAACTCACTTTTACTATTGCTTATAATTCAATACGCTAAAGGATTTGCATTTGCGGCCACGCTTGACCGTGATTATAGAATACGCCTACAGGATGAACCTGAGATGAAAGAATTGTTGGATAGGATTAACATCCTGGAGAAAGAAGCTGCTTTGCAGACACAAGATGAAAAAGGATATTTTGATGAAGACGCTTTGCTTACATCATATATAGGTAATATCAAATCAAGAGGTGGCAGGAATGCACAGGAAATGCTGGGCAATCTGCAGATAAAATTTGATGAGCTTCTTTATACCCGTCTCATCGCTGAAGGCAGCTGCCCGGAAGAATACCTCGGGATGGTACAGCATATTCAATCTAACCTCGATGCTGATACGATATTACTCATCAATTATTTTGGTTCTGTGATCGATGGAAGAGGTGCCATTTTTAGTTTTTTTATCACCAATGAAACTCTGCAATTGCATACCGGCATTTTAGATGGGTTCCCTTCCGGATATATCGAAATGGATGATGGTGAGACGACGATTTCCCGTTCACCACTCAATTTTATGATAGCTGAGACAAGAAAAGAAATAAAAGCTGATGTATACCGCAGAGTTATTACACCAGAAGGAAAACAACGCCTTATAGAGGATAGCAAACAATATTTGGGTGGTGAAATCAAAGAGAGATTAGAAGAATTTTTAATAAAAGGTAAGAAGCATTTATGTATTATTCCCCACGGCGGACTGCATTTTTATCCCTATCATTTACTTCCTGTGGGTAATGGTATTTTAGCTGACAAATTTATCGTTACCTACAAACCAAATATGCGTTTTCTTGATCCTTCCCTCAATAAATCCCGGTTGATTGATGAAGTCACAAACACAGTACAAATAGGTGGCATGAGTATTCAATTTGCTGAGGATGATGAAATATTGGAAAAATTTAAAGCTCATGCCGACAGACGCAGTGGAATAACTTGTATGGGATTAAGCTTTTCAACCAAAACATATCACCCGTTTTTAGATTCCCTTCCAAATGTTGTGAAAGAAGTTACGGTTATTGCTGCTATATATAATACCAAACCATTAATTGATGGTGATGTAACAGAATATGCATTCTGGGAAGCAATGCACTCATCAAAAATGGTTCACATTTCCAGTCATGGAAAACACAATGTGATAGCTCCGGTATTCCAATGCATTTACGTTTACCCGGAAGAGCACACTAATGGAATAATCCATGCTTATGAAGTTTTTGGCGTTGATCTTCGTGGCCTTGAGTTGGTAACCTTAAGCGCATGCGAGACAGCGTTAGGAAGAGTGGATCATGCGGATAACTTAAGAGGACTTCCTGCAGCATTGCTTACTGCAGGCGTTGAAACCATTATTGGTACGCTTTGGGAAACCAAAGAAGATGTGTGCGCATTATTTTTCAAAATATTTTATGAGCATATAAAAAATGGTGAAAAAAAATATCACTCATTTTATCTCGCTCAGCAATCAACTAAAGATAACTTTCCTGAATATAGAGATTGGGGAGCTTTTTATCTGATGGGAAAACATCAGTAATTAAAAGAATTCAACTTAAATATAATTGACTTATGTATACTGTAAAATTTGACCGGGGGGTTGAAGTACATCTACCCGATAACTTTGAAATTTTCAGTGAACCGAAGGACGCCGCAACCCGGTTGAGAAGAATGCCACAGCAGTTTCCTGGAGCCATCCCTATGCCACAAACAGCTACTGAAACGGTAGAACAGGATGCCGTAATTCGTGCGCTGCGAGACGCGGAGATGGAGGTTGTTCAAACAGTTGTGATAGCTCCAAAGTCTCAGGATTCGAGCAAAACAAGAATGGCACAGCCAACACACCCCGCTGAACTGGTTGTAGATCTAACTTATGATGAAGAAGCAGTTGTGCTTATCGAACAGGACGGAATGTACTTATGGAAATATCCAGATGAGAGTGAAGATTTTTCAGGAACACGTAAGCGGGGAGAAAACATAGAAGCATTTCAAAAGCGACTCAGGTTTCGCATTGATATAAATCCGGAACCGGGATCAGAAGCTACTACAAGAAATATCTTTGGTAAAATTCTGGAGTTTGGAATCAACCCGATCAAAACTTATATTTTAAAATTTATTGCTCGGCATGCAGTTAATTCCGCGCTTTCGCTTATTGAAAAAGATATTACGCCTAAACTGGTAAAACTGAAAACTACTGACCCCGGCGAATGGTACGAAATTGATAATATGAAGAACCTGGATCTGCAATCAGTTCCACAACCTCCACGGATACTGCTTTTTGTACATGGGACTTTCAGCAGCACAATTGGTGCATTTGGTGCACTTGGCACAATGCCATGGGGCATAGAATTTTTACAGTCATGTATTGAAAATTACGATGCAGTATTGGGTTTCGATCACCTTACATTACGGGAAGATCCATTAGAAAATGCACAGCAATTGTTGAACTTGCTTAGTGAGTATGAGGGAGACGAATTACTAATCGATATTATAACACACAGCCGTGGAGCATTAGTGGTACGAACTTTAATAGAAAAACTTTTACCCGAATCAGGTAAAAGTGTGTTTAAGATAAACAGGGTTGTTTTCGCTGCTTCAACAAATGAAGGTACGCTGCTTGCTCAGCCAGTTAACTGGGAAAAACTAATTGACCTTTACACAAATCTTGCGGCAGGCACTTCGAGGGTAATAGGCATGGTGGCCCCGCAGGCAAAAATTGTAACTACAATTCTTTCAGAAGTAATTAAAAACTTAGGCTCATTCGTGAAATATTGTGCCATATCGGCTATTAAAGACCGGCTTGTACCTGGACTTGCAGCTATGGATCCGAGCGGTGATTTTATAAAAGACATGAATCTTATACAAGCTGGACAGCCGGGTATTGATAACAGTTATTATTGTATCATCACGTCAGATTTCAAACCTTCTCTTATGGGTGATCATGAACCTAGAGAATTGCCTAAACGCTTGTTATCACTAATCGCCGGAGGTTTTATTAATCAACTCATTAAAGAGTCTAATGACCTTGTGGTTAATACCAGTTCCATGGGCGCAATTGATTTAAAGTATGGAAATTTTATTAAAGATAAATTTGAATTCGGGGTAAATGCCCAGGTTTATCACACCAATTATTTTACACGTCCCGAAGTTACGAATGTATTGACACGCTGGCTGAAGCTTACGTCGGCAAAACCAAAATCACCAACAAAATCAGCAAGTCGAAATATTGGCAACAAAATAAGAATTATACTACCTGAACTTCCTGTTTCTGCCATAAATAAAAATCTAACGGTTAACGCGGATTCAGATATAATGCTCTTTGATACGCAGGATCAGGTTCAGGATTTGGGGGCAAAGATGATTAAACATGCGCCAAGTTATGTTGTACTTAGAAGGGAATACAATGGTCATAAGTTAAACTATGCATTTAAAGGAGAAGAAGTTTTGGATATGATTAATAATTATAATCAACCGGGTTCTTCTGTCCTCGATGCTTTCAACCTGCATGAAATCAATTCATCGGGAGAAGAAACAATAACAGGCACAACAATCAAAGATATCCAGATCAACACAAACATGCCATCGGAGTATCGAAAAGTTGTCATTGATGACGATACCCCTATCGGCGTTATTGATAAAGTAAAACTTCCCGATGCTTTTCAACTCGCAGCGATGGCAAAAGAAATTGATCAGAACGATACAAGAAGCCAGATACTCAGGCGACGTATAATGCCTTCGTTTACAAACATGGGTACACAAACAGATGTAAAAGTTAAACCGAAGCAACAGCAGCAAGAAGACGAAACGGGTCCAGCAGAGCCACCGGTTCCTATTTTTTACATGCATGCTGAAATGAATCCTGAGATAAAAACTGGGAAGACAGTTGATCTTGTGGTAACTGTTTCCAGAGATATAATAGAAAAAGTTAGTACTGAAGTATCACAGAAAGGAACATTTTTAGCTGACACTAATAAGAGGTTGATCATCTCCGTTATTGCTAAAAAAAATGTTGAAATAGTTGATGAATCTGGTGGCCGGGCAGAAATTGATTTGCCGGGGAAAGAACCTGAAGAAATATATTTTTCTGTAAAAGGTACAGAAGTAGGTCAGGGTGAATTGTGGGTGATAGCCAGGCAGGGACAAGTGCCCCTTTTAAAATTAATTCTCAGGCCGCAGATTGCCGCGGCGCCAGACCTTGATACACAAAAGATATCGCTTTCAGCAGACGCAATACCACAAGAGGGTTTAATTTATCCGCGTAACCAATTATGGGTAGAAGAAGTTAACACATTTGAAGGGGTAATTTACAGGTACACTGTATTTTTTCAAGGTGTGAGAGTGACCCAAAGATTGGTATCAAAACCAATCAAAGGAAATCGCGAGACTTACATCAGTGAATTATATGAAACGATCGAAAAACGCTGGATAAGTTCTATGAAGGACAGTGAAAAATTCCAGCAGGAATTAAGGGCATTTGGCGCGGAGTTGTTTGATGAATTAATACCTGCTGAATTACAAAAAACTTTGTGGGATAAGAGAAATGATTTTGATAGTATCCAGGTTGTTTCCTCTGAGCCATTTATTCCCTGGGAATTGATTCATCTCAAAGATCCGGCAAAAAAAGGTATGCCTGATGAAGTAAAGTTTTTAGGTCAGATGGGACTGGTACGCTGGTTAGAAGGCGCTGGTAAAGATGGCTGGGCACCTGAAGAAATAAAGTTAAGAACAGGCATGGTGAAGTATGTGATCCCTGATTATCCGCATCCCGACTATAAATTGCCTCAGGCTCAATTGGAAAAAAAATATTTAGAAAATAAATTCCAGGCCACTGCAATTAATCCCGACTCAGCTGATGTTAGAGACTGCATATCGAAACCAGGACAATTCGATGTCTTGCATTTTGCCTGTCACGGTGCAGCGGAAAGCAACAACATTACAAACGCTTGCCTGTTAATGGCTGGGAGAGTAGAAGATAATAAGTATATAACCGATTTATTTACAGAAACCACTGCAAAAACTTTCAGTGATCTTGTCGCGGAAGATAATACGCCAATGGTTGTATTAAATGCCTGCCAGGTCGGAAAGTTAGGTTACGAACTCACAGGGATTGGCGGTTTTGCTAATGCATTTCTATCGGCTGGTGCAGGTGCATTCGTTGGTGCTTTATGGTCAGTTGACGATGGTTCCGCACGGATATTTACACAAACGTTATATGAAGCCCTAACAACAGGAGATAAAAACCTTGCAGAAGCAGCAACGGAAGCCAGGGAAACCGCCAGGCAAGCAAAAGAAGCAACATGGTTAGCTTATGTGGTTTATGGAAATCCTAATCTGAAAATAAACTGCATGTAGCTGCAATAATATTGTATATATATTATGATTCTAAGGAATTGTGCCAGCAGCCAAATTTAATTGGGAGGCAGCCAGTGCTCAGATACTGCTTTGCTCAGAAATAGGGAGTGAAGGTCGGAATTTTCAATTTGCCCATCATCTTGTCCTGTTCGATATGCCATTCCATCCCGAGTTGCTGGAGCAGCGAATCGGCCGACTTGACCGGATAGGCCAAAAAAAGGACATCACGATTTACATTCCCTATCTCAAGGGCAGCCCGCAAGAGCTCCTTGTCAGGTGGTTTCACGAAGGGTTAAATGCTTTTAATGCCAACC
>Ga0105045_10006687_pt1 | contig 10211 bp, 9 predicted proteins | sample MAT02_FD_78089 | JGI IMG/M metagenome (GOLD analysis project Ga0105045, IMG submission 78089) | Freshwater microbial communities from Lake Fryxell liftoff mats and glacier meltwater in Antarctica - MAT-02 (megahit assembly) | ecosystem: Environmental > Aquatic > Freshwater > Ice > Liftoff...
ACAGCGGTTCGGCATCAGCGTCGTCCGCGCCAACAACATCCAGCCGGATTGAAGTCGTACCATGCAACGTCTCGATCCAGGCCTTCTCGCTCGCTGCGCCCGGCTGCCGACGTCCTCGATCTCCGACGCGCTCGACAAGCTCGGCATCGCGGGGCAGGTGGACGGGTTGCGGCCCATGCTTGCCGGCGCGCGCATCTGCGGGCAGGCGCTGACGCTGCGCTACCTGCCGGTCGGCCCCGCAGGTGGCACGGTGGGGGATTTCCTGCATCTGGCAGAGGCCGGTGACGTGATCTGCATCGACAACCGTGCGCGCGTGGATTGCACGGTCTGGGGGAACATCCTCACCGAGGCGGCGAAGGCGCGCGGCATCGCCGGTACGGTGATCGAAGGCGTGAACCGCGATGTCGGCGAAAGCCGCGACTATGGCTACCCGATCTGGTCGCGCGCGAGCCATTCGCGCACTGGCAAGGATCGCGTGACGCTGGACGCGGTGAACGTGCCGATCGTGTTCGGCCATGTCCGCGTCGATCCAGGCGATGTGATCTGCGCCGATGACAGTTGCGTCGTCGTCGTGCCGCAGAGCCGTGCCCTCGACGTGCTCGGCATCGCGGAGGCGATCGAGGCGAAGGAGCAGCTGATCCTCGTCGACATCCGCGGCGGCATTGACCTCGCCGAGGCGCGGCGCCGGCACGGTTACTTCACGTTGCAGACGCGGCCCGCGAGCTGAGCGCGCGCCGGAGGAGCTCCGCGTAGAGCGCCTCGCGCGCTGCGGTGCGGGGTGCGAAGTAGCGTGCTGAATCCTGCGCCAGGGCGGCACTGTCCACGAGCCCGGGCGGTGAGAATGTCTCTGCCCAATCCTGCATGATCTGCGGCGTGGCCTCTGGATGGAACTGCACGGCGATGGCGCCGGGCAGCGCGAAGGCCTGGATCGTGCCGGCATCCATCGCCAATACCTCGGCACCTGGCGGCGGCGTGATGGCATCGCCATGCCAGCGCGGCCACGGGCCGGCGAAGATATCGTCGGCCCGGTGCTCGATGCCGAACCAGCCGCGGAAGAAGCGGCCATCCGCCATGCGTGCGCTGTCGCCGCCGGCGGCCACGGCGATCATCTGCGCGCCGAAGCAGATGCCGATTGTCGGCGCCTGCTTCGCGAGCCGCGCGGCGATCAATTCGCGTTGCTTCGCGACCCAGGGGATGTGTGTGTCGTAGACGCCATGCGGCGAGCCGAGCAGCACAACGAGACCAGCGCGCGCCAGCGCCGCTTCGTTGAGAGCCGCGCCGCTCACCAACTGGATTGTATAGCCTTGCCGCGCGAGCCAGTCGCCGAAAGCGCCTTCTGGCGCGGTGTCCGAATTGCGGACGATGAGCACCCTCATGCGTTGGCTCCGCGATAGCGCTGCCAGCCGCGGGCGCGCAGTTCGCAGGCGGGACAAGTGCCGCAGCCCGCGCCCCAATCATGCGGCGAGCGATCGCCGAGGTAGCAGGAATGGGTGATGCCGCGGATCGCTTCGACCAGCGCTGCGCCACCGAGCGATTCGGCGAGGTGCCAGGTGGCGGATTTGTCGCGCCACATCAGCGGCGTGTGCAACACGAAGCGGCGCTCCATGCCGAGATTGAGGGCCACCTGCAACGCCTTGATCGTGTCGTCGCGGCAATCGGGATAGCCGGAATAGTCGGTTTCGCATACGCCGGTGACGATGTGCTTCAGGCCGCGCCGGAAAGCGAGCGCGGCCGCAAAGGTGAGAAAGATCAGGTTGCGGCCGGGTACGAAGGTGTTGGGCAAGCCGCCGGTCTCCATCTCGATGGCGACGTCGCGCGTGAGCGAGGTTTCGCTCATCGCCCCCAGCGCGCCGAGCTTCAGCACATGGTCTTCGCCGAGCCGCGCGGCCCAATCCGGATGCGTCGTGACGTGCGCACGGAAGGCCGCGCGCGTTTCGAGCTCCACCACATGGCGCTGGCCGTAATCGAAGCCGAGTGTTTCGACGCTGGCAAAACGATCCAGGGCCCAGGCCAGGCAGGTCGCGCTGTCCTGGCCACCGGAGAACAGAACGAGGGCGGTATCGTCGTTCATTCGGGCAACCTCTGCACGGCCCAGCGTGCGGCCTCGGCGACGGTCGGGTCGGCATCCTCGCATAGTGCCTGCGCGATGGGGCGCAGCGCCGCGCTGCCGGAATTGCCGATGGCGATGAGGACGTTGCGCGTGAAGCGGTCCCGCCCGATGCGCTTGATCGGGGAGCCGGCGAACAGCGCACGGAAGCCAGCGTCGTCGAGCGCCGCGAAATCGGCGAGCTTCGGCGCGGTCAGTGACTCGCGTGGCGCGAAGGCCGGCTCACTGTGCGAAAGGGCAAACTTGTTCCACGGACAGACAGCGAGGCAGTCGTCGCAGCCGTAGATGCGGTTGCCCATCTTCGCGCGGAACTCATGCGGGATCGGCCCATGATGCTCGATGGTAAGGTAGGAAATGCAGCGCCGCGCATCGAGCCGATAGGGTGCGGGAAAGGCGTCGGTCGGGCAGATGCGCAGGCAGGCATCGCAACTGCCGCAATGGTCGTGCTCGGGCGCATCGGGGGCAAGGTCGAGCGTGGTGAAGATTTCACCGAGGAACAGCCAGGAGCCGAAGTCGCGCGAGACAAGGTTCGTGTGCTTGCCCTGCCAGCCGAGCCCCGCCTGCTGCGCCAGCGGCTTTTCCATCACCGGCGCGGTATCCACGAACACTTTCAGCTCACTGCCCTTGAAGCGTTGCACCATCCATTGGCCGAGCGCCTTGAGGCGCTTCTTGACCACGTCGTGGTAGTCGCCACCCTGCGCATAGGCGCTGATCGTCGCGCGATCACGTTGTTCGAGTGGTGCCAGGGGATCGTAAGCGGGCGCGTAGTTCAGGCCGAGCGAGATCACGCTGACCGCTTCCGGCCACAGCGCTTGCGGATGTGCCCGTTGGTCGGCACGGGCCTCCATCCAGCCCATGCCGCCATGCATCCCGGCGGCGAGGAAGTTGTTCAATCGAATGCGGGCGTCTTCGGCGAGCTGCGCGCTGCAAAAGCCCACGGCATCGAAGCCGAGACGAAGCGCCTCGACGCGAATGATGTCAGCCGCGCCCACGATAAGGCGCCACATCCTGCGCCGGAATCCACAACCCCTCCGGCGGCGTACCGGTCTGGTAGAAGACGTCGATGGGAATGCCGCCGCGCGGATACCAATAGCCGCCGATGCGGAACCATTCGGGGGTCATCAGCGTGATCAGCCGCTTCGCGATTCCGATGGTGCAGGCCTCATGGAAGGCACCGTGATTGCGGAAACTGGTGAGGAACAGCTTGAGGCTTTTGCTTTCCACCAGCCATTCGCCCGGCACGTAGTCGATGACCAGGTGCGCGAAATCCGGCTGGCCGGTGAGCGGACAGAGCGAGGTGAATTCGGGTGCAGCGAAGCGCACGCAAAAGCGCGTGCCGGGATGCGGGTTCGGCACGCGTTCCAGCACCGCCTCCTCGGGTGAGGCCGGCTGGCGGGACTGGGCGCCGAGCAGCGTCAGCCCGGTGGTGTCGGTGGCAATGCTCATGCGGCTTGGGCCTTCGTGTCGTCTTCCGCCCAGCCGGCCTCGATGGCGGCGGCCTCGGCATGCAGGCGGCCGTCCAGGATCGCCGCGCGCAGACGCGCCATCAAGTGCTGATAGTAGGTGATATTGTGCCAAGTCAGCAGCATCGGTCCGAGCATCTCCTCCGACTTGATGAGGTGGTGCAGATAGGCGCGCGAATGGTTGCGGCAGGCCGGGCAGCCGCAATCGGGATCGAGCGGGCGCGTCTCCTCGGCGTGCTTCGCGTTGCGCAGGTTGAGCACGCCGCGGCTGGTATAGGCGCGTCCGGTGCGGCCGCTGCGTGTCGGGATCACGCAGTCGAACATGTCGACGCCACGCTTCACGGATTCGATCAGATCATGCGGCGTACCCACGCCCATCAGGTAGCGCGGGCGGTCCTGTGGCAGAAGCGGTGCGGTGATGTCGAGCATGCGGAGCATTTCGGGCTGACCCTCACCGACGGCAAGCCCGCCGATGGCGTAGCCCTCGAAGCCGATGGCACTTAGCGCGGCAACGCTCTCGGCGCGCAAATCGGCATAGGTGCTGCCTTGGACGATGCCGAACAGCCCGTGCCCCGCGCGCGGCGCGAAGGCGGCGCGGGAGCGCGCGGCCCAGCGCATCGAAAGCCGCATGCTCTCGGCGGCTTGTCCATAGGTCGCGGGAAAGGGCGTGCATTCGTCGAAGCACATGGTCACGTCGGCGCCGAGCAGATGCTGGATTTCGACGCTGCGCTCGGGCGTGATGCGGTGCTTCGAGCCGTCGATGTGCGATTGAAAGGTCACGCCATCAGCGTCGAGCTTCCTCAACCCCGCCAGCGACATCACCTGGAAGCCGCCGGAATCGGTCAGGATCGGGCCGCGCCAATCCATCATGCGGTGCAAGCCGCCGAGCCGCGCCACGCGCTCAGCGCCGGGGCGCAACATCAGGTGGTAGGTGTTGCCGAGCACCATGCGCGCGCCGGTGCTGCGCACCGAATCCGCGGTCATCGCCTTCACCGTGCCGGCGGTGCCGACGGGCATGAAGACCGGCGTCTGCACCTCGCCATGCGCGGTCAGCAGCGTGCCGGCGCGGGCGGCGCCGTCGCTGGCAACGTGGGTCCAGGTGAGCGTCACCCGGGCAGATCCTGCGCGGCGCGGAACAGCAGGCTGCCATCGCCATAGGAGAAGAAGCGATATTCCTGCGCCATCGCGTGGGCATAGGCCGCGCGCATGCGGCGCGTGCCGGCGAAGGCGGAGACGAGCATCAGCAGCGTCGATTTCGGCAGGTGAAAGTTGGTGATCAGCGCATCGACGGCGCGGAAGCGATGGCCGGGCAGCACATACAGGCCCGTCAGGCCCCGAAAGGGCGCCACGTTGCCATCGGGCTGCGCCGCCGTCTCCGTGGTGCGCAGCGCGGTGGTGCCCACGGCGACGATGCGCCGCCCGGCCTCGCGCGCGGCGTTGATCAGGGCGGCGCTTTCGGCCGGCATTTCGCACCATTCCTGGTGCAGGCGATGCTGGCGCGGGTCGTCCTCGCGCACCGGCAGGAAGGTACCGGCGCCGACATGCAGCGTCACCATCGCGCGACGCACGCCACGCGCATCGAGTGCGGCCAGCAGCCGGTCCGTGAAGTGCAGGCTCGCCGTGGGCGCGGCGACGGCGCCCGGCACGCGGGCGAAAATGGTCTGGTAGTCGGCCACATCCTCGGCGCCGGGCTTGCCCTCGCGATGGATGTAGGGCGGCAGCGGCACCTCGCCCGCGCGTTCCAGCGCGGTGGCGAGCGCCGCCTGGTCGGGGCCGAAATCGAGCCGTACCGAGCCACCCTCCGGCGCCTCCAGCACGCGTGCGATACAGCCCTCGGCGCCCTCGATCACCACCGTATCGCCTTCGCGCAATCGGCGGGCGTTCTTCACCAGCGCCTGCCAGATGCCTCCACCTTCGGCGCGGTTGAGCATGATCTCGATGCGCGCCTCGCCGCGCCTGGCATGCAATCGAGCGGGGATCACGCGCGTGTCGTTCACCACCAGCACGTCGCCGGGGTCGAGCAGCGAGGGCAGGTCAAGCACCCCGCGATCCTCAAGCCGGCCTTCGCCCACCACCAGCAGTCGCGCCGAATCGCGTGGTCGGGCGGGTGCCTGGGCGATCAGGCGCTCGGGCAGCGCGTAGTCGAATTCCGCGGTCTGCAGCGGCGGGGGGGAGGGGGACTCAGCCATGGTCGCGGGGTGTGGCCCGACGACCCGGCCTTGTCCAGCGTTGGCTTGCCTCAGCCGCGCAGCACGCCCCGGAGTGGCGCCACGGCGGCGCTGCCCGGGAACGCCTCGGCCACGGCGCGCTCGGGCAGGCGCAAATGGTCGCGCAGCAGCCCCTTGGCGAGCGCGCGCAGATCCTGGGTCGGCCGCAGGTCGCGGTTTTCAAGCAGCGCCTCGGCACCGAGGCCAGGCCAATCCGCCACCACCCGCCCGCCGGCCACCCCGCCGCCGAGCACGAAGGCAACGCCGCCCGTGCCGTGGTCGGTGCCCTGGTTGCCGTTCATCCGCGCGGTGCGGCCGAATTCCGTCACCACCAGTACCGCCGTGCGCACCCAATGCGCGCCAAGCGCGGCCTTCAGCTCGCCGAGCCCTGCGTCGAGGGCGCGCAGCGGGCCGAGCACCCGGCCGGCCTGCTGGGCGTGGGTGTCCCAGCCGCCGATCTCCAGCGCGGCGACGCGCGGCCCCTCGGCCTCGGCCAATAGGCGCCCGGCGGCGGCGGCGAGGCGGGGGAAGCTGCCGCGATTGGGCTCGTTCACCGGCGCGCCGAGCGCCTGGGTGGCGAAGCCGCGCGCACGCATGCCCTCGGCGAAGGGCCCGGCGAGGCGCGGATCCTCCTGCTGAAGGGCGGCGAGGCGATACATCAGGTCGGCTGAAGGCTGGGCCGTCCCCGGTGGGAAATAGGCGCCAACGGGCACCGACCCACGCAGCAGCAGCGGCACGGCGGTGCCGATGGAAAGCCCCGCCCGGGCCGTGGTCGCGTTCGGCAGGGCCTTGATCGCGCGATTGAGCCAGCCGCTGGTCATCCGATCCGACGCACCGCCCTCCAGCAGATCCTGCGCCTCGAAATGGCTGCGGCTGCGATAGGGGCCGGCGACGGCGTGCAGCACCAGCGCCTCATTCGCCTGGTACATGGCATGGATATTGACCAGCGCCGGGTGCAGCCCGAAACGGCCACCGAGGTCGAGCGCGCCGTCCTCCTTCCCCGGCTCAGGCACCGCGAGCGCCGCGCGCAACTCGGCCAGGCCGGGATCACCATAGGGGGGCACGGCGTGCAGGCCATCGAGCGCGCCGCGCAGGATCACCACGACGAAGCGTCGCTCGCCCGGAAGTTGCGCGAAGGCGGCGCGGGTACCGCCGAGCATGAGTGTGGCCGTCAGGCCGAGCAGCAGGCCGCGGCGGGTGGGCGCGAAGGAAGCGTGCGGCGTGTGGCTCATCGATGCATGAACTCCGGGCTCGCGAGCAGCAGCGTCGCGGCGTCGCGCACCGAGCCGGCGCGACGCATTTCCGCCACCGTTTCGGCGCGGGCGAGGGGGCCGAGTGCCGCCTCCGTGAAGCCGGCCAGGTTGTTCCGGTTCACCCTGCCGGCGAAGGTGTAGCTCCAATCCACCCGGCGCATCAGCGCCTCTGGCGTTGCCCAATCGGCAGCGGTATCGCCCCAGCCATCGGGTTGCGGCGCGCTCCAGAGCGGCTGGTTCAGGGTGCCGAGCCCACCGGCCACGGGGTCAGGCCGGTCGGGCGGCAGGCCGACGGCGCGGCAGGCGGCCAGCACATGGTCCTGCGGCGTTCGGAACTTGCCAAGCGGCGGGTCCCAGGCCGCGGGCAGCTTCACCAGCACGCGGGAGGCGGCGGCAAGGTCGCCACCGGTCGCCTCCAGGCTGCGCGTCAGCGCGGTGACGGCGCCGGGTGGCGGCGCGTCGGCGGCGAAGTGACGGGCCATCTTGAAGGCGATGTGGCGATAGGTGGCGGGGTGGGTCCCGAGAGAGCGCAGCGCGGCCTCGACCTGTTCCTGGCCTTCGCCAAAGCTGCGGCCGAGCAGCGTCTTGGCGCCGGGCTCATGGTTGGCGCGGCGCCAAACGAAGCCGAGCGGATCGCGGTTCAGCTCGACCGAAAGGCCCGTGAGCAAGCGGGAGAGCTGTTCGACATCGCCCTGGGTGTAGCCGCCGGCAGGGGAGAGGCTATGCAATTCAAGCACTTCGCGCGCCAAATTCTCGTTCAACCCGCGCCGGCTTCGCAGACCGAAGGGGCTGTTCGGGCCGACCGAGCCGGCATTGTCGAGGTAGATCAGCATCGCCGGGTGGGTGGTGACGGCCACCAGCAAGTCGGCAAAGCGGCCGGTAACATGCGGACGTACCGCCTCGCGCTCTAGGCAGCCCGCCATCAGCCCCGCTGCACCCGCGCGTCGGCTGACCGTGAAATGGTTCATCCAGAAATCGACCAGGCGCTCTCGGAAGGGCTGCTCCGTCTCGAGGCGGCGGCTGGCCCAAGCCTGGGTCTCGGTCCGGGTGAAATCGAATTGCGGGCCGCGGCCGGAGAGCGGGTTGCCCTCGGCGTCGCGGGCCGCGATCTGCTCCAGCCGGGCGCGCAGCGCGTCGGGCACGCCCGGGCCCTCTGGGGGCGGGGCGGGGCTGGCGATCTGGGATTCGAGCCAGGCATCGGGGTCGGAGGGCGGCGATTCGCCAAGGCGAAGCCCAAGGCCGAAGCGGATGGCGGCAAGGCGGCTGCGAACGCTCATCATCCCATAATACCGGCTTCGGCCGCCCCTGCATCTAATGTTTGCGTGACGAAGCGTGACCCGGATTCGGCGATCCGGACCAAACGGCTTGCAAAAACCGCCAGGAGAGGGCATGTCCGGCGCCGCATCAGGCTTGATTTCGAACACTCGGCGGGCGGCACGGGCACACGGCTCGTTGTCAGGCCTGCCTTCGCGTATGGAGGCCCATCGTGGCGCGCACTGAGCTCGACAAGATTCGCAATATCGGCATCACCGCGCATATCGATGCCGGCAAGACGACGACGACCGAGCGCATCCTTTACTACACCGGCAAGTCGCACCGGATCGGCGAGGTGCACGATGGCAACACCACGACCGACTACATGGAGCAGGAGCGCGAGCGGGGCATTACCATCACCTCCGCCGCCGTGACCGCCGTGTGGAAGGACCACCGGATCAACATCATCGACACGCCCGGCCACATCGATTTCAACATTGAAGTGAACCGCTCGCTCCGCGTGCTCGACGGCGCCATCTTCATCATCGAGGGCGTGGCCGGCGTGCAGCCGCAGTCCGAGACCAACTGGCGCCTGGCGGACCGCTACAACGTGCCGCGCATCATCTTCATCAATAAGCTCGACCGCACCGGCGCCGATTTCTTCCGCGCCGCCGCGACGCTGACCGAGAAGCTCGGCATCAACTGGGTGGCGCTGCAGCTGCCCATCGGCATCGAGGACACCTTCAAGGGCGTCGTCGATCTTGTGGAGATGAAGGCCATCATCTGGAAGGGCGACGAGCTTGGCGCGCTGTACGAGGACGCGCCGATCCCCGAGGACATGGCCGAGATGGCCGCCGAATACCGCCAGAAGATGCTCGACATCTGCGTCGGCATCGACGAGGCGGCGATGGAAGAATTCTATGACAAGGGCGACGTCTCCGTCGAGACGCTGAAGCGCTGCATCAAGAAGGGCACGATCAGTGGCGAGTTCCGCCCCGTGCTGTGCGGCACCGCCTTCAAGAACAAGGGCGTGCAGCCGCTGCTCGACGCCGTGCTCGACTACCTTCCGAGCCCGATCGACATCCCTGGCATCAAGGTCGCCCCCGCCGAAGGCGAGGACGAGACCGCCGTTCGCCAGGTGATTCCGGCTGACCCGAATGCACCCTTCGCCGGCCTCGCCTTCAAGATCATCAACGACAAGTACGGCAACCTGACCTTCGTGCGCGTCTACCGCGGCACGCTGCGCCAGGGAGAGATGATCATGAACACGACCAAGGACAGTCGTGAGCGCATCGGGCGGATGTTCCAGATGCACGCGGACAAGCGCGAGGAAATCAAGGAAGTCTTCGCCGGCGACATCGCCGCCTTCGTCGGCCTGAAGGACACCGGCACCGGCGATACGCTGGCCAGCAGCGACGACCCGGTGATCCTCGAGCGCATGGCCTTCCCGGTGCCGGTCATCGACATTTCGGTCGAGCCGAAGACCAAGGAGGGCGTCGAGAAGATGACGCTCGGCTTGCAAAAGCTCGCGGGCGAGGACCCTTCGCTGCGTCTGCGCACGGACCAGGAGAGCGGCCAGACCATTCTCTCGGGCATGGGCGAGCTGCACCTCGAGATCATCGTCGATCGCCTGAAGCGCGAATACGGCGTGGATGCCAACATCGGCGCGCCGCAGGTGGCCTATCGAGAGACGATCACGAAGTCCCACACCGAAGTCTACACCCACAAGAAGCAGTCGGGCGGTTCGGGCCAGTACGCCGAAGTGAAGGTGGTGTTCGAGCCGAAGGACCGCACCACTGGCGTCGAGTTCGTCAACGGCACCACCGGCGGTTCGGTGCCGCGCGAATACATCCCGGCGGTGGAAAAGGGCATCCGCGTGCAGGCCGATACCGGCGTGCTGGCCGGCTTCCCGACCGTGGATTTCAAG
>Ga0105045_10006688_pt1 | contig 10211 bp, 6 predicted proteins | sample MAT02_FD_78089 | JGI IMG/M metagenome (GOLD analysis project Ga0105045, IMG submission 78089) | Freshwater microbial communities from Lake Fryxell liftoff mats and glacier meltwater in Antarctica - MAT-02 (megahit assembly) | ecosystem: Environmental > Aquatic > Freshwater > Ice > Liftoff...
TAATATATCAAACGTTACTTGTTTACTGAATAGTAAAATCAGCCGCGATGCATTAACTGCAATCAATCCAACAATTAACTTTCAAGTTGGAGATGTAAACCGTCTTCCACTTTTCCCAATCGAATCCGCCGATGAAATTTTTGTAGTATTGGAAACAGCATTTAGCGAACACGAAGCAGGACGCGAAACATCCGTAGAATTTATTAGTCCCCGTCCTAGTGCATGGCGCACCGCCCAAGACTGGGCGCAAACAGCCGTCGATCGCCCCGCAGGTTTACCCCTGCCACCCTACATCCTCCAATCCGATCCACCCGCCCCCGTTGACTTTGTTTCCTATGCAGTCGGCTTAGCACTGAGTCGGTTTCCGCTTACTCGCGCCTTAAATGAAGAGAACGAAACCCTTCCCAATGGCATCCTTTACCTCTCCACCTACAGCCACGACCTCCCCGAAATGGGCGACAGCCTTACCCATCCCACCACAGTCCCCATCCATCAAGCATGGGCAGAACATAGCAACCAAATCAGCAAAAACAAAAAACTGCGTGACTGGTTGCGTCAAGACTTCTTCAAAGACGATCACCTCAAACGCTACGAACAACGCCCCATCTACTTCCCCATCTCATCAAACAAAAAGAACTTTGTCGCCCTGATCAGCATTCATCGTTGGACAGACAACACCCTGCTCACACTCCTCGCTAACTACCTCCTACCCGACCTCAACCACCTCGAAGGCGAACTCAACGACCTCCAGCACACCCGCAACCAAGGCGACAGCAAAACCCGCACCAGCGCCGAAAAACGCTACACCGAACTAACCGCCCTCCGCGAAGAACTGCAAACCCTGATCGACAACGTGCGCCAATGTGCCGAACGCGGCGCACCACCCGCTAAACCCAACGATCCAAACCGTGAAGTCGAAGCAACCTTTCGCATCGATCTCGATGACGGCGTAATGGTCAACAGCGCCGCCCTCTGGACAGTCCTCGAACCCCAATGGAATAAACCCAAACTCTGGTGGTCAGAACTCAGCCAAGCCAAAGGCAAAAAAGACTATGACTGGTCGCACCTCGCCGCCCGTTATTTTCCGCAGCGCGTCGATGCCAAATGTCAGCAAGACCCATCCCTCGCCGTCGCCCACGGTGTCTTCTGGAAACATCACCCCGCCAAAGCCTTTGAGTGGGAACTGCGCCTCCAAGACGAAATCGCCCCCGATTTTCATATTGCTGAAGAAAGCTCAGAAGAATTACGCAATCAATTTATCAGAGCCAATCCAGAGCTAGTTTCAGATTTGCGCCAAAAAGAACAAAAACGCAGGGAACGCAAACGTAATAAAGAAGAAGATCAACTAGATCTAATTTCTGACGTAGACTTAGAACTAGCCGATCTGGACTAAACGCCATGGTGCAAACTCCTGTTAAACCCATTACCCTAGATGACTTTCTGGCAAGGCCAGAAACCAAACCCGCCAGCGAATATAGCAATGGTCAGATAAATCTTAAACCCATGCCCAAAGGAAAACACAGCGCCCTTCAAGGTGAGCTAGTCATCCTCATCAATCAACTGCTGAGATCATCGCGGATTGCCCGGGCCTTTCCAGAATTGCGTTGCACCTTTGGCGATCGCTCCATCGTTCCCGATGTTTCCATCTATACATGGGAACGCATTCCCCGCGATGATAATGGCGAAATTGCCGATATTTTTACCACCGCCCCCGACTGGGCGATCGAGATTCTCTCACCCGACCAAAGCCAAACGCGAGTGATTAAAAATATTCTCCACTGCCTCAAACATGGTACAGAGATGGGCTGGCTACTCGCCCCACGCGATCGCACCGTCTTTGTCTATCGCCCTCACCAAGAAACCGAGGTCTGCGATCAACCCGATACAGTCCTACCCGTTCCCGCCTTTGCTAGCGAACTTCGCTTAACTGTTCAAGACCTATTTGCGCTTTTATTAGAGTAGTTAAGTATTCCAGCCTGCGTGTTAGCATGAGTCCTAATTATGAGCAACACACGCTTACAAATTACCCTACAGCCCCAAGTATTGCAGTGGGCAAGAGAGCGAGCAAGGTTAGACCAAGAAACCTTAGCCCGTAAACTCAGCTTGAAAACCGAAACCATCCAAACATGGGAGCGATCGGGCGAAATTAGCTTGGCACAAGTAGATCGGTTAGCGCATCTCACCCATACCCCACTAGGTTTTTTATATTTACCCGAACCAGTTTGTAATGAAGTATCGATTCCAGACTTTCGCACCGTCGGGGATGCAACGCGGCAATACTATAGCCCAGACTTGATCGAGACAATTCAAACCATGCAACGGCGACAGGATTGGCTGCGAGATGAATTGATCGAGCAGGGCAGAAATCCTGTAACGCTAGTTGGTAGCATCACCACAGAGACGGAGCCGAAGCAATCAGCCAATATTTTAAAAAAACAATTGCAATTGCCAACTGATTGGGCGGAATCGCTAACAAACTGGACTGAAGCATTGCGACATCTCAAAGAAGCGATCGAGCAAGCAGGCATTATTGTCGCGATCAATGGCATTGTCGGCAACAACACCCATCGCAAACTCGATCCCTCTGAATTTCGCGGCTTTACCTTAGTAGATAGCTATGCACCGCTAATTTTTATTAATGGCGCAGACGCAAAAGCCGCACAAATGTTTACCCTGATTCATGAGTTAGCCCATATTGGGATTACCGCTAGCGGTATCTCCAACTTTGAGACATTACAACCCATTCCAATCCCAATTGAGATATTTTGCAATCAAGTTGCTGCCGAGTTCTTAGTACCTGCTGATGCCTTACAAGATAGCTGGAATAGAGTGTTATCTCAATCAGATAATTATCAACCCTATCAACTTTTGGCGCGTCAATTTAAAGTCAGTAGTATTGTAATTGCGAGACGCGCCCTTGATTTGGGACTAATTAACCGCAGTATGTTTTTCGCATTTTATCAAAGCCAAATGGAAATAAAATCTACTAAAAAAACAGGCGGCGGTGATTTTTGGAAAACTCAAAATGTGCGAATTGGTAAAGCTTTTGGTATGGCAGTTATTCAAGCAGTCAAAGAAGGTCGTCTTCTTTATAGAGAAGCCTATGCCCTCACTGGTCTAGCCGATAAAAGCTTTGAGCAATTTGTCCAAAAAATGGGGGCTTAAAATTGACTGCTTCATCTCCAATCTATGTACTAGATGCCAATATCTTCATCGAAGCTCATCGGCGCTACTATACCTTCGATATTTGCCCCGCATACTGGGACTGTCTCACACATTATGCAAACCAAGGACAAATTATCAGTATTGACCGCATTAAATCTGAGTTAGGTGGCGGCGATTGGTTAGCAACTTGGGTAAAGCAATCTCCATCTAGTCTTTTTCAGTCTTCAGTTACTCCTGATGTAGTGAAAGCTTTTAGCCCAATGATGGCTTGGGTACAGGGAGATGCAAACTATACATCAGCAGCGAAAGCTGAATTTGCTAGTGTTGCCGATGGATGGGTCGCTGCATACACTAAAGCTCATGGAGCAGTGTTAGTCACTGAAGAAGTTTACAATGCCACTATCAAGAAAAAAGTCCCATTACCAAATGTTTGTAGGCAGTTCAATATTTCTTACACAGATACTTTTGGAATGTTAAGAGGACTAGGGGTGAAATTTGAATGGCAACCATAATGACCAATGCGATCGCCGATTATCTAGAGCAACATCTTCAAGACAGTATCCGCCGTAAAGGAATCGTGGTCTGGCTTGATCGCGATAGTCGCTACACCAAATTCGTCGATCACCTTGCCGAACGTCATCAACATGGCGATTTTATTGCACCCGTGATCCGTTTTCGAGGCAGTTATTTAGAAATGCTGCTCGATCTAGAGAAATATGGTAACGGGATTGACCCCGAACCGTTGCTGATCCATTTACCCACCCACAACCGCACCACTGTAGTGCAAACCCCTTTACTGGAACTATATAAAGCGGGAAAACGCTACGAATACTCCCTCTTTACCCTTGTACGCGATGCCGCTAGTGGCAAAGTTACTCAAAAGGCGATCGAGGATTTTCTCAATGAAAACCCTGACCTCACTCTCGAAACCGCCGAGGCATGGTTACAAACAGAACTAAATCGCCCCATCGGTGACTTCGCTACTTATCTCGAAGGGCTGGAACTGACTTGGATTTTGGACGCACTACTGAAAAAAAATAGTCCCCTCCGCAGCAAAATCAATACCGATGCGGATGCTCTCTCTCTAGCCGAATGCCTCCACCGCCGCATGGGAATGAATGATGATTTCCTCCAGTTTTTTCTTCAGCCCAATCCAAGCTTTACAAAAAGTCTTGATGCTAACGATCTCGAACGGGCCTTAGTCGCTTGGCTAATGTGCGTTGAATATGCCAATGACCTCATGCGATCGCCCCATTTACCCGAACTGAAACCTCTGCGATCGCTACCGAAACTTTTGCAAGAGGAATGCGCCAAACTAATCGCCCACCTCCGCGATCATTATCAAGACCGCTATGTAGAATTCGCCGAAGATGTAGCTGCTAAAATCGCCCCCGAACTTGAGGCGATCGCCGCCGAAGATTTGGGCAAGATCGACACCTTTCAATGCGAAGATCTCGCTGTATTCAACGCCGCCATTTCTGCTCTCAATAACGCAGACTGGGAAACCGCAATGACTTGGGCGCAAGGGCGCGTCAATGCCCCATCGCTCTGGTTGCAACGCGATCGCAAACGGCGTGACCTATGGCGACTTGTCTTGTCTGCTGCCACATTAGGAACGGCGATCGCTCAAAAATTCAACTTTTTAGACGGGGCGAATAACTTGCGCGAAGCCCTAGAACACTACACCCAATCTGGATATACCGTCGATTCTGCCCACCGTCATTTTGAGCAAAGCTTTTTAAAGATGTTGGATACAGGTTCGCCCCAATTTTCTCAAATTGTCACCGCCGCCGCCGAACTACGCCAGCGCTATCGCCAATGGGCTAATGCCAATGCTCGCAGCTTCGCCGACCTTTGCGATCGTCAAGGCTTTCTACCCGAAGCAGAACTACAACAGCGCCATCTTTTTGAGAACCATGTCATGCCCCTACTCAGTGATGGCAAGCGAGTAGCTCTATTTCTCATCGATGCCTGTCGCTACGAAATGGCTGCCGATCTGTTCGACATTTTCCAAAAAGACGGACACAAGCCCACCCTTTCTGGTTGCTACGCAGAACTACCGACGATCACAGCGATCGGCATGAATGTCCTTGCTCCTGTTGCCACCAATGGAAGAATCGAACTACCTGCGGGAAATGACTTCAAAAAAGGCTTGCGAGCAGGTGAATATGCTGTCAAAGATCCCGATAGCCGTGTCCGTGCTATGGGTGATCGCAGTGTAGATAGGGTTAGTCATGGCAAGCGAGCCTCACGTGGCATCGAGTTGATGCAAGCTGCTCAAGATGCTACCGATACCCTAAAACGTCGTTGTGCTGGAGCCGAGTTAGTGGTCATTCACAGTCGCGAAATTGACGATGCTGGTGAAGCAAATGTCGGCATTGCCAGCTTTGAAGTCTGGCTACAACAACTAACCGCCGCCCGTGCCAACCTCCAGAAAATCGGCATTGATGCTTTTATCTTTACCGCCGATCATGGCTTTTTACTGCTAGACGGTACTGTTGCAGAAATCGAATATTCCAGCGCCACGCGACGATATGTCCGCCTTGATGAATACCGCAATGAAAGCGATACTGTAACCGTTTCCTTGCGATCGCTGAACTATGAAGGACAAGAGGGCTATCTGTTATTCCGACGCGATACGGCTGTATTTAAGGGCAAAACTAGCAGTGGCTCCACCTTTGTACATGGAGGCAATACACTCCAAGAGCGAGTCATTCCCATATTGACCGTCGCCGCGAGAGCGCAGTCACTCCCATCCCTAGAACCCTACCGCCTCGAAGTCCAGCCTGACTCGGATATTCTCGGTCTGAGTCGCTTGCGGGTCCGTGTTGTCGCCATTCCTAATCCCCAAGGAGTTCTTGCCTTTGCCACAATTAGCCAATTGGCGATCGCCCTACGTGTACCCGATAATCCCAATATTTTAGTGGAGTTGCGCGATGCATCAGGAGCGACGATCAAAGGACAACAGGCGATCGTGACCGTAGGCGAACAATGGGCGGAACTATTCTTTGCGCTCACTGCGACCATTGATGGACATACTCGCGTTGAGGTTTACCATCCCACAGGTATTGCCCAAATAGAAACAGCTTGCCCCACCACCTATTTTAAGGTGGCAGGCTCAACCCATCAACCTACCGATGAAATTACTGTCAAGGGCGATCGCTGGCAAGATCGTTTTGACAATCCTGCGATCGCTAAAGTATTTGTCCACCTATTCGAGCATGGCTCAATTGTTGAAGCCGAACTCACGCAGATGCTCGGTTCAGCACGACAAGCAAGAAAGTTTGCTTCAGATATCGAGGAATTAGCCCGTAACGTTCCGTTCGATGTCAAAGTCGAAATGGCAGCATCAGGCAAACGCTATGTCAAACAATAAAAACCAAGAAGGATTGAGTCGGAAAGCGACCCAATCCTTCTCTTATAAAAACAATGGTAAACAACAGCTATGGGTCTAAATGCACAAGATACAGAACATGTTTTTGAAAAGTTGCGATCGGGAGTTGTCCCCGAACGTGGATTAGAAGCTTTTGCAGTTGGCATTGATCGATCGCGAACTGAACTGCAACGCCAACTAAAACTCGCAGAGGATGGGGAAGGGGTCTTTAAGTTTTTACGCGGTGGTTATGGCTGCGGCAAAACCTTTATGTCTCGCATCGTTACCCTTGATGCCCGCGATCGCGGATTTGCCACCAGCTTCATTGTCGTTTCCGATAACGATCTGCACTTCCATAAGTTTGATGATGTTTACCGTAAAGCAGTTCAAGAATTAGGCACAAATGTATGTCCACGCGGCGCTCTTGGTGACATCATTGATCGATGGATTGCCACTGTAGAAGATAAGCTGATTGCCGCAGGAAGCGATGAAAATGCTCCTGACTTTGATGATGCTGTTCGTCTTCGCCTTGATGAAGAATTAGCCTCAATGACGGGCGGTCAAGTCCCCGAAGATATGACAAGAGTGCTGAGAACAATCTTTACACTCAAACAGCAAGGAAACTTTGCGGACGCAAGCGCTCTCATCTCTTGGCTATCAGGAAGTGAGAACGTCGCTGCTAGTGCTAAAAAAGCGGCGGGAATTAAGGGTGATATTGGCAGCCGCGAAGCCCTCGACTACCTTTTGGGCATTTTAGAGATCGTCAAAGCCGCAGGATACAAGGGATGGGCGATCGTCATTGATGAAGCCGAAACGATCCTGCGGATGCGCCAAGATGTGCGGGGGAAATCCCTCAATGGCATTCGCCAGATCTGTGATGCCGCCGATCGCTATCATGGGTTGCTCTGGATTTTTACAGGCACTCCCGACTTTTTCGACACCAAACGCGGCGTTGCAGGTCTACCACCTCTTCACGATCGCATAGCCTTTACCACCTACGGCAAATTCAGCAACCCGCGTCAGCCCCAACTCGAACTCACTCCATTCGATACCACGCGCTTAAAGGAAGTGGCTTTACGATTGCGAGAGCTATACAACTCTCCCTCACCAATCCGCCTAGAACAGCGCGTTACGCCAGAATTTATTGAATGTTTAATTCAAGATGTGACCAAAGGCTTCAAAGGTGATGTGGGAGTAGTACCACGTCAATTTTTACGCAAATTTGTGGATATGCTCGATCTTGCCTCGGCAAATGATGACTTCGATCCGATGGTTGCATCTGGCTTTACCCAAGATCTCATCAACGACACAGAACGACGTATTCAATCAGGATTGGCTTCTTTCGATCCTGAACCAGATGATAATGAAACCTACACAGTGGTGGAGTTCTAAGCTGTGAGTTCAATATTTGCCCGTTTTCCACCGCGATTACAACAAGCGATCGTCTCAAGATTGGGATGGACTACCCTCCGTCCCGTCCAAGAGTTAGCTGGACAAGCAATTTTAGATGGAAAAAATGCGATCGTGCTAGCTCCCACTGCTGGCGGTAAAACCGAAGCCGCAGTTTTTCCGCTACTAGCAGGGCTGATCGAACGCGAACCTGAAGGCGTAGGAGTGCTATACATCGCACCAATTAAAGCATTACTAAACAACCAATGCGATCGTTTCAGCACCTATACCGAAATGGTGGGTTTGCGTAGCTTTGTCTGGCATGGCGACGTTAAAGGAAAGGATAAACAGGCATTTCTTAAAGAACCAGCCGCAGTTTTACTAACAACGCCCGAATCCCTCGAAGTCATGCTGCTATCGGCAAAAGTACCTCACCCAAAACTCTTTGGCGACCTCCGCGCCGTGATCATCGATGAAATTCATGCTCTAGCAGGCAGCGATCGTGGTACACACCTTCTTTCCGTTCTTGAACGATTATTTGTAGTCACAAATAGCGATGTGCAGCGTGTAGGATTAAGCGCAACCATTGGCAATCCCCAAGAGATTCTCCAATGGTTGCAAGGTTCATCTCAACGTTTCAGTACAGTCATCGATCCACCCAAAATTCCTGCCAAGCGAGAAATTGCAATCTTACAGCGCGAAGAAGTCGGCGCGATCGCTCGCGAAGCTAGCCGTAAAGCTGCTGGACGAAAAAGCCTTTTCTTCTGCCAAAGCCGTTCCCTTGCCGAAGATGTCGCCGAGCGCATGAAAGACAGAGAAACAGAAGTCTTCGTTCACCACAGCTCAGTATCACGCACCGAACGTGAAGCCGCAGAAGAGCGCTTCCAGCATGGAAACAATGCCTGTATTCTCTGCACCAGTACCCTTGAATTGGGCATCGACATTGGCGATCTCGACAGCGTATTTCAAGCCAATGCACCGAGTACCGTTTCTTCGTTCCTTCAACGTTTGGGACGAACAGGACGCAGAGCAGGACAAATCGCTAATACTACTTTTTTCTGCGAAAACATCGAAACGGTGCTACAAGCGATCGCTATTGTCGAACTAGCCCGATCTGGTTGGGTAGAGTCAGTACATTGTAGCGATCGATCTTGGTCAGTCTTGGTACATCAATTATTAGCTTTGACCTTGCAGTTTGGCGCAATTAGCATAGAACGCGCTTGGAATCAGTTGTCACTCGTACCAGACTTTCAGGGTATCTCTGACAAAGAATTCAAAACCCTAATCGACCATGCGATCGCTGAAGGATATCTCTTTATCTCAGGCAAATTGTTGTCGATGGGAGAAAAGGCAGAGCGAATGTTTGGGCGCAAAAACTTCATGGAACTATACGCAGTCTTTAGTAGCCCAGTCCTGTATAAAGTCAAGACGGCAACTGGCTATGTGGTCGGGTCTCTAGAACAAGACTTTGCCGATAAACTCGTTCAGGATATGAGTTCATTCCTTTTAAGTGGGAGAGCATGGCTCGTAGAAGCAATCGACCATCAGGAAAGAGTAATTCGCGTGGCGATCGCCCCCCGTGGTACAAAGCCTAGTTGGGGAGGTTTTACGCCCCAAATCCTCAGCCAAGAACTCTGTCAAAAAATTAAGTCGATCCTTATAGATGATATAGACTATCCATACCTTGACCCTCAATCTCGCTATGCCCTTACAGAAAAACGTAGCGATTTAGGCACACTATTGAGACAGCAACACTTCCCAGCACAAGATGATGGAAATAGAGTAACTTGGTGGACTTTTGCTGGAGGAAAGATCAATTACACCTTGAAATATCTCCTTGCCACAGTTCGTCCAGACTGGAAAATCGTGTCAGACAACTTCCAAATTGGCATCGAAGCAGCAGATGTAAGCGTACAATCACTGCGCTCGGTTTTAGATAAACTGCGATCGGAATTTGACTGGCAAGATCAAGCCTTTCGGGATGATATTCTCGCTCAACTCCCGCTTTACCGCTTCAGTAAGTTTCAGCCACTTCTGCCCACTCAATATTCCAAGGAAATCGTTGAACTTTATCTCCTCGATTGGCAAAATACTAGACATTTTCTCCAACCTAAAACATAAAGCAAACCATCTGATCCAACCAAACATTGTAATCCTTAGACTGCAAAATCACAGGCATACTGTCTGCAAAAGCTTGTTAGCCCCAACAATCAAAATAGTACAAGAATTAATCACATCTCTGTTGCTACTTTCCCCTCGCTCCTACAAACCCACGAAAGCCATA
>Ga0105045_10006689_pt1 | contig 10210 bp, 6 predicted proteins | sample MAT02_FD_78089 | JGI IMG/M metagenome (GOLD analysis project Ga0105045, IMG submission 78089) | Freshwater microbial communities from Lake Fryxell liftoff mats and glacier meltwater in Antarctica - MAT-02 (megahit assembly) | ecosystem: Environmental > Aquatic > Freshwater > Ice > Liftoff...
AGATTCTCGGTTTTCACCGTGCTCAAGCAACTCGCTTAAGCCTTATTATCAAATGTCCTTAGAATTGGAATTTTTAGCAACTATGTCCGACTTTCGTATTGAACAAGATTCGATGGGTGAGGTACGAGTCCCAGCACAAGCCTATTTCAGTTCGCAGACGCAAAGAGCCGTAGAAAATTTCCCTATCTCGGGTTGGCGATTGCCGACCCCACTTATTCGTGCGATGGGACGCGTCAAGTTTGCGTGTGGTGTCGCCAATCGTGATCTCGGAAAGCTAACCAAGTCTGGCAAGAACAAGCTGAGCGATGCACAAGTTCATGCTATGTTGACTGCTTGTCAAGAAGTCATTGACGGCAAGATGGATGACGAGTTTCCGATCGACGTGTTCCAAACGGGTTCGGGAACCTCTAGCAACATGAACGCCAATGAAGTGATTGCAAATCGAGCGATTGAACTGATGGGAGGTGATCGATTCTCAAAAGATAAGTCGATTCACCCGAATGATCATGTCAACATGGGCCAGAGCACAAACGATACTTTCCCAACGGCAATTCACGTGGCTGTTGCGATTGAGATCAGGGATCGATTGATTCCAGCGCTTGAAGCCTTCCATGTTCAGCTTAAGAAGAAGGCCCAAGAGTGGGACAAGATCATCAAGATCGGTCGTACACACCTGATGGATGCGACCCCGCTCCGATTGGGACAAGAGTTCGGCGGTTTCGCAAGACAGATTGAGTTGTCGATAGAGCGAGCCAAACTTGCGATTCATCCAGTGCTGGAACTACCGGTAGGTGGAACGGCTGTTGGTAGCGGTATAAACACGCATCCGGATTTTGGGCGACGTGTATCTGAGGAGTTGGCGCGGATGACTGGTGTTCCCTTCGTCGAAGCGATCAACCACTTTGAAGCGAATGCTCAGCGTGATGGGCTTGTCGAAACCCATGGGCAGATCAAGACCATTGCGATGACATTGTTTAATGTTGCAAACAACATCCGTTGGCTGGGCTCTGGGCCTCGATGCGGTTTCTTTGAAGTGGTGCTGCCAGACCGTCAACCTGGTAGTTCAATTATGCCTGGCAAGGTCAATCCCGTGATGTGCGAAAGCATGATGCAGCTCACCGCGAGGGTCATTGGCAACGACAGTACGATAACGATGTGCGGTGCCACCGGTGGTAACTTCCAATTGAATATCATGATGCCTGTGATGGGCCACACCACGCTAGAGAGTATTCACTTGCTAACCCATGGAACTCTTGCGTTTATCGAGTTTTGCATGGAGGGATTGGAAGCTAACCCCGAAGCTTGCGAGTCATCTGTTGAGCAGAGTCTTTCGATGGTGACGAGTTTGAATCCCCATATTGGATACGAAAAGGCATCGAAGCTTGCCAAAGAGGCCTTTGCATCTCGCAAGACCATTCGTCAGTTATGCTTAGAGCAGGGCATTTTGCCAGAGGAGATATTGAGAGAGGCATTGGATCCGTTTTCGATGACAGAGCCTCAAGCCTAAGGGCGGATGTTTTTATGATGGAACGTTCATGATTCTCGTCTTGCAAAAATTCATTTATGCTCGTTGCTGCACTCACTTGAAATGGAGTGTGACGACATATTGTTTTTTGGGGGCAATGGGTTCGACTTGGTTAGTTTCAGCAGAACCTGAATTAAAATCTGGAGTATCCGCGTCATCGACCTCCGAGTTGCCGGAGGTGATGAGATTGCCAGATCGATTAGACGGGCCTATGGATCGAACGTTTTTTTGGATTCCTTCGTTCGATCGAGTAAAGAGTCGGTTGGACAAGGACTTCGCGGCCTTATCCAACGCAGAACGCGAATCGATTACCAACGAACAAGTCGTTGCAAAACAAGAGATTGATGAACTCATTGCGAGTGCTACAAGACCTTGGTCTTCCAGGGAGTCGATTGAGATATATCGGAGAATTGTCCGTCTGGCCTTCCTAGGCAGTCGAGACAGTTCGTATGTGAAATCTATCGTAAGCTCTATTCCATATTCGTTTGTCGATAAGTCGTTCCTGACGGTTCAGAGTCGCGCAACCAATCCACATCCCATCATGAGGTGGCCCGCGCAAGCTTATGCTCGCGTGGAAAGTCCGCATTTTGAAGTTTCTACGCAAGGGTCGGTCGCACTTGCATCGAACATCGCTATCTTGGCGGAGCAGACCTATGCAGTTTGGCAGCAGGCATTTGTTCCCGCATGGTGTGAACCGCACTCGCTTGAATCAGCCGTTCTGGATGGCCAAGCACTTCAGAGTGCATCGAATCGTCTCGAGGGAAATCGTCTCAAGATTGCCTTGTTTAAGAATCGGGATCAGTATTTACGAGGTCTCCGTGACATTCAACCTAACATCGGCATCTCGACCGGATTCTATCATCCTGATTCGCGAACTGTCTTTTGTTATTGGGACGAGACGGTATCTGCGCAAGTACTGAGGCACGAGATTACGCACCAGTTGTTTTCTGAAGCGGGAGTGTGGGACCCGTTAGTTGTGGAGCAGATGCTAGGTAATTTTTGGGTCATTGAAGGAATTGCCCTCTACATGGAATCGATGCAGATCGATCCAGCGATTCGATGCGATCGCGTGACGCTTGGAGGATGGGACGCTCCTCGATTGCAACCCGCTAGATACCGCAGGCTTCATGATGAGTATTGGATCCCTTTGGAAGAGTTTAAAAAGGCATCGTCACAGACCTTTCAACAAGGCGATGCCATCCGACAACACTATTCCCAAGCAGCCGGCTTAACCCATTTCTGGATGGATCACTCGATCGATTCTAGGGTGTCGCTTGTCGATTTTATCTGTGGTGTTTATCGCCAAGAGCCTGTTTCCAAAAACCTGCTTTACACCGACGATACCGATCAACTGCGAGCACAGTATGACACGTTCCTGTTAAGTGCTGCAAAGCATTCTCGTCGTTTACCGCCGCGTCCCGCTACTCGAGATATCGTTTTGTCTCGCTGTGAAATTGACTCTGACTTGGTTCTGAGTTGGCCCGCGAAGCAAGGGCAGAAATTCGATTGGCTTGATCTTGCATTTACGAAGGTCGATGACCGCATGTGGACCGAAGCATCCAGCGGCCGTTGGGATACGCGTCGACTTAATCTGGAAGGGACAGGCGTCAGCAACGATTCGATAGCCGCTATTGCGTCGATCAATCGCCTCGAGGAGTTAGATTTATCGACTTGCAAAGTATCTGGCGACGGACTCGAACCACTGCGTGGGCATCGATCACTCCGCAAGCTATGGTTGACGGGCACCGACGTTACGGACGAACTTGTTGATCTTCTTGTGAGTATAACTCGGCTGGAAGAAGTGGATCTGACGGGAACGCAATTTACCGATGAAGGTCGCAAAGAACTTGCTCGCCGAATTCCCAAACTTCGTCGCAAATAACTTAATTGTTTTCTGGAAGACCTTCGCGATGGCCAACGTTGTGGACAGGCTCCAAAACCGTCAGTACATCTCGAAGGAGTTCCACATCGATTGGTTCATTTGCCCATTCGACCCATTTTCGAATGTTTTTCGGGTTCGCACTACCTGCCACATTCGTGGATATGTCTTCATTTATCAATGAAAATTGTAAAGCCAGTTTTGCAATGTCGGTACCTCGAGATTCGCAGAGTTTGGCCGCTTCTCTGGCTGCAAGTTGCACTGGTATTGGATCGCGGAACCAGGGAGGCAGAGTTGCATTGGTAAGCAGTCGCGCGCTGAACGGACCCGCATTCATAACGCCGATCCCCTTCTCCTTCAACATCGGAATGGTTTGATCGGCAAAAGCGGTGTTCTGAAGCGTGTATTGGTTGTAAGACATCACACAATCGATCTCGCTTGCGGCCGCGACTGTATGGAAAATCTTCTGAGGGTAACCGCTAATACCGATGTAACGGACTTTTCCTGCCTGTTGAACTTTTCGTAACGCGGGAATCGTTTCTTGAATCACTTGCTGCAATGGAACAAATTCGATGTCGTGACAAAGAGCGATATCCAAGTACTCGCAACCTAAACGATGCAAGGAGACATCGATACTTTCAGCGACTCGCTTTGCGGAGAAGTCAAAATGATTGATGTCGAATCGACCAAGTTTCGAGCACATCAGGTACGATGATCGCGGAACATCGCGAAGGGCTATTCCTAGAAGAACTTCGCTCATCCCGCGCCCGTAGAACGGGGAAGTATCAATCAACGTCAGACCGAGTTCGCGGGCGACACGAATACTTTCAAAGGCCTCATCTAGCGAAACCGATCGAAATTCTTGGCCGAGCGACGATGCTCCAAAAGCAAGAATTGGGAGGTCCAAGTCGGTTTTGCCCAGTCTTCGCGTCTTCATTGTAGGATTAGTTTTTCGTGTTTAAGTGAGGCCAATAGTGGAATTTTGCCGATTGTAGCGGTTGTATCTTAATGAGTTGCCAAGCCGACGACAAAGGCTAGTAAATCATGGATTTCGTCGCCCTGGCGATTAGAATCGGGTGAAGTTTGATGCAATTGGTGAACTAGCGGTATGATGCGATAGAATGGTTCGTTCGCAATTCTAAGGAGAGATACCTCGCGACAACGGAATATCGAGTGTGCTGTCCTTGGGAGTGATCCAAGCAAAAGACCTTTTCCATACGATGACAGATTCAAGTAAACCTCGTAAAAAGCTTTTGATGCTCGCACATGCTTGCGATCCCGAGGCTTTTATGGAATCCAGATTGGGTTGGCATCGAGCGTTGGAAGCTGCAAAGCAATTTGATACTTGGGTGCTATGTGATGGTGATGAGCGTCATCAGAAATCTTTGGAGGGGTGGGCAACTGGCATTCCGGGATTGACGTTTCGTTGCGTTCCACGCTCCAAGTTCGAGCTCCGATTTTGGGATAGCCCAGGTTGTCTTTACTACCTTTATAATCGGTGGCATCGCCGTGCGTTTCGGGTGGCCAAAGAGCTCCACCGGACGATCCAGTTCGATTTGACCCACCAAGTAAATTTTTGCGGGTTTCGAGAACCTGGATATTTGCATCAGTTGGATGTACCCTTTGTATGGGGACCGCTAGGTGGGACACAAAATTTCCCGCTTCAATTTCTGAGTGAAACAAGCTTGATCGACGGCATGTACGAATTCTTTCGTGGTTTGCTGAACACCTATGACTTGCGAATCAGTGCGCGGGTTCGGCGGGCAGCATGCAAAGCATCAGTCGTTCTATCGGCCAACACGACATGCCAGCGCGATCTGAAGGCAGCTCTAGGCTGTGAAACGACAGTACACCTCGAAACCGGCCTGCGAGAAATCCCCGGTCGCACGAAACCTCATCGCAAACAGGGTGAACCGTTAAACATTCTTTGGGCGGGGCGATTGAAGGCATGGAAAGCATTCCCGTTGTTGATGCAATCGCTCGAAGGTCTACCACCTGATGTCGACTATCGCGTTAGAGTCCTCGGGTATGGAGTCTGCAAGTCGCGTTGGATGAAGCAAGCCAAGAAACTGGGCATCGCCGATCACATCGAGTGGGTTGGGTGGCCTCCTTATGCGGAATCGTTAGTTCACTATCGTTGGGCAGATGTCTTTGCCTTTACTAGCCTTCGCGACACGTCTGGAACAGGATTGTTAGAAGCTTTATCGTTTGGCGTTCCGATAGTTGGGCTGAACCACCAAGGAGCCGCCGACATTATCACCTCTAACTCAGGAATGATGATCGACCCGACCTCAAAGGCATCGATATGTCGAGGCTTTACTCACGCTCTTGAAACACTTTATCGAGATCCAGATCATCTTGAAGTACTCAGTAAGGGAGCCCTCACTCGAGCCGAAAGTTACCATTGGGATCGGTTGGGGGAGTCCATGGCAGCGGTCTATGCGAGGGTCGTTTTCGCAGAAAGCGTATCAGAGGAACTCGACGCGACGGTCGAGTTAACCGATATCACCAATCGAGAGTTTTCCATTCAACCAAACCCTATTCAAAACACGTCCCCAATCTCGTGCTCATCGCATACTCATAGCGACTCGTAACCATTCAAAGGCATTTTCAATGCAGTTTTTAGGAGTTTCCTATCCAAAGCACGCCGATAGAAGGAAGGTCTCCACCTCCCTATTAATGGGGCTGGACGGAAATTCTGCTAAACGAGAATCCTCTTCCGGTGAGGATGGGTCGGAGGATGTGCTAGATTCCAAGAAATCAAAGCTCGCGAATGTCAAGTCTGGTACCTACCAGGGCATTGTTGCATTGCTAGATCAGATTCTCTGCAGTGCAACGACGCTTGTAACTTTTGTTTTGCTTGCCCGATTTTGCGAACAGGATTGCGTCGGGGCATACGCATTGGCCCTTTATCTCATCCTTCCTCTAAGAGTGATGCAAGATCGGATCATATCAACACCCTACATGATGCTTATTCATCGCGACCCGTCGCGTGCAGCGAGTCGCCTGGGAAGTGCGTTTGCGCATCAGTCGGCGCTCTCGTTGTTCTCTATCATTCTCGCCGTAGCAGTAGGACTTGGCTCACTGTGGCTACGCGGTTGGGTGCCTCACACGGAAGCCATTCTCGCGTTGGCTTTCGTAGCGCCTTGTCTTCTATGGCGCGATTTGCTTCGTTCCATTTCGTTCTCGCACGGGGATGCGTTTTCCGCAATGATTGCGGACGGGGTGGTTTTTGTGTTGCAGCTGATCGGACTGTATATTTGCCTTGCGACGTTACATACTTCCGTCAACTATTTCCTCCTTATTACGGGGCTTTCGTCTGCTGGTGGATGCGCGGTCTGGTTTCTGTTAGATAGAAGGCCATTCACAATCCAATATCGCGATGCGTGGCAAGACTGGACTGAAAACTGGGTTATCGGCAGGTGGCTGGTAGCTGCTCGTATCCTTGGAAGCGCAGGCATCATTGCAATCCCTTGGATTATTGCTTTTGAAAACGGCGATGCAGCGGCTGGAGTATTCGCGACTTGCATGAATTTGGTAGGGCTATCCTTTATGTTCGCTCGAGGGCTTAACAATTTTTTCAGGCCTAATTCCATCAAAGCTTTTCATACCGGTGGTGGGAGGATGCTGCGGAGAGCGTTATTGACATCAACTTGTGTTTTATCAAGTTACATGCTGTGCATTACGATTCTGTTTTGGTTTGTCGGTAGCTTCTTAATGGAATTTGTTTATGGTTCCAGCTTTGCAAATACCGGATACTTGGCGTTCCTGTTAAGTATTGTTTCTCTGGCGACAAGCTTGAGCATGGTTCTCGACAATGGGGTTACTGCTTTAAATCGCCCGGAGGTATCATTTTATGCCGAACTTGCTAATGGAATTGCTACCATTGGTCTTGGATTGCTTCTGATTCCCGCCTGGGGTTTGAATGGTTCGGCAATTGCGATCCTCTGCGGACAGTTGGTTGGCGCATGCATCTTGGGCATTGCTGTATTTAAGTTAACGGGTGCGAATTCGTCGCCGTCCGAAGCGTGACTCGATTCAATCTATGTACAATAAGCCACTCATTACAGTTGCGATTGCCACATGCAACAGAGCCGACACACTCAAACGAGCCCTGTCTTGCATCGTCAATCAGGAGCTGTCTGCGAATCATACCTATGAGGTCGTTGTTATCGACAACGGTTCCACCGATCGAACGGAGGAAGTTGTCCGGACGTGCGATTCGGAAAACGCCGGTAAGGTTCGATATGTACAAGAGCTACGTAAGGGGCTACCGTTTGTCAGAAACATGGCTGTTCGAGAATGCCGCGGCGAATGGTTAGCGTTCTTCGACGATGACCAACTAACCGATCGGCGATGGCTGCAGACACTCTATGAAACCGCAACCTCTAGCGACGCTCAGTTCGCAGGTGGTTCGAGGGATTTAGTGATAGAAGCTAACGAGATCCCGGCATTGTCCGAGGAAAGTCGATTTCTGCTAGGAGAAGTTCTGGAACCCGTAGCCCAGCTTTATCACAATAAGTTTCTTCCAAGTACAGGCAACGTGCTGATCAGACGGTCGCTTTTTGATGAGGTCGGCACGTTTGATCAAGAAGTACTTGACGGAGGTGAGGATAGTGATTTTTTTAACCGTGTGGTGAGGCGAGGTATTAAAGGGGCTTACAATCCTGAAGCTCTGGTACACCATCTCATCAGTCCAAATCGTCTAGAGTCAGACTATCTACGTTGGATTGCATTTCGTTACGGAATCCATTTGGGGCGGCGAGACGTTCAAGGGAGAGGGAAATGGACGTCGTTGATTTTGACTACAGCACGCTGGGTTAGAGCCCTACTGGGCTATTGGCCGAAGATGGTATATTTTTGGGTTCAAGCAAACCAAGCAGAGGTAGTGGGCATGCGCTGTAAAATTGAGAAGGTCGAAGGTTATGCTAGTTATGTTTGGACTCGTCTTTTTCCGTCCGACGAGAATGTGAAGAAACTTGCTGAACGTTCTACGCATCGAGGAAGTCGTTAAGTGTCATATGGAAGCCCGAAGGACTTGGCTAGTCATTCTCACAATCGCATTGATTTTTCGTGTTCTTGCACTACAGACGAGAGCCTTTGACTTTGACGAATGTTATGAACTCGATCATTTATCTTTGAGTCCCTTCGAGCTCATTCGTCACGGCGATGGATTTCCGCCACTATACCGCTGGTTGCTAAGTCTATTCTGCTTTGTGTTTGGAGAGACTTCAGCGAGATGGTTTTCAGTTTTGGTAGGCATGGGAACCGTTGTCGCGATTGTATTCCTAGCACGATGTGTCGCGGGTGAGTTCGTCGACCGTTCTGAAGCCGAATTGGTAGGGTATCGTGCCGGTCTGTTCGCCGCGTTATCGCCTCATCAGATTCTATTTAGTCAGCAAGCCCGTGGTTACATTCTTTTCGTATTCATCGCAGCAATTGTGTGTTGGATAGCTTGGGAGTTGTCGCATCGACCAACGAGACGACTGTGGTTCCTTCTGGTGACCGGATGTACGCTAGGGTTTGCCACGCATTACTATTTTTGTTTGCTTATTGTGCAAGTTTGGATTTGGGTTGCCATTTCGCTTAGAGCCTCACAGGCTAGGAATATTGCAATTTTTGCGGCGTTACAATCCTTGATGTGCGCTCCGATTCTTTATGCACTCTCGATCGACCTAGCTCACGAACTACCGGCTGAAGCAATCAATCGCGTTGACTGGACCGGTCTATTTTATGCTGGTTTCACTCTGTTTTCCGGGTGGACTCTTGGGCCGTCCTCGATCGCTTTACAAACGCTTCCCTTGCAGGAATCACTCTCTCGAATAGGGCCTTGGGCGATCTTTGTCTTTGCGATGGTGGCTTCCCTTAGTGTCTACGGCGTGAAGGGACTTCCGCCACGAAGCTACGTACCGATACTTGCGAGTTGTATTTTGACACCCTTAGCTGCCGCGGCGATCGCGATCGCACTAAGCTCAAGTTTTGCGGCACGCTATGTCGTTTGGCTTGCCATCCCGATCGTCGTTTGGCTGGGGTTGTGCGCGACGTTTCGCGGAAGAACTTTACGGACCACTGCAAGCTGGTGTCTAGTTGGTGTTTTCCTTCTCGCCAACTGGAACCGAGTCTATGATCGACACTACAAAATGGACGATGCTTTTGAACTTCGAAAGTGGATTGCTTCGAACGCAAGAGAAATGCCCGTGTTGGTGTTGTCGCACTACTTTGCTTCCTCAGTCGAACGTGCGTTTTCTGATTCAAACCTTACTGATAGCCAGTCCGATGCGAACAGTTCGAATTCTCATCACCGAGCGATAACAGCTTTGAGCTTTGCATCAGACGAGCCCCACGATTGGGGGAAGGTCCTTCCGAAGTTCCTTCATGAGGAGCTCACAAGTCAGGGGAAAACGGAATACCTTGTGGTGGCGAGGTGGTTAGATCCTGACAATTTACTTATCGACAAAAGAGATGCAATTCTGTCATTAAGCGGTGCTAAAAAGGTAGCGACTGTCTCCAACAATATTGAAATCTATCAAGCGAGTCGAAACGATCTTGAAGATTGGCTTCAAAAAGTGCTACTGTCAAACGATTCACCTAGTGTCGGTTTTGCTAGTTTTAACGCTCTCATGAATGGTCGAGTAAGTTTGGTAGACACTTGTGCTTTTGGATTCAAGGCAAACTGATATGCAATCCCTAGTTCTTTCGAGTGATTTGGAAGCAAAACCTGTAGAACCTCCAAGCAGAAAGGGGTTGATCCTTTTCGTCGCTTTTTTCGTTGCTCTTGCAATTGGACTCGCGTCGCTCAACTGGAG
>Ga0105045_10006691_pt1 | contig 10206 bp, 6 predicted proteins | sample MAT02_FD_78089 | JGI IMG/M metagenome (GOLD analysis project Ga0105045, IMG submission 78089) | Freshwater microbial communities from Lake Fryxell liftoff mats and glacier meltwater in Antarctica - MAT-02 (megahit assembly) | ecosystem: Environmental > Aquatic > Freshwater > Ice > Liftoff...
AGAAAAGGGTATCGTTTTGGCCGAGTATGTAATCTTCGTCGATGACCGCTGTACCGCCAAAACCCACAAAAATCGAATCCGTAACTACCCCAGACGGTTTTACTAATTCGATAAGAACTTCGCCGCAACCGGCGATCAGAACATCGGCATATTGAGGTTCAACAACTACCGCTCCGCCGATGGTCGGAGACAGGTTAACTAACACTTCTCCGAAAGCAGCGAATGAGCCGGCTTCGATGAAAACGCCAGAATCAAGACCTGAATCTAAAATATTTCCAATTGCCAGCTTAATGTGATACCATTCTCCGCAATCTACGTCGGCCAGAGCAGTAAGGGTTGTGGTGAAACCATCGAGAAGAATGTCGCCCGGCGTGCCGTTTGTATTGCTTACGTAATATTGCGAATCAGCCACCCAATTTGGATTGGCAAGGTCGCAGATCGAGCTAGTTCCATTACTTCCTGCGACTCCGGGAGTTATTGTATTGATAGCTACGGGAATATTTGTATTCGGAATGAGGGCGATATTGATTGCATTATTGGTAAAAGGGCCGCTTATTCCAGGGCCGCTTAGAAAAAACCCGAAGACATCATTAAACCCGCTGCACACATACTCTTCGTACTCTATCGAGCCAAAAACGTAGTTAAAACGAATGGAATCGCTCGTAGAAAGAAAGTCAAACTCAATGACAGCAGGAGTCATAACCGTACCACCAGCAACTTCGTTCAAATCTGGATCAGAAATTCCTTGAAATACATCACCGAAATTAGATCCATCAAGTATTCCGATATTGTCGGTACACAAGATTACGGCAGTAGTGTAATCGAGAAAATTGCTATTTCCAGTAAGTAACCCAGCTTGTACAGTAACCATGTTTCCAGGCACACCATTGAACACAATATTCTGTACCTGAACACCATCTCCAATTAAGTAATCTGTGACAAGTTCCTGAACAGTGAATGAATTATCGACAACGATCTGCCCTTGAGCGCCAAAACGGCAACCAATAAAGGCCAAAATTATAACGAATTTAAAATGTGACTTCATGAAAGATGGTTAAAGATGACGGTAGAAATAATCAAAGCATTTTACCTCACCATGGTGATAATCCCTGTGAGTTCCACAGCATCTTCTTCGCGGGTACCTTTGTAACGCACGGAATAGGTGTACCAGGTTGTGGAAGTGTAGTAATCATTGGCATTGGTTGAACCATTCCACTTTTTGTCAATATCGTCAGTGTAGAATACTTGCTTGCCCCAGCGGTCGAAAATCCACATCTCAAATTTGAAAACGTTGATTCCTTTTGCTCCAAAAAGGTCATTAATTCCATCTCCATTTGGTGTGAAGGAATTCGGAATATAAACTTCAATCGGCGGAATTGTATTTAATGTCGCAATGTCTTGGCAGCCAATATCATCCGTAGTGGTAAGGAGTATAGTATGGTTCTGCACATCGTTGTACTCATGCACCGGATCGGCGTCTGTACTCGTTTCACCATCGCCAAAGTCCCAAAGGTAGGTGGGGTTCACGGCCCGCGAAAAATTGGTTAGCGTAAATCCGTAATATCCGAAATCATCGGAGTCGAAATCGGCTCTGACCTCCCGGACATTTACCAAGGCACTGCCCGAGGCAGACATTCCGCAGGTATCGGTCACTACTACATTGTACCTGCGCGTTTCCAACGGTTTAACTAAATAGTCTTCGCCAAGGAAAGCATTATTCCACAGTACTTTATAGCCCCCCGATCCAGACAGGGTATTAACTCTAAGTATTGCTTCCGTATCTAAACAAATGCTGGTATCGGAAGGTGCGAGGTTAAACTGAACTTCTGGAAAATTAAAGGCAATGACGGTACTATCGGTTCCAATATTCTGGCATTCGTCTTCGGCGATCATTTGCACGTTTTGGCCCATGGAAGGATGGTAATCGAAGAAGGGCAGGGTAGTCTCAGCCTGTTCAACTCCATCTACAATCCAGGTATAAATTTTTATGCCAATACCGCCATCAGAGATTACGGGTAGCATAAAACCTTCCAGACAGGAAGATGCTTCAAATACATTGGGCAACAATACGGATACTTCGACCGGTGGTACGGTGATCATTACATCGTCCGTCCCGATTGCATCGCAATCGTCAGATACAATTAAGGTAACTGTGGTAGAGTTCGCGACGAAATAATTCAGCGCTGACATCATTCCGATTTGAACACCGCTTTCTCTCCATGAATAATCATAGGCTCCAAAACCTCCGCTCACGGCAGCGGACAGATTTACGGTTACGTCGCATTCATCGATAACGAAGTCAGGGCCTAAATCGACTTGCACAGGCGGATAGGTGGGCACTTCGATTCCAAATGTAGTTTGAACACTGGCTAGACCGCATGTGTCGCCAACGAGCAAGAATATGGTAGTTGTAAACCCGGGCGAGACGGTTATACTATCTGCGGTCTGCCCCGTAGACCAGGTATATGTGTACTCCCCATAACCACCTGTTATTGTTGGAAAAAGCAGTATATCATCGTTACAATCGACTAATGCGCCATTGAATCCAGTGACGATCAAGGGATCGTCCTCATTGATATAAAAAGTAAAGTCAGAAGTAAGAATCGCACCCGAACAGTTGCTTGCGATGTTAGTAATGGTCACCGTTACAGTTTCAATTCCTTCGAAGTTAGGATCATTAGGCGCAGTCAGCGCAAAGCTCACCGTATCGATTCCTGCCGGAAAAATAATACTATCGGGAAGCGCAGGGATGAAATCAATACCGTTCAAGCCGGTCCCCGAAATGGCCAAGAAAGCCGTCTCTTGAATTCCCGAGCTACTCAGGGGGCGGATAAATTGTAGGGTAGCTTCTCCGCATCCTTCGTAAAGTGTCGAATCATTTACCCCAACAGGGATGTCCAAATTTACCTGCACCACGCTGTTTGATGTAAAAGAACCGGCTTCTAAGAATACGCCTGAGTCCAGAGCGTTGTCGGAAGCATCGGCTATAGCCAATTTGATGTGATATTCCTGCCCACAGATCACTTGCGCATAAGCGGTCAGGGTCACCGTCATACCGGGAAATTGAACATCGCCGGCGGGTTGAAGTCCATTATCAACAAAATAGACCGCATCTGCGACCCAATTTGGGTTGGCATTGAAGCAGTTGGCTTCACTTCCAGGGTTCGATGCCATACCTGAATTTATAGTGTTAACTGCTACAGGGGTGTTGCTATTTGGGATTAGAGCGATGTTAACTGCATTATTTCTAAATGGCCCAACTAAGCCAGGACCACTCAGAAAAAACCCAAAAGCATCATTGAAGCCGGAACAGGTAAAGCCGGGATATTCTATGGATGCGAAAACGTATCGAAACACAAGAGAGTCTCCATTTGGAACAAAATCAAACTCCAAAATCGCACAGTCATTTACTGATTGAATATTGCTAATATCTTGAAGATCGGGGTCATTGGAAATTGGAAGGACGGGATAAGGAAAGGGGACTGGAAAGAAAGGATCGGCAATTGGCTGTGTATGACCCGACCGCATTACAACGGCTTCCGGAAATTCAATAACCGCGCTGGGGCCCGCGTAGCGGGCAATTTGACCGCTCAAAATATCTCCCGATTGCCCGTTGAAAGTAATGTTTGAAACGCTAACGCCATTTCCGAGAAGTACCTGCTGTACAAGTTGGGTTGGCGTAAGGCTATTGTCAATGACTACTTGAGCCTTTAGGCTATGGATATTTGCAGCAAGCAGGCATAAGCACGCGTAAACCCCAAATTTTCGAAACATCATCATATATCGGAATGGTCAAATACTTTCAGGAAATAGACGGATGGAAGTCGACAAAGTTGCCCGAGGGATAAATGTAGAAAAAACCTTAAAATATCAGACAAGAACCTTTCATACTTCTGCGAATAATATCTTTGACGCCTTAAATGAAACTTCATGGACACCGTAAAATCTTACATAGATCAGCATAAAGATCGCTACTTGAACGAATTGCTCGACTTGCTCCGCATACCATCGGTGAGTACCGATAAAACGTATGCGAAAGATGTACTTCGCGCAGCCGATTTCATTAAAAGCAGACTAATCGAATCGGGAGCCGATAAGGTAGAAGTATGCGATACGAAGGGATACCCGATAGTGTATGGCGAAAAAATAATTGACCCTTCGCTCCCTACCGTGCTAGTTTACGGGCATTACGACGTTCAGCCAGCCGATCCGCTGGAACTTTGGGACTCGCCGCCTTTTGAGCCTGTTGTAAAAGATGGGGGCATCATTGCGCGCGGCGCGGCCGACGACAAAGGCCAAATGTATATGCACGTCAAGGCTTTCGAAGCCATGATACGCACCAACAGCCTACCATGCAATGTGAAATTTATGATTGAAGGCGAGGAGGAAATCGGATCGGATAACCTCGGCCCGTTCATCGAAGCCAATAAAGAAAAACTCAGCGCCGATGTAGTATTAGTGAGCGACACGGCCATGATCTCTAACGAGCATCCGAGCATCACCATGGGCCTTCGCGGCTTGAGCTACATGGAAGTGGAAGTAACAGGGCCGAATCGCGATCTGCACAGTGGCATTTACGGCGGCGGAGTGGCCAATCCTATCAACGTATTGGCCAAATTGATCGCTTCCCTTACCGACGAAAAAGGGCGAATCACCATCCCTGGTTTCTACGACAATGTGGTAAACTTGAGCGATGCCGACCGCACAGCTCTAAACAAAGCCCCTTTCGACCTGAATGAATATAAGGCTGACTTGGAGATCGGAGCCGAATATGGAGAAGAAGGCTACACCACCCTGGAGCGCACCAGTACCCGACCCACCCTCGACGTAAATGGGATATGGGGTGGCTACACGGCTCCTGGAGCGAAAACGGTATTGCCATCAAAGGCTCATGCCAAAATTTCGATGCGCTTAGTTCCCAATCAGTCGAGTGAAGAAATCTCCAAGCTCTTCGCAGCTCATTTCGAGAAAATCGCTCCTAGATATGTTAAGGTCAAAGTTACCGCCCACCATGGGGGCGAGCCAGTAGTAACTCCTACCGATTCTATCGCCTACAAGGCCGCAAGCGATGCCATGAAAGATGCTTTTGGGAAGGAACCCATCCCGATGCGTGGCGGAGGTTCCATTCCGATTGTGGCCCTCTTTGAGAAAATTCTCGGATTAAAAACCATTTTAATGGGCTTCGGATTGGATTCGAACAAGATCCATTCGCCCAACGAAAACTATGGACTCTTCAATTATTATATCGGTATTGAAACCATCACTCGATTCTTCTCCCACTTTGCTGCGCGCTCTAAGAAGTAGTTTTCTCGTCCTTTTTACCGCAGGCTCGCTCTCTTCGTGCAATTACGAAGATGTGGAAGTGCGCGGTATCAGCAATTTTGGTGTCGAAAAAATGGATGCCAAAGGTGTAACGCTCAATGCTAAGGTAAATGTGTACAATCCCAATGGATATGGCTTTAAAATAACTTCGGGCGATGCGGATATAGTGTTTAATAAAAAATTGGAAGGAACAGCCACCTTACTCGAAACGATTAAGGTGAAAGCCAATTCCGAAGAGTTTGTTGATGCCAAAATACGTGTGAACTTCAAAAATGGAAGTTTCGCAATGATCCCCGCTGCTATTCAAGCAATACAAAGCGAGAAGTTTGATATAGACGTAAAGGGTAAAATCAAAGCCAAATCGTTTTTGATTAGCAAGGAAATCGATTTCGATTACAAACAGCCCTGAGACCTTTGAGCCATTCTTCAGCAGACGAAAAACAGAAAGGCGAGCCAAATGGCCTCTCCAAAGAGCGCAGTTTATACTTGCGACAGCACGCCTACAACCCGGTAAATTGGCGGCCTTGGGGCGATGCCGCAAAAAACGAAGCCCTGTCGGAAAATAAGTTGATGCTCATTAGTATAGGCTACTCTGCTTGCCATTGGTGCCATGTAATGGAGCGGGAGAGTTTTGAAGACACTCAAGTAGCTGAGCTGATGAACGCCCATTTCATCTGTGTAAAAGTAGACCGGGAAGAGCGCCCCGACGTAGATCAGGTGTATATGGCAGCCGTGCAGATGATGCGCCAACAAGGCGGTTGGCCACTGAACTGCTTCACCACACCGGCGGGTGAGCCTATCTACGGCGGCACATATTTCCAACGCGATCAATGGATCAATATCTTGAAGCAATTAGCCGCTTTATGGGAAACCGATCCCGAACAAGTCCAAACCTATGGGCGGCAATTGACGGAAGGCATGAAGATTTCTGCGCTCTTGCCAGCCAACGATTCATCTCGCCGACCAGAAGCCATTATCCTTGAAAAAGTACGCGAAAACTGGAGCACGCGATGGGATAAGGTGAATGGTGGCCCCGATAAGGCTCCTAAATTTCCATTGCCTTGCAACTACCTGTTCCTCCTGCACTACGCCGCGGCAACGGGCCATGCAGAAGCCACCCAACATGTACGACTCACCCTCGACCGAATGAGTGCTGGCGGGCTTTACGATCAGGTGGGTGGTGGTTTCGCCCGATACAGCACCGACGCCTTTTGGAAAGTGCCGCACTTTGAAAAAATGCTGTATGATAATGCCCAACTTTTGCAGCTTTACGCAGAAGGATTTGCCTTTTTTCAAGAGCCGCTTTACCGCGAAACTGCCTTGGGAATAATTAAATGGCTGCGCTTCGAAATGAGAAATACCGAAGGAGCTTATGCCGCAGCAGTCGACGCCGACAGTGAAGGCGAAGAAGGTAAATACTACACCTTCGACCCAATCGAACTTAAAGGTGCCGGCCTATGGGAGCGCTATCAGAAATTTTACCACACCGGAGCCGAAGCCCGATGGGAGGGAAAACTTATTGCCCTTCGCATTAACCATAGCGCAGAAAGCCAGCGAGAGCCTGAATACTGGCAAGCACTTAGCTCTTTAAATACCGATCTCTATAAACTGAGATCCGCCCGGGTGGCTCCAGCTACCGATACCAAAATTGTTACCTCGTGGAATGCCCTGCTCGCTTCGGGATTGATTGCTGCGCACCGCTATCTTGGTTTTGATGAGGGGCTCTGGGATGCGGAAGCCATTCTCAGCGCGATCGACCCGGAAATAGGAAGACCATTGGGAATACCCCTGAAACATGTACTCGACAGCGCCTCCCAAACTAAAAGCTTCTGCGAGGACTACGCCTTCCTGATTGCCGCATGGCTCGACCATTATGAAGCATCCTTTCGGGAAACGAGCCTCGAAAGAGCGGAAGACTTAATGCAGATTGCCTTCGATCGATTTTACGATTCCGCGAAAGGTCTATTCTTCCAAACGGCCTTCGATCAAGACGATCTCCTGGTGCGCCCCACCGAGATCAGCGACAACGTAATCGCTTCATTCAATTCCGTAATGGCTCAAAACCTTGCGCGCCTTGGTGGGTATGGAAAAACGCTGTACAGCGATCGGGCGATGCGCTTACTTTGGGGCGTAGAGCCCGAAATGGTGGCCTATCCCGAAGGGTATGGCAATTGGTGCGATCTATATTTAAAAGTGATGATCGGTCAGCCGCAAATAGTAATCACCGGACCCGACGCTAATAAATGGGCGGAGGAATTGCGGTCGAGCTACCTTCCATTGGCCGAATGGGCCGTAACAACTACCCCCAGCGATAAAGCGCTGTTCCGAAACCGATTCGAACCCACCAAAACCCAAGTATTCATTTGTCAGTACAATTCCTGTAGCTTACCTATAGCCAACCTGCAAGAAGCTACCCAACATTTAAAATCACCGCTTTTCTATGCCCTTGGCACCTAAAACTCTTATCTCGATCTGTTTCATTTTAACCGGCGTGTCGCTTCAAGCGCAGCAATTGCTTCCGCAAAAAGGGAAGGAGCCTGGGTTTCACCCCAAATTCAATAAAGAATTTGTGCAGAGCCACCGCATAAAAGAGATTAAAGTAGAGATGAATGTGAAACGCGATGGAGATAAAATAAGGCCCACGGGCGACCGGGAAATTTATCGTTTCTCGCGAGAAGGAAAGCTCGAAATGATCCGCTCGACGACATCGGCTTACGCTGATACTGGGTTTACCTTTTATTTCTACGCGGGAACCCGCCTCGATTGCGAGATGAAGAACGATGCATCGGGCATGTTCAGCTATTGCTATATCTACACCGACGATGGATATATCGCCGAGCGGAAATTTGGACGAACCGAGCGCTTTGAGCAAATAGAGCGAGCTGCGGATCCGCGGGAATTACCCGAAATAAGTACAGAAAAATACACGTACCGGCGGTATGAAAACCAAGTCCATGGCACGCTCTATAATTCAGCTAACAGGCCCTACCAAAATGAAACTTGGTACTACGACGAAAACGGATACCTCACGCAATACCTCAAGAGTTTTGTGATGAGCAGTGGACGTGAAAAAGAGACCTACTCCTACAATGAACAAGGTTGGCTCGCAGCGCGAACCGTAGAAATAGACCGAACGCCCTATAGTTGGGAATACATTTACGATAAAGTGGGAAACCTGATCGAGGAGCAGAAATTCCAAGATGAAAATGAGCTCCATCACAAAGAATTTGTGTACGATCCGAAGACTTTTATACTCAAAGCAGAACTGAGCCGCGAAGACAAACAAGCCCAAATTCGAATCGTCAATTACAGCTATACTTATTATTGATGGATAAAATCCACGTTCTGTCTTCCTAGTTAATAAGGGCTTACGATTAGTTTTCCCGTAGCGGCCTTTTCACCCTTTGAGTCGTACACTACTGCGATGTAGGTTCCAGCCGCCAGGTCCGCAACACTTATTTGCAGTTTGCTTGATGTAGAAGGGAAATTACCAGCTTTTACCATTTTCCCAGCCATGCTGTAAATCTCATAAGCTCGCAGTTCTTTCCCTGCGTTTGCCAAGTCCACCATGCCACTTGCCGGATTTGGAAAAATGGACATTTGCACCGGTCGACCCGGATCGTTGCCCGTATAGAGCACGGAGTTATCTATAGGGTCCATTACAATGGGAGCATCCCAGTTTACACGGTCATTTTGGTCGATTCCAAAATCTAAGAAATTCAAGTCTGCGAAAGTCTCGAAATCGGTAAATCCAAAGTAGAAGTTTCCGTTTTGGGTAGAAGTGTAAACCAAGGTTGGATCTTCCGGATCCACGATAGCAGTAAATCCATCGCCTCCAAAAAATCGAATATGGTCTTCGTCGGATTCATTGGTGAATCCAAGCGTAGTACCATTATCCTGAGCGCCCGCCAAAACCATCGCAGGTATATGCGGATTAGTAGTGACGCGGTAATACTGAGTGTTCGGTATGAGATCGGCATCGCTCCATGTTTGAAAACCATCGGTAGTTCTGTAGAGCCCGCCATCGGTAGCCAATAGTATTTCGTCGATGCTCAGATATTCTATGGCGTGCTTATCTGCATGCACTTGATATACCGACCATGTTGGGGCCGACATTTCCCAATTATTACCTTCCGTCGAAGGTGGTAAATATATCTACTCCGAGTAGGCTGATCTCATCTTGGTCATAGGGGCTTACGCCGATTTTACCAAAATACCAGCCAAAGCCGCCCAGTATTCCGAAAGGAAGTGACCCAGTATTTATTTCGGTAAATGAAGCACCCGCATTGCTGGACTTAAAGATGCCTTGCAGCTGAAAATCTGTGCCCACATATTCCGCGAATAGCACGTTTGGGTCGCCTTCCCAAAGCTTAATTCCGATTCTGCTCATTGGGCCTACGGGCAATCCATTGGTAAGCTCGATCCATGTATAGCCACCATTGGTGGTTTTGTAAATCCCAGCTTCGTCGCCAGATGCTACGCTTTCAAAGCTGGTGCGGATGCGGTTCCAGAATACTCCATAAAGCACCGATGGATCATCGGGATTCATTGCCAGATCAATAATTCCCGAATCGTCCGATATATATAAAATTTGCTCCCAACTATCGCATCCATCATTGCTTCTGTAGAGTCCTCGGTCTTCATTTCGCTCAAATGGAACCCTCATCGTTCCTGCAAAAACTTGCAACGGGTTAACGGGATTTACGATGATTTTGGAGATGATCCTGTTTTCTACAAGCACGATATTATTCCAGGTAAGTCCATCGTCGATGCTTTTGTAAAGACCGTTGCCTATCCAAACGGTTCCACTGATATTTACATCGCCCGAGCCGACATAAATAGTGGAAGAATTCACCGTGTCGAAAGCGATGTGACCAATGGGCA
>Ga0105045_10006692_pt1 | contig 10206 bp, 7 predicted proteins | sample MAT02_FD_78089 | JGI IMG/M metagenome (GOLD analysis project Ga0105045, IMG submission 78089) | Freshwater microbial communities from Lake Fryxell liftoff mats and glacier meltwater in Antarctica - MAT-02 (megahit assembly) | ecosystem: Environmental > Aquatic > Freshwater > Ice > Liftoff...
GAAGTCCAGCGGCTTGAGCGTGGCCACGTCGATCACCTCGGCGCTGATGCCCTCGGCGGCCAGCGCCTCGGCGGCCTCCAGGGTTTCCTTCACCTGCGCGCCCCAGGTGACCAGGGTGACGTCGCTGCCGTCGCGCAGCACGAAGCACACGTCCAGCGGCAGCGCCTCGCCGTCGTCGGGCACTTCTTCCTTGTACTGGCGGTAGATGCGCTTGGGCTCGAAGAAGATCACCGGGTCCGGGTCGCGGATCGCGGCCAGCAGCAGGCCGTAGGCGCGCTGGGGTGAGCTGGGCATCACCACGCGCAGGCCGGGCACGTTGGTGAAGATGGACTCGTTGGCTTCGCTGTGGTGCTCGGGTGCGCGGATGCCGCCGCCCCAGGGCACGCGCAGCACCATCGGGCAGGTCAGGCGGCCGCGCGTGCGGTAGCGGAAGCGCGCCGCGTGGCAGATGATGTGGTCGATCATCGGGTACATGAAGCCGTCGAACTGCGCTTCGGCCACCGGCTTCATGCCCTGGGTGGCCAGCCCGACGGTGAGGCCGGCGATGGTGGTTTCATCCAGCGGCGTGTCGATCACGCGCTGGTCGCCGAACTGCTGCTGCAGGCCGGCGGTGGCGCGGAACACGCCGCCGTTCACGCCCACGTCCTCGCCCAGCACCAGCACGGTGTCGTCGTGCTTGAGTTCCCAGGCCAGCGCCTGGGTGATGGCTTCAATCAGGGTGATGGCGGCCATTCAGCGGCCCTCCCACTTGAGCAGGTCCGCGCGCTGCGCCTGCAGGTCGGCGGGCAGTTCGGCGTACAGGTAGTCAAACATCACCTCGACCGGCTGCACCTTGGTTTCCAAGTAGGCGTTCACTTCCACGTCGACCAACTTGCCGCACTCCTCCTTCCAGGCCGCTTCCTCGGTTTCGCTCCAGACTCCCTCGGAAATCAGGAAGGTGCGCAGGCGCGACATCGGCTCGCGTTCCCAGGCTTCCTTCACCTCGGCGTCGTCGCGGTAGCGGCGCGCGTCGTCTGCGGTGGTGTGGTCGGCCAGGCGGTAGGTGACCAGTTCGAGCACGGTGCCGCCGTGGCCGTTGCGGGCGCGCTTGAGGGCATGGTCCATGGCGGCGCGCACGGCGATGATGTCGTTGCCGTCCACCTGCAGGCAGTCCAGACCGCCGGCGATGCCCTTCTGGGCCAGGGTCTTGGCGCCGGTCTGCGCCTTGCGCGGCACCGAGATCGCCCACTGGTTGTTGATGATGCACAGCACGAACGGCAGGGTGTAGGCGCCGGCCGAATTGATGGCCGCGTAGGTGTCGGTCTTGGAGCTGCCGCCGTCGCCGACGCAGCTCACCGCCACCCGCGGCTCGCCGCGCAGCTTGAACGCCAGCGCCGCGCCGGCCGCGTGCAGGCACTGGGTGCCGATGGGCACGCACCAGGAGTAGTCGTGCGGCGGGCCGGAGAAATCGTTGCCGCGCTCGTCGCCGCCCCAGTACATCAGGATCTCGCGCGGCTTCACGCCGCGCACGATCTGCGCGCCGTACTCGCGGTAGGACGGCGCGAACACGTCGTCGTACTGCATCGCGCTGCCGATGCCGATGTGCGTGGCCTCGTGGCCCAGGCAGCTGGCATAGGTGCCCAGCTTGCCGGTGCGCTGCAGCGCCACCGACTTGGTGTCGAAGGTGCGCACGTAAAGCATCTGCTTGAACAGTTCGACCAGGTTGCGCCGGTCGAGCGCGAACTCGGGCAGGTCCTCGCGCACGAGGCGGCCATCCGGGCCCAGGTACTGCAGGTATTCAATCTCGAAGCTGGCAACCACTGACATCGAGTCCCCTCCCAGGGATGCGAAGCCCAATCATAGCCGACCCCGTTGCGGGCGGTCTGTGCGGTGCAACAGCGGCGCCGATTCGGAAATTACTTTCCCCGCGTGACAGAATCACGGTCTTGACACGCCAGGCGGCCCCGCCATGACCCAGCCCCCCAACCAGCGCGCCCTCGAAGCGGGCATCACCACCGACCTCAAGGACCGCCTCAGCTACGGCGGCTACCTGCAGCTCGACACGCTGCTGTCGGCCCAGAAGCCGCTGTCGGACCCGCCCCACCACGACGAGATGCTGTTCATCGTCCAGCACCACGTGGCCGAGCTGTGGATGAAGCTGGTGATCCACGAACTGCGCGCCGCCATCCGCTGCCTGCAGGACGACCACCTGGACCCCCTGCAGAAGATCCTGGCCCGCGTTAAGCAGGTGCAGCGCCAGCTCACCGAACAGTGGTCCGTGCTCGAAACCCTGACTCCGGCCGACTACCTTCAGTTCCGCGACGTGCTGGGCCCGGCCTCGGGCTTCCAGTCGCTGCAGTACCGGCTGCTGGAGTTCCTGCTGGGCAACAAGAATGCCGACATGGTGAAGGTGTTCAGCCACGACCCGGCCGGCCAGGCCCAGCTCGACGCGGTGCTGCACGCGCCCAGCCTGTACGACGAGTTCCTGCGCCACCTGCACCGCCGCGGCCACGCCATCCCGGCCGGTTGCATCGAGCGCGACTGGTCCCAGCCCCATGCGCGCGAAGCCGGCCTGATACCCGTGTTCAAGGCCATCTACGAAGACACCCAAACGCACTGGGAGGCCTACGCCACCTGCGAGCAGCTGGTGGACGTGGAGGTCAGCTTCCAGTTCTGGCGGTTCCGGCACATGAAGACCGTGGAGCGCATCATCGGCTTCCGCCGCGGCACCGGCGGCAGCTCCGGGGTGGGGTTCCTCAAGCAGGCGCTGGAGCTGACCTTCTTCCCGGAGCTGTTCGAGGTCAGGACCGTGCTGGGCGAGCCCGGCTGACCAAGCGCCGGCGGTGGGCTGCTAGGATTGCGGCCGACCACCCCTTCGCGAGACGCCCGCATGACGCCCGCCACCCCCGACGTTGCCGCTCCACGCGGCTGGATCGCCCGCTCGCTGGATATCGTGGAGCGGGTCGGCAACCGCCTGCCCGATCCGGCGGTGCTGTTCCTGCTGCTGATGGTGGTGGTGTGGGTCGTTTCCTGGGCGATGTCGGGCATCAGTTTCAGCGCGCTCGACCCGCGCACCGGCAGCCCGATCGAGATCAAGAACCTGCTCGCGGGCACCGCGCTGACCGAATTCACCGCGGCGATGGTGAACACCTTCGTAATCTTCCCGCCGCTGGGCGTGGTGCTGGTGGCGATGCTGGGGCTGGGCGTGGCCGAGCACACCGGCTTCATTTCCGCCGCGCTGCGCGCCGCGCTGGTGGTGACGCCGCGGCAGCTGCTCACGCCGGTGCTGATCGGCGTGGGCGTCCTGAGCCACATCGCGGTGGATGCGGGCTACGTGCTGGTGATCCCGCTGGGCGCGGTGATCTTCTACGCGGCGGGCCGGCATCCGCTGGCCGGCATCGCGGCGGCGTTCGCGGGCGTGTCGGGCGGCTTCTCGGCCACGTTCTTCGTGCCCAGCAGCCTCGACCCGCTGCTGTCGGGCCTGACCCAGGTGGCCGCCAACCTCACCGACCCGACCGTGGTGGTGAACCCGCTCAACAACTACTACTTCACCACGGCCTCGACCTTCTTGGTCATCGGTGTCGGCTGGTTCCTCACGGACAGGGTGATCGAGCCGCGCTTGCGCGCCACGCCGGTGGACGGTGATCCGGCCGACATGCCCAAGCTCGAGCCGCTGGTGGACGCCGAGAAGCGCGGCCTGCGCCTTGCCGCCGTGGCGATGGTGGTGGTGGCGGCGCTGTTCATCCTCAGCGCACTGCCCGCCGGCTCGCCCTGGCGCGCGCCCGCCGGCACGCCGCTGCTGGACGGGCAGAGCGACCTGCTGGTGGCCGCTGCGCCGCTGATGCGCTCGATCGTGCCGCTGATCTTCATCTTCTTCCTGGTGCCGGGCGTGGTGTACGGCATCGCCGCCGGCACCGTGAAGACCCACCGGGACGTGGTGCAGGGCATGGCCAAGGCCATGAGCGGGATGGGCTACTACATCGTGATGGCGTTCTTCTGCGCGCAGTTCATCTACGCCTTCGGCCAGTCCAACCTGGGCGCGCTGATGGCCATCGAGGGCGCCAACGGCCTGCGCGCGCTGGGCCTGCCGCTGGGCTTCACGCTGGTGGGCATCGTGTTCCTGTCGGCGTCGGTGAACCTGCTGGTGGGTTCGGCCTCGGCCAAGTGGGCGCTGATCGGCGCAGTGATGGTGCCGATGCTGATGGAGCTGGGCGTGTCGCCCGACCTCACCCAGGCCGCGTACCGCGTGGGCGACTCGTCCACCAACATCATCACCCCGCTGCTGCCGTACTTCCCGCTGATCGTGGTGTTCTGCCGCAAGTACTTCAAAGCCAGCGGCATCGGCACGCTGGTGGCGCTGATGCTGCCCTACTCGATCACCCTGTTGGTGCTGTGGACGGCTTTCCTGCTGGGCTTCTGGGCCCTGGGCATCCCGCTGGGCGTGGGCGCCAGTTACCAGTACTTGCCGGCCGGCGGGCGGGGGGGCCCCTGCCCCTGCCTCGGGGGGAGGGGGGGGGGGTGGTTTGACGCGGCCCACCCGCTGCGGGTACACCTTCACGGCCCCGTCGGCCAGAAACCGACGAGGGACGGGGTAGTCCAACAAGAAACCGGGGAGTTCCAGACCTAGTGGCCAACCATTCTTATGCCGCCGAAGAAGGCAAGACCTTCCTCGGCCACCCGCGCGGCCTGTTCGTGCTGTTCTTCGCCGAGATGTGGGAGCGGTTCTCCTACTACGGCATGCGCGGGCTGCTCATCTTCTACCTCGTGCAGCACTGGCTGTATTCGGACTCGGAAGCCTCGGTGATCTACGGCGCCTACACGGCGCTGGTCTACATCACCCCCGTGGTCGGCGGCTACCTGGCCGATCGCTACCTGGGCCAGCGCAAGGCGGTGCTGTTCGGCGCCATCCTGCTCACGTTCGGTCACTTCCTGATGGCCTTCGAGGGCGACGGCGGCCAGGATTCGATGGCCATCAACGTGTTCTGGCTGGCGCTGTCCTTCATCATCGTCGGATCTGGCTTCCTGAAGGCGAACATCTCGGTGATCGTCGGCCAGCTTTACTCGCGCACCGACATCCGTCGCGACCCGGCTTATACGATCTTCTACGTCGGCATCAACCTGGGCGCCGCGCTGGGCGCGATCATCGCCGGTTGGCTCGGCCAGACCTACGGCTGGTCATGGGGTTTCGGCGCCGCCGGCGTCGGCATGTTGCTGGGCCTGGTGGTCTTCGTCTGGGGCAAGCCGCTGCTGATGGGCCGCGGTGAGTCCAACAACCCGGCGCGCCTGGCGGAGCCGGTGATGGGCATCCGCTTCGAATGGGTGCTGTACATCGCCAGCGTGCTCGGCGTCGGCCTGGTCTGGGTGTTGATCCAGTACCAGGCACTGGTCGGCGGCCTGCTGATGGGTGTCGGCACGATCCTGGTCAGCTATGTGATGTACACCGCGGTGTTCAAGCTGCCCAAGCAGGACCGTGACCGCATCTTCGCGGCCATGTACCTGATCTTCGGCTCGATCCTGTTCTGGGCGCTGTTCGAGCAGGCCGGTTCCTCCCTCAACCTCTACACCGATCGCCACGTTGATCGCGTGCTCTTGGGTTACGAAGTGCCGGCCTCGGTTTTCCAGTCCATCAACGCGATCTACATCGTGCTGCTGGGCCCGCTGTTCGCGATCGCCTGGCTGTGGCTGGGCCGTCGCGGCCTGGAGCCTTCGGCGCCGGCCAAGTTCGGCCTGGGCGTGGTTCAGTTGGGCGCGGGCTTCCTGGTGCTGGTGGCCGGTGCCACCGCGGCCGGCGAGGGCCTGACCCCGGTGCTGTTCATCTTCCTGATCTACCTGCTGCACACCACTGGCGAGCTGTGCCTGTCGCCGGTGGGCCTGTCGGCGATGAACCGGCTTTCGCCCGCGCACCTGGCGAGCCTGATCATGGGCACTTGGTTCTTCGCCGCCGCGACCGGCAACTTCGCGGCCGGCTTGATCTCCTCCGCGACGGGTGCCGAGGGCGTGGACAACGCCGGCCCCGCCCGGGTGATGGAGGTCTACTCCACCGTGGGCTGGGCGGCGGTGGGCGTGGGCGTGGCGATGATGGTGATCGCGCCCCTGGTCCGGAAGCTGATGCACCTCGACACCCTGAGCGATGCTGATCCGTCGCTGCCGGGGCAGTCGGAACTGGGCGAGCCCCAAGCGGGCGGCACCCACCCGGACCGCTGATCGTCGGATGCACGTACCCTGAAACGGCGGCCTTCGGGCCGCCGTTTCCATTTCAGGAAAAAGGGGTCGGAAAAAGGGGTCAGAGAATATTTTCGTTTGAAGCGGCCGCTTCAAACGAAAATATTCTCTGACCCCTTTTTCCTGAAATGGAAACGCATGGGGCGGCGTTGCTTCAGTTGGTTTTTTCTTCGGCGGCGCTCAGCTGCTCAAGCAGCCTGGACAGCGCCGCCTGGTCGTCGGCGCTCAGGCACGACAGCAGGCGACGTTCGTAGGCTATCGCGGCCGGGGCGACTTCGGCGTACACCCGGTAGCCTTCTTCGGACAGCTCAAGCACCGAGCGGCGGCGGTCGTCGCCGTGGGTATCGCGGGTGAGGCGGCCGGCGGCCAGCAGGCTGGCCACGGCGCGGCTGACGGCCACCTTGTCCATCGCGGTGCGCTCCGCCAGCTGGCTGGCCGACAGGCCCGGGTAGCGGCCCAGCACGGCCAGTACGCGCCATTCGGTGATGCCCAGCTCGAAGCGGTCGGCGTAAAGGCGCGCGATGTCCTGGCTGATGCGGTTCGACAGCACCGACAGCCGGTAGGGCAGGAAGTGTTCTAGGTCCAGGATGTCCCGCTGGGGCATGTGGCGCCGCGCCTTGCAAATAGTTTCAGATGAAACTATAACAGCGGGACCCCCGGCGCAAGCCGATCCCCTTCCCGGAGGACGCCATGAGCGCCCAGCCCCACACCCACGCCCCGAACCTGGGCATGCAGCCCACCACCTTCGCCAACCCGATGGGCATCAACGGCTTCGAGTTCGTCGAATTCGCCGCGCCGGCCGGGCAGGGCCCGATGCTGCACGGGTACCTGCGCCAGCTGGGCTTCACGGCGGTGCTCAAGCACAAGACCCGCGAGATCACGGTCTACCGCCAGGGCAGCGTCAACTACCTGGTGAACGAAGAGCCCGATGGCTTCGCCGCCGACTTCGCCATCGCCCACGGCCCCTGCGCCAGCGGCTTCGCGATCCGCTTCGACAGGCCCGTGGCCGAGGTGTTCGACACCGTCATCGGCAACGGCGGCGAAGCCATCAGCCACAAGGCCGACAGCCGGGCGATCGCCACGCCGGTGGTGAAGGGCATCGGCGACTGCATGCTCTACCTCGTGCCCTCGGGCCAGGACGTGTACGCCGACGATTACGCGCCGATCCCGGGCGCGGACGCCAACCCGGTCGGGTTCGGCCTGACCTTCATCGACCACCTCACCCACAACCTGTACTTCGGCAACATGCAGAAGTGGTCGGACTACTACGAGCGCCTGTTCAACTTCCGCGAGATCCGCTACTTCGACATCAAGGGCGCCAAGACCGGCCTGGTCAGCAAGGCCATGACCGCGCCCGACGGCGTGGTGCGCATCCCGCTGAACGAATCGAACGACCCGAAGTCGCAGATCAACGAATACCTCGACGCCTACCACGGCGAAGGCATCCAGCACATCGCCTGCTTCACCGACGACATCTACGCCACGGTGGAAGCAATGCGCGAGCAGGGCGTGGCCTTCCTGGACACGCCCGACACCTATTTCGACGTGATCGACGTGCGCGTGCCCGACCACGGTGAAGACGTGGCCCGCCTGCGCGCCAACAAGATCCTGATCGACGCCGACCTGGAGACCAAGCAGCGCAAGCTCCTGCAGATCTTCACCCAGAACGCCATCGGCCCGATCTTCTTCGAGATCATCCAGCGCAAGGGCAACGAGGGCTTCGGCGAGGGCAACTTCCAGGCGCTGTTCGAATCCATCGAGCGCGACCAGATGCGACGCGGCGTGCTTTAACCGCTTTCCTGGAGCTTACGACATGACGCTCAGCCACCAGTCCGGCTTCGGCAACGAGTTCGCCACCGAAGCGCTGCCCGGCGCGCTGCCGGTGGGGCGCAATTCGCCCCAGCGCGCGCCGTACGGCCTGTATGCCGAGCAGATTTCCGGCACGGCGTTCACCGCGCCGCGTGCCGTAAATCGCCGCAGTTGGCTGTACCGCATCCGCCCGGCGGCGCTGCACGGCAAGTTCGAGGCGCTGGCCCAGGGCGGCTTCCACAACGATTTCGGCCACGGCCCGGTGACGCCCGAGCAGCTTCGCTGGAGCCCGCTGCCGATGCCGTCGGCGCCCACTGATTTCCTGGACGGCCTGTTCACCATGGCCGGCAACGGCGGCCCCGGGGCCGGCACCGGCGTGGGCATCCACCTCTACGCCGCGAACAGGGACATGCACGGCCGCTACTTCTACGACGCCGACGGCGAGCTGCTGATCGTGCCGCAGCAGGGCCGGCTGCGCATCGCCACCGAGATGGGCGTGCTGGAGCTCGAGCCGCAGGAAATCGCCGTGATACCGCGCGGCATCCGCTTCAGCGTGTCGCTGCCCGACGGCGAGGCGCGTGGCTACGTGTGCGAGAACTTCGGCGCCATGCTCCAGCTGCCCGACCTGGGCCCGATCGGCAGCAACGGCCTGGCCAACCCGCGCGATTTCCTGGCGCCGGTGGCGGCCTACGAAGACGTGACGGGCGATTTCGAACTGGTGGCCAAGTTCCAGGGCGGCCTCTGGCGCGCCGGCATCGGCCACTCGCCGCTGGACGTGGTGGCCTGGCACGGCAACTACACGCCCAGCAAGTACGACCTGCGCCGCTTCAACGCCATCGGCTCGATCAGCCACGACCACCCGGACCCGTCCATCTTCCTGGTGCTGCATTCGCCCAGCGACAGCGAAGGCGTGAGCAACCTGGACTTCGTGATCTTCCCGCCGCGCTGGCTGGTGGCCCAGGACACGTTCCGGCCGCCGTGGTTCCACCGCAACATCGCCAGCGAGTTCATGGGCCTGGTGCACGGCGCCTACGACGCCAAGGCCGAGGGCTTCGTGCCCGGCGGCGCGTCGCTGCACAATTCAATGAGCGGGCACGGCCCGGACGCCGCCACGTTCGAGAAAGCATCGAAGGCCGACCTGTCCAGGGCCGACGTCATCACCCACACCATGGCCTTCATGTTCGAGACCCGCGCCGTGCTGCGCCCGACCCGCCAGGCGCTGGACGCCGGCCATCGCCAGGCCGACTATCAGCAATGCTGGCAGGGCCTGGCCCGCCATTTCACCCCCGGGCAATGCTGACGATTCGTTTAGCCGCGCGTCCGCAGAACGTCAACCCATCAGGAGCAAAAGGCAATGAAGCTGGGTTCACTCAAGGAAGGCGGACGCGACGGCACGCTGGTGGTGGTGTCCAGGGACCTCGCGCGCGCCGTGCGGGTGCCGGGCATTGCGCCCACGCTGCAGCGCGCGCTGGAGGACTGGTCCAACAGCGCGCCGCGCCTGAACGGCGTGGCCGAAGCGCTGGATCTGGGCCCGGCCGAAACGATCAACGGCGAACCGGTGTTCGCGGTCGACTTCACCGCGTTCGCCTCGCCGCTGCCGCGCGCCTACGAGTTCGTGGACGGCAGCGCCTACCTGCCGCACGTGGCGCGGGTGCGCAAGGCGCGCGGGGCCGAAGTGCCCGAAAGCTTCTACACCGACCCGCTGATGTACCAGGGCGTCAGCGCCGGTTTCCTCGGCCCGCGCGACCCGGTGCTGGTGGCCGACGAGGCCTTCGGCATCGACCTGGAGGCCGAGGTGGTCATCGTCACCGACGATGTGCCGCAGGGCGCCACGGCCGCCCAGGCCGCGGCCCACATCCAGCTGGTGGGCCTGATCAACGACGTCTCGCTGCGCAACCTGATCCCGGGCGAGCTGGCCAAGGGCTTCGGCTTCCTGCAGTCCAAGCCGCGCTCGGCGCTGAGCCCCGTCCTGGTCACCCCCGACGAGCTGGGCGAGGCCTGGCAGGGCAGCAAGGTGCATCTGCCGCTGCTCACCCACGTCAACGGCCGCTGGTTCGGCGCGCCCGAGGCGGGCGTGGACATGCAGTTCGACTTCGCCCAGCTGGTGGCCCACGCCGCCCGGACGCGCCCCCTGTCGGCCGGCACGATCGTCGGCTCGGGCACGGTGGCCAACGAGGACACGTCCCTGGGCGCGTC
>Ga0105045_10006694_pt1 | contig 10205 bp, 12 predicted proteins | sample MAT02_FD_78089 | JGI IMG/M metagenome (GOLD analysis project Ga0105045, IMG submission 78089) | Freshwater microbial communities from Lake Fryxell liftoff mats and glacier meltwater in Antarctica - MAT-02 (megahit assembly) | ecosystem: Environmental > Aquatic > Freshwater > Ice > Liftoff...
CTGCACCTGCGACGGATACGCCGGCAACCGCCGCTGCTGATCCAATGCTTGTTTTAGACGGCGGTCCGATGATCCTGCCCAAGGCCGGGATTGGTCAGCCGGTTAATGAAACTATCGGTGTCCAGACGCAGGTAACGCCGACCGGCAGACGCGCGGCATGGCTGCACGATGCCATTCTCGTGCCGGTCATTACGGCGATTTCGGTTTTCGTGCTGGGGCTGCTGATGTGGGTAATGTTCCGCTATCGGCGTGCGGCCAATCCGATTGCATCAAAAACCTCGCATAATACGACCATCGAAATCATCTGGACGCTCGCGCCGGTCGTTATTCTGGTGCTGATCGCGGTGCCGTCGATTGGCTTGTTGCAGGCGCAGTTCAAGCCGGCACCTGCCAATGCCATCACATTAAAGGCGATCGGCAATCAATGGTATTGGACCTACCAATATCCTGACAATGGCGGGTTTGAGATCACCTCAAACATGCTGAAGGAGAAGGGCGCAACCGGCGCTGGCGAACGTGCCCGCACCGATGCTGATGGCCCGGAATTGCTCGCCACTGATAACCGGATCGTCTTGCCGGTCGGTGTGCCGATCAAATTGCTGACGACATCGAATGACGTGATCCATGCCTGGGCGATGCCCGCGTTTTGGATCAAGCTTGATGCGATCCCCGGCAAGATCAACGAAACCAGCTTCACTATCGAAAAGCCCGGCGTCTATTTCGGCCAATGTTCGGAACTATGTGGCGCGCGTCATGGTTATATGCCGATTACGGTTGCGGCGGTTGAACCCGCCGTTTTTGCCAAATGGATTGCTGCCAAGGGTGGCACGATGAAGGGGGCTGCACCTGCCGCTGCCCCTGCCGCCGCCCCCGTTACGAACACTGCAGCGGATATGGTGGCCCCTGCCGCCGCCGCTGCCCCAGCGGATAAGTAAATCATGACCGATACCGCCCTCAACCCATCTGCCTTCCAGGCCCATGTCGAAGATGCACATCATCATGATGATGTGGATCATAAACCCGGTTTTTTCGCGCGTTGGTTCATGTCGACCAACCACAAGGATATTGGCACACTCTATCTGATCTTTGCGATTGTTGCGGGGATTATCGGCGGCGCAATTTCGGGTATGATGCGGGCAGAACTTGCGCGTCCCGGCATCCAGTATCTTGGCTATTGGGCAACCTTCCTCCCCGGTGGCGAACAAGGCCTCGATCACTCGCTCCATTTGTGGAACGTGCTGATCACCGCGCACGGCCTGATCATGGTCTTCTTCATGGTCATGCCCGCGATGATCGGCGGCTTTGGTAACTGGTTCGTGCCGATCATGATTGGCGCGCCGGACATGGCTTTCCCGCGGATGAACAACATTTCGTTCTGGCTGCTGATCCCCAGCTTCACGCTGTTGCTCGCCTCGCCCTTCTTTGGTGGCGCTGGCACGGGCTGGACGGTTTATGCGCCGCTCTCCACTTATGGCAGCCCGGGGCCTGCGGTCGACATGGCGATCCTGTCGCTGCATCTGGCGGGTGCAAGCTCGATCCTGGGTGCGATCAACTTTATCACCACGATTTTCAACATGCGCGCGCCCGGCATGACGCTGCACAAGATGCCGCTATTTGTCTGGTCAGTGCTCGTCACCGCCTTTTTGCTGTTGCTCGCACTGCCAGTGCTCGCGGCTGCAATCACGATGCTGCTGACCGATCGTAATTTTGGCACGACGTTCTTCGATCCGGCTGGCGGCGGCGATCCGGTGCTTTACCAGCATCTCTTTTGGTTCTTCGGTCACCCTGAAGTTTATATCATGATTTTGCCCGGTTTCGGCATTGTCAGCCAGATCATATCAACCTTTTCGAAAAAGCCGATCTTTGGTTATCTTGGCATGGCCTATGCGATGGTCGCGATTGGCGTCGTCGGGTTCGTCGTCTGGGCACACCACATGTTCACAACGGGCATGTCGGTTAATGTGAAAATGTATTTCACCGCCGCTACGATGGTGATCGCGGTTCCAACGGGCATCAAGATTTTCTCGTGGATCGCAACGATGTGGGGCGGTTCGCTGTCGTTCAAAACACCGATGATGTGGTCGATTGGCTTTATCTTCATGTTCACCGTCGGTGGCGTGACCGGCGTCGTTCTCGCCAATGGCGGCATCGATGATTATATGCAGGACACCTATTACGTCGTGGCGCATTTCCATTATGTGCTGTCGCTGGGTGCTGTGTTCTCGCTGTTTGCAGGCTTTTATTACTGGCTGCCAAAAATGTCGGGCCGGATGTATAATGAATTTCTCGGCCAGTTGCATTTCTGGGTGTTCTTTATCGGGGTTAACGTCATGTTTTTCCCGATGCATTTCCTCGGTCTGCAGGGCATGCCGCGCCGGATTCCCAATTATACCGGTCAGTATGAGAGCTATAATTATGTGGCGACGATTGGGTATATGATCATGGCGACGTCGATGATCGTCTTTTTCATCAACCTGTTCATGACGCTGCTGGGTGGGAAAAAGGCAGGCGATAACCCCTGGGGTGAGGGGGCGACGACGCTCGAATGGACGCTCTCGAGCCCGCCGCCTTTCCACCAGTTTGAAACGCTGCCCGTGATTGGCGACGAAAAGGGCCATTGATTGAAGGATTGGGGGGCGTGCCCGTTGGCCGACCCCCCATTGACGCCAGACCGCGTGCCAATGACGGCACGAGCGGCGGCAGGAACCGATGATGACGGCGACGATATTAGCTAGCCCTGCGCTCCCGGCCGAATGGCGGGACTTTCTCGCGTTGACCAAACCGCGGGTGATGATCCTTGTTGTCTATACAGCGATCTGCGCGATGGTTGTCGCACCCGGCACGATTGATCCCGTGATCGGTTTCACCGCCATCCTGTGCGTCACGCTCGGCGCGGGCGCTGCGGGGGCGCTCAACCAATGGTATGAGGCCGACATCGATGCGCTGATGAAGCGGACGATCAAGCGGCCGCTCCCTGCGGGACGTATGGATCGCGAGTCGGCACTGCACTTTGGCGTCGGCCTTGGTGCATTTTCGGTGCTGATGATGGGCCTGACGGTCAATCTGATGTCGGCGGCGATCCTGGCTGGATCGATCCTGTTTTATGTCGTGATCTATACGATATGGCTCAAGCGACGAACGCCACAGAATATCGTGATTGGTGGCGCAGCGGGTGCCTTCCCGCCGTTGATTGGTTGGGCGGCCGTAACGGGCGACGTGACGCTGCTGCCGGTGCTAATGTTTGCCATTATCTTCTTGTGGACGCCGCCACATTTTTGGGCGCTCGCGCTGTTTGTTGAAACCGATTACGAAAAAGCGGGCGTCCCGATGTTGCCCAATGTCGCCGGAGAGCGCGTGACGCGCCAGCAAATCGGGCTTTATACCATCGCGATGGCTGCGGTCGTGATTGCGCCTTGGCCGCTGGGGTTGGCTGGCCCGATTTATGGCGGTGTGGCAATTATCTCGACTGCCTATTTTGGTTTACTGGCGGCGCATGTCAGCTTCCGTTCGACCGCGACGGGTGTCATGAAAGACGTGATGCGCCCCGAAAAGCGGCTGTTTGCCTATTCAATTGCTTATCTGTTCATTCTGTTCGGTGCGCTTGTCACCGACCATTTGGTATTACGCTGATGTCAAATCCGCATGAAGACGAAATCCGGGCACGCCAAAAGTCGCGGTCGATCGTGATGGGACTCATTCTGGGGGCTCTCGCCATCCTGTTCTTCGTCATCACGATAGCCAAGATCCGCGCAGGGCACGCATGAACCGCAACCAGCGGACCGCCTTGCTCGCGGGAATCGGTGTGTGTTTCATGACGGGGCTCGGTTATGCCAGCGTGCCGCTCTATCGGATGTTTTGCGAGGCAACCGGCCTGAACGGGACGACCAACCGCGCGCTCAAGGCGCCGGGCGGTATCAACGCCGTGATGCGGGTGGATTTTGATACCAACGTCAATCCCAAGCTACCCTGGACGTTTAAGCCCGAACTTCACAGCGAAACCGTCCGGATTGGCGACCGCGATATGGCGTTCTTCACCGCGACGAATAATTCAGAGCATGAGATCAGCGGCACCGCGACGTTCAACGTCATGCCGGCAATGGCGGGAAAATATTTCACGAAAATTCAGTGCTTCTGCTTCTCGCAGCAGACATTGAAACCACATGAGACGGTACGGATGCCCGTAATTTTCTTCGTCGATCCGAAGATGCTGGCCGATCCTGACGCCAAGGATATCCGCACAATCACGCTCAGCTACACATTTTACCCGGTGGATTCCGCCAAAGCGGCAAGCTAAGGCGCTCCAACGACAGTCTCCGACGGGAACAGACCATCATGGCCGGTGCCAAGAATCACGATTATCATATCCTCGCGCCAAGCTTCTGGCCGTTCCTCGGCGCGATGTCCGCGCTGGCGATGGCGTCAGGTGGGATCATGTGGATGCACAAGCATCCGCTTGGGGGGCTGGTTTTTCTGGCTGGTCTTGGCGGTGTCCTGCTGACCATGTTCTTGTGGTGGGCTGATGTGATCCGCGAGGCGCATCGCGGCGATCATACCCCCGTCGTTCAGCTGCATTTGCGTTACGGCATGATCCTGTTCATCGCGTCTGAGGTCATGTTCTTCCTGGGCTGGTTCTGGGCATTCTTTGATTTCTCGCTCTTCCCGCGTCCTGTCGAGGTTGTTGGGGGAGAGGTGACACGGATCACGGAAACCGTGGCCAACATCGCCGGACAATGGCCGCCCAAGGGGCTTGAAGTCATCGACCCGTTCGGCTTCCCACTGCTCAACACCGTTATTCTGCTTCTGTCAGGCACAACCGTGACCTGGGCGCATCACGCCCTCATTCATGATGATCGCGAGGGCCTTAAAAAGGGCTTGTGGGTCACTGTCTTGCTCGGGCTGCTGTTCAGCGGCATCCAGGCCTATGAATATGCCGAAGCGCCGTTCCAGTTTGCGGGCCTGAACTTTGGCGCATCATTCTTCATGGCAACGGGCTTTCACGGCTTTCACGTGCTGATCGGCACGATTTTCCTGATTGTCTGCCTGGTGCGCGTCTATCAGGGCCATTTCACCGCCCGCCAGCATTTTGGCTTTGAAGCAGCGGCCTGGTATTGGCATTTCGTTGACGTCGTGTGGCTGTTTCTGTTTGTCTCGGTCTATGTCTGGGGTGGCTGGGGCGCACCGGTCCACGCAGGGTAAACGGTGACCGACTGGCACATCGCACAGGTCAATGTCGGGCGGCTGATCGCGATACCCGGCGATTTGCGCGGAGCGCCCTTCATGGCCGAGCCCCACCGTGTCGGCCCCGCCACCGATATGCAACCTGATCCGTGGTGCGTTGGCCGCGCCTGAACCTCTCAAATCGGGTGCGCCCGAGGTATTGGCGGTGGCGCTTCATGGCCTTTGCCCGCGTTGTGGTGCCAGGACACTTTACGCCGGAGTGACCAAATTTGCAGATCGTTGTTCGACCTGCGACCTTGATTTCGATAAGTTCAACGTCGGCGATGGGCCAGCAGCCTTCCTCACCCTCATTATCGGCGCGTTGGTGATGATTGGTGCGGTGACGCTGACGTTAACGCTTGCCCCGCCGATCTGGGTTCATCTGTTGATCTGGACGCCCCTGACTGCGATTGGCATTGTGTTCGCACTGCGCCTCTCAAAGGCGGCGCTGGTCAGCCTTGAATATCGCAATGCCGCCCGCGAGGGGCGGCTGCAGGACCCAAAGCGATGAAGAAAATCCCCGTCGTCGCCACCGCGCTCGTGCTGGTCGCTGTTGCCGCCATGATCGCGCTTGGTCTTTGGCAATTGCAACGCAAGGGCGAGAAGGAGGCCGCGCTCGCGCATTATGCCGCTAATGTCGCTTTGCCCCCCATCGCCTTTCCGCGCATCCCGGTTGATGACAGCCTGCTGTTCCGGCGCGCCTCGTTTCTTTGTCTGGAGCCAACCAACTGGCAGCGCGAGGGTGGCCGCAATGCCAAAGGTGGCGTCGGCTGGCGGCAGATCGCGCAGTGCAGGGTCGGGGCCGAGGGGCCGGGCGTGACAATACAGGTCGGCCTCAGCAATGACCCCAACACAGAGCCGGCCTGGCAAGGTGGCGAGGCATCTGGTTACATCACCCATGCGCCCGATCATCAGTCGCTGCTATCGGGTTGGTTTGGCGCCCGCCCCAAAACACTGATGCTCGTGGCTGATCCGCCGCTTGGTGGGCTTGATGCCAATCCCCGCGCAGACATCTCTGCTGTGCCCAACAATCACCTGGCTTATGCGGTGCAATGGTTCCTGTTCGCGGCGATTGCGCTTGGCATTTATGCGATTGCACTGCGTCGTCGCTTGCAAGCTGGCTGAGCCGCGACTTGTGCCCCGCCAAGGGCAACGGTAACGGCATTGCCCATGCGTTATATCAGCACCCGCGGCTCCGCCCCCAATCTCGACTTCAGGGGCGCGACCCTTGCCGGCCTCGCCAGTGATGGTGGCCTTTATCTGCCAGAAAGCTGGCCGACGCTCTCGCCTGCCGAGATCGCAGGGCTGCAAGGTGCTTCCTATGCCGAGACGGCTGCCGTCATCATGGCACCTTTTGTTGGTGACGCCTTGACGCTCGAAGAGCTTCGGGCACTGTGCGATCAGGCCTATGGGCGCTTCTCCCATGCGGCGGTCGTGCCGTTGGTCCAGATCGATGCCCAGCATTGGCTGCTGGAGTTGTTCCATGGGCCAACGCTTGCCTTCAAGGACGTCGCGCTCCAGCTGCTCGGTCTGTTGTTTGAGCGGTTTCTTCAAGGCAGCGACAAGTATTTGACGGTAATCGGCGCGACTTCAGGCGACACAGGTTCGGCGGCGATTGATGCGCTGGCCGGGCGGATGGGTGTTGATGTGTTCATGCTCCATCCCAAGGGACGCGTGTCGGACGTGCAGCGGCGACAAATGACGACGGTACTCGCGCCCAATATTCACAATCTCGCAATCGACGGCAGTTTTGACGATGCACAGGCGCTGGTGAAGGCGATGTTTAACGATCCCGATTTTTCGGGGCGCTTCACGCTCGCTGCGGTGAACTCCATCAACTGGGCGCGGCTGATGGCGCAGGTGGTGTATTATTTTTACGCAGCGGTCCGGCTCGGTGCGCCGGAGCGGGCGGTTGCCTTCTCCGTGCCGACCGGCAATTTCGGCGATGTGTTTGCAGGCTATGTCGCTGCAAAAATGGGACTGCCGGTCGCCCGGTTGATCGTTGCGACCAACGTCAATGATATCCTCCACCGGGCACTTTTGTCGGGTGATTACTCGCAAGGGACGGTCGTTACGACGGCAACTCCTTCGATGGACATTCAGGTTTCGAGCAATTTTGAACGGTTGTTGTTTGATCTTGGCGGACGGGACGGTGCGGCGCTTGCGGCCCAGATGCGGGGCTTTGAGGCAAGCCGGGCAATGCGGCTCAGCAATGCGCAGGTTGAGCGGTCAGCGGCGCTGTTCAGCAGCGACCGGGTTGACCAGGATGCGATGGCGGGCGCGATGCGCTGGGCGCACCAGCATTGCGATCAGGTCATCGATCCGCATTCGGCGATCGGACTGGCGGCGGCGCGTCGCGCTGATCTTGCCGCTCATGTGCCAATTGTCACGATGGCCACGGCTCACCCCGCCAAATTTCCCGATGCGGTTGAGCAGGCAACAGGTGTCCGCCCGGCCTTGCCGCGCCGGATCGGCGACTTGTTTGCGCGTGAAGAACGCTATGTTTCGCTGCCAGCCGATTTGGCGGCGATCACGCAGTATGTCGCGGCGCGGGCAACGCCCAGGGCATGAGCCTCATCACCCTGATTGGCGAGCCCTGGGCGGATTACGGCCTGGTTGATAGCGGGCATGGCCGCAAGCTCGAACGCTATGGCCGCTTCGGCTTCATCCGCCCCGAGCCCCAGGCAATGTGGGCCCCCGCCAGTGACCAGTGGGAAGCAGACGGCGACTTTATCGGCGCATCGGACGAGGACGGTGGCGGTCGCTGGCATCTCTCCAAGGATGTGCCGCGCGGCGGTTGGCATATCCGTTGGGAAGAATTGCTGTTCCTCGCCCAGAATACCCCGTTCCGCCACCTCGCCTTTTTCCCCGACATGGCCCCGCAATGGGAATGGATGCGGGGTCGCGTGGCCGAGGGCGACGAGGTGTTGAACCTGTTTGGCTATACCGGGGTCGGTACACTCGCGCTGGCGGCCAAAGGTGCGCGGATGACGCATGTCGATGCCTCCAAGAAATCGGTCGAGGCGGGCAAGGCCAACGCCTTTCTGTCGGACATGGCCGATCGCCCGATCCGCTGGATGGTAGATGATGCAGCAAAGTTCACCGCGCGCGAGGTGCGGCGTGGCAAGCGCTATGACGGTATCTTCCTTGATCCTCCCAAATTCGGGCGCGGGCCGACCGGCGAAGTCTGGCGATTGGAGGAGCATCTCCCCGCGCTGATTGCCGATTGCCGCGCGCTGCTTGATGCCGATAGCAATTTTCTGGTGCTGACGGTGTATGCGGTGCGTATGTCAGCGCTCTCGATTGGCGAGCTGCTGCGTCAGGCGATGGCTGACCTGGGCGGCACGGTGGAAGTTGGCGAAATGGCCTTGCGCGAGGAAGCGCGCGGGCTGTTGCTGCCGACGGCCATTTTTGCGCGGTGGTCGCGCTGAACCTTAGTCCCGCCCCACCCGGATCGCCGCCGCAGCCACGATCGGTGCCCCAACCACCAGCAGCAACGTCACCGCGCCGAGCAGCTTGAGCGCACCCGATCCACCCTCGATCGACCCCGCTCCAAAAATCAGCAACGGCACTGCCAGCGGCAGCATCACCAGCCCCGCCACAGAACTTGCACCGCGCAGGCCAGCGACCAGCGCCGATGTCGCCACCGCGAGTGCTGCAAGCCCCGGCGTGCCGATCAGCAACCCCAGCTCAATTGCGCCAAGTCTCGCAGCGTCGATCCCCAGCAAGCCGCTCGCGATCACCGCCGCCAGCATCAACGGCGGGCCAAAGCTGATCCAGTGCGCGGCGATTTTGGCAGTTGCGACAGCGACCATGCTGACACCGCGCACCGCCAGTTGATCAAGGACGCCCGAATCGGCGTCGGGTGGGATCAGCCGCTCAACGGGCAACAATGCTGCCAGCAAGGCGGCTGCCCAGATCACCCCACCGCCAATCCGCGCAAGCAACACCCGGTCGGGGCCGACCCCAAAGGGAAAGAGGATGCAGGCGAGCAGAAAAAACGCAATCGGGAAAACCGCGCCGCCGCTGCTCCAGGCGCGGCGGACGTCGCGTATGATGAGCGCCAATATCATGCCGCTGCACCCAATTGCAGCGTCTGTGCGCCGGGCAGGTCAATCAGTTGGTGCGTCGCGAGCAACACCGCGCCGCCTTGTCCCCGGTGCCGCGCAATCAATACCGCCAATTGGGCGACCGCTGCCACGTCAAGCCCGCTCGCCGGTTCATCGAGCAGCCAGACTGGCGCTTTGCTCGCGAGTAGTGGCGCGAGTGCTGCACGACGGCGCTGCCCGGTCGACAGGAGCCGCACCGGCACTTCGCTGATGTGCGCAAGCCCAACCTCCGCAAGGGCAGCTGCGACATCCACCCGATCCGCCCCATCAATCCGCGCCCAGAACAACAAGGCGTCCGCCAGTGCAGGCTCTGGATCAAGCGCATGCGCCTCGCCCAGATAGCCGCGAACAACTTCACCCCGTACAGTCCCTGAAAACGGCGTCAAAAGTCCAGCGGCGATCCGCAGCAAGCTTGATTTGCCGACGCCATTGGGGCCGCTGACGATCAGCGCCGCACCCGGCTCCAGCGCAAAAGAGATATTTTCAAACAGCATCCGGCCGCCACGCGTGCAGCCGACATCGTCAAACGCGATCAGGCGCATGCCAGTGCCCCAGCCGGATGGCCTTGCCTGTCAACACTCGGTGCTTGCCCCTTCATCCAACCGGACATAGGCCGGACGGTGAAACAACTACAAGGGAGGCAGCAGCAATGGTCGAACAACTCAGCGAGGCTGAACGCGCCGAGGCGCTCGATGGCTTGCCCGATTGGGACTATGATGAAAGCCGCGACGCGATTACGCGCAGCTTCGCCTTCAAGGATTTTGTCGAGGCATTTGGCTTTTTGGCGCGTGTCGCGTTGCTTGCGGAAAAAGCCGATCACCATCCCGAACGGATCAATGTCTGGAATCGTGTGTAGATTTTGCTGACTACGCACGATGC
>Ga0105045_10006696_pt1 | contig 10202 bp, 8 predicted proteins | sample MAT02_FD_78089 | JGI IMG/M metagenome (GOLD analysis project Ga0105045, IMG submission 78089) | Freshwater microbial communities from Lake Fryxell liftoff mats and glacier meltwater in Antarctica - MAT-02 (megahit assembly) | ecosystem: Environmental > Aquatic > Freshwater > Ice > Liftoff...
AGAAAGTCTTTGGAAAGCAGCGTAACAATGCTGAATACGCTCGCGCCCAGCACTTTGCGGACGCCAATTTCTTTGGTACGTTGCTCGGCAGTATAGGCTACCAAACCAAACAGGCCCAGGCAGCACACCAGAATGGCAATGCCGGCAAAGAACTGAAACAACTGCCCCGTGCGCTGCTCGGCGCGGTACATCCGGTCGTAGGTTTCATTCAGAAATTTGTACTCGAACAGCCCGTCAGGATTATCGCGTTTGCTAAGTCGTTCGGCGGCTACAATGGCCTGTGGTGCGCCGGTACCCGTGGTCCGCACGTGCAGCACGCCGTTGTACGCTGGGCGGCTGAACAGCACCAGCGGAAACACATCTTTACGTGCCGATTCGGAGTGGAAATCACGTACGACACCGATAATCTGCCCTTCGATTTCGTGAAACTTAAACCGCTTCCCAATTGGGTTTGTAATGCCTGCCTGCCGAATGGCCGTTTCGTTCAGAATAAAATAAGCCGAGTCGGCGGGGCTGCCGCTGAAATTGCGTCCGGCGGCTAATTTGATACCATACGCCGGAATAAACTCCTTGCTGATGCTCATCTGGTTGACAATGAACATCCGGTTCGGGACTTTGCCATCCCAGTCGGTATCGCCAGTGGTGCCGCCAAAATCCAGAATATTGTCCGTTGCCGAGGCTATTGACAGGATGCTGCTTTCGGCACTTAGTTCCCGCTTGTAGGCTTCGGCCTTATCGCCCGCCCAGAATACAAATGTGTGTTCTTTGTTGAAACCGAGGTTACGCTCGCGGATGTGGCGCAACTGACTGCCAATGACCAGCGTGGCCACAATCAGGCCCATAGCCAGCGCAAACTGCGTGATAACCAGCACCTGCCGTAACCCCGCCTGCCCCACGCCAACACCCCGCCCCCGGAGGGATTTTAGGGGGTCGAAGCGGGCCATCATCAGGGCCGGATAAATTCCCGCTAATACCAGCGTCAGCAGGAGCGTACCGATTAGAACGGCCCATGTCTGCGGGTCCAACAACGAAAATCCCAGTGTTTTGCCCGTCATATCGCGGTAGAACGGTATCAGGCCCTGTATCAGTAGCACGGATAGCACCAGTGCAATGCCCATTGTCAGAACCGATTCGGCCAGTAACTGCCCGATCAGCTGCCCCGTTTCGGCCCCCACCACTTTCCGAACGCCCACTTCCCGCGCCCGGCGCGTGGCCCGTGCTGTAGTCAGGTTTACGTAGTTGATACAGCCAATGCTGAGCAGAAACAAAGCAATCAGCCCCAGCATTCTGACTTGCTGCATACCCGTGTCTTTGCCATCGGGTTCGTACAGGTGTAGCCTCGTCAGCGGTTGCAGTTGGTAGTCGCCGAAGTCGGCAACGCCATCGCTCTTGCGGGCTGCGGCCTGGACAGCGGTCAGCTTCGCGCCTACTACGCTGGGGTCGATACCGGGCTGGAGTTTGAGGTACGTATTGAACGAGAAATTTCCCCAGTCGTCGTCCATGCGTTTCCATTGGCCGTTGCCCCCAAACAGGCGTTTGCGCAGACTCATCGGGAAAAAGACGTTGCCTTGTATCGTGGAGTTGTCGGGTATATTACCCAGTACCGCGCCTACCGTAAAGACCCGGTTAGAATCCACTACGGTCAGCACTTTGCCAACGGCGTTAGTGGTACCGAAGAACTTGTTCGCCATCTTTTCGGTCAGCACCACCGAGTTGGGCGTAGGAAAGGGTTTGGTTGCCTGCCCAAACAGTACTGGAAACCCGGAAAACAGGTCCAGAAAATTTTCGTCCACGTAGCGCAGGTCGCTGTTCTCTTCCCGGAAGGTTTTAGTGCCGATGCGGAACGTGCGGAAGTCATATACTTCGGCAGTACGCACGGCAATTTCAACGCACGGCACCTGACCCGGTGCCGCTACCGCAATGGGGGCGGGCGATGATGCCCAGAAATTTTCGTCGCTGTCTTTTCCGATGTGGGCGTTAACGCGGTAGATGCGGTTGCTGTCCGCGTGAAATCGGTCGAAGGTCAGTTCGTCTTTAACCCACCAGAACAGCAGTACGCTGACGGCCAGCACTACGGCCAGCCCGCCGATGTTGAGGGCCGAGTACCACCCGCCACTGCGGAGGTTACGAATCGCGATTTTGAGGTAGTTGGTCAGCATGGTTTTAGAATTTTAGTATCTTTAAGAAAAAACTCGTCAGCTTATGGAAGCCATTCTGGATGAAATCTCCGAGTACGAACGCGAACGCGGTAAACCCATGCCTACACTGAATCATGCCTATGTGCAGACCAACCTATTGGTTGCCTTGAAAACCCGTTATCGTGACACCCATACGCTACTATCGGAACTGAATATCACGATGCCCGAACGCCCTGATACGGTTCCCGACGTAGCTATTTACCCGAAACTCGATATCAATTATTTCTTCGACATCACGTCCATGACGGAAATGCCGCTGACGGTTATCGAGATCGTTTCGCCTTCTCAATCAGACGCCGAAATCATTGCCAAATTCAAACGGTACTTCGATGCGGGCATTCGGTCCTGTTGGTTAGTCATGCCCAGCTTTCAGGCTGTCTCGGTGTACTCAGCTTTCGGCAAATACCAGTTCTTTTCAGAGGCCGACGCACTTATCGACCCCGTTACGGGCATCGAACTGCCCGTAAGTGAGATATTCGCGTAACGCGTCCTACACTACGGCCCTATTCAGAACGTAGTGATTTCACCGGGTTCATCAGCGCGGCCCGGATGCTCTGAAACGACACCGTCAGCAGGGCAATGCCCACCGCCAGCAAACCCGCCATGACGAATACCCACCACTGTACGTCGATGTGGTACGCAAACTCGTTCAGCCATTGGCTCGTAGCCCACCAGGCCAGCGGGAACGCAATGCCATTGGCAATCAGGACCAGTTTCAGGAAATCTTTGGAGAGCAAAGCGGCCAGGCTAAAGGTACTCGCCCCCAATACTTTACGGACGCCAATTTCCTTTACCCGCTGCTCGGCGGCATACGTAGCCAGCCCAAACAGGCCCAGACAGGCAATGAAAATGGTGGCTAAGGCTACCCAGATCAGCAGGGTTTGCCGACGCTGGTCTTCGGCATAAAACCGGGCCAGTTGCTCGTCCAGAAAGTGGTATTCAAACAGGTCTGTCGGGTCAATTTTGGTGATAACACCCTTCATCTTGGCCAGCGTTGCGGGTATGTCGTTGCCGTCGATCCGGGCCGTGAAATAGTCGATGGACTGCACCGGATTTCTCTGGTAGGCCAATACCATCGGGGCAATTTTTTCGCGCAGCGACTGGAAATGGAAGTCCTTCACAATGCCAATGACCCGCGCCTGAAACGGCTGTTCGTCCTGGCTGAGGGGCCGGTAGCTGCCGCCATTCGACCGGGACGGAACTTCGACCCGTTGCCCGGCGGCTTCGGAGATGCCGAGTAGCCGGGCGGCTGTTTCGTTGAGCAGCACGGAGGTCGAATCGGTCATGCCGTTGAAATTCTGACCGTTTACAAGCTGCACGTTGAACGTCCGGGCAAAGTTTTCGTCGGCCCCAATCAGGTACGCTACGCTGGGTTCGCTGGTGTTGCCTTCGCGCCTGATTTTTACCGTCGGAATTGTCTTCCACTCGCCCGGTACCCGCGAGGTTACAGTTACGTTTTTGACCGCCGGGATTTTGCTGAACCCGGCTTTTATCGTTTCGGCCCCGTTCCGCACGTCCCCGCTGTTGATGTCAACCACTACGAGCAGTTCTTTATTGAAACCGAGGTCTTTGGTACTGGCGAACCGGATTTGCTGAAAAAGTACGATGGTGGCAACGATCATCACAACCGAAATCGTAAACTGAAAAACAACCAGCCCCTTCCGCAGCGACAAATCCCCTTTGTTCCTGATCTTGAGATTCTTCAGGAGCATCAGCGGACTGAATCCCGATAGGAGAAACGCTGGGTAACTACCTGATACCAACCCTGTAACGATAAGCGCGAGGACCGTACATAGCCAGATGCGATAATCGGCGTGAAGGCCCAGCGAGAGTTCTTTGTGCGTGAACTCGTTGAATGCCGGTAGCAGGACGTTGGTTAGGGCTACGGCCAGCAGAAACGAGAGAGTCGTGACGAGCAGCGACTCGGTCAGAAACTGGTAAATCAAATGGTGTTTGAACGCGCCATTGGCCTTGCGAACGCCAATTTCCTTTGCCCGGTTAGATGCCCGCGCCGTGGCCAGATTCATGTAATTGATGCAGGCAATGAGCAGCACAAACAGGGCCACAATTGCAAAAATGTTGACGTAGCGCAGTGTCCCCTGACCCATTGCTTCTACGTTGTCGTTTCTGGCCCGGTCCACAATTCCTTCAGAATGCAGGTGCATATCGGCCAGCGGTTGCAAACTGTAATGCCCGGACGTTCCCGGTTCCCACGTTACGTTGGCGTTGAGCAAATCCGTGATTTTCCGGGCCGCTACGGTCGGGTTAGCGTTTTCTTTCAGCAGAAAAAATGTCAGGAAATTCTGCGAATCCCAGTCCGAAGTCATTTCCGCAAACTCATCATCGGCATTGAGGGTAGCTTCCGAAATTATCGAATTGAAATTGAAACTCGAATTGCGGGGGTGGTTTTTCAGCACCGCCGTAATTCGGAGCGGCTTGTTCCGGCCAAACTCAAAATCGACGGTTTTGCCAACGATATCGGTCGTACCAAAAAGCCGCTGAGCCAGTTCCTCAACGATGACAATAGAATTGGGTTCGTTCAACGCCGACTTACTGTTGCCATCCAGCACCGTAAAATTAAACATCTCCAGTATGCCAGGAGAGCCAAAGGCCGTTGTTTCCTGAAACGTGTGCTTGTTTTCGGGGTTGGTTATGTTGGACCTCCCGGTTCGGATTATCCGGGCTGCGTTCTCGATTTCGCCGATTTGTTTCTTCGCTTCTTCGGCTACTTTGTAACTCGATGCCGCCATTGTCAGGTCTTCCGTCGGCGTTTTCTTGTGCTGAATGGCCCGGTAAATCCGGCTCGTTCGGCTGTGTTGCTGATCGAAGGTCAGTTCATCGAACAGGTAGAGGCCAATCAGCAGAAAGCACGTGACGCCAAAGGTTAGCCCCATTACGTTAACGACAGTGTACAGCTTGTTGCGGCTCAGCGTCCGAACTGCGATTTTGAGGTAGTTGGTGAACATGGTTTTGGTTAAGTTTGTCAAAAACAACGACTTATGTACTTTCCTGTAGCTTCCCCATCGTTGGTCAATGAAGATTTTGGCGTTTGGGCACCCATCGACCATCAGCGCGTCATCTCACTCCTGACTACCGGGTTAGGTGTCCTGTATTACCACCGAAAAATAATCTCGCTGGAACCCCTGCCCGAAACAATGCTCGATGAGGGTAAGGTTAGCCCCGTTCCCGATGTACTCCTTCGGGACAATGAGACCGACGAAACACCCATCATCATTGAAGTCTGCAAGACAACGGGTCAGAAGGGCGACCTCCAGAAGGTTATTCAACTTATTGATGAAGACCTTTACGGTATCCATGAAGGCTTCGTCTATAATTACAAAACTCAACGGTGGCTTCGTTACCGTAAGGGTGACGGCGGTCAGGCGACCGAATCGTCGGTCTCCGAGGTGTTGAATCTGGATTTGAGTGCGTTGCTAATGTAGCCGATTGGCCACTTCACCGTAACTACCTTTTCTTCGTCTGTTTTTACGGAAAACATCAACTGCTTTTGGCGTTCGCCATTCTGCCAGTACATCAGCATGTATTCGCCAGAACCTAATTGCATGGTTAGCGGAAAAAAAAGGCTGAGTATCTCGTTTGGTATTGAATGACCGGGTCGACGTAAAGTCGTTTCCGTAAATTTCCACCCGCCCCCTGCCGGTACAAGTCTCACAACGGAAGGTGATTTTACTGTTCTGTACTGCCACATGAGACCCAGTCCCCTCCAAGTCAGCCTTCTTTTAGTCCAGGAACGTTGCTGATGCCGAGGATGCCGAGCGTCCGAAGGGTCTGTTGATAGAGCGAATCCCGCTCCATTTTGGTCATGCCTGCCATGTCAAAACGAAGGGTATGGCGAAATGGGCGGCCGTCGCGCTTACCAACGATATTCATCGATAAGGTCACATCACTATTGGTCGTTTGCATACTCTTTACAACCGTTTGGGCTGAACTTATTAGTGCCGAGCCGACAAGTAATGCGATGAATAATGAAGTCATTATAGTGTCTGTTAGTCAATTAGTTACACGTGGAAATTCTCGGTTACTACTTTGCCATCGAACAGGTTCACGATGCGGTGGGCGAAACCGGCATCGTAGGGCGAGTGCGTGACCATGATGATGGTGGTGCCTTCGTCGTTTAGTTCGCTCAGGACCTTCATCACTTCTTCGCCGTTTTTTGAGTCTAAGTTTCCCGTCGGTTCATCGGCCAGAATCATTTTGGGTTTGGCTACTACGGCCCGCGCAATGGCCACGCGCTGCTGCTGTCCGCCCGATAGTTGCTGCGGGAAGTGATTACGCCGGTGCATGATGCCCATCCGTTCCAGCGATGTCTCCACACGCTGTTTGCGCTCCGCAGCGGGTGTTTTCAGGTACAGCAGGGGCAGTTCCACGTTTTCATAGACCGTCAGTTCGTCGATCAGGTTGAAGCTCTGAAATACGAAGCCGATGCTGCCCTTGCGCAGTCCCGCCCGCTGCCGTTCGGTCATCTTGGCCACGGGCGTACCGTAGAAGTTATACTCGCCCTCGGAGGGGTTATCGAGCAAACCGAGGATGTTGAGCAGCGTTGACTTGCCGCAGCCGCTCGGTCCCATGATGGCAACGAATTCGCCGTCTTTGATTTCCACATTGATCCCGTTCAGGGCGGTGGTTTCTACTTCTTCGGTCGCGAAGAGTTTCTGTAGGTTGATGGTTTGTATCATAGTTTTTATTTGGGACACAGAGTTACACAAAGAAGACACGGAGATGCACTGAGAAAAATAATGGAGAACAAAAACTCTGTGAATCTCTGTGTCTCCTTTGTGTAACTCTGTGTCCCAAACCCTTTTTAAAATTCCAAAACTTCATTATCACCAAAATTCTCGTAGCTCGATGTAATTACCTGTTCGCCAGTCTGTAAGCCTTGCAGAACTTCGTAGTATTCCGGGTTTTTACGACCCAGCGTGATTTGGCGTTTGGTGGCGCGTTTGCCGGTTTTGTCCACCACATAGACCCAGTTGCCGCCTGTGTCGGAGAAGAAGCCGCCAACGGGTATCAGCGTGGCCTGTGCCGCTTTGCCCAGCTCCAATTGTATCGGCGACGACTGCCCGCGCTTGATACCCGTCGGTGTTCCATTGGGGAAAATCATATCGACCTCGAAGCGGCCACTTTTTACTTCGGGATAGACCCGGCTGATGGTCAGCGGATAGGTTTTGCCACCAAACTCGAATGAGCCGTTCAGCCCCGCAAATACCCGGCTGATGTAATGTTCATCGACTCCAACGCGCATTTTGAAGCCGTTCAGGTCGTCTATCTGCCCGATGTTCTGCCCCCGGTTTATGTTGCTGCCTACCTCTACGTCGATGCTCGACAACTGCCCCGACACAGGGGCTTTCACGACCAGATTATCGAGCGTTTGCTGCCAGAGCGTTACGTTACGTTGCGTCCGGGCCAGCGTACCTTCAAGTTGCTTGATTTGCATCCGGGCGTTGTCGTCCTGGTATTTCTGCGATTCGATTTCGATGCTGCGCTGCTTTTGCAGGCGTTCGTAGGAGCGTTTAGCCTTCAGATACTCATCTTCCGAGGCTACTTTTTCCCTGAACATTTTCGATTGCCGGTCGTAGGCGTCTTTGGCTTGTTCGATTTGGGCGTCGAGGTCGGCGAGGGTTTTGCGGAGGGTGAATTTCTCGATTTGGAGCCGTTGGCGGGTGTTTTGCAGGTCGTTGACGAGTCGGTTGGCTTCGGTTTCGGATTGCAGGAAGCTGAGTTTCAGGCTCTGGTTTTCCAGCTTCAGCAGCACCTGCCCCTGCGCTACTTTAGCACCGCCTTCCACGAGTTTCTGCGTTACGTAGCCGCCCTCGATGGCGTCGAGCCGGATGGTTTTCAGCGGTTGCACTACGCCCGTTACGGCAATGAAATCATCGAACGGGCCGGTTTTTACGGTGGAAACAGTAATCTTCTCACGCTCCACGTTGAGCTTTGAGCGACGGTCGGCGAAGAAAAGGGTGTAAGCCAACAGGCCCGTGATTAATGTAGCCCCGCCAATGAGCAGCATACGTTGTTGGGTCCAGAAGCGTTTGGGTAAGGCGCGATCCATATATCAATTGTGAATGAGTGAATGAGTGAGTTAGTGAATAGTACCGATTAACAGTCGTTTACGAATCTATACGTACCAATGCTGTGCCAAATTTATAACTACCTGACTATCAGTACTTAATTTAGAAGCAAGGCATAGAAACTGTCCGCTGCCGGACGACTGACTGTCCGAAACCGGACAGTATGGACAGGTGGTGTATCTTCGCCGTTATCATTCGCTGACCGATTCTTTTTTTGTCCCTTCTTCTATGGCCAATTTACTCATTGTTGACGACGATCCCGACGTGCTGCTGGCGGCCCGGCTGCTGCTGAAACGGCAGTTTACCACTGTCGATCTGGAGAAGAACCCCGCCCGCATTCCGTTCCTGTTGAGCCAGACGACCTACGACGTGATCCTGCTCGATATGAACTTTGCCGATGCACAGCCGTCGCCCGATGTCAGCGCGGGCAAAGAAGGTTTCGCCTGGCTCGACCGGATTCTGGCCCTCAACCCCGCTGCGGTTGTGGTCCTGTTTACGGCCTACGGCGACGTAGAGATGGCTGTTCGGGCCATAAAAGCCGGGGCTGCCGATTTTGTGCTGAAGCCCTGGGAGAATGATAAACTCGCCACAACACTTCAGCACGCTCTCGAAAAAAGTCAGGCAAAGCAACCACTTTCGACCCTAAACCGGGCGGCTGTTACGGCCAACCGAAAGGAGACGGGTGCGCCCGCGCTGCTGCCATCGCCCGCCATGCAGCCCGTTCTGGACACCATCCGGCGCGTGGCCGACACCGAAGCCAATGTCCTGATTCTGGGCGAAAACGGTACCGGAAAAGACCTGGTGGCCCGCGAGATTCACCGGTTGTCGGGCCGGGCGGGCGCGGCCTTTGTCAGCGTCGATGTGGGCGCCCTGACCGAGTCGCTGTTTGAGAGCGAACTCTTTGGCTACGTGCGGGGGGCGTTCACCGATGCCCGCGAAGACCGGGCGGGGCGGTTTGAGGAAGCGCAGGGTGGCACCATTTTTCTGGATGAAATTGGCAATATCGGCTCCGCGCAGCAGGCCCGGCTGCTTACGGTGCTGGAACAGCGGCAGGTTACGCGCGTAGGGTCGGGCAAGGCGCGACCCATTGACGTGCGGCTACTCTGCGCCACCAACGCCGATTTGTACGGTGCGACGCTCGCTGGTGCAACGCCCGCTGGTGCCACACCGTTTCGGCGCGATTTACTGTACCGTATCAATACCATCGAAATCAGACTGCCCGCCCTGCGCCATCGTTCCGACGATATTCTGCCGTTGGCAGAGCGTTTTCTGAAGGGATTCAGTCAGCAATATAACCGTCAGGTAACGGCCATCGACCCGGCTTTTGCCCGGCAACTGCGACAGTACAGCTGGCCGGGCAATGTGCGCGAACTGCGCCACACCATCGAACGCGCTGTAATTCTGCATCAGAGTCAGGGTTCGCTGACGGGCAACAACTGGCAACCCGGCCCAGGGCTGGCGGGCGAATCCGGGGCTGGAAACGACGGAGCTAACAATGCCCAACCGCTGGAAGAAATGGAACGGCGACTCATTGAACAGGCCATGCAGCAGTTTGGCGGCAACATCAGCGACGTAGCCCGGACGCTGGGTGTATCGCGGCAGGCCCTGTACCGGCGGTTAGAAAAATACGGACTATGAACCGCTTTCTGCTTGGCATCGGCTGGCGCATGGGTGGCCTGGTGGGCAGCACCTGGCTGGCGGTCTGGCTGTACGTGGTGCAGGGCTGGCCGCTGGCGGCTGGACTAACCGGGCTGGTTCAGGTCTGGATTGTGGTGAATCTGTACCGCTACGTAACCGGCCTGAACCGGAAGTTTGGCCGGTTTCTGGAAGCCGTACGCTACGCCGACTTTACCACCACCTTCCGCGCTGACCAGAAACTTGGCCCCTCTTTCCAAACCGTAAATGAGCAGTTCAA
>Ga0105045_10006697_pt1 | contig 10202 bp, 9 predicted proteins | sample MAT02_FD_78089 | JGI IMG/M metagenome (GOLD analysis project Ga0105045, IMG submission 78089) | Freshwater microbial communities from Lake Fryxell liftoff mats and glacier meltwater in Antarctica - MAT-02 (megahit assembly) | ecosystem: Environmental > Aquatic > Freshwater > Ice > Liftoff...
CGCCAATCACGGTGGCGGCAGTGTTGACCTTGAAACGGTGTTGGCGTTAGGCGAACGTCGGGCTTGCGCAGTGCTGGCACACCTAACGCGATACAATCATTGAAACTCCCGGAGAAAGGCGATGACATCGCAAATCGAAGCGCTGGGCTTGGGCCACTTGAATACGAAAGAACGATTGGCTTTGATCGGCGAACTCTGGGAAAGCGTGCACGCCGATGACGATGCCGAAGTGGAACCTTTGTGCGACGAAGCGAAGGCGGAGATCGATCGGAGGTTGGCGGCCCACGCAGCCGACCCGAGCCTGGCAGTTCCGTGGGAGGAAGCGGAAGCCAGGATCCGGGCGAGGATTCAGGCCCGGAGGCAGAAATGAGTCTGCCGATTCGATTGTCAACGGAGGCTGAGGAGGAACTCGCCGGCGCGGCGGAATGGTACGAAGATTGCGAAGACGGATTAGGTGACGATTTCACCGATCTCGTGAAGGCGATCTTCCGCCGCGTGGCAGCCAATCCGCGTATCCATCAAAAGGTGTACCGCGACGTTCGTCGTGCGGTGGTGAAGCGCTTCCCCTACGTTGTGTTATACCAAGAAGTAAACTCGGAAGTCCTCGTCATTTCTGTCTTCCACACCTCCCGCGATCCGAAAGAATGGCAGCGGCGGATCGTGTGACACCGTCGCTTCAGCCGCCTTTCCCTTCAACTTCTGCACCCCACTTGTCGATACAACCCGAGCAGAACGCATTCTCCACGGGAGTATTACGGATGGCGATCCCACGCAAATTCTGGCAGGCGGTTTCCCTCGCGGTCGTCGGCGGCAGTGCCGCGAGCGCCCAAGCGCAGTTCAAGCCGGAACAAGTTTTGGCTCGGGCACCCATTCAGCCCGGCGTGATCGTGACCATGCCGACCGCCGCCGACGTAGCCGGGTGCAAAGCCACCGAAGTGAGCTGGCCAAATACGGGTAGCCCTGCCAAAGGCGTGGTCGTGACCGATGCCGCCGGCAAGAAGCTCCGCCAGTTCATCTCCACGGCCGGCACCGGCAACTTCAACATTTTCTCATACTACACCGATGGCGTCGAAAGCTACCGCGAAATCATCACCGTGGCCGGTGGCCAGAAGCCCGATCAATTCCGCTGGCTCGGCATCAACGGCGGCAAGTGGGGCATCGACGCCAACGGCGACGGCCTCGTGGATGAATGGATCGCCATTTCCCCCGAGGAACTCAGCCAGGAAGTGTACGCCGCAGTGTACGGCAAAGATCAACGCCGCCTCGCCGCGCTCTTCGTGAAAGAAGACGATCTCAAAAAGTTGAACATGCCCGCCGCAGAAATCGAACGCAGCATGGCCAAGGTGAAATCGGCACCCCAACGCCTCGCCGCGACCGTGGCCGGCCTCGGCCTGACCGACAAAGCCAAGATCCTGCACGCGACCTTCGGCGCCCCCAACACCACCGCCGCCGATAGCTTCGGCGGCCGCGAAGACCTCGTGAAGCACAAGGCCGGGGCCATCCTCGTGGAGAAGGGCACGGAAGATAAGACGGCGTTCGTGTTCAGCGTCGGCGAGATCGTGCAAGTGGGCCGGGCGTGGAAAGTGATCGAAGGCCCCGCGGTGGGTGCGCCGAGCGAACACGGCGAAGAGATTCCGGGGAACCTCGCGGGGGGTGTTCCCCCTCAGATTCAAAAATTCGTCGATCAGATCATCGCGTTGAAACCGGCGAGCAGCAGTAACGCCGATGTGGCCAAGTTCCAACTCGAACGCGCCGGTCTGCTGGAACAGTGCGTGGCCGGAACCAAGGGAGCCGAGCAATACCCTTGGCTGAAACAACTCGTGGACGCTTACCAGAGCGCCATTGAATCCGATCCGCCACAGAAAGCCGCGTTCGAACGTTTGAAGGCGTGGAAAGACGCGGTGTTGAAGAGCGCCCCGAACGAAACCCATCCGTATGTGATGTTCCGTTTCGCCGCCGCCGAGTTCGCGGTGAACAACAAGGAAGCCAAAGACGCGGACAAAGCCAGCGTGCAGAAGGCCTACCGCGAAGCCCTCGAGATGTTCGTGAAGAATTACCCGGCTTCGACGGATGCCCCGGAAGCGATCATGCGGGTGGCCTTCTCGTACGAGTACGGCGGCAAGGAAGGCGAAGCCTCGGCGAAGACTTGGTACGAGAAGCTGGCCAAGGATTACGCCAGCCACGCCTACGCCGCGAAGGCGGCGGGTGCGGTGAAGCGCCTCGGCAGCGAAGGCCAACCCTTCACCCTCAGCGGCACGGCGTTCAACGGTCAAGCGTTCACCCAAGCGAACATCGCCGGCAAGCCGACGACCGTGTATTACTGGGCGACGTGGGGCAGCGGAACGCTGGCCGAATTGCAAGGCGTGGCAGCGATGGTGAAGGGCGGCAACGCCGCGATGCAAGGCGTGCAGGTGGTGACGATCTGCCTCGACGACGCGAGCAACAAAGCCGCCGCAATCGAGATGCTGAAGAAGTCCGGCCTCGAAGGCATCCACCTGTACGCGGACGGCGGCTTGGACGGTTCGCCGTTGGCCGCGGCCTACGGCATCCAGATGGTGCCGCACATTTTGCTGGTGGACAAGGACGGCAAGGTGTTCAACCGCAACGCCCAAAACGGCCCGTTGCTCAAGGATGATGTGGAGAAGATGATTAAGTAAATCGGAGCCGGAAGCGTCAGCGACGGATCGAAAGCCGGGGGACAGCGTCCCCCGGCTTTTTCGTGCGCATCGTTGCGGAACCCAATTTTCGGACGCGTTGTTCATTGTTCAACTTTCTCACTAGAATCATTTTCGCGGATTCGGTCACAAACGAACCTCCCGCGACAATCATCCCACACCACCCGCCGCGCGGGAGAGCGGGCATGTTCAAATTCTTTTTCATTCTGATGGTTTCGCTCGCGTTCCTGTTATTGGGATTCGCCGCGTATTTCTACCGCGGCTTCTCGGAGAGCCGTGCTCGACGTTGGAAATTTCGGGTTCTCGCCCGTCACCAATCGTTGTGGTTAGCGTTGCGGCGATTGCAGTTCGATGATGCGGAAGAGTGGGACGCCGAAACCGTCGAACGCGAATTCTTCGCCAAATATCTCCACGCGCGGAACTTGGATGCACTGGTCGACTTCGGAGGACTCGGCCGTGGAACCGTGGGCTTACTGCATGCGGCGAGTTACCGAAGTATCGGGCAGATGGAAGGTGCCCACCTCGAAAATGTCCACGGGATCGGCCCCGCCAAAGCGAAACTGGTTCGTCACGCGGTGGGAACCATCGTTCGAAGAATGTGGGGAGAATTCAAACGCGCTGAATGCGAACAAGGCAGTCGTTACGCCGAGTTGCATCGGGAAAACCGCGAACGTGAAGCACGGGAACGGGCGGAACGAAAACCAAAGATCGAGGCGCTTTCCGACGCACTCGACGAAAGCCAGAAATTGGTCAAGGTTGCCATGCGGATCACGTTGATCCGATTTATCCTCGACAAGTGCGAACTGTTTACGGATGCGATGGCCGAGCGCGAATTGCTATCGGTTGACGACATTCTCAATTCCGTGCCGAAACCCGTTCCAGTTTCTCGACCACTTCCAACAGCTCATGTACAACCGAGCGTTACACCCGCTTTCGCAGCAAAACCGAACCCGTCGCCTTCCAAAACGTCGCCTTCCGTGCGTGTACTTGCCAAGCCGGTGCAATTGCCGCAGCGGAATCGTCCATCCTCACCGGAGCCAGAATCGAAGCCGGTTCCAGCGCCGCCTCCCCTTCCTGAACCGGCATTGCTTCCGCAAATGCGCTCAATGGCGTCACTCGGGCTGCTGATGGCGCGGGCCGATGGAAGCATCGACCCGGAAGAGCGCACGGAAGTGCGGCGATTCCTCGGCGAACAATACGGTGGCCTACTTCCCCATCTCGATTCCGTGATCGATGCCGCCGAGCGGCGCGGTGATTCCGAAATGACGGTTCTCATGGGTTTGGGAACGTATTGCCCGACCGCAGTCGAGAAATTGAGGGCGTACAATTTCGCGCTCCGCGTCGCCGATGCTGCGGGCGGTCGGCATGCCCGCGAACTGGCGTTGTTGGGGCGATTGCGGGAGCGTTTGGGGTTGACCGATCTGCCTCCGCTCACTGAAGAGCCTTGGCCACGGGCACGGATCGTGCTTCCGCCGCCGAGCGTACCTAAACCGGTTTCTTCGGAGCGATTCGCACCATCGAACACTGTTTCGATCGATCCACAGAAAGTACCTTCGCTCGATTTAGAGCCTCTTCGCCAGTGGGCGGAATTGGGAATTCTCGTGGCCCGTGCGGATGGGAGAATTTCTGCTCCGGAACGGTTCGTAGTCCGGCAGCAACTAGTCGAGAAGTTCGGCCGCGACTTGCGGTTGATCCCCTATATCGATCCCGAGTTGGATCGGGCGGAGAAAAGCCGACCGATGGAATTGGTCATGATGAATGGCGTGAAGGCCCTTTGCACGAACGATGGCGAAAGTCGCGAAGCTTACCAGTTTGCCGAGCGGATCGTCAACGCCTCGAACGGTCGATCCCGAGCTGAACTCGAACTACTCGCACGTTTCGCCGAAGTCCTCGAAATTCCCCCCGCGCCTTCGGAGCCGCAACTCCGCGAATTTCCGACGCCGGAACCAAACGACTCTCCACCGCTTTCTCCACCGATTGCGTTGCCCGATATTGAACCCTTGCGCACGTGGGTCGAATTGGGCATCCTCGTTGGCCGCGTCGACGGGGAGCTTGCGGCATCCGAGCGATTGGTGATTCGACAACTTTTGGTGGAAAAGTTTGGAAGCGATTCGGGGTTGATCCCATACATCGACCCCGAGTTGGACCGGGCCGAGAGTAGGCGCCACATGGAATCGGTGGTGATGAAGCGGGCGATGGCGTTATGCCCGAGTGCGGCGGAGCGCCGGGAAGCGTACCGGTTCGCCGAGTTCATCGCAGACGCTTCGAATATCCGAACTCACGCCGCCAACGAACTCCTCGAACGCTTCTGCGAAGTTCTCAAACTTGACGAAGTCCATTTGCAACGAATTACACAATCGATTCCGAGAATTCCCGCACCCAACTCCGTTTCGCAGTACGATACGATCGGGGTGGCCGTCGGCAGAATTGAACTCGCCGGGTTCCGCGATAACGCCTTGTTGGACGACGTCTTCGGCAGTCCGGTCGATACTGTTCCTGCGGTTGCCACCGGGGCGGGCGACCTTCGAAATAACGATCTTCTCGACGACATCTTCGGAGCGTAACCGTGTCCTTGTACGACGAACATCCCCTCAGCGAATTCGACCGCAAGGCCCTCGATGTCTGCGGCGAACGCGTGGTCATCAAATCACTGGCCTCCAACTCGGCGCTCGCCCGGCTTCCCCGGTTTGTTTCGGAATACCTGATCGCCAAGTATGTGAAACCCGATTCTTGGCGGGCCGATCTCGCCAACATTCAATCGAAGATCCGCGATTTGCTCCCCGAGCACGAAGCACGGGAGCTCCTCAAAAACAAGCTTCTCACCCGCGGCGAAGTGACGCTCATCGACAACGTCGAAGCCCGAGTGGAACTCGGCAAGGGGCTTCGGCTGGCCCGCGTTCCGGCTCTGGCGGACAACGGGGTTCGCGTACCCGCCGCACTCACCGAGGAACATCCCGGGCTTCTCCTGGGCGGCCTTTGGGGCACGGCGAAAGTTCGGTACGCCCCGGAAGAAGACAACGTTCACCCGAACGAGTTGATCCATTTCATCCCATTCCAAGTGGGGCCGCCGAACGTCGATGAATTCAAGGCCTTCCGCAAACGATTCACATCGGACGAGTGGATGGGTTTGGTCTTGCAATCGGCCGGGTACGCCGCGGGAGCCTTTCCCGATCGGCGCACCCGCATGCTGCTGCTCGCTCGGCTTCTGCCGTTGGTGGAACGGAATGTGAATCTCATCGAATTGGGGCCACGGCAAACCGGCAAGACTTTCCTCCTTCGCAATCTATCGCCTCGCGTTTTCACCATCAGCGGAGGCAAGACCACCCCGGCCAACTTGTTCGCAAACCTTAATACGCGGCAGGTTGGGATCCTCGGTTCTCGGAAGGTGGTCGTCTTCGATGAAATCGCCCACACCGTTTTCGACGAAGATGAAACGATCTCCACCCTCAAAGACTACATGGAAAGTGGGCATTTCAGCCGGGGACGAATGAGTTTTTCCGCCGACGCGGGATTGATGTTCGCCGGAAACCTCGATGTGGAAGGCACTCAGCCCCACTCCAAGTATCGACACTTGTTGGAGCCTCTGCCCCGCGCGTTGATCGATACCGCCCTGCAAGACCGGATGCACGGCTATATCCCCGGTTGGGAAATGCCGAAAGTTTCTCCATCGTCCCTCGCCACGGGCGTCGGGTTCCTCACGGATTATTTCGGCGAAGTGCTGGTGCAACTCCGGAACGACTCTCACGACGATTTGGCCCGATCCGTTCCGATGCAACCCGGCATGACCCAACGCGATCAACGTTCTGTGGAACGCCTCACCTCGGGATTCATCAAACTGCTTTACCCGGATGGAATGCCTTCTGGCGAAGAACTCGACGAAGTGGTTACGCTGGCCTGCGAATTGCGCCAGCGCGTCCACAACCAGTTGTGTACCATTGCGCCCGGCGAGTTCCGTACGAGGCTCATCGCGCCGGCTTCCCTCTCGGCCCACGCCGCACCCGACTTGCAGTTCCGTGAAACCAGATCCACGGCATTCCAGGATCGCGGCCGAACCGAAGCGGTTGTGGGTGCCACCACCGGATTGGGTGTCATGATGGACGCCAAAGGCACCAGCCACGGCGGCAATCTCATTCTGATCCAAGTCTCGGCGATCAACGGTTCCCCCGGCTTGGTTGTCACCGGAAAACACGGCATCGAACTCAAGCATTCCATCCAAGCGGTCTATAACCTTGTCCGCTCACGGTTCCGCGAGTTTGGCATCGCAGAATCCCGCTTGAAAACCCAGACCGTTGCCGTCCACCTCGTCCAGATATCTACGCATCGCGATGGACCATCCGCAGGCTTGGCATTCGCCGTGGGGATCGTCAGCGCGCTCGCAAACAAATCGGTGCCTGCGGCATTTGCCTTTTCGGGAGAAGTATCTCTGCATGGCGAAGTGGGACCTGTGGGTGGCATCCCGGAAAAACTCGCCGCCGCCGCAAAGGGTGGCCGCAAGCACGTTGTGATTCCCCTCGCGAACCTCGCCGACCTCAGTGGAGTGCCCGGTGAAATCTTGGATCTTATTGAGATTCACCCGGTGTACTCGATCGCCGAAGCACTCGCCTTGGCTTTCCCGATTAGCGAATCGGCCTGAGATCATTTCCTTCCCGGGATCACATCTGCGGATCAGTCCAAGCCGATGGTTTCGCCGCCGTTCATGGTGCTGGCTGCCTGCCAGGCTTGCAAAGAAATGGAATTCGGCACCGAGCGCACCGAGCGCACCGAGCCGTCGCACATCGAAACGTTCACGCAGCGGGTGTGCTTGCTGCGGGCCGTGATTTTGTAGTCCGCATCACTCTCCGAATCTTATCACGGGATGGGCTAGCGATGATACCACACGTTCTACTTCTGGCGTTTATCGGATCGGGGTCGGTCTCCGTCGACGACGACCGCGTCCCGTCCGTTCCCGTGGGGGCCGCTTTAGCCATCCAAGCCAGCCTGTCCTTGGATTCTCCGTCCGGGCGACTTCGCGAGTATTGCGGCGACACTCTCCACCGCATGTACTTCCTGAGGGTGTTCGCCTCGAAACCTCCAATCCCCTCCGCCGAAGCCTGGAACGAATTCAAACGCTCGGTTCTCAAGGAGATTGGCAAGGACTTCGAAGCCCGGTTGGCGCGGCACGAGTACGAGGCGTGCCGCGACGCCCTGGTTATCCTCCGCCAAGTCGCCCCGGACGACGCGGTCGCGCTCCTGAACCGATTCAACCAGGGGTTTAGTAAGTGTTCGTTCCCGATGGGCGACCCGAACCGCCCCGCGAAAGTGGCGCCGACAGCCGTCAAGGGCATCGTGTCGTTCTTCAACAGCGAGGACTACGCATTTGTTTCGTCACGCGAGAGATACGCAGTTGTCACCCGCCGCGCGTTCTGGAACGACTCGTTCAGCTTCGATCACAACACCCTTCTGAGTTGCAACGCGATCAGGAATGAGGGCACAAAACCGCTTTCAACCCTTATTCACATGTCCAACATTGTTGTCGGTGGCGGCGACTTCCCCGACCTCAATCTCACAACCGCATTGTTCGATTCGAATGCAAGCGCGAATCGCTGGACGTCGATCACCCACTCCTACCTTTTTGTCAACGGTGACCTGACACTTCCTGAGAACTCGAGCATGGAGAATTCCACAGTTGTTGTTAACGGGCGTCTGATCGTTGGTAAAGGTGTGGTCTTGAACAAGTCGCGAGTCTATTCTACATCGCCTCATTTACAGCAGAACGACCCGTTTAAGGCTCAGAAAGAAAGTGAAGTTGTGTACGAGGCGTCCGAGACTCAGTTCGAGCAATGGGTCCGCTTCTTCACCCCGGCTCGAGTCGGCCTGCAACTCAATGAGCAGCGGGTCGTTCGCGCTGATGGAAGATCACCCCTCGCAGGGTTGCAGCCGGGGGATCGAATCCTCTCGATCAACGGGCAGACGGTGAAGACGGCGATTGAAATCAAATCACATCTGCGCACGGCCGAGTATCTGAGTGCAGCAACGCTTCGGGTTCAGCGGGGTCCTGCAATCGTAGTGGAGAGCGTCAACTTCTCCCGTGGACGCTAGTCTAGAATTCCCTCGTTCCCACGCTCTGCGGGGTGAACGTCTTGGCCTTCGACGCTCCGCGTCGTCTACGTGATCGGATAAGATACCCGTTCGGTAGGTTTGCTCCCTACGCAGCTGAGCCGAGCAATGGGCGAACTGCATTCCTTCGTGGAGGGACTAAAGGGGGCAGGCATGGGGCAGGCATGATTAATGCACTAAAATCAAACGTGCCTGGCCCCTTTTTCCGCTTTCACGGCTGCTCTCATTAACGCCAACAAGCGACTACAAATCACTTGGACGTCCACTTGATCGATCCGATCATTACAACCCTTGATCGAATCCCGTTGATGGAGGCAGTTATGGACCGCATTATCAAAGCGACATTCATCACTTTCGCACTTCTTGTATCGATCCTTCTACTGAGGCATATTGCTGCCCAACAGCCCCCGGCGGCGAGATCGACCCCCAAGGCGGTTCCGACCGCCGCGAAGGCGGTTGGCCCCAACCTGAATCCTGGGCGCAAATTGATTCGATCAACAACTGACTGTGATGGCCGTTACACTACCTACGGTAGTGTGTTAGAGATAAACTCCACTCAGGTGAAAATCAAGGAATTAGAGATTAAGGGATACCCGATCGTCACCTATAAATGGAATGCCATGCTACTGGACGGACAGGTCGCCGAGCTCGAACTGGACGGCAACTTATACTTGCCTTCTCAAGTCAAAGTGGGCGACAGAATTATCGTCCAAGGTTACAAGGACGACATCGACGACAATTGGTACGCGGCAATCATCCAGATCTGCCAACGACCGGGCGGTACGATACCCCCTAGCCAGAAACCGGTTTCGCGTTACCCCTATCACATCGTAGCCAATTACAGGCAAACGTGGGAATTGGAAGGGATCCGGATGCCGGACGATTGGATGAAGGATTATCACGACGGAGTTCATCCGCCACCGCCAAAGCCGGTGCCACTGCGCAACCCGCGTACGGATCGGTAGACTCGTATCATCGCCCGATGCATTCACCAGCGGTAGAGCGATGGCCGAACTCCATTCCTTTGAGCCGGTGCTGACAGCCGTGGCGGCGCGAGTGCGGCCACTCGCAATCCTCAAGTGGGGGCCGGGCTTGTTCACCCGCTTGCTCGCGAATCTCGCCCCCAATAGCCGCATCCTTTCCATCGAACACGACAAGCGCTACTTCGATCTGCAACGCGCCCAACTGGATCGCCCCAACGTCGAACTCACTCATGTGCCGCACCTGTTGCCCTTCGGCGGCTCGGCCGGCTACGTCACCTACCCCCTGCTTTGGCTAGCCGAACGCGGCCTGCCGCGTAGGCACTTCGCCTGATTTTCGTGGACGGCCGCTCGCGCTGCGATTGCGCCGTCGTCGCCTCGCTGGTGCTGCGCGAGGGCGGCGCGGTCGTCGTCCACGATAGCGAGCGGGCGAACTACCAACCGGCGTTCC
>Ga0105045_10006698_pt1 | contig 10201 bp, 13 predicted proteins | sample MAT02_FD_78089 | JGI IMG/M metagenome (GOLD analysis project Ga0105045, IMG submission 78089) | Freshwater microbial communities from Lake Fryxell liftoff mats and glacier meltwater in Antarctica - MAT-02 (megahit assembly) | ecosystem: Environmental > Aquatic > Freshwater > Ice > Liftoff...
CATAATGTATATTGGCTTTAAAGACAGTTGTAAACTGTTTTAAATCAATACTGTCTGCGACCTGAAATGATACAATTTTTAAATTCATAAAACAAATTATAATTGAAAGTTGCTGTTATAAAGATAGGGTAAATCCTTGGCGATGAAGAACTACGGGCGTATTCAAGAGCTGTTTTATAAGCCATATAAAGCTACTACATCTGGCTTTACCCCGTAGGATAATAACCTATGAGTTTACCCAGTTGGATATAATCCTATGAGTTTACTCCGTTGAATATAATCCTATAAGTTTACTCCGTTGAATATAATCCTGTAAGTTTACTTCCTTGAATATAATCCTACTGGGTAAAGCCCACGGCACTTGCAGACAGGAGAACAAACGATCCGGGTTAGAATGAGCGGAAGTGGTTAACAGGTAAAGGAGAGCCTTACAGTTTAAATAGGTTCAATAGGTTATATTGAGATCTACCGGATTGAGCTGTTTACCTGTAGGTTCAGTAAAGAGGATGGGTATGATTTTCATTGCCTAACTGACAAGTGGATTTGTTTTCTTTTTTCCTAAGTGAATCTGTAATCCAAATCCACTATTGATTATGTTTGATTTGGTCTTCCCGAAATTGTCTGATATAGTATGTTTATAAAAAATAGCATAGCCGATAGCTCCCCAAATAGCTAACCAAGGTGGGGTAATACTATGTTTATATAAAGTCAAACACATTGGAACACTACCGATACCTAAAACTAACATAGCAAGAAAATAATCATAATCATTTGAAAAAGATATTCCAGGGATTAAAGTTACTACCACACTTGCAAGGGATACTGCCTCAAATATTCGTGCAAATAAATAAATATTTCCAATAAGTGCACTATATTTCCTTAATGTTTTTTTGAATAATATACCAATGAACAGGACCATTGCCGAGTTCACTAATACAAGTATTGCACCAATATATGTGTTAAAGACAAAAGCACTTGCTAAACAGTAACGGCCAAAACCATACGCTAAAAATGCCAACAGGAACAATATGCCAATCGTCCGTGCATTTTTAATTTCAATACGATTTGTCTTAATTTTCATTCTGAATAATATTTCTTTCGGTTCATTTTAATTGGAAGTTTGTAGTTACACTTGCAACTCAATTTTCGGCTTAAAGATGTTTTTATAGAGTTTTTGAAACACAAATTTTCCTCTTACCATTTTGTTGATCAGACGCACAATGAACCGTCAACTATTTTAGCCTCGATTGATTGAAACGCCTGTTGTGTGGCGTTTTCATTCATATATTCTGTCTTTAAAAATTATTTTTAACTCGTCAAATGTTTGCCTGGGTTTTTTACAAATATAAATATGTTGATGTAATTCTTCTGTGTTTTCTGAATAGGGGTTATAGATAGTCCGTAACAGTTCAGCCCGATACTTCAAACGGATGTCATTTGATGGCCACTTCCACAGGATACCTAATGACTATACCTTGTTTTTGGGCGGAAGCAATATAACTCCTGATGTCTGCAAAGTCTTTAGCACCTTGGGTACTTGTAAAGCATCCTGATATCTTTTGTTTGACCTTCATCATGCGTATGGCCTGATCAGCAAGGTTATTGCAAAATGGCGTTCGGAAGTCCTTGGCAAAATCTAATATCTGTTCTTTGCAATGAATGAAACGTTGCAGCATATTTTGTGTCTTGCTTTTTTGAAACCCCACGTTTCCCTTTTTGATTTTCAGGTAGTGGATATTGGTACTGCCCTTCCTCATTAGTTTGTCATATTTGCTTTCCCGATATTGTAGCTAATCTTTGCTCAGGCTGGCGGCACTGGTATCTTTATTTTTTGCCTCCAAAACCTTGTTATTTAGGTCACTGAGTAATTGTTTTACCTGGCCGGTACCACTACTTTATTCTATTTCGTGGCAAAAGGTTAAATCTCTCGAGTGATGTGAAGTGCATAAACGATACTGGCAATTAGCAAACTCACAATAAAGTTTCCAGTAATCATGCAACAGTCTGCCAGTGTAGTGAGCTAATACATTTATATCATTCATTACTTCAGTACCGCGTTTAGTTTGTACGGCATAATAGGTATAATTATCATTACACAGGGTATGTAGCCAGTTACGCTGCCCTTCAAAATAATAACCAGTCACATCGGCATGTAATAGTTGTTGTTTGAGTAGTTGAACCTTTAAATCTGTAATAAAAGGTTGTAATTCATCAGCACAACGGCGGTTGTTGTTTAACAAAAAAGACTTACTAAGGAATGGTTAACAAGTCTTTAAAAATTTCCGAAGATATTCTATAACGCAATTGGTATTGAGTAAAATAAACGGCCTGATGCTGTACATTACTACCATATTGTATGGGCTGGCTTACAAATCCATGAAATACAGCAAGGCAAACGGTATGGCAATTGGGACAGTTTTTAATTTCTCCCCTATGTTCAGTTACTAACATCTTGATGGGTGGTATATCCTACACCTTTCTTCGTTCATAATCCAGCGACTCGACGCTATACAGGCTTTTGCCAGAGCAACTAAACTTTTTTACAGAATGGGCAGTTACTGCATCAGGGATGGAACTAAAAGATAATGTTTCCCCAATATGACCAGGCTGACCGCCTGGCTTTTTTACCACTTGAAGTACGCAAACTTCGGGTGCGGTGTGGTTTACCTATCTCACTACCAGGAGGCTTACTGCTGTTACTACTATCTTTCTTTTAATCGTTTTCAAGTTGCTCTAAACGGGCTTCCAACAATTTAATCATACCATCCAGAATGGCTATCGTTGCAACTAAATCGGATATCATTTTGGGTTTAACCAGTAATTTCTCCTGCTGCATTTGTATGATTAAGTCCTTGTTTAAGATAAAGGCAATTTGCTAATCTCTTAGTTATTAAAATAAAATAAAAATCCACATTTTAACAAGGATGTCAATATCTGCCTGAACTGGTATAAATTTTTTTAAACTTTTAGGCAAAGTAGTTCCTAACCATTCTTCAAGTATTTTTATGTCTTCTGTTGAGATTGATACTTTCGTTTTTTTGTTCCAATTTTTAGCAAGAGAGTCAATGATCTATTTTGTTTTAATTTCCCAGTTATCATCTTCAATTTTATCAAATGGAATGGCTGATATCTTTTTTGTTTATTTCAATCATAATTTTTGTTTTCAATCCGGTTTCTGTAAATTGGCAGGTACTATTTATGTATATATAAGCTGTGACGTTTTAAAGCACGAACCTCTCCAAATAAAAACTGGCCTTGGACAATCCGTATATTTTCCAAATGGGCACAAATCAAACCAAAGCTTGTATAAGGTGTTACCTGCCGTTTTTATTCGCATCGTTATTCAAAAATCCTTGTTTTAAATTCATTTCGCAACTGTTCAAAATTCATTTTTGGTTCTTTGCAAATGTATATTGTTTGGCATAAATCTTTCTCGTCATCGGCATACGGATTATAAATTTGCGTCACCGCCACAACCGAATTAAAGAAGGACTGAAAAAAGTCTATTCCAGCCTCTCCGTTTGAAAACGCTATAACCACTTTAGGTAATTCGCCTTTTTCTGGTGTCCAAAGGTAAAAGCTCCCGTGGTACGAAAATGCTTTTGGCATGTTGTAATTTTCCCTAAAAAGATTTACTCCTCCTGCTTGCCTATAATGTTTACCCCAAATCAAGCAATCCTTTCTCTCGTTGATTGGTAGACTATCATAAACGGTTTGGAGGCCGTCCATAGTCTTTTCCCAATGTGTTTTGGAATAATATTCTTTATATTCAATTTCGTAACGATTGTCTTTCTTTTCTATTCCCGCAAATTTTATAAATGTATCCAATGGTAGTACGGCCAACCCAAATGGTATCAACACAATGCCCGACAAAACAAGAAGAGCCGCTACGGGATATAAAATCCATTGGCGTTTAGACAGGATTTTTTGCTCAAACCATATACTCCCGAAGATCATCAAGGTAATCATTGCAGGATAAAAATAATATGCTTTGCTTTTGTTAAGCGCTAATAATGCTATACTAATGACGATTGTTAGTGCAATTGGGCGATAATAAAAATTGTTTTTTACGTTAAACATATAAATCAATCCTCCTGCCCAAAAGAATAATGTTAATGGATTTAAGGATATAACTATACTTTCAATAACTTCTAATATTGTCAGTTTGTCCAATTGGTTTTCATAAAGACGTGAGAACATATCAAGTGCTGGAAATCCTTGTTTGTATTGCCATAAAACATTTGGGGCTATCAGCACAAGGAACAAGAGAATATATTTCCAAATGTCTTTTTGCAAAATTGCTGTTCGTGTCTGCTTGATTAATAGCAAACCAGTAAGTCCTGCGATGAAGAAAAGTATATCATATTTTGTAAGGAAACCAAAGCCAACACCGATTGTTAGGTAAAGTAAATACTTTTTGTCAGGGGTTGTAACATACCTTACCAATTGATAAAACGAAAAAAGCCAAAACAAATGAGTAAAGACTACGGGCTGAAATAATTGATGTCCTCGACCGAAAGCAGGTGCGGTCAAAATGCAAAGTAGTACAATAAAAACTGCTTTTGATTTACCGCCCAGTTCAACTGTCGTAAGTGCGATTAGTATTAAAATCAATAATGAGGCAATATGCGAAAAGATATGATGCACAAATACGGATTGGGAATGAAATTGATTTTGGATAAAAGCCAGCCAACCAATCATGGGCGGAAATTCCATAAAGCCAAAAGCAGGATGATTTCCTGTTTCAATATGAAGTAATTCATCTCCCTGAAAACCTGAGTTAACGTCAGCCATTAAATGCAGCATTAATTTTAAAACGCAGAATACAAATATGATTAGTTTAGTCTGTTTTGTCATCAATAATATTTATTTAGATTTCACGTAAAAAAATATCTGGTTTTTGTTTCTTATTCGAATGTTACTGTTTACCTGAGAAACCAATGCCATTAGCCTTTAAGGCAACAGGAAAATAGCTGCACAGATGTTCACTTTGTAAAGCCCCTGTTTTTGTGATGTCCTATCTCACGTCAATCTAAATCTAAAAGCCTTCGGAATAATTTATTTGGCCCAGATGATAAGTCAATTAAAACCAATCCAACAATAATCATTCTTATCAAGTTCGGGATAAGTTTTATAAAAAGTAGCGTATCTGTTTTTCCTGCTTCAAAAACACCCAGTCACTTGCTAACCTTGTAGCTAAATCTGGACTACCTGTTTCTACAACAATTATTCCATCACCTGTATTAGGATTTATTCGGATAGCTGTATTAATTGGTGGCGTGCTTTTTCCATCATGTCCAAAAATATTTTCACCATTTTCAACATCAATATATAACATAGTTCCCAGGCCGTAAATTCTTTCACCCATCATATCCCAATGCGATGTTTTCATTAATTTTAAATATTCAGCACCTATCTGACCTCTGCCAATAGGTTCTCCATTTTTGCCTTTTAAAAAAAGTTGAAAAAATTTCTCCAAATCTGATAAAGAGGTATAGAGCGAAGTAGCTGCCAAAGATGTGTAGTAAAAGTGTGGAGCCGCAGTACTACCGGAATTATAAAATTCACAAAGCCTGGTGCTTAATGAATCATCTAAGGTGTATGCACTGCTATTCATGTTTAACGGTTTAAACACATTCATTGTCATGAACTCATTGAATGATTGACCGCTGGTTTCTTCAACTATTAATTGTAATAACGTAAAACCTCCTCCGGAATACTCCCATTTAGAATTTGGTTCAATTCCTACTTTTACTTCACCGCTCATTCCTTCATCAGCATCTTTTGCTTTAGTTAATGAAGCTTCTATGGTTTGTACTGACGCTCGATTTGTAAAACCATTGTAGCCAAGCCCATCTGTTAAACCAGCGGTGTGGCTCAATAATCCTCTTACGGAACTTGTTCATTGTCAAAATTACTTGGAGGGAGTCGCCATCTTTTTAGATAAATACTTACTGGTGTATTTAAATTGATTTTACCCGTTTCAACCAACTTCATTATTCCTGCGGTTGAAATAAATTTTGAAAGAGACGATACCTGGAAAATCATGTTTTTACCAACTGTCTTATTCTTAAAATAAAACAACTCTTTTTCAACAATACCATCTTTCATAATCGCCATTGCGAAGTTTCCAACAAATTCTTTGTCTATGCTCTGTTTTACTGCCAGTGTAAATAAGTCCGGGTTATTACTTGTTGTAAATGGTTTGTACCACCAACCCTTCAATGTACCAACAAAAACAACCATTATCCATACAATGGATAGTAATGTAAATACAAAAATGTATTTGAGAATTCTTTTCATCTAATTATGATTTGATACTGTTTGGTTTTGAAAATTGCTGCCGACGGTTGATGGCATGGTGTTGTATTACGAAGCGATTTCGTATTATTTTACAATGAGCTTTTGATGTAGTCACAAAACCTCTAAAACCTCCGAAACCATTATGCACCAAGCCATGACGTATTATGTGAGGGTTTTTTCTGTTTGCTTGTTTTTGATAATCTCAATTACTTTGAAAATTATAATTATCTCAAAAAGTTCTGCCGGAATGTAAATGATAAGTCCAACAAAAGATAGTAGAATTGTTAACAAAAAGCAACCACCAATTATTTCCAGGAAACCAGCGTATTTTGCAATCCTGCCTACTGAAACTTTTAATTTTATAAGAGAAATCCCATAAATAATTCCAACAAATCCAAAAGTTAGTGCTGAAGCCCCCGCTATAAATTCTCTTTCTACAGCATTATTAAATATTGAGATTATATCATAAACATTCAGCAGCATTAAAGCGAAAATCATAATAAAGGAAATAATTTTAAGCAAATAGTTTCTAAACAATCCGCCAATCAAAATGAAACCACGTTGAAAAAAAATATATGAGATAAATGATGTAACCTTTATGGCGACATAAATTCCATTGCTAAATATCAGTTTATCTTCTGCGAAAAGAAAATATTCAGCCGCACTTTCAAAAAAGCCAATACTGAAATATATTATTCCAAATATCCAGGCAATATTGAGCTGTTTAACCAGAAAATCAGATGGTTTTTCAACATCAATATCTATCAGCAAAAAACGCTTGGTTATGGAAACCAAGGAATCAAAAAAACCTATTTCTTCGTCAGGCACAAAAACTTTACTCAAGTCGGAATCCAGCGCCGCTAAAATTGATTTAATGGTAAAGCTTCTCGGAGTTACTTCTCCGCTCTCAATCCGTTGAATGGTTCGTACACTGATATTGCATTTTTCAACAAGTTCTTCTTGTGTTAAACCTTTTTCTGTTCTCAATTCCAAAATTCTTCTCCCTAATGCTGGTTGTTTCATTACTACGTTTTAAAATGATTCAACAATTTTACGATCAGATGTTTAATTTTCAAACGAATTGTAAAGTATTTTACCCGTCATTTACCCGTCATTCGCTTTAAATGCCTCAAATTGAACGACTTAATATGCTAGTCTTTTAGGTTGCAATTTCGAATAATTTCCGCATGCGTGTCTATGTGAGGGAATTTCAAGTAGAAATGTCCTGTCAAGACTAATAGGGTAAAATGAAACACCAAATGTTCAATTCAGCACTTCTGCTGTTTTTCGTAAACCGATATAGGCATAAGTGTTTGTCAAATTACTTTATTGAAAAATAATTTTTGAAAACGTATTTCCAGGGGGTAATAAGAATATCCAACACAACGCCAACTATAAAAATGATAGTCAATTCTTTTACGTTATCAAAGCTATTGCCCTTATAGGCTGGAAGGGCTACGGCAATTAGCCAAACTACTTTGTAAAAAAATTGCAGTAATAAAAGCGGAATCATTTTAAGTGGTTGCCTCAATCCTAAAATCATTAACGTTGAATATGCAGCCCAAAAACTATAAGCAACACCATCAAGCGGTTGCCATTGTCCGTCATGTGTAAATATTTCAGTCCATGCATCACGACCTAAAAAGAGAAAGGTCAGCACAAAAAGAATTCTCATTAAATAGAGTCTGTATGTAGGAACTCCTTCTAAAATCGCTTTGTCATCATTGAAAAACTTTGCCATAAGTTTTTGCTTTTTATGTGGTTATTATTAACGTGAATATTGGTCTTAAAAATGAAACTAAATTTTTCTGGATTGCGGAACTGAGAAATTGGATTACAAAGACCCAATTTATTCCTCCACCCGTTAAATCACCAAGCCGAAAATAACAGTTTTCATTTACCCTACTTTCTGAGTAGTCCAATTTTCCTGTATTGTTCCTTTACATACAAGGCCCCGGCATCGGCGGTAGGCGATCTGTCCGAACATTCTACATAGTCATTGCGAAGTTACAAATAAATAAATCCAATATATTCGTCTTGTCCTTTTGCTTAAAAACAACTATCACCGTCTTCTTCATCATAACTACAATCCGTCCACAACTCAAGTATTAGTTCGGTCAATGGGTTTAAGTTGTCTTTAGAAATTGCTTCAATTATCATGTACTGTTTTCTATTAAAAAATACACAAAAGGAATTCCTACATAAATTTATTTATGAATTGGATAAGTGTGTCGGCTTCAATTGCATTGTAGCGGTTAACTTTTTAACTGGCACTCTTCTTCGGTTTTTATTGTTGTCAGGGTTTTTTTGTTTGTTTTACTTGAGCTGCTCTATCCTCAAAAGTTAATCCTTCCCCAATTGGATTGACTATTTGTTTGAAGAGATTTGTCATTTCCTCTGAATGAATTTCGGTTCTCCTGGTTGCCAGATTAAAGTGCATAAATTTTGTCCAAAGTACAGATTTTAAAATAGTCTTTTCGCTATTCCACATACTAGCTTCCAATAGCAATTCTTTTTGGGAATGAGAAACCAACCTGGTCTGAATGACAACTGTTTCCATGGTGCTGGCAGGGCTGAAATATGCAATCTGATTAAGCGTTACGAACCACGCAAGGCCTTTTTCTTTGGCTAATTTTGCGATATCAAATTGATAAAACGAGCTTAAATGGTCTTCTCTTGCATTGAGGAAGTAATCAATGTATTTTGAATTGTTCAAATGATTGAATGGGTCGCAATCAGGAAAACGTATTTTCACTTCGGATTGAGGATTCTTTTCTAATTGTTTCATTTTAAATGTGAGTCGATATTTTTATAGATTGGCTCGATTGTAAAAATAGAAGTAAACAATTTTTTTATAGTTGACTTTGGTCAAGAAATGCGTTTTCTTATCCGACTTAAAGTTTCGGGTACAATGCCGAGATAGGTAGCTAAATATTTTTGAGGAATATATTGAAGCAGTTTAGGCTGATCTTTTAATAGACTTAAATATCTTTCTTGTGGTGAATTTGTTAGTAAAGACAATTCCCGTTTAATCTTTTTCTCCAACAATCTTTCAACTGCAATTCTTGACAAATCTTTTGCAGACTCACAGGTTTGAAACAGCGCATTCAAATCATCATAGTGAATCCTATAAATCTCAATATCTGTTAATGCTTCTGAATTAAAACGGGTAGGTTTTCTGCTATAATATGAATCGTAATGGCAAAAAAATGATTTTGGGAAAATAAAATCAAATGTCAATTCTTTACCGTCTTTATCTACAAAATAGCGAATGAGCCCACTTTTTAAAAATGATAAGTAATTGTCTCTTTGCCCATTTTTTAAAATAGTTTCACCACACTTATAGGTTTTTACTGTAAGCAATTTTAGAAATGGTTGAAGCTCTTTTTCCCGAATTCCTATTTGGGTGAAATATGTTACAATGTCTTTCATGAAATTACCATCATCTGGCCACCGCTCTGCGATGTATTGGATTTTAAAATCGTCAAACCGCAAACCGCTGATGGCTAAAGATAAAACTTAAAAGGTAAAGAGCAAAAGCCTGACAGCAATTCGTTTCAATAAACAGAAGCCGATATGGAGAGTTTTTAGTCAAACAATTGGTAACCGCTGGTTTATTAAATGGTCGGGGCATTTTGAAAGGAAGTTTTATCCGAATCTATCCAATCGATGGCATTCTCTTCAATCAGTTCATAAATAGTTTCGGGAAGAACAAGGGAAAATTTTATCCTTGCCTGGTTGAATGTGTGAGTACCTGCCATACTGTTGCAAACAATTGCATCGACTATTTTCTGCGACAAATATTTGTAATCGACACTCTCCCGACTGGAATAAAAGTAGCCTCAAAAGCAACAAAATCTACTGCAGAACATTCAGGCGCACTCCGGGAGCAATATTA